>JADMIO010841914.1_pt1 | contig 105820 bp, 108 predicted proteins | sample 8958161 | NCBI WGS metagenome assembly JADMIO01 (sample SAMN16585339, study PRJNA669376) | soil metagenome | isolation source: Crop rotation soil | place: USA: Cullars Rotation, Alabama | collected 2011
CGACAACTTGTCCACGTGGAATTCTAAGCTTAGGATCCCAATGTGCTGGAAAGGCGGCCGGCCTCGATGCGCTTGGCGATGGCGATCTCGCCCTCGCGGGAGAGGAGCTCCACGGCGCCCATCTCGCGCAGGTACATGCGGACCGGGTCGTCGGTGCGGTCGGTCGGTTCCTTCTTGACGGCGGCGGCGGGGCGGGGGCCGCCGTCGTCGAGCGGATCGACCTCGTCCTCCTGCGCGCTCTCGGCTTCCTTGTCGTCGTCGTCGTCGTCCGACTCCTCGGCGCTCTCCACGACCTGCACGCCCATTTCGTTGAGCGCGGACATGACGTCCTCGATCTGGTCGGGGGACATCTGGTCGGAGGGCAGGGCCTCGTTGAGCTCGTCGACGGTGATGACGCCGCGCTTCTTGGCGCGGGCGATCATCTTCTTGATCGACGCATCGTTGAGGTCGATCAGGGGCGCGTCGCCCGCATCGGCCGTTTCGACTTCGGTAGCTTCGTTTTTCGCCATATGTTTCCGCCGCTTAATCAGTGCCGGCAAGCTGCGCCAGCCTTTGCTTTAGTTCCCGTTGCGCCTGCTTGAGGCGCTGTTGTTCTTCGAAGGCGTCGTCGGTTGTGTCCCGCATCAGCCGTTCCGTTGCACTTACCAGGGCCTTCTCGACCTCATCCGCCGCCGCGATGATCTCGACCGCTGCCGCCAGATCGCTTCGCGCGCGGTCCGGATCGCTGTCGCGTCGGGTGAAGGAAAAGCCCATGGCGCGTGGGCCTTTACCGCCCGTTGCTCCATCGCCGCCCAATATGGTGTGAAGGGCCGCCTGATCAAGCGCGGCGCCGGAGAAGGCCGCGTTGACCATCTCGTCGCGCAGTTTCGCGGTGCTTTTGTCGGGGATGGGCAAGGAGGCGAGCTGCTCGCAATGGGCGGGCAGTTCCTCCGGGAAATTGGCGAAACCGAGAATGAGGGCGCGGGCCGTGGGGGCGTCGATGCCGGAGGAGGCGATGGCGCGGGCCTCGCCGCCGACGGGCGGGGCTGGCGGGGTAAAGCGGCCGTTCTTGAAGGTGCCTCGGCGCTGGGGTGAGAAGGGTGAGCGGGCCGGCACGCCTTCGGGACGGCGCTGCTTGTAGAACCGGTCGAGCCAGTCCTCGCGGTAGATGCGGCTGAGGTCGGCGTGGCCGATGGCGCTGGCGTGGGCGATCAGCCGCTGCTTGAGGCCGGCCCAGGCCTCGGGCGTGGCGAGCGGCTCGGCCTCGACTTCATGACGCCACAGGCGGGCGTCTAGCGGTTCCGGGTTGGCGAGCAGTTCTTCCATTGCCTCCCGGCCGCCGGAGCGGATGACGTCATCAGGGTCCTGGCCGGCGGGCAGCTCGACGAAGCGCAGGGTGCGGTCGGGGCCGATGTGAGGCAAAGCGCGAAGGGCGGCACGGATCGCAGCTTTCTTGCCGGCATTGTCGCCGTCGAAGCAGAGGATCGGCGAAGGGTCGAGGCGCCACATACGCTCGAGCTGCGCTTCGGTGACGGCCGTGCCGTTGGGCGCCACCACTTCGGCGATGCCGGCGCGGTCGAGGGCGATTACGTCCATATAGCCTTCGACGACGATCAGCCGCCTGGCGGCGCGGCTCGCCGGGCTGGCGCGGTCGATGTTGTAGAGCGTGCGGCCCTTGTCGAAGAGCGGCGTGTCGGGAGAGTTGAGGTATTTGGGCTCGCCCTCGCCGAGGATGCGCCCGCCGAACGCGATCACCCGACCGCGCGGATCACGGATCGGGATCATTAGGCGACTGCGGAATCGGTCGTAGCTTTCCTTACCCTTCTCCTCCGGCTTGATGAGCATGCCGGTCTCGATGAGCTTGTCCTCGCCGAGGTGCTGAAGGGCGCGCTTGAGGACGTTGCGGCCGTCGGGAGCGAGGCCGATGCCGAACCGCTCTACGGTCGCCTGGTCGATGCCGCGGCGTTTTAGGTAGTCGCGGGCATCGGCGCCGGCGATGCCCTGGAGCTGCTCGGCATACCATTTGGCGACCTCGCCCATCACGTCAGCAAGCGTGGACGCACGTTCAGCGCGTTCCTGGGCGCGCGGGTCGGGGGCGGGGACATCGAGACCGGCCTTGCCGGCGAGCTCTTTCACCGCGTCCATGAACTGCATGCCGCGGTTTTCCGTCAGGAAGCGGATCGCATCGCCGTGCGCGCCGCAGCCGAAGCAATGGTAGAATCCCTTGTCGTCGTTGACGGTGAAGCTCGGCGTCTTCTCATTATGGAATGGGCAGCAGGCCTTCCACTCCCGGCCCGCGCGGATCAGTTTCACCGACGGCGCGATGACAGCCGACAACGTCGTTCGAGCGCGAAGCTCGTCGAGGAATGCGGGCGACAGGGTCATTGCTCGACGCTTTGCTCGTTCATCCGTTCGGCGGGGCGCCCTTCGACTTCGCGCTCTGAGCTCCGCTCAGGACGAGCGGGTTCCTCGATGGCCTTGCCCTTGTCGTTCGTCCTGAGCGAAGTCGAAGGGCGTTCACGAGGCGGTCGAGCCAGCCAGCTCACTCGATCCCAATCGCTGGCGATCAGCGCCTCTTTTTTCGCGCGAGACCAGCCCTTGACGCGTCGCTCGAAGGCGATTGCCTCATCGCGGGTCGGCGCCGCATCACACCAGACCAGCTGAAGCGGCCGACGCCTCATCGTCCAATCGCAGCCGATTCCCTGCCGATGTTGGTCGAGCCGTGCCTCAAGCTCGTCCGTATGACCCGTGTAGTATGATCCGTCGGCGCAGCGCAGGAGATAAGCCCAGAATTGCATCGATGTTGCGCCAGCGCCCTTCGACTTCGCTCAGGACGAACGAAGGTTCGAGCTTGGCACTACGAATCGCGGCCTCGCAAGCGCGGAGCGGCGAGTTATCCACAGACTCAGCTGCTTAGGGCCGCCTTGACGAGCCCGGAAGCACGGGCGGGTTCGATGCTGGTGCCGAGGCGTTCCTTCACGAGCGCCATGACGCGACCCATGTCCTTCATACTCGTCGCGCCGGTTTCGGCGACGATTTCGCGGATCTTCGCCTGGGCTTCTTCCTCGCTGAGCTGGGCAGGGAGAAAGCGTTCGATGACGGCGATCTCGCCTTCCTCGGCGGCGGCGCGGTCTTCGCGGTTGCCCTTGCGGTAGACCTCGGCCGATTCCCGGCGCTGCTTGATCATCTTCTGCAGGACTTCGGTGACCAGCGCATCGTCATCCGCGGGGGCGCCGCCGGTGCGGGCTTCGATGTCGCGGTTCTTGATCGCTGCGGAGACAAGGCGAAGGGTCGCCGTGGTTTCCTTGTCGCTGCCCTTCATGGCGGTAATCGTGGCAGCTTTGATGTCGTCGCGGATCATGCGGGTAGTCTCTGATGGGAAACGACCAGCCCTAGCGGCCGTTTTTCGGCCTGACCAGACGTTGACCGGGGCGGCCAAAGCGCATAGCGGCAACGCCTTAGCGACATCGCCGAAAACCCACACGGAAGGCTCTCCCGCCCATGGCCGACGTACGACCCCTGCACGCGCCCCAACCGGAGGGCGCGACGGGAGTCATCGTCTTCGCCGACGGCCGCACGATCTGGGGGCAGGGCTTCGGCGCGGAAGGCGAAGCGGTCGGGGAGCTGTGCTTTAACACCGCCATGACCGGTTATCAGGAAGTGATGACCGACCCGAGCTACGCGAAGCAGGTCATTGCTTTCACGTTTCCGCACATCGGCAATGTCGGCGCCAATGACGAGGACGTCGAGGCGGGCGAGGCGCATGCGCTGGGCGCGCTGGTCCGCGAGGTCGTGACCGAGCCGAGCAATTATCGCGCGAACCAGGGCTTTTCGGCGTGGATAGCCAAGTGGGGCCGCATCGGGATTGCGGGCGTCGATACTCGCGCGCTGACCAAGCTGGTTCGGACGGAAGGGCCGCCGACGATTGCGGTGGCGCATCGTGCGGACGGCAAGTTCGACCTCGACGCGCTCCAGAAACTGGCGGCGGAATGGCCGGGGCTTGAAGGCATGGACCTCGCCAAGGATGTCAGCCGGCTGCAGGTCGAGCGCTGGACGGGCGGCAAATGGGCCTGGGGCCAGGGCTATGAGCTGGGCGGCGACGACGAGAGCCGTCCGCACGTCGTGGCCGTGGATTATGGCAACAAACGCAATATCTTCCGCAACCTTGTTGAGGCGGGTGCTCGGGTCACGGTGGTGCCGGCTACTGCCACTTTCGACGAGATCATGGCGCATGAGCCGGACGGGTTCTTCTTGTCCAATGGTCCGGGCGATCCGGCGGCGACCGGTGAATATGCGGTTCCGGTGATCCGGCAGATGCTGGAGACGAAGAAGCCCTTGTTCGGCATCTGCCTCGGCCACCAGATGCTCGCGCTCGCCGTCGGGGGGCGGACGAGCAAGATGTTCCAGGGCCACCGCGGCGCCAACCACCCAGTGAAGCGCCTGTCCGACGGGCAGGTCGAGATCACGTCGATGAACCACGGCTTCGCCGTCGAGCGCGAGGGCATGCCGGAGAATGTCCGCGAGACGCACGTGTCGCTGTTCGACGGCAGCAATTGCGGAATCGAACTGACCGACCGCCCCGCGTTCAGCGTGCAATATCACCCAGAGGCGAGCCCGGGGCCGCAGGACAGCTTCTATCTGTTCGAGAAGTTCGTCGGGATGATGCGGTGAAGAGGGCGTGGATCGCCCTGACCGCTTTGCTTCCCTTGTCTGCTTGCGTCACCACTCGGCTCCACACGCAGGACCAGCTGAATGACGTCGCTCGCTCTTGCGGGCTGTCTTATGGCGAGGTGGTGCAGGAGGCGGAGGAGAAAAGGCTGCTTTTTCTCTACCGCGTCGCGCCGAAGCCGGAGCAGCGGCGCTGCGTCTATGCCTGGGCTCGCAAGAACCACATGCATTTGGTCGTGATCAACGCGATCAACGATCCCCAGGTCACCGTGGAAGAGCCGAAAAGCTGATGGTTCCGCGTGCTTATCTCGCACTCGGGCTTTGTCTCGCCGTCGCGGCCTGCGGAGACGCGCCGGGAATCGAGGGCAAGATCGAGACGATGGAGCAGCGCATCAAGCGGCAGGAAGCCGAGTTCAACGCGACGCCGGACATCAAGGGCGAGGAGCTGCACAAGCGGCTGAATGCGCTCGGGATCAAGGATGCGTGGATGAAGCCCGCGGTTGAGGAGCATGGCGTCGAGGTCTTCGAGTTGCGTGTGCCCAAGGCGGATTTCGCCAGGCTCGACCACCGCGCGCTGGCGAAGCTCAGGCTCGACAGCCGCTACCGCTTCGATTTCGTCGATCCCGACCAGGTCCACACCGCTGCTCTCTACAACGGTGCTGAAAGGCACGAGCGCGACTGGGCGAAGGCGCTCAAGGAACTGGCCGCACGCGACCAGCTCGACAGCTATCCGAAGTACCAAAAAGGCATGCCGGTGAGCCTCTTTGCGCGGAAGCTGGAAGTCTGGTGCGGGTACAAAAAGGGCCAGGCGCTGCGCGTCATTGATGGCAATTGGGTCGACTACGAGCACGAGATGGTCAACATGGCCGTTAGCGACAGGGATGGGCGCGCATCGGCCTCGTTCGACTGTATGAAGCGCGTCGTCGACGCTTCGACAGAATTCAGGCGCCGGTTCATCGGCAATCGCGGCCGCGAAGGAGCCATCGACTACTAATGCCCAAGCGTACCGACATTTCTTCCATCATGATCATCGGCGCCGGGCCGATCGTCATCGGGCAGGCGGCCGAGTTCGATTACTCAGGAAGCCAGGCGGTGAAGGCGCTCAAGGCTGAGGGCTATCGCGTCATCGTCGTCAATTCGAACCCCGCGACGATCATGACCGACCCGGAGCTGGCGGACGCGACATACATCGAGCCGATCACGCCGGCGATCGTCGCCAAGATTCTCGAGAAGGAGCGGCCCGACGCGCTGCTTCCGACCATGGGCGGGCAGACGGCGCTCAATACGGCGCTCGACCTCTTCAAGAACGGGACGTTGGACCGGCTCGGCGTGCAGCTGATCGGGGCCAATGCGGAGGCGATCGAGAAGGCTGAGGACCGCCAGAAATTCCGTGATGCGATGGACCGGATCGGGCTCGAAAGCCCGCGCTCGGCGATCGTCCATTCGATGGAGGAAGCTGCCGCGGCGCTCGACGACGTCGGGCTGCCGGCGGTCATCCGGCCAAGTTTCACGCTTGGCGGCACGGGCGGCGGAATCGCCTACAACCGTGACGAATATGAGCATTTCGTCCGCACGGGACTGGAGGCGTCGCCGACCACCGAGGTGCTGATCGACGAGTGCCTGGTGGGGTGGAAGGAATATGAGATGGAGGTGGTCCGTGATCGGGCGGACAATGCCATCATCATTTGCTCGATCGAGAATATCGATCCGATGGGCGTGCACACGGGCGACAGCATCACGGTCGCGCCGGCGCTGACGCTGACCGACAAGGAATATCAAAGGATGCGGTCGGCTTCGATCGCGGTGCTGCGCGAAATTGGCGTTGAAACAGGCGGTTCCAACGTTCAGTTCGCAGTCGATCCGAAGACCGGGCGGATGGTCGTCATCGAGATGAACCCGCGCGTTTCGCGGTCTTCGGCGCTGGCATCGAAGGCCACGGGGTTCCCGATCGCCAAGGTCGCGGCGCGCCTGGCGGTGGGCTACACGCTCGACGAGATCGCCAACGACATCACCGGCGGCGCGACGCCGGCGAGCTTCGAGCCGACGATCGATTATGTCGTCACCAAGGTGCCGCGCTTCGCCTTCGAGAAGTTCAAGGGCTCCGAAGCGCTGCTTTCGACATCGATGAAGTCGGTCGGCGAGGTGATGGCGATCGGCCGCAGCTTCGCGGAAAGCCTTCAGAAGGCGCTGCGCGGGCTGGAGACGGGCCTGTGCGGACTGGACCGCGTGCGCGAGCTTGAGGGCGCGGATCCGGCGGAGATCGAGCGGGTCTTGGCGCGGCCGACGCCGGACAGGCTGCTGGTCGCTGCGGAGGCGCTGCGGCAGGGCTTCACGGTTGAGCGGATCAATCAGATCGCGGGCTTCGACCCGTGGTTCCTGCAGCGGCTCGAGGAGATCGTGCGGGCGGAGGAGGATGTCCGCGCCAATGGCTTGCCCAGCGACGCTCTTGCGATGCGGCGGCTGAAGGCCATGGGCTTTTCGGATGCGCGGCTGGCCCAGCTGTCCCTGCGTTCCGCCGAAGTGAACCGTGGCATGAGCGAGGCCGTGGCCGCCGGCGGCGGCGTGGTGCACAGCGCGATGCGGGCGATGACTGGGGGGATCACCGAGGACGAGGTGCGAGCGCACCGCGTGAAGCTTGGCGTCAGACCGGTGTTCAAGCGCATCGACAGCTGCGCGGCCGAGTTCGATGCGACGACGCCCTATCTCTACTCCACCTATGAGGCGCCGTTGTTCGGGGAGCCTGAGGACGAGGCGGAGGTCAGTGATCGCAAGAAGGTGATGATCCTGGGTGGCGGGCCGAACCGGATCGGGCAGGGGATTGAGTTCGACTATTGCTGCTGCCACGCCGCCTTTGCGCTCGGCCGCGATCGGGGCGAGCAGAAGGGCGCGGGCTTCGAGACCATCATGGTCAATTGCAACCCGGAGACGGTGTCGACCGACCCGGATACGTCGGACCGGCTCTATTTCGAGCCGCTGACGGCCGAGGACGTGCTGGAGATCGTCCGGCGGGAGCAGGAGAAGGGCGAGCTTCTCGGCGTCATCGTCCAGCTTGGCGGGCAGACGCCGCTGAAGCTGGCCGCGCAGCTACAGGCCGCCGGCGTGCCGATCCTGGGGACGTCCCCTGACAGCATCGACCTCGCCGAGGACCGTGAGCGGTTTGCGGCGCTGGTCCAGAAGCTCGACCTCAAGCAGCCGGCCAACGGCATTGCGCGCAGCCGCGACGAGGCGCTGCGGGTGGCGGAGCGGATCGGTTACCCGGTGCTCCTGCGGCCGTCCTACGTGCTTGGCGGACGCGGAATGGAGATTGTCGACGGGCCGCAGCAGCTCGATCATTATATTGCGACCGCGGTGCAGGTGTCGGGCAACTCCCCGGTGCTGATCGACCGCTATTTGCGCGACGCCATCGAAGTGGACGTGGACGCGATCTGCGACGGCACGGACGTCGTGGTGTGCGGCGTGCTCCAGCATATCGAGGAAGCCGGCGTGCACTCGGGCGACAGCGCGTGTGCGATCCCGCCGCACAGCCTTGAATGCCGGGTCGTGGCCGAAATTGAAAGGCAGGCGCGGGAACTGGCCCTGGCGCTGAAGGTCAAGGGCCTGATGAACGTCCAGTTCGCGGTGAAGGACGGCGAGGTCTATCTTATCGAGGTCAATCCACGGGCGAGCCGCACCGTGCCCTTCGTCGCCAAGGCGGTCGGAACGCCGCTTGCGAAGATGGCGGCGCGGGTGATGGCGGGCGAGAAGCTGAGCGAACTGGGCGAGGTGCGGCGGATATCGGACTATATAGCGGTGAAAGAGTCGGTTTTCCCGTTCGCCCGGTTCCCCGGCACCGACCCGGTGCTCGGACCGGAAATGAAGAGCACTGGTGAAGTCATGGGAATCGATCGCGATTTCGACATCGCTTTCGCCAAGGCGCTGCTCGGAGCGGGCATGATCCTGCCGCAGGGTGGGACGGCGTTCGTGTCGGTCAAGGATGCGGATAAGGACAATATCACCCCGGCGGTCGAGAAGCTGGTCGAGCTCGGCTTTTCGATCATCGCGACGGGTGGCACCGCCGCGCATCTCGCCGAGAAGGGCATTCCCGTCGAGCGGGTGAACAAGGTGGCGCAGGGTCGGCCGCACATCGTCGACCGGCTGCAGGACGGCGACGTAGCGCTGGTGTTCAACACAACGGAGGGTTGGCAGTCGCTAAAGGACAGCCATTCGATCCGGACGACGGCGCTTCAGAAGAAGGTGCCTTACTTCACGACGGCGCCGGCGAGCCTCGCCGCCGGTCGAGCCATTGAGGCGGTCCGTGGGCACCAGCTTGAAGTCGCGTCGCTCCAATCCTATTATTCCGCCGCTTAAGACAGAGCTTCCACCGACAATTTGCTTTGGGTTAGCGCGCTGCAGGGCGCGCTCCGGCAGGGTTTTGAAAAGGGTTTGAGAACATGGCGAGTGCCGAAAAGGTGCCGATGCTGGCCGAGGGCCACCGCAAGCTGACGGACGAGCTCCGCCGGCTACAGCGCGAGGAGCGCCCGGCGATCGTCGAGGCGATCGAGGAAGCGCGCGCCCACGGCGACCTCAGTGAGAACGCCGAATACCACGCCGCCAAGGAGCGTCAGGGGCAGATCGAAGCGTCCATCGCCGACCTCGAGGACCGCCTTAGCCGAGCGATGGTCATCGATCCGACGACGCTGTCGGGCGACAAGGTCGTGTTCGGCGCGACCGTCACTTTGCTCGACGAGGACGACAAGAAGGTGAAGTACCAGCTCGTCGGCCAGGTCGAAGCGGACGCCAACCAGGGCCGCATCAGCTACAATTCGCCGCTCGGCCGCGCACTGATTGGCCGCCAGGTCGGCGAGGAGGTCGAGGTTTCGACCCCGTCGGGCGACCGCTATTACGAGATCAAGAAGATCGAATTCGTCTGATCCACAGGATGGATCGCATTCCCCGCACCGCGACCGTCGCGATCACCGCGCTGACCGCCATTGCCTGGCTGTTCGCAGGGTTGAGCGGCATGTCGGGACAGGCGACCGTCGGTATGGGCTTTATCCCTGCACGGTTCAGCGGGCTAATCAACGTGCCTTATGCGGTGCCGGCGTTCCTGACACCGCTGACGTCAACCCTGGTCCATGCGGGGCTGGTGCACCTCGGTTTCAACCTGCTGGTGTTCGTCTGGTGCGGCACGCAGGTGGAGCGGGTGCTCGGCAAGACCGGACTTATCATGCTCTACCTGGTCGGCGCTTATTCGTCGGCGCTGCTGCAATGGGTTTCGAGCCCGGCGTCGATCACACCGATGGTCGGTGCGAGCGGCGCGATCAGCGCGGTGATCGGCGCTTTTGCTCTGAGCTTCGGTCGGCCCAAGCCGTTCACGAACAATCTTCGCGTCAATCGCTGGATCAACGTCGCATGGCTAATGATCGCCTGGATCGTGCTTCAGCTAATGATGGGCTGGCTTGCGGGCGGGCAGGGTTATCTGCTCGCGACACCCGCGCACATCGGCGGTTTCGCTGCAGGGCTGCTGCTGCAGCGGCCCTTACTCCTCTTCCACTATCGGAAGGCCTAGCCTTCGGCCTGCTGCCTCGGTCGGGCCGTCCCTTCGCTGTCGGGCTCAAGCAGGCGATGGAGGTGGACCACCACATATTTCATCTCGGCATCGTCCACCGTGCGCTGGGCGCTGCCGCGCCAGGCATCTTCGGCAGCCGCATAGCTGTCGTAGATGCCGACGAGGTCGATGGTATTGAGGTCGAAGTCGAGGCCTTGCGGGTCCTTGACCCGGCCGCCGAACACCAGATGAAGCTTGCTCATGCCCGGCCCGCTAGCAGCTTTGAGACCGAGCGTCAGCCTTTGCGAGCGGCGTCGAGCGCTGCTTCGCCGGACGCGCGGGCAGCACTGGTGACGTCCGACAGGAAGGAGCGGATCGTCTCTTCGGCGCGCTCGCGATTGAGGCCGAGCTCGCCAAGCCGTTCGCTGCCCGTGTCCTTGGCTGCCTGGTAAGCAGCGCGGGCGCTGTCCTTCACGCGCTTGGCAGTTGGGCGAAGGGCGCGGGTCTCCGCTTCCGTCCGCGGCAAGAGAGCAGCGATGAGCGCGCCCGCGGCGAGCCCACCGGCCAGCGCAATCAGCGGTGCTTCGGACAAGGTGTCGGTGACGCGCTCACGAGCGCCGAAAGCGTCGATGGCGCGGCGGCGCCCGCTGTCGCCCTGATACTCTTCCGCGCTCTGGTTACGGTTGTCAGTCATTCTGCAGTCTCCGTTTGATCGGTTTTCGCCTTGGCCTTGCGGGCCTTTCGCGTTTTTCGTCTCTCTTTAGCGCCGTCGAATAGCGACCCCGCGAGATCCATCAGAGGCTCTCGGGCGAGGAACATGGTCAAAGCGGCAACGACGCCACCGACGGCCATTGGTCGAGCCTTGACGGCATCCACCGCATCCTCGGCGAGATCTGCGCCCTTCTCCTTGGCCCCTTGCCAGGTGTTGCGTGCCAGCGTCTTGGGACTGATCCGCTCCTGAAGCTCCTGCGCGGTGCCCATCAGGCGGCCGCGCGAGCGTTCCACCTCGATCCGAGCAGCAGCGATTGCCGGCGTGTCTTTCACAGGTCGCGACTCAGTCGCTGAACGCCCCACCAGACCAGGCCACCGGCGATGGCGAGGAAGATGAGCATCCCCACGAATCCGCCGGCAAGCGGCCCGATGAACCTGGCCAGCGCCATCACCACGCCCACGGCCGAAGCCGTGACCGCAGCCAGGGCGAGGATGAAAGCCGTACCGAACAAGGCCGCCGGCAGTGCCAGCGCCTTGCCCTTGGCCGTCGCGATCGCCTTGAGCAGGCCGACCTCGGCGCGCGCATAGGCCTTGCCGTCCTCGATGAGCTCATGGACGAGCTCACCGATCGGACGTTCAGGCTGCTGCCCCGGGTCAGCCGGCTTCAGCATCAGGCGCGATCGTCCTCGCCGGCTGGGCCGATGCCGCTCTTGATGAGACGGGCAACAACAAAGCCGACGACGGCTGCACCCGCAAGCGCAATGCCGGGCGAGTTGCGCACGAAATTGCGCGTGTCGTCGATCAGCTCGTCCGGATCCTTTTCGGCGATGCTGTTCGCGACATTCTCGATCGCTCCCGCGGCGCGGCGGGCATATTCGCCATATTCCTCGCCGAGGCGCTCATCGATGCCGGCCGCGGTGTCGCCGACCATGCGCGATGCATTGGCGAGCGCTTCCGAAGTCCTCTCCAGCCCCTGCGTGACCAGACCGCGGGCGCGTTCGCCCGTCTGAGACGCGAGCTGCTCGCGGCCGCTGCGGAAGCGGTCGGCAAGGGCCTGCGCGCTGCCGGTGCTGCTGCCGGTCGCCGGGGTCGTCGTCCCTGCGTTGCCGGAGCCGATTATCTCACGATCGATGACGTCAGCCGTATCCTCGACCGTCACCGTGCCCGTTTCGCCCGAGCTCGCGGCGCCCTCGATCACCGTGTCCGTTCCATCGGGCAATGCATCACTTCTGTCGTCACCAACTACTTCGACCATGGGCCAGTCCTCCTTTGAGGCTTGAACACGGTGCCCGCAGCCTTCGTTCCGACTGCCGGAAGCGAAAGTTGCACGTCCGAACGGGGCGCTTATACGCCCAATCACATCCTCCAATATCATTACGTTTGCGCAAAGAAAGAAGGCCATGACCCTGATCGTCGACGTCCACGCCCGCCAGATCCTCGACAGCCGCGGCAATCCGACGGTCGAGGTGGACGTCACGCTGGAAGACGGAAGCCTGGGACGCGCGGCAGTGCCGTCGGGGGCTTCGACGGGTGCGCATGAAGCGGTCGAGTTGCGCGACGGCGACAAGAGCCGCTGGGGTGGCAAGGGCGTCGGCAAGGCCGTCGAGGCGGTGAACGGCGAGATTGCCGAGGAAGTGATGGGCCTCGACGCCGAGGACCAGGCGGAGATCGACGCGGCGATGATCGCGCTCGACGGCAGCGAGAACAAGGGACGGCTGGGCGCCAATGCGATCCTCGGCGTGTCGCTCGCGACCGCGAAGGCGGCTGCCGAGGCGCGGGGCCTGCCGCTCTACCGCTACGTGGGCGGCGTCGATTCCAACACACTGCCGGTGCCGATGATGAATATCCTCAACGGCGGCGCGCATGCCGACAATGTGATCGACTTCCAGGAATTCATGGTGATGCCGGTCGGCGCGGACAGCTTCGCCGAGGGGCTGCGGTGCGGTGCGGAAATCTTCCATGCGTTGAAGAGCGCGCTGCACCAGGCGGGGCTTTCGACGGCTGTTGGTGATGAAGGCGGTTTCGCGCCGGCGATCAACTCCGCTCGCGAAGCACTGGATTTCATTGAGAAAGCGGTGAGTACAGCCGGTTACTCGCTGGGCGACGACGTCCTGCTCGCACTCGATTGCGCTTCGACCGAGTTCTTCAAGGACGGCGCCTACCGCATGGAAGGCGAGGGGAAGACGCTCTCGCCGACCGAGATGGCCGACTATCTGACGTCACTCGCGTCCGACTATCCGATCGCCTCGATCGAGGACGGCATGGGTGAGGATGACATGGAGGGCTGGAAGACGCTGACCGACCGTATCGGCAACCGCGTTCAGCTCGTCGGCGACGACCTCTTCGTCACCAACGTGAAGCGGCTCCAGCAGGGCATCGCGGACGGCATCGCCAATTCGATCCTGGTCAAGGTCAACCAGATCGGTAGCCTCACCGAGACGATCCAGGCGGTGCGCCTGGCGCAGACGTCGGGCTACACCGCCGTCATGTCGCACCGTTCGGGCGAGACCGAAGATTCAACCATCGCCGACCTCGCGGTTGCGCTCAGCTGCGGGCAGATCAAGACGGGCAGCCTTGCGCGTTCCGACCGGACTGCGAAGTACAACCAGCTGCTCCGGATCGAAGAAGAGCTGGGCGATGCGGCGATCTACCCGGGCCGGGCCGCGCTAAAGGCCTATAAGCCGAGCTGATCCACAACTTTATCCCAGAGATATTCACCAAAGCATTCTTTTTGCTTGCCTTGGTGACTCCTTCGTGATTCTCATGACGTCATGAGGGGTGGGAAGCCGATTTTTCAGTTGATCCGCCGCGCGGCCATGCCCGCGCTCGCGCTGATCATTGTCGGCACCTTCGCCGGCCATGCCGTTGCCGGGCCGAACGGCATTCTCGCCTGGGGCGGTTATCACCGCGCGCTGCAGGAGCGGCAGGCGGAGCTTGCGCAGCTCGAGGCGCAGCGCGCGCAGATGCGCCACCGGTCCGCGCTGCTCGACCCGCGCAAGGCCGATCCAGACATCGCCGACGAGCTGGTTCGCAAGGACCTCGGCCTCGTGCGTCCCGACGAAGTCATCATCCCGCTCGACTAAGGCGAAGAGGCGCGGTTGCCGCTTGGCCAACCGCTTCGTATAGACCCGCCCGCTTACCCCAGGAGAGAGGTCGTCGTGGCGCGTTCCGCGAAGAAAGCCCCCGTTTCACTTGCAGCCGAACAGGCCGACATTGCGCGTCCGCCGCAGCCGGAGCGTTACAAGGCATCCAAGGAAGAGCTGCTGAAGCTTTACCGTGAGATGCTGCTTATCCGCCGCTTCGAAGAGCGTGCGGGCCAGTTGTACGGCCTCGGGCTGATCGGCGGCTTCTGCCATCTCTATATCGGCCAGGAGGCCGTGGGCGTCGGGCTGCAGTCGGCGATGACCGTCGGCAAGGACAGCGTCATCACTGGCTATCGCGACCACGGGCACATGCTGGCCTATGGCATCGACCCGAAGGTGATCATGGCCGAGCTCACTGGGCGCGCTGCCGGCATCTCCAAAGGCAAGGGCGGGTCGATGCACATGTTCAGCGTCGACCACGGCTTCTACGGCGGGCACGGAATCGTCGGAGCCCAGGTGCCGCTGGGAACCGGCCTCGCGTTCAAGCACAAATATAGCGAGGATGGCGGTGTCTGCCTGACCTACCTCGGCGACGGCGCCGTGAACCAGGGCCAGGTCTACGAGGCCTTCAACATGGCCAAGCTGTGGAACCTGCCGGTGATCTACGCCATCGAGAACAACAAATATGCAATGGGCACGTCGATCCAGCGCTCGTCGGCGGAGCCGTTGCTCTACCGGCGCGGTGAGAGCTTCCGAATCCCCGGCATCCAGGTCGACGGCATGGACATGCTTGCGGTGCGCGGTGCCGCCGAAGTTGCGCTCGAGTGGACGCGCAGCGGCAAAGGCCCGATCATCATCGAGTTCATGACCTACCGCTACCGCGGCCATTCCATGTCCGACCCGGCCAAGTACCGGACGCGCGAGGAAGTGCAGGACGTGCGCGAGCATCGCGACCCGATCCTGCATGCCGAGCGCGACCTTGCCGAGCTTGGCGTCAAGGAAGAAGAGCTCAAGGCGATCGATAAGGAAATCAAGGATATCGTGGTCGAAGCTGCCAAGTTTGCTGAGGAAGCGCCGGAGCCGGCGCCGTCCGAGCTGACCACCGACGTGCTGGTGGAGACCTACTGATGCCGGTCGAGCTGAAGATGCCCGCGCTGTCCCCGACCATGGAGGAAGGGACGCTCGCGAAATGGCTGGTCAAGGAAGGCGATGACGTCAGATCGGGCGACATCCTGGCCGAGATCGAGACCGACAAGGCGACGATGGAGTTCGAGGCGGTCGACGAAGGCAAGATCGCGAAGATTCTCGTCCCCGAAGGCACGGATGGCGTGAAGGTCGGCGCGCCCATCGCGCTGCTTGCGGGTGATGGTGAGCAGCTCAGCGATGCGGCAGCCGCTGCACCGGCTGCTCCGCAACCCGCCGCAGAGCCGAAGCAAGCCGACGACGCCGTTGAAGAGCCGGCATCGCAGCAGACCGAAGCGACGCCGACGCCGCATGTTTTCGACACGGCAGCTTGCGATCTGGTCGCCGACGTCGCCAAAACGCGCGACGAGCCTGAGGTGCCGGAAGGGACGCCGCTGGTGTCGGTCACGGTGCGCGAGGCGCTGCGCGACGCGATGGCGGAAGAGATGCGCCGGGACGAGCGCGTCTTCGTCATGGGCGAGGAGGTTGCGGAGTATCAGGGCGCGTACAAGGTGACGCAGAACCTGCTTCAGGAATTCGGCCCCAAGCGCGTCGTCGATACGCCGATCACCGAATATGGTTTTGCCGGCCTGGGGTCGGGCGCGGCCATGGGCGGTCTCCGCCCGATCGTGGAGTTCATGACCTTCAACTTCGCGATGCAGGCCATTGACCACATCATCAATTCGGCCGCGAAGACGAATTACATGTCAGGCGGCCAGATGCGCTGCCCGATCGTGTTCCGCGGCCCCAATGGCGCGGCAGCGCGCGTCGCGGCGCAGCACAGCCAGAATTATGCGCCCTGGTATGCGCACGTTCCGGGCCTAGTGGTGATCGCGCCCTATAGCGCGGCGGACGCCAAGGGTCTTTTGAAAGCCGCGATCCGGAGCGAAGACCCGGTGGTCTTCCTCGAGAACGAGCTGCTCTACGGCCAGCATTTCGACGTTCCGCAGATGGACGATTACGTCCTTCCGATCGGCAAGGCGCGCATCGTTCGTCCGGGCAAGGACGTGACCATCGTCACCTACTCGATCGGCGTCGGCGTTGCGCTCGAGGCGGCGCAGGAGCTGATGGGGCAGGGCATCAATGCCGAGGTCATCGACCTTCGCACGCTGCGCCCGCTCGACAAGGCGACAGTGCTCGAAAGCCTGAAGCGGACAAACCGCATGGTGGTTGTCGAAGAAGGCTGGCCCACCTGCTCGATCAGCTCGGAGATCATTGCGATCGCGATGACCGAAGGGTTCGATGATCTGGACGCGCCGGTCATGCGCGTCACCGATGCCGACGTGCCACTGCCTTACGCCGCGAACCTCGAGAAGATGGCGCTGATCAAGGCGTCCGAGGTGGTCGAGGCGGTGAAGGCCGTCTGCTATCGCTGAGCTGACGGACCGGGACCTGGTCCGTAGCCACTGGCCGGCTGAGCTGAGGCCAGCATTCGATGCACTGTTCGCAATCGATGACGCGATGGCGGATGTTGTCGTCCGTGCGACGCAGCCTGCGCTTGCGGCCGTCAAGCTCGCCTGGTGGCGGGAGCGGCTCGAGGAACTGGACAACGGCAAAGTGCCGGCCGAACCGCGATTGCAAGATGCCGCGCGCGAACTGCTGCCGCGCGGGATCAGCGGCGCGCAATTGGCCGAGCTTGAGGCGGGCTGGGCCGCACTGCTGCAGGAAGCGCCGGACGATGAGCTCGTCGTGACTCGCGGAGCAGTGCTCTTCGGGCTTGGCGCAGCGCTCCTGAACGTTCCATCGGAGCCGACACTTTCGCGGGCCGGTCGGACCTTCGTAGCTGCAGACGTTCGCCGACGTGGCCTCGGCGAGTTTAATCCCCGTGTTACCGCCGACTTGCGGATGCCGCGGGCCGTGCGGCCGTTGACGTCACTGGCTGCCTTGGCTGCGCGGGATTTGCGTCACACTCAGCGGGAACCGGAGGCGACGCCCGGACGCGCTTGGACCCTTTTAAAGCACTGGCTTACCGGGCGGCTTCGAGCCGGTTGACAGCGTTCGTTCCGGAATGGACATGAGCAGGGCCGAATCTCCGATGTGATGGAGGTGCCTCTTGGCGCGTTTTCTCGCCGGGGCCGCGGCTGCGTTCCTGCTTCTGACCGGTGCATTCCTCTTCTGGCAGTCGCATGCTGCCCAAAGTCCGCTGCCGCCTCCGCCCGCGCCGCGGCAGGCGAGTGGCTCGGTTTTCGACCAGGCGCAACCGCTCGAGGCGCCCGAAGCGTCTCCAAAAAGCCGCGAGGAGAAGAGGTTCAGCCGCGCGGACAAGAACAAGAATGGCCGGATCGAGAGCGAGGAGATCCTCGGGCCTCGCCGAAAGGCCTTCGCCAAGCTCGACAAGAACGGAAACGGCACACTGAGCGTCGACGAATGGGCGGTGAAATCGATCGAGAAGTTCAAGGGCGCCGATTCGGACCGCAGCGGCTGGCTCACGCCTGCCGAATACGCGACCACTGCTCCGCCTCCGCCGAAGAAGAAACGCTGCAGCTGTTAGCAACCAGGCGCAAGGAATTGCACGAAATGCGCATCCCGCCGTTAAATATGTCTTGAATCCGACATTACCGGGTTGAGCCGCTGCGGTTTGCAACTATCGCCGGTCCGGTATGGATATAACGTCGCTGACTTATACGAGCCTCGCCCGTCTCGATCTTGGCGCCTCGGACCTGGAAGACATTCACCGCGCCGCCCGCGAGCTCAATGCGCTCGATGGGATTACCGGGCTGTTGGTGTTCAACGGGACGCACTTCTTGCAGATCGTCGAGGGATCCCGCGAGGCAATCGAAGAGCTGCTGGAGCGGCTTCGCCGCGACCCGCGCCACACAGGGCTCGAGGTCCGCGATCAGCACCGCGTCGCCCAGCGCAGCTTTCCCGACTGGTCAATGGAATTGGTGCGCGTGAAAGCCGGCTATTTCGAAGCGAAGGATACGATCGCCGAGCGATTGCCCGACACGGTGCCCGAAGAGATCCGGGCGCGGCTGTTCCGGATGACCGAGCTGATCTCGACGATGGAATTCGACTAAGCCGGTTCGCGGAGCGCAATTCTCTCGAGCCAGACAGCAAGGGCGGCGCGGGCGCGGTCGGTATAGGCTTTCTTCCTGTCCGCCTTCTTCGAGCGGCCCGGAATGGGCGGCATCAGCCCGAAATTCACGTTCATCGGTTGGAAACTCTCGGCATCAGCGCCGCCAGTGATATGGCCGAGCAATGCGCCCAAGGCTGTCTCCACCGGCGGTGAAGGCATGGCATCGCCGCTCAGCTCGGCTGCCGCGAAACGCGCGGCGATCAGGCCTACCGCCGCACTCTCCACATAGCCTTCGCAACCCGTGATCTGGCCGGCGAAGCGGATGTTGGGCTTCGACTTCAGGCGCAGCTGCCGGTCGAGCAGCCGCGGCGAGTTGATGAAGCTGTTGCGGTGAATGCCGCCCAGCCGGGCGAACTCGGCGTTCTCGAGGCCCGGAATGGTGCGGAAGATGCGGACCTGCTCACCATGCTTCAGCTTGGTCTGGAAGCCGACCATGTTCCACAAGGTGCCCAGCGCATTGTCCTGGCGGAGCTGGACGACGGCGTAGGGCCAGCGGCCCGTCCGAGGATTGTCGAGGCCCGTCGGCTTCATCGGCCCGAAGCGCAGCGTCTGCGGCCCACGCTCCGCCATCACCTCGATCGGCATGCAGCCTTCGAAATAGGGCGTATCCTGCTCCCATTCCTTGAACGCCATCTTCTCGCCGTCGACCAGCGCGGCGACGAAGTCCTCATACTGCGCCTTGTCCATCGGGCAGTTCACATAGTCCTTGCCGCCCTTGTCCCAGCGCGCCGCCATCCAGGCGACGTCCATGTCGATGCTGTCGCGATGGACGATCGGCGCGATGGCGTCGAAGAAGGCGAGGGCGCCTTCTCCGGTCTCGGCTGCGATCGCTTCCGCGAGGGCGGACCCCGTCAGCGGTCCAGTCGCGATGATCGTCGGATGGTCGGGCAGGCTGTCCACTCGCTCGCGGACGATCGTGATCTTGGGGTGGCCTTCCACCGCCCGCGTGACCTCGGCCGCGAACTCGTCGCGGTCGACCGCGAGAGCCGAGCCTGCAGGCACGCGATGTTTGTCCGCGGCGCGCATCACCAGAGAACCCAGCGCGCGCATCTCCTGATGGATGAGGCCGACGGCGTTGTGCTCGGCATCGTCGCTGCGGAAGCTGTTGGAGCAGACCATCTCGGCGAGGCGATCCGTCTGGTGGGCCGGAGTCATGTCGCCGCCGCCGCGCATTTCGCTGAGGCGCACGCGAAAACCGGCTTCGGCAAGCTGCCAGGCGGCCTCGGACCCGGCGAGACCGCCGCCTATGATCTGGATGTCGAAGGACATGCGGGGCTGTTAGTCCGCCGCGACCGCGCTATCCAGCGCCGATGCGCATCTTCACCATCGGATATGAGGGCACGACCATGCCGGAGTTCATCTCCGCGCTGAAGGCGGCGGGCGTCGAACGGGTCATCGACGTGCGGGCGCTCCCGCTGTCGCGCCGTCCCGGCTTTTCGAAAACGCCGCTGCGGGGCGCGCTTGAGGAAGCGGGCATCGAATATGTGCACCTGAAGGCGCTAGGCACTCCAGCCGAAGGGCGGAACGCGGCGAGGGCTGGACGCCACGCCGACCTCGAGCGGATTTATGCGGGCCAACTCGAGCTGCCCGAGGCGATGGCTCAATCGGCCCAGATGCTGGAGCTTGCCGCCGAGAAGCCGAGCGCCCTTTTGTGCTTCGAGCGCGAGCCGCGGCATTGCCATCGGACATTGCTCCTTGGCGCAGTTGCCAAGGATGTGGAGGTCGTCGACCTATTTGCCTGAACTTACGGTAGATTAGCTGTAGGAACTGCGCGCTCCCTGACCGGTTTCGTTGGCGCAATCGCAAAAACTAGGGAGCTTTCGATGAGGAAACTGGCGATCCTGTTCGGGGGTGCGGCACTGCTCGCCGCCTGCCAAAGCAATTCATCCGCGCCGCCTGCAGCCGCCGTGGCAGTCGACCCCAATAACCCGCTGATGGCCCCGGGCTACATGGCCATGGCCGGAAGCAGCGACCAATTCGAGATCCAGTCGGCTCAGCTTGCGTTGCAGGCTTCGCAGAACGCGATGGTTCGCAACTTCGCCAACATGCTCATCGCCGATCACACGCGCTCGACGCAGATGGTCGTCTCCGCTGCGCAGTCCGCGGGCCTGACGCCGCCGCCGCCGACGCTGCTGCCGCAGCATCAATCGATGCTGGACCAGCTCCGCGCGGCGGGCACCGGTCCGGCATTCGACATGGCTTTCCAACAGGCCCAGATTACGGCCCACCAGCAAGCACTGACGCTGCACCAGAATTACGCCGCGAGCGGCGACGTGCCGGCGCTCCGCGCGGTGGCCGGCCAGGTCGTGCCGGTCGTGCAGGGCCACCTGACGCAGGTGCAGTCGATGCAGGTTGCAGCCCCGCCGCCGCCACCCGCGATGCCGCCGGCCGGACGATCAGGCGAGCGCGGTTAAGCCCTCAAGCCAAGAGAGGGAGGCCCGGCCGAAGCGACGACCGGGCCTCTCTTTTCAGGCGATGGGGAGCTCTTCGGGCTTGGTATGCCCATTAAGAAGCGCTTCGATGTCGGGAATCGGGCGGCCGCTCATTTCCTTGTTCACCGTGCAGATGATGCGCTTCTCGACTTCCTTGTGGAGCGCCTTGCGGAGGACGCCGAGCGCCTTCGGCGGCGCAACGATTGCCAGCGCGTCGAAGTCGTTGCGAAGGACCCGCTTTTTCAGCTCCTCGGCGGCTTCCTTGATCCAGCGGTCTTCTTCCTGCTGGTGGAAGTCGGTTTCTTCCATGGCCGGCCGAAAGGTCTCGCCGCCGCCTGATGAAGCGCGCGTCGCGGCCGAGCCCGCGGCGTCGGTCTTGATCTCCCGATCCTTCCGGTCCTCGCGCTGGTCATGCGCCTCCGTCCGGAGGTCGATTTGGTTCTCGTCGCCGTGGTTTCGGAGGAAGAGGTGCTTCGTTCCGTCGGCAACCAGGACCAGCGCATTGTTGGGAAGGGGCATAAGAGGCTCACTCCTTGAACTCGGTTCTTAGGAGAACGCGACCCGGCCCCGCCCGGTTTCCACTGTTCGTCGCAGTTTATCCGCGCTGGACCGAAGCTACTCCTGCTCCGGATCGGCGGGCTTCTCAAGCTCGCTCTCGCCGACGACGGCACCTTCCTCGGGCGCAAGCTCATCTCCGCCTTCGACCTCGAGCTCTTCCTCTTCGCTCTCGTCGATCTTGGCGACGCCCACGACATGCTCATTCTGGGCCACCTTGAAGATGGTCACGCCCATGGTGTTGCGGCCCGCGATGCGGATGTCGCCGACCGTGGTGCGGATCATCTTGCCCTGGTCGGTGATGAGCATCAGCTGCTCGCCCTGGCGGGCAGGGAAGCTCGCCACGACGCAGCCGTTGCGCTCTGACGTATCGATGTTGGTGATGCCCTGGCCGCCGCGGTTGGTGCGGCGATATTCGTAGGCCGAGGAACGCTTGCCGTAACCGTTCTCGGTCACGCTAAGGATGAACTGCTCCTTCTCCTCCAGCTCCGCCATGCGATCGCCAGCAAGCGCGCACTCGCCTTCCTTCTCGCCCTTCCACGGAGCGAAGCGGAGGTAGGCTTCGCGCTCTTCCTGCGTCGTGCCGACGCGGTGGAGGATCGACATCGAGATGACCTCGTCACCTGCGGCGAGGCGGATGCCGCGAACGCCCATAGAGGTGCGCGACTGGAACTCGCGAACATCGGTCGCCTGAAAACGGATCGCTTTCCCAAAGCGCGTCGCGAGCAGGACGTCGTCGTCCTCCGTGAGCAGCGACACGCCGATCAGGCGATCGGTCGAGTCGGACTGCTGGTCGTCGCTGTCGTCGCTGCTCTCCGCGCCTTCGACCGCGCCCGTGCCGAAGCGCATCGCGATCTTGCCGGCGGTGGGGATGTTGGTGAAGGCCGCCATGCTGTTGCGGCGGACCGTTCCATGCGCGGTGGCGAACATGATGTGCAGGCCGCCCCATTCGGTCTCATCCTCGGGCAGGGGGAGAACGGTCGAGATGGTCTCGCCCTCACGGAGCGGGAGGAGATTCACCATCGGGCGGCCCTTGGTGTTGGGTCCGCCCTCGGGCAGCTTCCAGACCTTCATCCGGTAGACGCGGCCGAGGTTGGAGAAGAACAGCACCGGATTGTGCGTCGAGGTGACGAACAGGTTGGTGACTGCATCCTCTTCCTTGGTTGCCATGCCGGCGCGGCCTTTTCCGCCGCGCTTCTGTTCCCGGAAGAGGGCGAGAGGCGTGCGCTTGATGTAGCCGCCCATGGTGACGGTGATCACCATGTCCTCACGCTCGATCAGGTCCTCGTCCTCGATGCCGTCGGCGGCGGGCGCGAGCTCGCTGACGCGTGGTGTTGCGAACTCGGCTTCGACCTCGTCGAACTCCTCGCGCATGACCTCATAGAGGCGCGCGCGATTGGCGAGGATTTCGAGCAGCTCGCCGATGCTCTTGGCGAGACCTTCCAATTCGTTGCCGATCTCGTCGCGGCCGAGCGCCGTCAGGCGGTGCAGGCGAAGCTCGAGGATCGCGCGGACCTGCGCTTCAGAGAGCCTGTAGCTCTTTTCGGCCATCTGGGGCTCAACGGCTTCGACCAGCGCGATGTAGGAGCGGATCTCCTCCATCGGCCATTCGCGTTCGAGCAGCTTTTCGCGGGCAACGGCGGGGCTCGCCGAGCTGCGGATCAGCTTGACCACCTCGTCGAGGTTGGTGACGGCGACGACCAGGCCAAGCAGGATGTGGGCGCGCTCGCGAGCCTTGAGCAGCTCGAACTTCGAACGGCGGGTGATCACTTCTTCGCGGAAGCGGACGAAGCTTTCGATGATGTCGCGGAGCGTCAGCGTTTCAGGGCGTCCGCCGCGGATCGCGAGCATGTTGGCCGGAAAGGACGACTGCGCCGGCGTGTGCCGCCACAGCTGGTTTAGGACGACGTCGGGCGTGGCGTCGCGCTTCAGGTCGATGACAATGCGGACGCCTTCGCGGTTCGACTCATCGCGGATGTCCGAGACGCCTTCGATCCGCCTGTCCTTGGCGGCTTCGGCGATCTTCTCGACGAGGCCGTTCTTGCCGACCTGGTAGGGGATTTCGGTGAGGACGATCGAGCGGCGGTCGCCACGACCTTCCTCGACGTGTGCGCGGCTGCGCATCAGGATCGAGCCGCGGCCCGTCGTGTAGGCGCTGCGGATCCCGGATTGCCCGAGGATCAGGCCCCCGGTGGGGAAGTCGGGGCCCTTCACATGCTCCATAAGCGCTTCGGAGCTGACCGCGGGGTCCTCGATGTAGGCGCGGCACGCCGCGAGGACTTCGCCGAGGTTATGCGGCGGGATGTTGGTGGCCATGCCGACCGCGATGCCGCCGGCGCCGTTGACGAGCAGGTTGGGGAAGCGGGCAGGGAGGACTTGCGGCTCGCGCTCCGAGGCGTCGTAGTTCGGCGTGAAATCAACCGTGTCGCGGTCGATGTCGCCGAGCAGGAAGTTGGCGACCTTGGCCAGGCGCGCTTCCGTGTAACGCATGGCGGCGGGCGGATCCGGATCCATCGAACCGAAGTTGCCCTGGCCGTCGACCAGCGGAACACGCATCGACCAGTCCTGCGTCATGCGGGCGAGCGCGTCGTAAATCGCGCTGTCGCCGTGCGGGTGATATTTACCCATGACGTCACCGACGATGCGGCTCGACTTACGATAGGGCCGCCCGGCGACGTAATTGGCTTCCTGGCAGGCGTAGAGAATGCGGCGGTGGACAGGCTTCAGGCCGTCGCGAACGTCCGGCAGCGCGCGGCTGACGATCACGCTCATCGCGTAATCGAGGTAGCTCGTCTTCATCTCATCGACGATGTTGATCGGAGCGATGTCGTGGTCGCCGCCCGAGGGCGGGGTGGGCGTATCGTTGCGGTCGTCGACCGGCGGCTGAGTGGCCAAGAAATAGTCCTGTCGTTAAAGGTACACGCGAGGGGTGCGCGCTGACGCCGCCCCCCGGTCCCTACCTAGTGCATCGGATCGCTGAAAACCACCCCGCGCGCGTACACGCGTACACGCGCGCGAGGCTCTCACCGCGACGTACAGCCATGGCTTGGCCTCCGGAGCACAGGAGATTATTGGCGGCGGCAATTCTCCAGCAGCTCCAGGACGGAGACCGTCACATGAAGTCCACCCACACCGCACTCGCCATCGCCCTTGCAACCACGTCCATGGCGGCCTCCGCCCAGCCCACCGGCACGATGTACGGCGCGCCGCAGCCACAGCAGAAGCCAGCTGATCAGCAGGCTCAGGCGGCGCCAGCGATTACGGCTCAGCCCTCGAACAAGGCGCGCAAGGCCATTGCGGACCTGCAAACGGCGGTGAACGCGAACGACACGGCCAATATCCCCGCGCGGCTCGCGGCGGCGCAGGCCGTCGCTTCGACCAAGGAGGATCGCTACTGGATCGGGCGCTTGCAGCTCCAGGCCGCGGCGAAGGCAAACGATGTCGCCGGCAGCGCCGCGGCGATTGAGACCATTTCCTCCTCGGGCCTGATGTCGGCGGCGGAGCTGTCAAAGCTCTACGGGGCCCTCGGCGGATCTTACTACAATGCGAAACAATATGATCAGGCGGTGGCTGCCTATCAGCGCCAGATCGCGCTCGATCCGACGGCGTCGGAGCCGAACATCATGATCGCCGAAGTTCGCGCCGCCCAAGGCAAGCCTGGCGATGCGGCGGCGGCGCTCCAACGCATCATCCAGAGCAGCGTCGCTGCCGGCCGCAAGCCGGAAGAAGCGATGTACCGGCGCGCCGTTGCGCTCGCCTATGAAGCCAAGCTTCCCAATACGGTCGAACTTTCGAGGGAGTGGCTCGCCGCTTACCCGAGCCAGGGCAGCTGGCAGAATTCCATCGCCATTTATCGCAACCTGCGCACCAGCACGTCGCCTGATATCCTGGACATCCTGCGACTGGGGATGGTGACGGGCGCGCTGCAGCAGGGGCTCGACTACCAGCTGTATGCCGAGAAGGCTTTCGACCAGGGCAACTTCGGTGAGGCCAAGGCGGCCATCGACGCCGGAATCGCAGCGGGCCAGCTCAAGGCTTCCGACAAATATGCCGCTTCGATCCTGAGCGGCGTGAAGGGCAGGGTGCCGACCGACGCCGAGCTTGCAGCGGCTGAAAAAGGCGCGGCGATCCCCAGCGCCTTCCTCCGGGTCGGCGACCGATATTACGCTGCCGGCAATTATGCGAAGGCCGCCGACCTCTACCGGCAGGCCCTGGCGAAGGGCGCGGACAAGAATTTAGCGAACCTGCGGCTTGGCGAAGCGCTTGCGCGGTCGGGAGACAAGGCGGGGGCCGCGGCTGCGTTGAACGCCGTCTCGGGTAGCTATGCGGACGCCGCGAAATTCTGGCTGCTTTACGTCCAGCGCACTGCCTGAGCATCCTCGCGGCGGAAGTTCCGGCCCGAACCTAGCCAGTTAAGCACCGTCCCGTTTCGGGATGGTTAAACAGCGCCTTCTTAGCGCAAGGTAAACGCTCGCGTAGAGCCTCTTGCCAGTGCGTCTGAAGGATAAGACTGACCGGTGCGTTTCGACGATCGTCTGCTGACCGTGTTGAGCCAGCCCGCGGGCGACCGGCATGACGCCGCTGTCAGGTGGCGCCAGTTGGTCGACCTGGTCGCGCGCGCTGGCCCGGAAGGCGCGAGTGCGGTCGTCGCGCAGGCGCTCGAAACGATCCGCGCCGATGCGTCCGGCATCGATGAGAGCCTTCGCGCCGCCGCGGCTCGAGCGGTCGCGGGGCGGCCGTTGCCGTTCGGCTTGCTCGAATATCTCGTTTCCGATCGCTTGTCGGTGTCCGCGCCCGTGCTCGCGGCGGCGACGCTGGACACGACGCAATGGCGGGCGTTGCTTGACCTCGCCGACGACGAGACGCGGCAGTTCATTGAAGCACTCCATTCGGAAATCTCATCGGCGATTGCCGCGCCGCCGGCCGCCGTTGAGCCCACTCCGGAACCCGAGCCACAGACCGTGCCTGCAGCAAAGCCGCCGCAAGCGGAGCGCGGACGCGGGACGTCGCTCAGCGATGTCGTGGCAAGGATCGAACGACGCCGGCGCAGCCGCGAGGCTCAACGTTCGGCCGCTGCCGTCGCAGTGCCTGCGGAAGCACCGACAATGTTCCGCTGGGAGTGCGGGCCGAGCGGCGAAATCGCCTGGGTGGAAGGCGCCCCGCGCGGCGCGCTCATCGGCCGCTCCATCGCCCGCACCCAGGACAGCGACACCGACCGCGTCGACGAGGAGGTTGTCCGCGCCTTCGCGCGGCGGGCGCCCTTTCGCAATGCCGACATGAAGGTCGCCGGAGAAGGCTTGGTCGCGGGGGCGTGGAAGATCAGCGGCTTGCCGGCGTTCGACCCGACGGACGGGCGATTTGCCGGATATCGCGGCATCGCCCAACGCGAATCGGCACCGCCGCCGCCCAAGCGCGAGAGTTCGCCGGACATGCTCGCGGACCCGGATTCCCTCCGTGAGCTTGTCCACGAGATCAAGACGCCGCTCAACGCCATCATCGGTTTCGCCGAAATCATCCAGGGCCAGTATCTTGGCCCCGCTGACCGCCGCTATCGCGAGCGCGCGGGGGAGATCGTCACACAGGCGCACCTGTTGCTACGCGCGATCGACGACCTCGATTTCGCGGCGAAGGTGCATTCCACGGGCGGGGACAGCCGGCGCGTCGATCTCGGCCAATTGCTGCACAGTGCGGGCGAGACCCTCGGTGAGGCGGCGGCGGCGCGAGGCGTCGAGCTGGAGCTCGGGAGCGGCGGGGACAATTGCGTTGCGGCGCTCGAACCTGAAATCGCCGACCGGCTCATCGTGCGATTCGGAACCGCGATGATCGAATCGGCGACCGCGGGTGAGCATCTGCGCATCTCGGTCGAGCAGCGGGGCGGGCGGTGCAGAATCGTCATCGGCAGGCCAGCATCGCTGCGCAATGTGCCCGACGGACTGCTTTTCGAAGGCCTTGGCGAGGACACTGGCACCTTTGCCGGCTTCTCGCTTCGCCTTGTGCGGGGTCTCGCGCACATTGCAGGCGGCGACCTGGCGGTGACTCCAACGAGCCTCGCGCTTGTCCTTCCCCGTGCGTGACTTGGCGAAAAGCCGCCGCTATCGGTCGCGAAGCCGGGGAGGGCCTGTAGCTCAACGGTAGAGCCGGCCGCTCATAACGGCTAGGTTGCAGGTTCGAATCCTGCCGGGCCCACCGGCATCATGCGCGGACAATCGGGGGGATTGGCGAGCATGATGATCCGCCCTAACTGGCAGGCAATCGGGGAGTGGCGCAGTCTGGTAGCGCATCTGCTTTGGGAGCAGAGGGTCGCAGGTTCGAATCCTGTCTCCCCGACCAACCTTTTCGGGAATTGACCAGCGGCTATTGCTGCTTGTTCTCGGTCTTCACGTCCGTGTTCACGTTCACGTCCACGTCGGTGTTGTCGACCTTGTTCTGGACCTTGTCGGCGGTCCGCTGGACGTCGTTGCCGATGTCGGCGCAGATGTTCTGCGCGGTATTGCCGATATCGGCGGCGGCATTCTCGGCAACATCGCTGTTGTAGGTGATGCTGGTCGTGCCGTTGGCATCGTCCTTGCTCACTTGGCAGGCGCCGAGCAGCAGGATGGGGATCGCGAACATAATGCGCATGGTGATTTCCTCCCTTATTTAGAGGCTCAACGCCGCCTTTGCCGTTTCGGTTGCGGTTCAATCGGGCCCGACAGCACGCCCAGCATGGCAGTCCAGGCTGCGACATTCTGCCGCAGTTCCGCGGGATCGATCTTGTCGAGCGTGTCGTCCGGCGTGTGGTGCAGGTCAAAATAATGGGTGCCGTCCTGGCTTAGCCCGACGCCGGGCTGGCCTGCTTCCAGCAAAGGCCCGATGTCCGAGCCATCGGCCTTGTCGAGAGCGCCCGGGACAATGCCGAGGGGTGCCAAGACCGCCTGGAGTGCCTTCGCTTCCGCCTCGCGATCCTTGCCCAGCTTGCTGTTGACGCGCCAGATGCGGCCAGCGCCGAAGTCGCTCTCGGCCAGCGCATAGTGCGGTTCCTGACCGTGACGTTTCAGATAATCGATGCCGCCGAAGAGTCCTGGCTCCTCGGCGCCGAACCATACGACACGGATGGTCCGCAAGGGCCGCCCCGCGTCCATGATTCGCTTGGCGGCTGCGGCCGCGATGGCCACGCCTGACGCATCATCGATCGCGCCCGTGCCCTGGTCCCAGCTGTCGAGGTGACCGCCGACGAGGACCGGCGGAAGCGCGGGATTGCGGCCCGGAACCTCGGCAATGACGTTGCCGGACTGGCCGTGACCCGCCTGCGACACGAGCGTGAGGTGCATCGTCACGGGTTTGCCGCGCTTCAGGATGCGCTGGAGCTGCTCGGCGTCTGGCAGGGGCAAGGCGCCCGCGGGTATCGGGCGAACGCCGTCGGCGAAGGTCATGACGCCGGTGTGGGGGTTGCGGTGGTAGTCAGTGCCGATCGAACGAATGACGATCGCGACGGCGCCCTTGCGGCTGGCAATTGTCGGGCCCTGGCGGCGCGGTCCGCCGAAAAAGCCGTAGCCCGAGCCGTCCATGGTGCGCGGCATGGCATGGGAGACGAAGACGATCTTGCCGCGAACCGCAGCCTCCGGTGCTGCCTCAAGGTCCGCGAGACTATCGAAGCCGACGACCTCGCCGGTGATGCCCTGCGGGCCCGTCGAGGCGCTGTTGCCGAGGGCTGCAATTGCGAGTTTCTGCGGGAATGGCGCGAGTATCTCGACGCGTTCGGGCTCGCGCGTCCAGATCGGCATGTCGAACGGTTCGACACGGACGTTCGAGAAGCCGAGCGCCTTGAGCTTCGCCACCGCCCAGGCCCGCGCTCGGGCTTCCGCTTCGGTGCCGGCGAGCCGCTGGCCGACCTCTGTCGTCAGGCCTTCGGTGATGCTCCAGGCGAGGTCGTCATTGAGCGCTGCGTCGCGAAGGGCGACGACTTGCGGATCGACCCTGACGGGCGCCGGCTGAGGCTGGGGCTGGGCAGTGGCTGCGGCGGCGGAGGCCAGGAGGAGGGCGGCAAGGAGAGAGCGTTTCATTCATCGGCGACTAGCAGGCACGCTCGCGATGTCACGACCACAGTCGATTAAATTTGCCATTTGGCCGATCAAAGAAGCCGCATCTGGTCGCCTTGCGGGGGTTCGAACAAGTCGGACCGAAGGCCGAACTTCGCCTGTTTCAGCCCATATTTCTTCGCCGCAATCTCGAAGCGAGTGCGGATGAGATCGGCCCATGGCCCCTGACCGCGCATGCGGCTGAAGAAGTTCGGGTCATTGTCCCGGCCGCCCCGAAGCGCGCAGATCGTCGCCATGACCTTCGCGGCGCGATCCGGGAAATGTTCGTCCAGCCAGGTGCGGAACAGCGGTGCGACTTCGTGCGGCAGCCGCACCGGCAAATAGAAGCCACCAGCGGCTCCCGCTTCGGCGGCTGCTTCAACGATATGCTCAAGCTCATGGTCCGTGATTTGCGGGACCACGGGCGCAATGGCGACGTAGCAGGGCACGCCCGCATCGTTCAGTGCCTTCACGGCCGCCAGACGCTTGCGCGGCTGCGGCGCTCGCGGTTCCAAGGTGCGCGCGATCTTTGGGTCGAGTGACGTCACCGACAACGCCACCGAGCAGATCCGGAGTTCCGCAGCCTGCCTGAGCAGGTCGAGATCACGCAGCACGCGGTCGGACTTGGTAGTGATCGTGAAAGGGTGGCGTGTTTCCAGAAGCAGTTCGATGATGGAGCGCGTAATCCGCCAGCGCTCTTCGATTGGCTGGTAGGGATCGGTGTTCGTCCCCATCGCAATGGGACGGCATTCGTAGCCCGGTCGAGACAAGGCCGCGTGAAGCAACTGAGCGGCGTTGGGCTTCACGAACAGGCGCGATTCGAAATCGACGCCGGGCGACAGGTCATGAAAGGCATGAGTCGGCCTGGCAAAGCAGTAGATGCATCCGTGCTCGCACCCGCGATAGGCATTGATCGAGCGGTCAAAACCAATGTCGGGCGAGTTGTTGCGCGTGAGGATCGACTTCGGCCGCTCGATGGTGACCGTGGTCCGCCGCCGAGGGACGCCGTCCAGCGCCTCGACCTGGTCGAGCCATTCGCCTTCGGTCACGCGCTCCTGCAGGTTGAAGCGCGTGGGGGTAGGGTTGCGGGTTGCCCCGCGGCCATGACTCGACTCGACCGGCATGGGGCAATTCTAGGCCCACCGGTAGAACAGAACAAGAACAGACTTAGTGGGAGAGCGTGGTCATGCCCGTCGGAAAGCTGGGCCAGCGGTGCTCGGCCATCGCTTTCAGCGTAACCCGCTGTTCGCCGTTCAGGCCCTGATAGACCCACATGTTCCGCAGCACCGCCGGGACGTAGTAGCGGGTCTCCCAATAGGGGATGGATTCGATCCACAGCATCGGATCGCCCTTGTCGTTGATCCCGGCCCAGCGCGCGACGGGCAATGGCCCCGCATTGTAGGACGCGATGACCCGCGGCAACTGGCCCGCTGTGGCCGAGGACCGGCGCATCATTTCGATGAAGGTCTGGCCATATTCGAGATTCGTCGACGGATCCGACAGGTTGCCGACGGGAACGCCACGGGCGCGGGCCGCGTCTCCGGCGGTTCCGGGCCGCACCTGCATCAGGCCAACAGCACCCGCCGTGCTGACGGCCGAGCGGCGGAACGACGATTCCTGGACGACGTGACCGAAGGCCAGTGCCGGGTCGACGCGCCATCCTGCCACGGGCCTCCAGCGCGGGTTGGGATAGCGGTCGACTGCATCCGAGCGCGCCCCGGGCTGGCCATTGTTGGCAAGCCAAAGCTGGGCAGCGGGAAGGTCGAGCTGCTTGGCGAGCTGGATCAGGGCGTGATGTTCGGCGGGATTGCCGATCTTCGCCTGATGGCGAAGCAGTTCTTCAGCAAGGGCCGGCTCCCCGATCCTGACGAGTTCCATGGCTCGCTGGACGTTGGGCAAATGCGCGATAGGCGGGTCGCTTGCATTGTGCGGGTCGCTGGGGAGAGCAGTGGGCATGCCCAGCGTTTCGCGGGCCACGAGCCCGTAGAAGCTTTCGTTAGACGTCGCCGCGGCCTTGAGCAGCGTCGCGACGGACCGCGGACGGCCGCACGCCTGTTCCGATCGCGCGGCCCAATAATAGGCGCCGGCGCGAAGCTCCCGCTGCTGGGCGTAGCTGGCCGCCTGCTGGAATGCAGCGGATGCCGACTGGCAGTCGTTGAGCCGCCATGAGGCGAGGCCAGAGATCCACGCGGCCTGGGCGGCCCACTCGCTCGTCGCACCCTGGCGCCATGTATCGGCGACACGGCGCGCTTCGGCATCGTAACCGTTGACGTAATAAGCGAAGGCGACGCGCTGCGCGGCCTCGGCGCGGGCTTCTAGCGAGAGGCTCGGCGCATAGGTGAGGAGCTGGGCTTCGGCCCCCGCGGCATCGTTGGTCTTGATCAGCGGATCGAGCGCCGTGCGGAGCTGGTCGGCATAAGGTTCGCCCGCGACCGGGCGGGTGCGGTAGCGTACCGGTGCCGCACCGAGGTTCACGGTGGCGCGGCGGGGCACGATCAGCTGCGGCGTCGTGACACCACGCTTGTAGGCCATGAGCGCGAGCTGCTCGGCCTGGGGCAGTTCGGGTGCCTGCGCGATCAAGGCCTGCAGCGAAGCCGCATCGACCGTTGGCGAATTGCGCGCCGTATAGAGCTCCGCCTTCGCTACCGGAGTGAGGATGCTCGGCGGGAGGGCCGCGATGCCCGCGCGTGCCGATGCCCAGTTGCCGGCGTCGATGGCGTCGAAGACGCCGCGCCAATCCTTTGGAACGGCGACGCTCGCGACCGGGGCGGGGGAAGCTGGGGCCGGGAGGACCTGACTAGAACCGGTAGAAGGCATGACGACCGGTGGCGGCGGGTTGTTCGAAGACGCTGCCGTGCCGGGAACGCCAGGCTGAGCGGTGGTCGTCGGCGCGGTGCCGTTGGGAAGCGGTGCAAGCGGATCCTGCGCCTGCGCGAAAACCGGCGCCGACCAGATCATGGCTCCAAACGCGAGCACACCTGCCTTCAAAGTTCATCCTCCATCAAAAGCAGCAAGTCCTTCCATGCCAACGACTTGTTTGAAGGTTGATTAACCAGCTGGCGTGGGTGGAATGTAACGACGGCGCGCACGCCCTCGACCTTGTGAACATGGCCGCGGGCGAGCGGCAGGGGCTTGCCGACAAGCGCCTGCGCCGGGCCGTCGCCGAACAGCAAAAGCCGCTTCGGCTTGACCAGCGCAATGTGCTTGCGCGCAATTTCCGCACACGCCTCGCGATCGGCCGGGCTCATGCGCGTGCCGGGCGCGTGAAAGCAGGAGAGGGAGGCGCTGTAGGCCTCTTCGGACTTGATGCCGATCGCAGCAAGCATCCGCTCGGCCAGCGCCCAGGCGTCGCCGCCGATCGGCTGGCCAGCGGCGGCGTCTTCGAGCGACGGCGAATCCGTGAGCAACATGATGGCCGCGTTTTCCGGGCCGTGAGGAAGCACGCGCCTCGCCCCGGGGCCGGCGAGCGGGAGCTGGACGCTGCTCGCAAGCCAGTCGCGAAGCTCGACGAGCGTTTCCTGGCTCGGCGGCGCGACATTCGGCGGGGGCGCGGGCTCCGCAGCAGTCTTCGGTCGGGCAGGGGCAGGCTTCAGCCAGTTGCGAGGCTCTTCCTGGAGGGCGACATCGACGCCCGCCTCGAGCCACCACGCGAGAGCGCTCCGCGCCTCGGCAAAACCGAGCGATGCCTCGTCCCCTCCCATGCCCCTTTTCTCGCCTGCCATTGACGTCACGGTCAAGGAATTGGCAGGGCAGTTGAGTCGAATTGTGTGGAGGACGCGACGAGAGGACCATGAGCGAACGCGAATCCATGCAATATGATGTCGTCATCGTCGGTGGAGGGCCGGCGGGACTTAGCGCCGCGATCCGCCTGAAGCAGCTTGCGAACGAGGCCGGGCGCGAGGTTTCGGTCTGTGTCCTGGAGAAGGGCAGCGAAATCGGCGCGCACATCCTCTCCGGCGCAGTGATCGATCCGATCGCCCTGAACGAGCTGATCCCGGACTGGAAGGACAGGGGCTCTCCGCTGACGGTGCCGGTGACGGAAAACCATCATTGGGTGCTCACGAAAGCGGGCAAGTTCGGCTTTCCCGAATGGATGATGCCGCCGTTCATGCGGAACAAGGGCGCCTACACGCTGAGCCTGGGCAATCTTTGCCGCTGGCTCGCGGGGCAGGCGGAAGAGCTCGGCGTCGAAATCTTCCCCGGCTTCCCGGCAGCAGAGATCCTCTATAACGAGGACGGCTCGGTGAAAGGCGTCGCGACCGGCGACATGGGGATCGCCCGCGACGGCAGCCATCGCGCCGACTACCAGCCGGGTATCGAGCTCCATGCGAAATACACATTCTTCGCCGAGGGTGCGCGCGGTCACCTCACCAAGCGGCTGACCGAGCTGTTCAAGCTTCGAGAAGAAAGCGGCCCGCAGGTTTTCGGGCTTGGTATCAAGGAATTGTGGGACGTTCCTCCCGAGAAGCATAAGCCAGGCCGAGTGGTCCACACGCAGGGCTGGCCACTCAACGACGCCTGGGGCGGGGGCTTTCTCTACCACCAGGAAAACAACCAGGTCGCGCTCGGCTTCGTCGTCGCCCTGGATTATTCGAACCCGTACATCTCGCCCTTTGAAGAGATGCAGCGGTGGAAGACCCATCCGGCCATCCGCGCGGAGATCGAGGGCGGGCGCCGCGTCTCCTACGGTGCCCGGGCAATCAATGAGGGCGGTTACCAGGCGATCCCCAAGCTGGTCTTTCCGGGGGGAGCGCTAATCGGCTGTTCGGCGGGCTTTGTGAACGTGCCGCGGATCAAGGGCACGCACACGGCGATGAAGTCGGCCATGCTCGCGGCGGAAGCGGCGTTCGACGCGATCGCGGCGGACCGATCAGGCGACGTGCTGGAGGCTTACCCGGCGAACCTCCACAAGAGCTGGATCGTCAAGGAACTGAAGACGGTCCGCAACGCGCAGCCGGCCGTTGCCCATTGGGGCGGGACTCTGGGCACCCTCTACGCGGGGCTCGACATGTGGCTTGGCCACCTCGGCCTCGGCATGCCGTGGACGCTGAAGCACAAGGCCGACAACACGACGCTGAAGCAGAAGCAGTCGGTCAAGCCGATCGAATATCCGAAGGCCGACGGCGTACTGACGTTCGACCGCCTGTCCTCCGTCTTCGTGTCGAACACGAACCACGAGGAGGATCAGCCGGTTCATCTGACGCTCAAGGACGCGGACATACCGACGGCGATCAACCTGCCCGTATATGCCGGGCCCGAACAGCGTTATTGTCCGGCGGGCGTCTACGAATTCGTGGAGACCGACAGCGGTGAACCGAGGCTGCAGATCAACGCGCAAAATTGCGTCCACTGCAAGACGTGCGATATCAAGGACCCGACCCAGAACATCAATTGGGTCACTCCCGAAGGCGGCGGAGGCCCCAATTACCCGAACATGTAATTGGCTCGCCGGAGCGGCGGTCGCGGCGCTGGCCTCGAACTCGCTGCCGGCCAACGCAACGGCAGCAACCGACCCGGCGCGCACCTACGTCGAAGCTCGCGCCGCATCGATGAGCGGCGATCACTCTCGCGCCGCCGCCCTCCTTGCGGCATTGGCGCAGAGCCAGCCCAACCAGGTCGACCTTGCGCAAAAGGCGTTCACCGAAGCGCTCAACGCCGGCCAGACCGACCTTGCACTCAGCCTGGCGGTCAGGATCCCGCCGACGAAATTATCGACGGAAGCCCGGATGCTGCTCGTCGCCGATGCCATCAAACGGCGACGCCTGGACCGCGCACTGCCGTGGCTGCGCGTCGGCGGTGAGACTGCCGACCTCAGCTTCCTCACACCCCTGCTGATCGCCTGGGATTATTCCGACCGTGGCGACGCGGAGCGGGCCCTGGCGGCCATCGGGCAGATCGCCACCAACAGCCCCCTGGGGCCGTTGAAGGCCGAGCATCAGGCGCTGATCCTGCTCAAATTCAGGCGCGCGGCGGAAGCGGATCCATTGGCGAGGCGCGCGGTCGGCTCGGCGGGAGCTCGGGAGAACCGCCTGAGACTCGCCCTGGCGGATGGGTTCCTCGCCGCCGGAGACCGCGATCGTGCTTTGGTCATGATCGAGGGCCTCGGGCCCGACGCCGGACCAGCTCGGAGACGCGTGGCAGCGGGCAAAATGAGCGGACAGTCGATCGATTCCGGTTCCGAAGCGCTGGGAGAAACGCTGACGGCGTTCGCGGGCGACCTCGCGCGAATGCAGCGGGGCACGCCACCGGTCGGGTTGGCCCAGGTCGCACGTTTCGCCAACCCGCAGAACAGCAGTGCGACCACGTTGCTCGCACTACTGCTCAACGCCAAAGGACGTCCGGAGCAGGCGCTAGCACTGCTTCGAACGGTTCCGCGCGACGATGCGCTGATCACGCAGGTGCGCGACGTCCAGGTCAGAATCCTGATGGAAAACAACCGACTGAACGACGCTTATGCGGCTGCGTATGAAGCGTCCCGGAGCCCGCTAGCGACTGCGGGCGATTTTTCGCGGCTCGGCGACGTCTACCAGGAAATGAAGCGCCATAACGAGGCCGCGGCCATGTACGGGCGGGCCATCGCCATCGCCCGCGCAGAGGGCCAAACGGCGCAGTTGTGGCCTCTGCTGCTGCTCCAGGCCGACGCGCTCGAACAGGGCGGGCGTTGGCCGGAAGCCAAAGCGGCGCTGCAGCAGGCGCTCGCATTGTCGCCGGACCAGCCCTTGCTGCTCAATTTCCTTGGCTACGGGCAGCTTGAGCGCGGAGAAAATCTCGACTCCGCCGAGGCGATGGTCCGCAGGGCCAGCGAGCTTGCACCGGACAATGCGTCAATCACCGATTCCCTCGGCTGGGCGCAGTACAAGCGCGGAAAGGTCGATGAGGCGATCGCAACGCTGCAGCGCGCGGCCGAGAAGGACCCGGACCAGCCCGAAATCCAGGAGCATTTGGGCGATGCTTTGTTCAAGTCTGGCCGCAGGTTCCAGGCCCGCTACGCCTGGGAGGCGGCGCTGGTCATCGCCGATGACGATATCGCTTCCCGGTTGAAGGCGAAGCTGGCGTCGGGGCTGACGCCCACTAACGCAGCGCCTTGATCGAACAGGTTCCCGCGGCGCGCGAGATTGCGCCGGCGAAGCTCAATCTGGCACTCCATGTCCGGGGCAAGCTGCCCGACGGCCGCCATTCCATCGAGACCCTGTTCGCCTTTTGCGTAGATGGGGATCGGCTCAGCGCCGTCGCGGCCGACGAGCTGAGCCTCGAAATTACCGGCCCATTCGCGTCGGCCCTGGAGGCGGAGGAAGACAATCTCGTGCTGAGAGCCGCCAAGGCCCTTGCCGAGGCCGCGGGTATCCGAAAAGGCGCAGCGATCACGCTCGAAAAGAGGCTGCCCGTGGCCTCCGGGGTCGGGGGCGGCTCGGCCGATGCGGCTGCCGCGCTTCGGTTGCTGACGTCTATCTGGGGCATCGACCCGGGGCACGCCCTGGCCGTCGCGCCAACACTGGGAAGTGACGTGCCGGCATGCCTGCTCAGCTTACCGAGCCGAGGTGACGGGGCGGGCGACCAGCTGCGGCCAATCGACATCGGCGATCTGTCGGGCGCGCCGGTTCTGCTCGTGAATCCTCGCATCCCGCTATCCACGCGAAGGGTGTTCGAATCGTGGGACGGCGTGGACCGTGGCCCGATGGGGGATTGGCGGAGCGGGAGGAACGATCTCGAGGAGCCGGCTAAAAGGCTCGTCCCGCAAATTAGCGCCGTGCTGGAATGGCTTGGCGAACAAGAAGGCGTGGACGTGACACGCATGTCAGGTTCGGGCGCAACCTGCTTCGCTTTGTTCGACAGCGAAGAGGCCCGGGATCGGGCGGCCGGGCGAGTCCTCGCGGAATGGTGGCACCTCGCGACCTTCTTGCGGTAGACGCGCCTCATGACGTCACCGCGCCCGATCCTTACCGCCGAGCGCATGCGTGCGGCCGAGCAGGCTGCGATCGATGCGGGGACGTCCGTCGAGGAGTTGATGGAGCGGGCCGGGGCGGGCCTTGCCGAGGCCACCTACCGCTTCGCCGGGCCGATGCCGGTGCTGATCTTGTGCGGCCCCGGTAACAACGGCGGTGACGGCTATGTCGCGGCGCGTCATCTTGCAGAGCGTGGTGTTGAGGTGCGCGTCGGTGCCTTGTCCGAACCGAAGAGTGCGGCCGCACTATGGGCGCGCGGTGAGTGGCAAGGCGAAGTTGAACCGCTTTCCGCGGACACCGGTGGCTCGCCTATGGTCATCGACGCCCTGTTCGGCACCGGCCTCACGCGCGGTTTGGACGATGCGACGAGCCAAGTCGTGTCCCGCCTCGTGGATCAGGCGGTGGTAGCCGTCGCCTGCGACTTGCCGAGCGGCGTGCAGTCCGACTCCGGCGCCTTGCTCAACCCTGTCCATGGCTTCGACCTTACGGTGACCTTTGGTGCACTGAAGCCGGGACATCTGCTCCAACCGGCCATGGAGAAATGCGGTCGCATCGTGCTCGCGGACATTGGCATCGCGGCAGACGGCGACTGGCACGAGATTGCGATGCCGGTGCTGCCCAAAATCGATCCGGATGCCCACAAGTACACTCGCGGGCTGGTACATGCCCTCGCTGGCAAGATGCCCGGCGCGATCGCATTGGCAGCGACGGCAGCCGCTAGGTCCGGTGCCGGGTATGTCCGTGTCAGCACGTCAAGACCGATCGAAGGGCTGCCCGCATCGGTGGTTCAGGTCGACACCGCCGATCTCAGTGACGAGCGCGTAGGTAGCCTGCTGGTCGGGCCGGGAATGGGCGATCTTCCTCAGGTCCTGACGCTCGCTCTGACGTCACATGCACCCAAAGTCGTCGATGCCGACGGCATTACGCATCTCGGCGATCCCGAGCGCCTGCGCGGACAGGATGCGGTCATAACCCCGCACGAAGGCGAGTTCCGCCGTCTTTTCGGGGAACTAAACGGCACGAAAGCGGATCGAGCCGCGGAGGCGGCGCGGCGCAGCGGGGCTGTAGTGGTCTATAAGGGGCCGGACACTTTGGTGGCGTCGCCCGACGGGCGCCTCGGTTTCGCACCGCCAGCGCCTGCGTGGCTGGCCACTGCGGGCACCGGCGATGTCCTGGCCGGCATGATTGCCGCAATGCGTGCCCGCGGCATGGCTCCGTTCGAGGCCGCTTCCGCCGGCGTGTGGCTGCACGGACGCGCGGCCGAGATTGCGGGTCCGGACATGATCGCCGACGACCTCGCCGCGGCAATCCCGCAGGCGCTCGCTCTGGTCGAATGAGCGAGTTGGTCGTCCGGATTGCGGCGCGCGGCGACGGCGTGACCGGAAGCGGGCGGCACGTGCCCTTCGGCGTGCCGGGCGACGCGCTGCTCGATGATGGTGCGCTTGCCCCGGGACCCCATCATCAGGAACCGCCGTGCCGCCACTTCCCTGAATGCGGCGGGTGCCAGCTCCAGCACGTCGATGATGTCGCCTATCGCGGCTACCTCGTTTCGCGGCTGCAGACCGCGCTTGCTCAGCACGATCTGGAAGCCGAGATCCGCGAGCCGCATTTGTCGCCGACGAACACCCGGCGTCGAGCGTCGCTGCGAGCATTGAAGGTCGGGCAGGGCGCCGTCATCGGGTTCAACGCGGCGAAGTCGCACCGCATCGTGGACATGCGCGAGAACCATATCCTGCGGCCGGAGCTTCTGGCGCTGGTCGCCCCGTTGAGAGCCTTGTTCGGGCAATTGCTCGAGCCGCGTCGCACCGCGGAGGTGCAACTGACGGTCGTGGACCAGGGCGTTGACGTCACTTTGAAGGGTGTCGAGCCGCAAGGCCTGGCCGCAATGGAATTGCTGACTGCATTCTGCGAGGCCCAGAGGCTCGCGCGCCTGTCGATAGACCAGGGCTTTGGGCCGGAGACTTTGTACGAGCCCGTGCCCGCGACGGTCAGCCTGTCGCGTGTCCCCGTGGCATTTCCCGTGGGCGGTTTTCTTCAGGCCACGACGGATGGGGAGGCCGCGCTAACCGACGCCGTGCAAGAGGCGGTGGGCGATGCGAAGCGTATTGCCGACCTGTTCGCGGGACTCGGAACCTTCGCTCTTGCGACGAAGGCGTCATACGGGGCCGAGGCTGCGCGCGATGCCGCCTCGGCTTTGAAGCGGGCCGCACCAGGCATGGCGGTCGAGCATCGCGACCTTTATCGCCGTCCGCTCGATCAAAACGGGCTCGGCAGCTTCGACGCGGTGGTCCTCGACCCGCCGCGCGCTGGCGCCGAAGAACAGGTCAGGGCGCTCGCCAACTCCGGCGTCAACCGAATCGCATATGTCAGCTGCAATCCGGCGACGTTCGCGCGCGACGCCAAGCTGCTCGTCGACGGCGGTTACGCGCTTGCGTGGATCCGGCCCGTCGGACAGTTCCGGTGGTCGACCCACGTCGAACTGGCGAGCTGCTTTACCCGCGAATGAGATGAATCGCGGCGTGCACCGTCAGGCCCAGCAAGCAAAAGCTAGCTAGAGCAAAAAGAACAAGACGATAGCGAACGATGTTCACTGTCGATTGGAAGATGCTGTGCGCGATGCGGAACGCGACATAGCCCCAGGCCAGCCAGACATTGATGGGCGCATTGAAGTCCATGAGGATCAGCGCAAAGACGATGGCATAGAAGATCGTCGGCTGCTCCATCAGGTGCATGTAGTTGTGCGCCTTCCATTGGGCGTGGGGATCGGCACGGCCTTCGAGGTCGGCTCCGCGAGCGCCGTTCGGGATCGAATTGCGCGTGATACCGAGCCGACCGAATTCCGCAGCGCGGGAAATCGCCATCCATGTCATTTGGACGAGGCTCCAGGCGACCAGCGCTACGACCGGTCCGAGCAGTGGACTCGCGTGCATGAAAAAACCCTCCCCAGGTTGGCCCGGGGAGGGTGCTTCAGTTCGTTACGGGTATCAACCCTGTCTTTAGTCGAACAGTTTGGCGAAACGGCGCTTCTCGCGGTTGCGCCAGGCGCCACGATGCCACGCGTCGGACGCCAGCAGCGGCAGCACGCTGGTAGCCTCGGCAAACACCATCTGCTCCATCGCCGTGGAGACCTTGCCCCAGCTCGCCGCTTCCTGAAGCGTCGAGGAGGAGCAGGCGCCGTCGCGGACGTCGGCCACCGTGATCTGCACGGCGTATTTGTGGACCTCGACGTCGTCGTGACCGAGGATTTCGGCGCAGACGACCGTGTCCTGCGTGAAGTTCTTGGGAACGCCGCCGCCGATCATCAGGAGGCCGGTGGTGCCAGCCTTGATCTTGATGTCGGTCAGCTCGCGGAAGTCGGCGATAGCGTCCAGCACCATATAATGACCGCCACGCTTCATCGCATCGACCTGATGCTTCACGAGGCCGAAGCCGGCCGACGAGTCGACGAAAGCCGGGCAGAAGATCGGCACGTCATGCTCGTAGGCGAGCTGGACGAGGCTTCCCTCCTTCTTCGCGTTGCCCTCGCTTAGCCACTTGCCCATCTCGCGGATGAAAGCGCGGCTGCTGTAGGCCTTCGGCTCCAGGCTGTCGGCGATCTTGCCGATCGTGAAGTCGCAGTCCTGCAGCTGCTGCTCGTCGATGTACGTGTCGTAGATGCGGTCGATGTAGAGCGAACGCAGCGTATCGTCGTCAGGGATTTCATTGGCTTGGTAGTGCTTGTGGCCAAGCGCTTCGAAGAAATCCATGTCTACGATCGACGCGCCGGTAGCGACGATCGCGTCGACCATGTTGGACTTCACGAGCTCTGCGTAGAGGTCCATGCAGCCGCCGGCCGACGTCGAGCCTGCGATCACCAGGATGATCGAGCAATCCTTGTCCTCGAGCATCGTGTTGTAGATGCCCGTCGCCCGCGACAGGTCGCGGCTGGTGAAGCTCATCTTACCCATCGAATCGATGATCGGGCGGGCGTCGAACTTGGTGATGTCGATGTGCTCGATCGGAGTCGCGAGGAGCTCCGCCTTGCGAGTGTCGTTGATGCGGTCGGCGTCCTGAACCTTGTTCAGCGTGTCAGTTTCCATTTTCATGCTCCAACGGTTGCCGCGCCTATAGGCTCGGCATCGGGAAAGGGCATGTCGTTTTCTTAGCGGGGGACAGCCTCACCCCAGTGAACCTCCCGCCGAAGCGGGAGGCTATTCTTAGAGCGTCACGACGTTCGAACGGGCCGGGATATCCGCACCGTAGAGCGTCGCCATCGGCTCGTCATCGACGATCTCGGTGCGTTCGGCGCCGAAGCCGTTGAAGGCCGTACGCATCGCGCAGCCATAGGCGCCCAGCATGCCGACTTCGATATAATCGCCGGCGGCAACGTCGCCCGGAAGTGCGAACGGCCCGGTCATGTGATCGAGATCGTCGCAGGTCGGCCCGTAGAAGCTGAAGTCCATGTCGCGGACGCTCGAGCCGCCTTCACGGATGAGCTGCACCGGATAGCGCCAGCCGATATGCGCGGCATCGAAGAGGGCGCCGTACGCGCCGTCGTTGATGTAGAGTTCGCTGCCGCGGCGCTTCTCGACGCGCACGAGCAGGCTCGCATATTCGGCGCACAGCGCGCGGCCCGGCTCGCACCAGAGTTCGGCGGAGTAGCTGATCGGAAGCGCTTCGAAGGTCGAATGAATAACCTCGAAATATGCCTCGAGCGGCGGGGGCTCCATGCCCGGATAGCTCGACGGGAAGCCGCCACCGACATCGACGATGTCGACCGTGACCGCCGCATCGACGATCGCGTCGCGAACGCGGCCCATGGCTTCCGCATAGGCGGTCGGCGACATGGTCTGGCTGCCGACGTGGAAGCAGATGCCGAGCGCGTCCGAAGCCTGGCGGGCGGCGAACAGCAGCGCGCGCACGTCTTCGGCCTGAGCGCCAAACTTCGCGCCAAGGCTGAGCTTCGCATGCTCATTGTTCACCTGAAGGCGGACGAGCAGGTTGAGATCGGTCGGAGCAACGCCGTCCGTCGAGGTCGCGCGAACGATCTTCTCCAGTTCCTCGATCGTATCGAGGCTAAAGGTCTTTACGCCATGCTCGAAATAGGCTTCGGCGATGGCCTCCTCGGCCTTCACCGGGTGCATGAAGCAGAGCACTGCCTCGGGCAGCGTCTCGTGGACGAGCCGAACTTCGCCGATTGACGCGACATCGAAGTGCGTGACGCCTTCTTCCCACAGGATCTGCAGCAGCGACGGCGATGGGTTCGCCTTCACCGCGTAGAGCGACCGCCCCGGAAAATTATCCACGAAGAAGCGGGCCGCGCGGCGCGCAGCATGCGGACGGAGAAGCGTGACCGGCTGAACCGGACGGCTCTTGGCGATGTCGGCAACCGCGTTGCCGAGAGGGGCGGCGGCTAGCCCCAGCGCGCGATGATGCTTGTGCAACTCAAGGGACCTCCAACGGGTACGTTCGACAGAAAGCTGCCTTGCGGTTGGAAGTCCCATGGGGCAGCGGGGCGCGATATATGGAGGGGGGTCCGGCTACGCAAGAATTTTTGGACCCTCTCGGGCATTTCCCGGAACTTTTGTCGTAACACTGCAACGGTTGGTCGAAAGGACAGTGAAATCAACGAGTTAAATGAAGCCGCGCGGGTCACGCGCGACGATGTGGCGGCTGCGGCGGAACGCATCGCCGGGCAGGTGGAAAAGACTCCGCTTATCGAGAGCGAGGTCGCGGGTGTTCGTGTGTGGCTGAAGTGCGAGTGCCTGCAGACGGGCGGCGCCTTCAAGCTGCGGGGTGCGACTAACCGGTTGTTGCAATTATCTGCAGAGGGACGGGAGCGAGGTGTGGTGGCCTTCTCTTCGGGCAATCACGCTCGCGGCGTGGCATTGGCCGCGCGGCGGCTCGGGATGCGGGCGATCATTGTCATGCCGTCCGATGCTCCGCAGGTGAAGGTCGACGGCACGCGGGCGGAGGGTGCGGAAATCATCTTTTACGACCGGCGCACCGAAAGCCGGGAGGCGATCGCCGCGCGAATATCCGATGAGACCGGCGCAATCGTGGTGCCGAGCTTCGACGATCCCGCGATTGTTGCGGGGCAGGGTACCGCCGGGCTGGAGATCGTCGAGCAGTTCGGTGGGGCGCCACCGCGGATCGTGATTCCCTGTGGTGGCGGCGGGCTAGCGTCCGGCATCGCGCTCGCTGTGCCCGAGGCTGACATCGTCATCGTGGAGCCGGAGGGCTGGGATGACATGAAGCGCTCGCTGGAACTTGGCGAGATCGTGCCGGTCGGACCCGATGCGCCCAACACCACGCTCGACGCGCTTCAGACGCCTCGGGTTTCACCGATCACCTTCAATATCCTGCGCGACAGGCGCGCCACGCCCCTATGGGTCAGCGACGACGAGGCAGCCGAAGCCATGCGTTCCGCCTGGAAGAAACACGGGCTTGTGGTCGAACCTGGAGGTGCCGCGGCGCTGGGCGCGCTGATCGCCGGCAAGGTGCCGCCGATGGAGGACACGGTGGTCGTTCTGTCAGGTGGCAATGTCGATCCGGCGCTTCACGCGCGGATCATCGCGGAGGCCGCTTAAGCGACGCGTGTCTTGAATTCGCCGGGCTCGAGATGGACGGGGCTGGATCGCTCCACCGCCTTGGTGAGCTCTTCCAGCTCGGCGGCTAAGGTCTTGAGCTCGCCAACGAGGAAGCGCCGTTCGCCTTCGGCAACCGATTCCGATGCGTCGATCAGCGTTTCGAGCATCATGGCGATGCACGGCAGGATCGTTTCTTCGATCCGTTCGAAAGCCTCGTCGAGGCGCGCCTGCTGCTCGGAATTCCGCATGGCGGCGACTCTGGGCTGTTCTTGGTTAAGTCTTCGTGAAATCAGGTGGGCAGAATGGAGAATTTTTCATCCGTAGCGATGGCCATCGCGATGGTCGCGGCACTCATTCTCGCCGGCGGCGGGCTGAAGCTCGCTTTCAACCGCCAATCGAGGGGCCGCGGGATCCTGATGATCGTCGCGGCCCTCGTGATCCTTACGAACGTGATGATCTGGACGGTGTGAGCGGCTTGATCGGGTCGGTCGCAAGCCGCATGTCGAGATAGTCGTCCACCGACTTCATCATCAGGTCGAGCTCGTTCGCGAAGAAGTGGTTCGCGCCCGGGATCGTGTCGTGATGGATGGTGATGTGCCGCTGCGTCCGCAGCTTGTCGACGAGCTTCTGCACCGCGCTCGGGGTGACCACCTCGTCCGCTTCGCCCTGGATGATGATGCCCGAAGAGGGGCAAGGCGCCAGGAAGCTGAAGTCGTACATGTTGGCCGGCGGGGCGATCGAGATGAAGCCGCGAATCTCCGGACGGCGCATCAGCAGTTGCATGCCGATCCAGGCGCCGAAGCTGACGCCCGCGACCCAGGTCGTCTCGGCTTCCGGGTGGATGCTCTGTACCCAGTCCAGCGCGCTTGCGGCGTCGGACAGTTCGCCGATGCCGTTGTCGAAGACGCCCTGGCTCTTGCCGACGCCGCGGAAGTTGAAGCGCAGCGTCGCGAAGCCGCGCTTCACGAAGGTTTGGTAGAGCAACTGCACGATCTTGTTGTTCATCGTGCCGCCGGCCTGCGGGTGCGAATGGAGGATCAGCGCGACGGGCGCGCGGGGGCGGGTGCCGGGGTGGAAACGTCCTTCTAGGCGACCCTCAGGCCCGGGGAAAATGACTTCAGGCATGGATGCTTTTGCTCGCGTACGACAAAGAGCCGCCAACGCGGGTGCGCTGCGGCGTTGGGTCCTATATAGGGGCGGCTCTTGATGTGGCAATCGGCAGGAATCCACCGGTTTTGAGCGCTCCCGAACGTACCTACCTGGACCATGCGGCAACCACGCAGGTTCTCCCCGAAGCGAGGGAAGCCGTTGCGCGGGCATTCGCGAAATGGGCCAACCCAAGCTCGCCGCACGCCGAGGGAAGGGCGTCCCGTGCCCTTCTGGAAGAGGCGCGCTCGACCATCGCCGAAGTGCTCGGCTGGCGGCATGACGTCATTTTCACGAGCGGGGCGAGCGAATCCATCGAGATCGTCGGAAAACGCGCACGCGTCGAAGGTCGTGCACATGGAGCGACCGAGCATCCGATCGTGCCGCATGCGATGGGCAAAAGCTCGACTGTCATTCCCGTTTCGAATGACGGGATCATCGACGATGCGGCGCTCGACGACGTGCTGGCCCGTGGTCCGACGCTGGTCGCAATCCAGCAGGTCAACAATGAGACGGGGGTCATCCAGCCCATTGAACGGATTGCGGAGAAGGTCCGCGCGGCCGGTTCGCTGCTGCTGACGGACAGCGCGCAAAGCGCGGGCAAGCTTCCGATCCCTGATGCCGATTTCGTCGCTGCCTGCGCGCACAAGCTTGGCGGTCCGCCCGGCATCGGCGTCTTGCTCGTCAGGGATCTCTCGACGATCGAGGCCGTCGGCGGGCAAGAGAAGGGCTATCGTCGCGGGACGCAGGACGCGCCCGCCGCGCTTGGCTTCGCAGCTGCGCTCGCGGCTCGCCCTTACGACATGGATCGCCTCAGCCGCCTGCGCCAACGCCTCGAGGACGGCGTGAAGCAGGCGGGCGGCGTTGTCATCGGCGAAGGGGTCCCGCGCATCGCCACAATCGGGTCGGTCGCAATGCCTGGCGCGTCGAACGCATCGTTGCTTGTGCAGCTCGACCTTGCGGGGATTGCGGTTTCCGCTGGCAGCGCCTGTTCGTCCGGTAAGATGAAAGCGAGCGAAGTTCTGGCGGCCATGAATGTGGCCGACGAGATTGCGGGCAGTTTCCTTCGCGTCAGCTTCGGGCCCTACACGAGCGAGGCCGACGTCGACCGCTTCCTCGACGAGTGGCGGAGGATCCGGAGCCGCCATCGCGCGGAGGCTGCATGATCTATTTGGACTATCAGGCAACGACGCCGGTCGCTCGCGAAGTCGCCGAGGCGATGCAGCCCTGGGTCGCGGACCGTTACGCCAATCCGCATTCGCCTTCGCGCTGGGGCCACGAGGCTGCCGCCGCAATTGAAGTCGCCCGCAAGCAGGTCGAGAATGCCATCGGTCTCGACGACGGCAGCGTCGCCTTCACGGGCAGCGCGACGGAGTCGATCAATTGGGCGATCCGCGGCATCGCCGAAACTGCCGCCGCTACCAACCCTGGCCGCAACCGTATCATCACGGTCGCGACCGAGCACGCCGCGGTCCTCGACACGTGCGAATGGCTGTCGGGCTACGGCCTAGACCTGACGGTCCTCCCGGTTGGCGAAGACGGGCTCCTCGATCTCGAACTGCTCGACCGCGAACTGGACGACAGGACCCTGCTCGTCGCGGTCATGCTCGTGAATAATGAGATTGGGGTGCTTCAGCCGGTCGCCGAGATCGCCGAAATGGCGCACCGCGTCGGCGCATTCATGTTTTGCGATGCGGTGCAGGGGCTGGGCCGGCTTACAATTCCGCAAGGGCCCGATCTGGTCGCGGTCTCCGCCCACAAGATCCATGGCCCGAAGGGCGTCGGCGCGCTCTGGATGCGCGAGGGGTGCGATCCCGCGCCGCTGATCCACGGGGGCGGGCAGGAGCGCGGGATGCGTTCGGGCACGCTGTCGCCGCAGCTCTGCGTCGGCTTTGGCGCAGCCGCCAAGCTCGCCGCCGAACGGTCCGATCGCGATTATGACCATGTGCAGCGCTTGTGGACAGCGGCTAGACAGGCCCTTGGCCCGAACTGGATGATCAACGGCAGCACGTCGCACCGCTACTTCGGGAACCTCAACATTCGACGCGATGGCATCGATGCCGCCCGGCTGCTTGCCGATTTGCGTGAGATTGCTTTCTCCTTGGGAAGTGCCTGCGCGAGCGGCTCGGGCCGCCCGAGCCATGTGTTGCGCGCGCTTGGCCTGGATTACCGGCAATCGCGTTCGTCGATCCGTCTCGGCTTCGGCCGCTACACGACGCAGGAAGAGCTCGTCGAAGCCTGCAGCATGATCGCGGCCGCTGCCCGGGCGCAGGAGAATCTCGTCGCGTGACCTTGGTGCGTTTTCTCCGGGCGGACGGAACCCTGGACAAGGAAGTGAAAGCGGAACCGGGGCAGAGGCTCCTCGACGTCGCCTGGGCGGCGCGCGAGCCGCTCGAGGGCGTGTGTGAAGGCGTCATGGCCTGCTCGACCTGCCATGTGATCGTCGATCGCGAAGATTTCGAAAAGTTGCCGCCGGCGAGTGAGGAGGAAGAGGATCTGCTCGACCTCGCATCGCATGCGGCGCGGACGTCCCGGCTGGCGTGCCAGATCATCATCACTGACGACCTGCAAAGCCTCAGCGTGCGCATTCCGGCGGGCGTCAAGAATTGGATGGGGCGGTGAACCGGCCCTTCGACTGACCGGCGACCTATCTCCCGGGCGGTAGCGGTACGCCGACGCGGCCATCGACGGCGTCCTTCGTCTTCTTCGGCCGGGGCGCCATCAGTCGCGCGGTGCGCAGCACTTGTAGCTGATCGAGCCGAAGTGCGCCGGTGTGGCCGGTATCGAGAAGCCCGAAGCGATAAATGGCCGCCTGCTGAAATTCACCGCGGGATACGCCGCGATTAAGGTCGAGGTCCGCCGCGGCCACCGGCTGGGGGATGTTGAGCAGGCCGTAACGGGCCGCGCCCTGCGGATCCAGGCTGTCGTCGCGACGCTGGGTCCTACGTTGTTCACCGGCCTCTTTTTTCGGATCGACCTTCTCGCCGGGCTGTCTTCTGAGGCGGGAGTTCACCTGGATCTGCGGCGCGACCTGCCACTCGTAACGGACGAGCTCGTCTGGGTCGATTTCGCCATCGCCGTCGGTGTCGAGCGTCTTGAAGAAGCGGTCGGCGTCCGACTGCATTTCAGCGGATGACAGAAGGCCATCATGATTGCGGTCGGCCTGTCGGAACCATGCCGCGAGCGCGTCGTCGCTCTCCGACTTTGGAGTGAACGGTTCCCCCATCGGGCTGATGAATGGGGCCCAGAAATGCGCAGTCACCGTGACACGCTCCTGGGGAACGCTCGCTGCAAGAGCCGAAATAAAGGCGGCGCTGATGATCATGGAAGGAGGGTCGTCCGGATCGCGTGAATAGCGGATGAAGCGGCAACGGCTTGCACGATGGCCGGTAGTCAACCATATGGCCGCGCGGAAGTCGGCGGACGGCGCTGTCGCCAACCTGGTCAGGTCCGGAAGGAAGCAGCCACAACGATTTCGTGCCGGGTCGTCGGCTTCCACCGCTCGCAATGACGGGCCTCACATCTTACACAACGGTTGATGGACGACCTCGAATCGCCGGGCCTTGGGCTCGATCTTCCTGAGCAGCCCCAGCCGCCGGCGAGCACGTCGCCATACCGCGTGCTGGCGCGCAAATATCGTCCGCAGACATTCTCCGAGCTGGTCGGCCAGGATGCGATGGTGAAGACCCTCGCCAACGCGATTGCGCGCGGGCGGATTGCGCACGCCTTCCTGCTGACGGGCGTGCGTGGGGTCGGCAAGACATCGACCGCGCGCCTGATCGCCAAGGCGCTGAACTGCATCGGGCCGGACGGGCAGGGCGATCCGACGATCAGTCCGTGCAACGTCTGCGAACCCTGCCGCGCAATCTCGGAGGGGCGGCACATCGACGTCATCGAGATGGACGCTGCCTCGCACACCGGCATCGACGACATCCGCGAGATCATCGACGCGGTGCGCTACGCCTCCGTCAGCGCGCGCTACAAGATCTATATCATCGACGAAGTCCACATGCTTTCGAAGAGCGCATTCAATGCGTTGCTCAAAACTCTTGAGGAACCGCCCGAGCATGTGAAATTCCTGTTCGCGACGACCGAAGTGAACAAGGTGCCGGTGACCGTACTGTCGCGGTGCCAGCGCTTCGACCTTCGTCGCATTTCGGCGGAGAAGCTCGCGGACCACTTTGCGGAAGTGTCGAAGGCTGAGGGCGTCGAAGTCGAAAGTGAAGCGCTGGGCATGATTGCTCGGGCCGCCGAGGGGTCGGCGCGTGACGGGCTTTCGATCCTCGACCAGGCAATTGCGCACGGGGCAGGCGCGGTGACCGTCGAGCAAGTCCGCGACATGCTCGGTCTTGCAGATCGCGGGCGCATTCGGCGGCTGCTTCAGCTGGTTCTAGGCGGAGATGCCCCTGCGGCGCTGGCAGAGCTCGACGAGGCGCATGACCTCGGCATCGATCCGACGCAGCTTCTGCGCGGACTGATGGAGAGTCTTCACACTGCCACGCGCGCCAAGGCTGGAGCCAAAGCTGATGCGCTCCAGTCGGCCGAAGAGCGCGACGCAGCCGCCGAGATGGCGCAGCAGCTGTCGTGGGGCACGATCCATCGTTTGTGGCAGATGCTGCTCAAGGGCCTGCAGGACGTGGAAGTCGCTCCAGATCCCCGGGAAGCGGCGGAGATGGCGTTGCTCCGCCTCATCCACGCCGCAGATATGCCGGATCCTGCGACCTTGATGGCTCGGCTGACCGGGGACGGAGCAGCAGGCAATGTCTCGCATGTTCCGGCTTCCAGGGCGTCCGGCCCGACCGCACGCATTCCCCCGGATTTCTCGTCCTTGATCAAAGTCGTCGAGCAAAACGGAAAGCATTTGCTCGCCCAACAGCTTCACGACCAGGTGGGCCTAGTGCGCTATGCGCCGCCGGAGCTGGTGCTGAAGCCTACGCGACCGCTAGGCGGAGACTGGCCACGCGATGCGGCTTTGGCGTTGAAAGCCGCAACTGGCGCGACCTGGCAAGTCTCGCTTTCGGACGAAAGCGGCGAGCCGTCGCTCCTCGATCAGGAGAAAATGGCCGAGGAGCGCGTTCGGGCGGATGTCCTGGCCGATCCCAATGTACGGGCGGTGATGGAAGCGTTCCCCGATTCCGAACTCGAAACATTCTCAACTAGAGGCGCCTAACATGCCGGAAATGCCCGATTTCGAATCCATCATGCAGATGGCGCAGAATGCGCAGAACGAGCTGCAGAAGGCGCAGGACAATCTCGACAAGGTCGAGGTCGAAGGCGCTTCGGGCGGCGGCATGGTCAAGATCCGCGCGACGGCGAAGGGCCGGATCCTCGGCGTCGACATTGACGAAAGCCTGCTGGCGCCGTCGGAGAAGTCGATGCTAGAGGACCTGATTGCGGCCGCCATCAATGACGCGCGCGGCAAGGCCGATGCTGCGGCGGCGACCGAGATGGAGAAGATGCAGACGAGCCTGCCCCTTCCGCCGGGGTTCAAGCTGCCTTTCTAGGGCGCTTTGTCCAAAGGACGTTTTTGGGTCATGATGCGTCTCTCAAACGGGAGGCGCCGATGTCTCTTGGCGCAATGCAGGACTTTCCGCTCCGCCTGACGCGGATACTCGACCATGCCGAACGGGAGCACGCCACGCGCGAAATCGTGGCTGCGCGCGCCGACGGATCGACTCACCGGACGGATTGGAAGGGGATTGCACGCGATGCGCGCCGTCTCGCGTCGGCTTTGGTCAAAATGGGCGTTCAGCCCGGAGACCGCGTAGCCACGCTGGCGATGAACCATGACAGGCACCTCACGGCCTGGTTCGGCGTCGTCGGCATGGGCGGCGTCCTGCACACGCTGAACCCGCGGTTGTTCGACGAACAACTCACCTACATCATCAATCACGCCGAGGACCGGGTGATCCTCTACGACGCCTCCTTCGAATTGATCATCGAGCGGCTGAAGTCGGAGCTGCCCTCGATCCGGCATTACATCCGCTTCGACGATGAGTTCGACGGCGTGCTCGACGGGGAAAGTGGCGACTACGCATGGTACGATGGGGATGAGCGCGACCCCTGCGGGCTTTGCTACACCAGCGGGACCACGGGCCATCCCAAGGGCGTACTCTACGAGCATCGCGCCACCGTGCTTCACGCCATGTCCGTCGTCGTACCGGACATCTTCAACCTGTCCGCCCGCTCGGTGATCCTTCCGGTCGTGCCGATGTTCCACGCCAACAGCTGGTGCATACCCTATGCGGTACCCTTGGCCGGCTCCAAGCTCGTCATGTGCGCCGACAATGACGCAGCGCGCATCTGCAAGCTTTTTAACGAGGAAGACGTGACGCACTCCGCGGGCGTGCCCACGGTCTGGCTGATCAAGTCTGGCGGCGAGTGGATCAGCTCGATCGAGCTCGAAAACGCGGCGGTGGGTTGTCCGGGAGTGGCCGAAGCAGCGGCGATCGGGGTTCCACACCCGAAGTGGGATGAACGGCCGCTGCTGCTGATCGTGCGCGACGACGACAGCGATGTGGACGAGGACAAGATTCGGGACTTCCTCGCCGCCCACGTCGCCAAATGGTGGCTCCCGGATGCAATCGAGTTTGTCGATGAATTGCCGCACACCGGCACCGGAAAGCTCAGCAAGAAGGATTTGCGCGACCGGTATCGCGACTACCGCTTCGAGAATGCCGAGGCGATGGTCGGTCGCGACTAGAAAAATCGCGCGCACGCGCCTAACTGGCGCGCAATTCCCGTTTACTCCTGAAGGATCCCAGCGACCCCATGGCCGCCCAATATGCATTTGTCATGAAGGACATGACCAAGTCCTTCCCCGGCGCGCAAAAGCCGGTGCTCAGCAATATCAACCTGCAATTCTATCACGGCGCCAAGATCGGCATCGTCGGCCCAAACGGCGCCGGCAAGTCGACGCTGATGAAGATCATGGCCGGCATCGACAAAGACTTCCAGGGCGAAGCCTGGCCGGGCGAGAATGTCACGGTCGGCTATCTGCCGCAGGAGCCGCAGCTCGATCCGAACAAGACCGTGCTGGAGAACGTCAAAGACGGCGCGCGCGACGTCGCCGACATGGTCGACCGCTTCAATGCCATCTCGGCTGAAATGGGCGACCCGAAAGACGACACCGACTTCGATAAGCTCATGGAGGAGATGGGCGAACTCCAGGGTAAGATCGACGCTGTCGATGGCTGGACGCTCGACAACCAGCTCGAAGTCGCGATGGAGGCTCTGCGCTGCCCGCCGTCCGACTGGTCGGTTGAGAACCTCTCTGGTGGTGAGAAGCGCCGCATCGCGCTGACCCGCCTGCTGATCCAGAAGCCGTCGATCCTGCTGCTCGACGAGCCCACCAACCACCTCGATGCGGAAAGCGTCCAGTGGCTGGAGCAGCATCTCAAGGAATATGCCGGCGCGGTGCTGATGATCACCCACGACCGGTATTTCCTCGACAACGTCGTGAGCTGGATCCTCGAGCTCGATCGCGGCAAATACTTCCCGTACGAAGGCAATTACTCGACCTACCTCGAGAAGAAATCCAAGCGGATGGAGCAGGAGGAACGCGAGGAATCGGGCAAACAGAAGGCGATCAAGGACGAGCTCGAGTGGATCCGGCAGGGTCCGAAGGGCCGCCAGGCCAAGTCGAAGGCGCGTATCGCGAAGTTCGACCAGCTCGTGGCCTCGCAGGAAAAGCGCGTTCCGGGCAAGGCGGAGATCCTCATCCAGGTGCCGGAGCGCCTCGGTGGCAAGGTCATCGAGGTCGAGAACATCTCCAAGGCTTACGGCGACAAGCTGCTGTTCGAGAACCTGAGCTTCAACCTCCCGCCAGGCGGCATCGTCGGCGTGATCGGCCCCAACGGCGCCGGCAAGTCGACTTTGTTCAAGATTATCACGGGCCAGGAAAAGCCGGACACGGGCACGGTCGATGTTGGGCCGACAGTCCATCTGGGCTACGTCGACCAGAGCCGCGACCATCTCGATAATTCGAAGAACGTCTGGGAGGAGATCTCCGACGGGCTCGATTATATGAAGGTCAACGGCCACGACCAGTCGACGCGCGCCTATGTCGGCGCGTTCAACTTCAAGGGTCAGGACCAGCAGAAGAACGTCGGCAAGCTGTCCGGCGGTGAGCGCAACCGCGTCAACATCGCCAAGATGTTGAAGCGCGGCGGCAACGTGCTGCTGCTCGACGAACCGACCAACGATCTCGACGTCGAGACGCTGGGCGCGCTCGAGGAGGCGATCGAGAATTTCGCGGGCTGTGCGGTGGTCATCAGCCACGACCGCTTCTTCCTCGACCGCCTCGCGACCCATATCCTGGCGTTCGAGGGCGACAGTCACGTGGAATGGTTTGAGGGCAACTTCCAGGCTTACGAGGAAGACAAAATCCGTCGCCTCGGCGAGGAAGCCACGCGCCCGCACCGGACGTCCTACCGCAAGCTGACCCGCTAGGCATGAGCCGCGTCGAGGCGGCTGAGCGCGATGAGGTACTGACCGGCATCCTGTGCCGGGTGGGCTCCGGTCTCAGTTTCTCGACGATGGGCGCGCTGCTGAAGCTCGCCTCCATGCAGGGGCTGAATGCGCCCGAGCTGGTGTTCTATCGGTCGATTTTCAGCCTGCCGGTCGTCCTGCTTTTCGTACTGAAGCGGGAGAGCCTGTCAGCGCTTCGGCCGAACAACCCCCTGGCGCATGTGTGGCGGAGCGGGTTGGGCCTGCTGTCCATGGGCCTGACTTTCCAGGCGCTGATCCTGTTGCCGCTTGCGGACGCGACCTCGATCAACTTCACGGCGCCGATCTTCGCGACCATCCTGTCGTTCTTCATCCTGAAGGAAGATGTGCGCCGCCATCGCTGGGCCGCCGTCCTGGTCGGTTTCATCGGGGTGTTGATCATAGCGAGGCCCGGGCGATCGAGCCTGCCGGCGCTCGGTCTGACGATCGCGCTGCTCGCGGCACTGGGCCAGGCGGGTGTTACGACAACTTTGCGCCAGATCCAGAAGAGTGAGAACCTTTCCGCCATCGTCTTCTGGTTTGCGATCGCGGGCATCGCCGTAGGAGCATTGCTTATGCCCTTCTTTGGGCACCTCCATGAGGCACAAGCGTTCGCATTCGTCGCTGCAGGAGGACTGGCCGGCGGCCTTGGGCAGCTGTTTATGACGGCATCCCTGCGCGCGCCGGTGTCGGTCGTCACTCCGTTCGATTATCTTCAGATCGTCGCAGCGACCATATTCGGTTGGTTGCTCTTCTCCGACGTTCCTACCCTGCATACGGCGGCAGGCGCAGGACTTATTGCAGCAAGCGGCCTCTACACGGCGTGGCGCGAGCACCGGAGGCATGTCCGGCAAGCGGCGGCGGCAGTCCCTGCGGTATGAGCTAGCGCAGCCTGCCGCTCTCGAAGCTCTCCGCCATGCGGTTCAACATCTCGCACGTCGCCCGATCATAGGTCGCGCGCGACAGGCGGCGGCATCGTTCGGCCTCGGCCTTGAAGTCCACGATAGCGGAATTGTCGTTCTGCGGCTGTTCGCCGGTTTTCATCATCACGATCGAAAGTCCCACAACCCCTGGCGACTAAAATGCGTTCAGGAGCGGGAGCGTTCCTGCGATCGGGAAACTTTCCTAATCTGTGTTGTCGGAGCAACAGGTCAGCGTAGCCGCTTGACCAGCAAGCGCCCGTCGTCGCCGCTTTTCACCTCAAAGTTCGGAACCGCCTTGATAAGGTCCGAAAGCCGCGTGAAGCCGTAATTCCGCGCGGCGAAGCTGGATACGGCCTTGGCGCGCTGTCCCAACTCCGAGAGCGGGGTGTAGCCTTCCTCATCGCGTTTCGACGCCTTGTAGGCGGAGCCCAGCACCTGGAGGAGCTCCGGATCGACCGGGCGCTGACCTTGGTGCGCTGCCGGCTGCTCAAGTTCCTCGTCCTCGAGCGCAAGCGCACCGACGTCGAAGAAGCGGGTGCAGGCCTGCTGGAAGGAGAGGGGCGTCTTGGCCGTTCCGAAGCCATAGACGTCCAGGCCGTCCTCGCGGATGCGCTGGGCGAGCGGGAGGAAGTCGCTGTCTGACGACATGATCCCGAACGCATCGACGTTGCCGCGATAGAGCAGGTCCATTGCGTCGATCGTCATGCGCATGTCGGTCGCGCTCTTGCCCTTCACGACGTCGAATTGCTGCATCGGGACGATCGAATGCGTACCGGTCAAATTGCCCCAGCCCTTGAGGCTCGCCTTGGCCCAATTCCCGTAAGCACGGCGGATGTTGATCGTACCGAGCTCGCCGAGGACGAGGAGCACTTCATCGAGGTGGTCGGGGGAGGCGTTGTCCGCGTCGATCAACAGGGCGACGTTGGGTTCGTGTTCGACGCTGCGCTCTCGCATTCCGACTCCTTTTTTCGCTCTCTAGCGCAGCGGCGCACAATGACCACAGCTCGGCGCGCATCTGTTCCGGACCTGAACGCCAGATGATCGATGCGGGAACGAAACGCCCGCTTGCGCACTGATAGCCGTTACAGGGGGCGAGTTGTCGAAGGGATGAGACGATGAAGAAGTTTGGACTTGCGGTGATCGCAGCTGGCAGCCTGGCCGCAGCCGGCTGCGCGACTTATCCGAACCAGTACGGCTATGACCCGTACTACAACAACGGATACAACCAGGGTTACACCTATGACAGCCAGGGCCGCCGCATTGCCACGGGCGCTGCGGGTGGCGCGGTCGCCGGCGCGGTTGCTGGTGCGGTGATCCCGGGCCTCAGCGTGGGTCAGGGCGCGGTTGCCGGTGCAATCCTTGGCGGCGTGCTCGGCGCGACCGTAAACGGACGCCAGTATTACCGCGACACGCGCGGCTATTGCTACTACGTCGACCAATATGGTCAGCCGCACTACAGCTACGACATTCGCTGCTAAATCAGTCTTCTAGCAGCTCTTGTTGAGTTGCCAGCTAGGCGGGGCGGAAGGTATCTTCCGCCTCGTCGAGCACATACAGGCGGCCTTCCGCGATCGCGAAGTGCGCGCCGTGAAGCTTGAGGTCGCCGGCGGCTTCACGCTCCGCAACCCATGGAAACGTGCGCAGGTTCGCCAAGCTGACCTTCACGGCCTCCCGTTCCATGTCGGTATAGGCCTCACGGTCCAGCGTTTCGTGGCGCTGGCGAACCGTGCGGCTCGCATCGTCGAGCATGTGAACCCAGTCGGAAATGAAGTGACCTTCACCGGGTTCGGAATCGTCGAACTGGCCGGTCAGCGCAGCGGCGCAACCGCCGCAAAGACCATGGCCCATGACCAGGATCTCGCCGACGTTGAGCTGTGTCACCGCGAACTCGAGGGCCGCTGAAACGCCGTGATAGCCACCCGTCGTTTCGTAGGGTGGGGCCAATCCTGCGATGTTGCGGACGACGAACATCTCACCGGGTCGGGCATCGAATATCTGTGCAGGATCGACGCGGCTGTCGGCGCATGAGAGGATCATGATGCGGGGACTTTGACCTTCCGCCAGCTCCGACCATCGGGAGCGCTCCCGTTCCCAGTCGTTGGCGCGGAAGCGGAGATAGCCTTCGATGAGCTGCGTTAGGTACGGCATGCACCGCGGCTAGCGGCAGAGGGGCAGGGGTGGCAAGCGCGGCGTGCAGTCGCTATCTGGCCGGCATGAACGCCCCTGCAGCAGTTCCCCCCAAGCAGCGCAAGCCGGACTGGATCCGCGTCAAGGCGCCGATCAGCGAAGGCTATCACGCGACCCGCAAGCTGATGCGCGATTTGAACCTCGCCACGGTGTGCGAGGAAGCCGCGTGCCCGAATATCGGCGAATGCTGGACCAAGAAGCACGCGACCGTGATGATCCTCGGAGACACGTGCACGCGGGCCTGCGCCTTCTGCAACGTCAAGACGGGCATGCCGCGCGCGGTCGATCCGCTAGAGCCGGAACATGTTGCGACGGCGGCAGCCGAGCTTGGCCTCGAGCATATCGTGGTGACGTCGGTGGACCGCGACGACCTGCCGGACGGTGGTGCGTCGCAGTTCGTGAAGGTGATCCAGGCGCTTCGCCGAAACACGCCTTCGACAACGATCGAGATCCTGACGCCCGACTTTCGCAACAAGAGCGAAGCTGCCGTCGATGCGATCGTCGAGGCTGGTCCCGACGTCTACAACCACAATCTGGAGACCGTTCCGCGGCTCTACCCGACGATCCGCCCGGGCGCGCGTTACTACGCCTCGCTGCGGCTGCTGGAGAGCGTGAAGCGCAAGGCGCCGCAGATCTTCACCAAGTCCGGCATCATGGTCGGTCTCGGTGAGCAGCGGCTCGAAGTGCACCAGGTGATGGACGACATGCGCTCCGCCGGCGTCGATTTCCTGACCATGGGCCAGTATCTCCAGCCGACGCCGCGTCACGCGAAGGTCGAGGAGTTCGTCACCCCACAGTCGTTCGACGCTTATGCGGCGATTGCGCGTGCGAAGAGCTTCCTGCTGGTCGCAGCATCCCCGCTGACACGCTCGAGCTACCACGCAGGCGACGACTTCCGGAAAATGCAGGAGGCGAGGGCCGTCCAGCTGGCCAAGGAAGGCGCGAATGCCGCGGCATAGCGAGACGCGGCATCTTCCCTACACGCCGGAACAGCTGTTCGACCTCGTCGCGGACGTCCAGCGTTACGATGAATTCCTTCCCTGGGTGGTGGCCGTCCGAGTCCGCTCCTCCAGCGAGGAAGAGACGGTTGCCGACCTCGTGGTGGGCTTCAACGCCTTCAAGGAACGCTTCACCAGCCGCGTGCGGAAGGAACGGCCCGACCGCATTTGCGTCGACTATGTCGAAGGGCCGCTGAAATACCTGCATAATGAGTGGAAGTTCGACCGCGCCGAAGATGGCGGCACCAATGTCGGCTTCTCGGTCGACTTCGCTTTCAAGTCGCGGATTTTCGAAACGCTTGCGGGGTCGATGTTCGACCGTGCGCTCCGGCGGATGACCAATGCTTTCGAGCAACGCGCCGCAGCGCTTTACGGCATCAGCAAGTCGAGTGCGCAAAGCGCCGCCTGAAGGCGCACGCCCGACCGGGTATTTTCGTCGAAGAACTTCTGGTCCGCGACGATCTTCGCGGGATCGGCATCGCGCTCCGCAGTAGCGAAGACGACCGTGCCGACGGGCTTGGATGGTGTCCCGCCGCCAGGACCCGCCACGCCAGTGATTGCAACGGCGATGTCCGCATCCGATGCCGCGAGGGCTCCACGCGCCATTGCCCAGGCGGTCGCCACACTCACCGCGCCGAACGTCTCAACGACATCCTGACTGACTTTCAGCTCGTGGATTTTAGCTGCATTTGAATAGGTTACATAGCCCGCTTCAAACATCTCCGAAGATCCTGGGATCTCCGTTATGGCAGCGCTGACGAGCCCGCCGGTGCAGCTCTCGGCGACAGTTACACGACGACCGGCAGCGCGATTGGCCTCGACGACCTCGCGGGCCTTTTCGACCAGCTGTGCAGGGAGGAGCGCGTCCATCAGAGCGCGGGGCCAATCCGAATGCTGGCAACGGCCTGCGCGGCAATGCCTTCGCGCCGGCCGGTGAAGCCGAGCCCTTCGGTGGTCGTCGCCTTGATGCTGACCTGGTCGAGGCCGAGGCTCATGATCTCAGCAATCCGCTTGCGCATGGCGAGACGGTGCGGCCCAATCTTTGGTTCCTCCGCGATGACCGTACAATCCACATGGTCGATAATGGCTCCGCTACCCCGGACAAGATCGACCGCGTGCGACAGGAAGAGATGGGAGGCGGCCCCTTTCCATTGCGGATCGGAGGGCGGGAAGTGCTCACCGATATCGCCCAGCCCTGCGGCGCCGAGCAAAGCATCGGTAATCGCGTGAAGAACCACGTCGGCATCACTATGCCCGGCGAGCCCGCGCGAATGCGGGATTTCGAGGCCGCCAAGGATGACGGGGCCCTCACCGGCGAAGGCGTGGACGTCGAAGCCCATGCCCGTACGCGGCGACATGCGCCCGGCGAGCCATTGCGAGGCTCGTTCGAAATCCTCGGGCGTGGTCAGCTTTTCCAATGAGGGATCGCCGGCGACGGCGGAAACCTTCATGCCCGCTGCGCGCAATACGGTGGTCTCGTCGGTCGGCTGGCCGCCCGACCAGGCGGAATAAGCAGCCCGCAATGCGTTCAGTCGAAACGCCTGTGGCGTCTGGACCCTGGCCAGGCCGGTTCGGTCCACCAACTCGTCGATCGAGCCAGTCACGCGGGCGATCGTGTCACCGACTGGCAGGATAGGTGCCGCTCCCTCGGAAAATTCAAGCTGAGCGATCAGCCGGTCGATCACGGCCGGCGGGCAGAAAGGCCTCGCGGCGTCATGGACAAGGACAGCGTCACCGGAGAGCGCAGCGAGGCCGGCACGCACGGAGTCGGCTCGCAGGGCACCGCCCTCGATCGGCTCGCCCACATTGAGACCTTCAAGCGCGGATGCGGCCCAGTCGGCTTGCCTGCGACCGATGACCACCCGCAGGTCGCGGATCGCGGGATGAGCGATCAGGCTTTCAACCGCCCAGCGAAGCACCGGCTTTCCGCCGAGCAGGCGGTACTGCTTGGGCATCCCGCCGCCGAGGCGCTCGCCTTTGCCGGCTGCGACGATGAGGGCGGTGGTAGTCACGGGCCGCGGCTGTAAGGGCGGTCGCCTTGTCCGCCAAGGGCTTCTCCACTATCTGCGCACGACCCATGCAGACGTTGAAGCCCATCGACATCGGTCCGGTCAGGATCGACGCGCCAGTGATTTTGGCGCCGATGACGGCTGTCACCGATTTGCCGTTCCGGCGCATCGTGAAACGCTATGGCTGCGGCCTGACGGTCAGCGAGATGATCGCCAGCCAGGCGATGGTGCGCGAGACCAAGCAGTCACTGCAGAAGGCGATGTGGGATCCCGCCGAGGAACCGGTGTCCGTCCAGCTCGCCGGCTGTGAGCCGCATATCATGGCGGAGGCTGCCAAGCTCAACGAGCAACGCGGCGCGGCGATTATCGACATTAACATGGGCTGCCCGGTGAAGAAGGTCGTCAATGGCGACGCCGGCTCGGCCCTCATGCGTGATCTGCCGCTGGCTGCGAAGCTGATCGAGGCAACGGTCAACGCGGTGAAAGTCCCGGTCACGCTGAAGACGCGCATGGGCTGGGACCACTCAAGCCTTAATGCGCCGCAGCTCGCACGCATCGCCGAGGACCTCGGCGTCAAGCTGATCACCATTCACGGCCGCACGCGGTGCCAGCTCTACAAGGGCGTTGCCGACTGGAGCTTCGTGCGCTCGGTCAAGGAAGCGGTTTCTGTGCCGGTAATCGTCAACGGCGACATCTGTTCGATCGAGGACGCGCGCGAGGCTCTTCGCCAGTCCGGCGCGGACGGCGTGATGATCGGCCGCGGGGCTTACGGCCGCCCGTGGCTGGTCGGGCAGGTCATGTCGGACCTCATGGGCGGCGGGCACCGGCCTGACCCGACTCTCGACGACCAGCTCGAGGCCATGCTCGAGCAATATAAGGACATGCTTTCGCTCTATGGCACGCACACGGGGGTGAACCTCGCGCGCAAGCATATCGGCTGGTACACTAAGGGGTTGCCGGGCTCCGCCGAGCTTCGCAACAAGGTGAACCAACAGGAGGATCCGGCGGTCGTCACGGCCATGCTTCGCGACTTCTATTCGCCTTGGTTGCAACGGTCTGCCGCCTGAGCCGATTAATTCACGTCACAGCTGTGTTTTTCGTGCAACGGCCATGCTAGGGCCGCAGCGAATGGACGCGCGAACGGCCGAATCGCCGGTGGTATCGAGACGAGAGAGCTGGCTGCAGCGGGAGCGGGCAAGTGGCCGCTTCTACGACCGCGTGTCGGCGGTACTCGCCGTCTTCCTGGTGGCCATGATCGCAGTCAGCGTCTGGGTGCTGCAGCGCAGCGCTGAACCGGGAACGCTTCTTTCTCCGCCACTGATCGCGTTGCTGCTGGTTGCTATCCTGCTGCCGGCCATCGCCCTGATGGCCCTTCGTGCACGAAAGCTCGCTTTGCGGCGTGCGGAAGAGGGGGGTCTCGGCAGCGGACGGCTGCACATCCGCCTCGTCGTGCTGTTCACGGCGATTGCGGCCGTACCGACCGTGCTCGTCGCGATCTTTGCCTCGCTGCTATTCCAGAGCGGGCTCGAATTCTGGTTCTCAAACCGCGCTCGCGGCATGCTCGAGAATACCTCGGCGATCGCGCAGAGCGTCTACGGTCAGGAGGCCGAACGGGTCGCGACCGAGACGATGACGATGAGCAAGGACGTCGCCGGTTATCTTCGCCAGATCCCGATCGACGATCCGCGCTTCGCCGAGGCGTTCGGCAAGGTCCAGGTCTACAATCGCGAATTGTCTGAGGCGATCATCTTTACGACCGGCCCGAACGGCGAAATCCTGACGCAGGCCCTCGTTAATCCATACGACCGGCCGCTCGACAAGATCATCACCAAGGACAAGATCGCCGCGCTGGCGAAGCAAAAGGTCGTCGCCGTCAATTCGCCGGACCGGGTGGGGGCACTCACCCGGCTCGATTACGGTCCTAACGCCTACATCTATGGCGCGCGCGTCTTCGATCCGCAGTTCCGGCAGCAGCTCGACCGCGCGAGTGACGTCATGCGGGACTACCAATCGCTGTTGGCGCGATCGCGATTGAACCAGCTGCGGTTCAATGCCGCGCTTCTGCTCGGCGCCCTCATCATCGTCGGCCTGTCGATCCTGACGGCTCTCAAGATCGCGGACCGCCTCGTGCGACCGGTCGGGGAGCTCGTTGGCGCTGCGGGGCGGATCGAGGAAGGTGATTTCTCTGCGCGCGTTCCGGTTACCGACAGCGACGACGAGATCGAGACGCTTGCAAGCGCGTTCAATCGCATGGCCGGCCGCCTCGATGAGCAGACCGGCGCGCTGAGGACGGCAAACACTCAGCTCGACGCGCGTCGCGCGTTCATTGAAGCGGTGCTTTCAAGTGTCACGGCGGGCGTCATTGCCATCGACACGGGCCGCCGGATCCTGCTGGTCAATCGCTCCGCCGAGACCCTCCTGCAGGGCAAGCAGGAAGAGCTTGAGACCAAAACGCTGTCCTCGGTGTCCCCGGACCTCGACGAATTCATGCGCGGCGAGAAGTCAGAGGCGAACGTCATCGTGGTGGCCGACAGCGGCCAGCGCACGCTCGCGGTCAAGCGCGTGCGCTACCAGGACGGGTCGGTTCTGACTTTCGACGACATTACCGACCAGCTGACCGACCAACGCCGCGCCGCATGGTCCGACATCGCTCGCCGCATTGCACACGAAATAAAGAACCCACTGACGCCGATCCAGCTCGCTGCGGAACGGCTCCAGCGGCGGTTCGGGCAGGAAATATCCTCCGATGCCGAGACATTCGAGCGCCTCACGGGGACAATCGTGCGCCAGGTGGGGGACCTTCGCCGGATGGTCGACGAATTCTCCAACTTCGCCCGGATGCCGAAGCCGGTCTTCCGCGAGGAGAGTGTCCACGAGATCGCGCGCCAGGCGCTGTTCCTGCACGAAGTCGCGCATCCGGGCATCAAGTTCACGCTAACGCCCCCCGAGGGCGACTTTCCGATGGTTTGCGACCGTCGCCAGCTCAGCCAAGCGCTCACAAATGTTGTAAAGAACGGCGTGGAAGCGATTGAAGGGCGGAAGAGCCGTGGTGAGCACAGCCTCGCCGGCGATCGCATCGAGTTGAGAGTTCACCAGGAGGATCATGTCCTTGTCGTCGACGTGCTCGATACGGGGATCGGCCTGCCGGAGGACCGCGAGCGTCTGACCGAGCCCTATATGACCACACGGGTGCGCGGCACCGGCCTTGGCCTCGCGATCGTGAAGAAGATCGTCGAGGAACATATGGGCGAAATCGCTTTCCTCGATCGGCCGGGCGGAGGGACGCATGTTCGCATCGCCTTCGACACCGCGAAGCTGGCAGCGCTTGTGGGCGAGCCGGGGGCTACCGAGAATGCAGATGATAATGGCGAGGATGCCTGATGGCGCTTGAAGTACTGGTCGTCGACGATGAGGCGGACATCCGCGAATTGGTCAGCGGGGTCCTCGAAGACGAAGGATATGCGGTCCGCACCGCCGCCGACAGCAACGCGACGCTCGAGGCGCTCGAGGATCGCCGGCCATCGATGGTCCTGCTCGACGTCTGGCTCCAAGGATCCCGGCTCGACGGTCTCCAGCTGCTCCAGGAGATCAAGCGCCGCGATCCCACTATCCCGGTGCTGATGATCTCGGGTCACGGCAATCTCGACACCGCGGTGGCCGCCGTGAGGGAAGGGGCCATCGACTTCATCGAAAAGCCGTTCGAGGCGGAGCGGCTCATCTATCTCGTTGACCGCGCCACGGAGACCGACCGCCTTCGCCGCGAGAATGAGACGCTGCGGCAGCAGGTCGGGCACGAGGATCAGCTTCACGGAAGTTCCGTCGCGATCAACACGGTTCGAGCAACCCTCAAGCGCGTCGCGCCCACCGGCAGCCGGGTTCTGATCTCCGGCCCACCGGGCGTGGGCAAGGAAATCGCCGCGCGGATGATACACCAGTGGAGTCCGCGGGCCCGCGCACCTTTCATCGTCCTGTCGGCGGCAATGATGAGCCCCGAGCGGGTCGAGGAAGAATTGTTCGGCAGCGAAGTCGATGGCGAGGTGCGCCCGGGTCTGCTGGAGCATGCGCACGGCGGGACGCTGTTCCTCGACGAGATCGCCGACATGCCGCTGACGACGCAGGCCAAGATCCTGCGCGTCCTGACGGACCAGAGCTATCACCGGGTCGGCGGGCAGCGGGCCGTGAAGGTCGATGTGCGCGTCTTATCCGCGACTTCGCGCAATCTTCAGGACGAAATCTCGGCCGGGCGCTTCCGTGAGGACCTGTTCTATCGCCTCAACGTCGTACCGGTCCGCTTGCCTCCGCTACGGGAGCGTCGTGAGGACATCCCGGAGCTCGTCAGCCACTTCCTTGCGCGGTTCGCGTCGGAGCGGCGAATGCACGCGCTCAGTATCTCCGAAGACGCGATGGCGGCGCTCCAGGCGCATGACTGGCCCGGCAACGTCCGCCAGCTTCGCAACATCATCGAGCGGACGATCATCTTGGCGCCAGGCGACCGTGTCTCGTGCATCGAGGTGGACCTGTTGCCGCCCGAAGTGCTCGACAATCAGGCCTCGGTGAGCGGATCCTCGGCCACCATGGCGATCATGGGCAGCCCGCTTCGCGAGGCCCGGGAATCCTTCGAACGCGAATATCTGAAGATCCAGATCCGGCGCTTTTCCGGCAACATCTCGCGCACAGCGTCGTTCATCGGGATGGAGCGCTCCGCCTTGCACCGCAAACTCAAGGCGTTGGGCATCGGGGACAAAAGGGACGAGGACGAATAGGGAGCATATGGCCGCGCGATCGCTGAGCCTGCAGGATCATTTCCTGAACAGCGCGCGCCGGGCCAAGCTGCCGGTGACGATCTTCCTGGTGAAAGGCGTCAAGCTGCAGGGCGTCATCACCTGGTTCGACGCCTTTTCGCTGCTCCTGCGCCGCGATGGCGCGTCGCAGCTCGTCTACAAGCATTCGATCTCAACAATCATGCCGTCCGAGCCGCCGCCAGATTTCGTCCCGACGACAGGGGAGCAGGGGGCCAAGGCGGCTCTGCAGGACGTGTTTCTCGCGGCCGCATCCCGCCAGTCGGAACGGATGACCCTGTTCCTCGTCAATGGCGTGATGCTTCAGGGGTCAGTGACCGGATTCGACCAGTTCAGCCTCGTGCTGGAGCGCGGCGGGCAAATCCAGCTGGTCTACAAGCATGCGATTTCGACGCTGCAACCGGCGCATCCGCTCAATCTTGAGCCAGACCAGTCGCCAGGCGAGGAGAAAGAGTCCTGAACGAATACGACGGCCACGGCGAAACCGAAGTCGCCCGCGGCGAACACGCCATTATCGCAGTCCCGGAGCTGCCGCGCGAGGCTGCGCGGCGGTCGGCTGACGCGCGCATGGAGGAAGCGGCGGGCTTGGCCGAGGCGATCGGCATCGATGTCATCGGCACCAGGGCTTTTCGCGTGCGCACGGTTCGCCCGGCGACCCTGCTTGGCAAAGGTCAGGTCGAAGAGATCGCCGAACTGGCCAAAGAGAAGGACGCGCGGCTGCTGATCGTCGACGCCGCACTGACGCCGATCCAGCAGAAAAACCTGGAAACTGAATCCGGGACCAAGGTTATCGATCGAACGGGCCTCATCCTCGAAATCTTCGGCGAACGTGCCGCGACTGCCGAAGGGCGGCTACAGGTTGAGCTCGCGCATCTCGATTATCAGGCGGGTCGGTTGGTGCGGAGCTGGACCCACCTCGAGCGCCAGCGGGGCGGTTTCGGCTTCCTGGGCGGTCCGGGTGAAACGCAGATCGAGGCCGACCGCCGGCTCATCCGCGACCGCATGGCTAAGATACGCCGTGAGCTCGACCAGGTGAAACGCACGCGGGCCCTCCATCGTGACCGCAGGCAGCGCGCGCCCTGGCCCGTGGTCGCGCTTGTCGGCTATACGAACGCTGGGAAGTCCACCTTATTCAACCGTTTGACGGGCGAAGCTGTGTTCGCGGAGAACCTGTTGTTCGCGACTCTCGACCCGACGATGCGAGACACTCGGCTCCCAGGTTTCGACAAGGTCATTCTGTCAGATACGGTCGGTTTCGTGTCCGATCTTCCTACCGAATTGATCGCGGCCTTCCGGGCTACGCTCGAAGAGGTGCGCGAGGCCGATCTGTTGCTCCACGTGCGCAACATGGCGCACCCCGACCGCGAGGCGCAGCGAGAAGACGTCGAGGACGTGTTGGGTTCGCTCGGGCTCAAGGAGGAGGGGGCACCCCCCGTCCTCGAAGCCTGGAACAAGGTCGATCTGCTCCCGGCAGACGAAGCCGAGCGTATCCGCCAAGAAGCAAAACGCCGTGAGGACGTCGTCCCCATCTCGGCAGTCACGGGTGAAGGCCTCGAAGACCTGCGTGAGCGCATGGCCGAAAAGCTGCGTAGCGGCGAGCAGGTGCACCGGGTCCGCGTTGCCGCGAGCGACGGCAGCAAAATCGCCTGGCTTCATTCACGCGGCGAGGTGCTCGAGCAAAAGGTGGACAACGATACACTCGAGCTGTCGGTGCGGCTTTCGCCCGACAATTGGGCGCGCTTTCAGGCGCTGGAGTCCGCCTGAACCTTCTTGGCGGCGGTCCAGAGTTGTTCCTTCTCGTCCAGCGACAGCTCAGCGAAGCCAGGTGCCTGTTCGATCGCGCGAAAACGCTGCTCGAATTTGCGGTTGGCCTCGCGCAGAGCTGCTTCCGGCTCAATGTTGAGATGACGTGCGAGGTTCACGACCGCGAATAGGAGGTCGCCGAGCTCTTCGAGCATGCGCGGGTGTTCGGTCTCGGCATCCAATTCGGCGAGCTCTTCGTCGATCTTCGCGCGTGGACCCGATGCGTCTGGCCAGTCGAAACCCACGCGTGCTGCGCGCCGCTGCAACTTGGCCGCGCGCTCGAGCGCGGGGAGCGCCAACGCCACGCCGGCAAGCGCGCTCTTGTCCGGACTGGCGGCACGCTCGTCGGCCTTGATCTTCTCCCACAGATGATGGCCGCCATGTTCTGCGTCGCCGAAAATGTGCGGGTGGCGGCGTTCCATCTTGTCACAAATGCGATCGATCACATCAGAAAGTGAGAAATGGCCGGCTTCCTCTGCCATCCGGCTGTGGAACACGACCTGGAGCTGTAAATCGCCCAGCTCTTCGGCGAGCCCGTCCATGTCATTACGCGCGATGGCGTCCGCCACTTCGTACGCTTCTTCGATCGTGAAAGGCGCGATCGTTTCGAACGTCTGGACCGTGTCCCACTCGCATCCGCTGACCGGATCCCGAAGGCGACGCATGATCTCGACAAGACGTTCCAGGGGCATTTTTTCTTCAACGACCTCTAAGTATGATAATATGTATTATGTAAAGTTACGTAATGTGTCAGGAGACCAGAACCAGCCACCGGCCCACGACGCTCCATCGGCTCAGAGTCGATAGAAAGTTCATGCCGAGGACGTTGAGGTCATCATTGTCCGCGATCTGCACGCCGACATCCTGCCGCGTGATCCCGCCGATGCTGATCTCCTCCGCGCGGCTGCTGGAAACCTTGATGATGCCGTTTCCCGTCCGCACGAACTGATCGCGTCGGCCCGACACCGGAATGCCGGCCACAGCCGCCGTCTTGCGGTCGACCGTCGTCATGGTCGCACCGCTGTCCACGAGGAACTTCACGTCCTTGCCATTGACCTTCGCGTCGACCCAGAAATGGCCGTCGATCGCCATCGGAATACGTGTCTCACTGCCCTGCTGGACCGGAGTTCCCACAGCCTCGGCCTTGAGGCGCTGTGCCACCCATCCGAAATTGTCCCTGAAGGTGAACAGCACGAAGCCGGCGCCGAAAATCGCGATCCAGGCCAATGCCATGGTGAGCAGCTTTGCCGCCGGTTCACGCCGAGCCATCAGTGAGCCGAGGATCAGCATGATGGCCATGAGGATGTAGAGGCCGCCAAGCATGACGTCATTGCTCAAAGCTCAACCTCCAGACCGTCATAGGCTGGTGCCGCCCAATCGGGCAGCTCAGCGATCAGCGTCCGGTAATCGAGACCGTTGCCCATATGTGTAAGATAGACCTGCCCGACACGCAGTTCATGCGCCATGCCGAGCAAGGCATCGAGGTTCATGTGCGTCGGATGCGGCGTGCGGGTCAGGCAGTCCGCCACCCAGACGTCTACGCCTTCATACAGATCCGCCATGTCCGGCGTTAACTCACTGAAATCGGTGGCGTAGGCTATAGACTTGCCATCTTCGTCGAAGCGCAATCCGAGCGAGGTCGGGCCGCCGTGCGGCTGGTCAACGCAGCGGATTTTCGCCGCTCCGACAGTGAATTCCTCAGCAATCTCCCGCCCTTCGACCACCGGCCGATAAAAATCGGACTGCTCGAAAGCGTAAGCGAAGCGAAGCCGCAGCTCATCCAGGACATCGGCCCGTGCATACATGGCCACGGGGCCTTCCATGGCCTGCGCTACTGGCCTGAGCTCATCGATTCCGTGGCAATGATCCCCGTGCGCATGTGTGACAATGACGGCCGCGAGGCGGTTGATGTCCGCAGCGAGAAGCTGCTGGCGAAGGTCGGGACCGCAATCCACGAGAATGTGCTCGCCTGCGCTTTCAACCATGATCGACGAGCGCAGCCGACGATTGCGTAGTTCCTCTGAATCGCAGCGGCCCCAATCGTTGCCGATCTTGGGAACGCCGGTCGACGTTCCGCAGCCGAGGATCCTAAGCTTCACTCGCCGCCTTGGGGAACAGCCTGAAGAAGTTGGCGGTCGTGGCCTCGCCGAGCGACTCGAGGTCATCCCCCCTCAGCTCCGCAACGAAGGCCGCCGTGTCCGCGACGAAGGCGGGCTCGCACTTCTGGCCGCGGTGCGGGACAGGCGCCAGGAACGGGGCGTCCGTTTCCACCAGCATCTGATCTGCGGGGATCCACCTCGCGGTGTCCTGGAGATCCTCGGCATTCTTGAAGGTGACGATACCCGACAGCGAGATGAAGAAGCCCAGGTCCAGCCCTTTCCGGGCGAGCTCGGCCGAACCCGTGAAGCAATGAAGCACGCCCGTGACGCCGCCCTGGCGCACAGCTTCTCCGAGAATTTCCGCGGTATCCTCCTCCGCGTCGCGCGTGTGGACGATGAGCGGCAAGCCCGTCTCCCGCGCCGCATCGATATGGGCCTGAAAGCGCTCGCGCTGGGCGTCGCGGTCGGACTTGTCGTAATAATAATCGAGGCCGCACTCGCCGATGGCGATGACGCGCGGGTGCTTCGTGCCATCTACAAGCGCGGCGGCGCCGAGATCGGGATGCGCGTCGGCCTCGTGAGGATGAACGCCAACGCTCGCCCATACATCCGGGTGACGCTCGGCTACGGCAATGACGTCATTCCATTCGCGCTGGCGCGTGGAGATGTTCAGGAAGCCCCGAATACCCCGCCACCGAGCGCTCGCCAGCACTTCGTCCTGGCGCTCGACAAGGCCCTCGTAGTTCAGGTGACAGTGGCTATCGATCAGCCTCACGCCGCAGCTTCCTCAGCCTCCGGCAACTCGAGCCGAGGGAAGAGGGGCGTCGGCTGCGCGATCGGCGCACCCCCCTCTCCCGCATCGATTTGCGAAAGCAACTTCTCGGCAGAGTCCGGAATGATCGGTGCAATGGCGACGGTCAGCGCGCGGACAGCCGCGACCAAGGTGCCGAGAACCGCTGCCATACGATCGGGATCAGTCTTGCGCAGTGCCCACGGCGCCTGCGCGTCGACATAGGCATTGCAGGCGAAGACGGCACGGATCCAGGCTTCGATCCCGACCGAGAAGGCCAGGCGATCGAATGCTTCAGGCACTTCACGCTCGGTGGCTGCCTGCACTAGGTCGAGAAGGTCATGATCAGCCTGGTCTTTCCCGGCAGCTGGAATGACGCCATCCAAGTTCCTGAAGATCATCGACAAAGTGCGCTGTGCGAGATTGCCGAAGCTGTTGGCGAGCTCGGCATTGGCGCGATTGACGATGGCTTCGGCACTGTAGCTGCCGTCCTGTCCGAAGGAGACTTCGCGAAGGAGGAAATAGCGAAGGGCGTCCACGCCGAAGCGGTCGGCCAAGACCATCGGGTCGACGACGTTGCCGACGCTCTTCGACATCTTCTCGCCTCGGCTGAGAAGGAAACCGTGGCCGTAAACCTGTTTCGGGAGCTCAATGCCGGCGCTCATCAGGAACGCGGGCCAGTAAACGGCGTGGAAGCGCACGACGTCCTTGCCAATCAAATGGATGTTGGCCGGCCAGTAGCGCCGCCACAGCCCCGTATCGTCGGGATAACCGAGACCCGTGATGTAATTGGTCAGCGCGTCGAGCCAGACATACATGACGTGATTGTCACTGCCTGGCACGGGGACGCCCCAGTCAAAGCTGGTGCGAGAAATGCTGAGATCCTTAAGGCCGCCTTCGACGAAGCGCACGACCTCGTTGCGACGGCTATCTGGCTGAATGAAATCCGGGTTCACCGCATAATGGTCGAGCAGCGGCTGCTGATACTTGGACAGGCGGAAGAACCAGCTTTCCTCGACGGTCCATTCGACAGGCGTGCCCTGCGGCGACAGCTTCGTGCCGTCCTCGGCTTCGGTCAGCTCCTCCGCTTCGTAATAGGCCTCGTCCCGGACCGAGTACCACCCCTCGTAGCGGTCGAGATAAAGGTCCCCCCTCTCCTCCATCGCCGTCCAGATTGCCTGGCTGGCGCGATAGTGGTCAGCCTCGGAAGTGCGAATGAAACGGTCGTATTTAACGTTAAGAGTGTCGCACATCTGGCGGAAAAGCTGCGACATTTTGTCGGCGAAGGCGCGCGGTTCCACGCCTTCGCCACGCGCGGCCTGCGCCATTTTGAGGCCGTGCTCGTCGGTGCCCGTCTGGAACCGGACATCGCGTCCCTGCGCGCGCTGGAAGCGTGCGATCGCGTCGGCCGCGATGGCCTCATAGGCGTGGCCGATATGCGGCGGGCCGTTGGGGTAGCTGATGGCGGTGGTGATATAGAAAGGGTCGGACATCGTTGTGCCGAGCCCTAGCGAGCGCGGCTTAGTGCTTCAAGGAAGGGCCGGCGACCTCGGCAAGGAAGCCGCCGATCTGGAACACGGTCGCACTCGGGTCGAGCGAGAGCCGCGGGGCGAGAGCGGCCAGCTCACGTGTCTTCTCGTAAGCACCGAGCGCGCGTTCCAGCGGTCCGCCCGCCAGCTGCCGCGCCTCGCGGGCAATGAGCGACGGGGCCAGTTCGAGGAATGCGGCGTAACGCTCGGCTGCCGCCTTCTTGCCGAGCTCGACCGCCAGTTCAGATCGGCGCGCGTTGGTCGGGTCGCCCTGACGCAAGATGGCCAGCGCCGCATCCTCCAGCTTGGCCAATTCGAGTTCGGCAAAGGCGAGCGCACGGCCCGCCGAGCCTCCTGACATGCTGATGATGCGCTGCCGCTCTGCGTCCTTCAGCGAAGGCGCCTGCTCCGACAGCACTGACGTCATGGCGGCATCGTCAAGGGGCTGGAAGTCGAGGCGCCGGCAGCGGGAACGGATCGTGGGCAGCAACCGGCCGGGCGCGTGGCTGACCAGAAGGAACAGGCAATTGGCCGGAGGCTCCTCCAGCATCTTCAGCAGCGCGTTGGCGCCGGAAGTCTCAAGCTCGTCGACCGTATCGATCACCGCCACGCGCCAATCGGACAGCGCCGGGCTCAGGTCGAAAAGTTCGCCGAGCGACCGGATCTGGTCGACGCTGATGTTGCGGGCCAGGCCGTCGCCGCGCTCCTTCGGCAGGCGCTCGAGCCACCGCATGTCGGGATGGCTGCCGGCTTCGATCAGCTTGACGATCGGATGGTCCGAGGGGGTCTGCACGCCAGGCAATGTGAAGGCCGGGCCCGCTGCATCTGCAAGCACGCGTCGCGCGGCCGCATGCGCGAAGGTCGCCTTACCCACGCCTTTGGGCCCCGCCACAAGCCACGCGTGATGGAGCTTCCGCGTGGCCCAGGCGCTGGCAAACTGTTCGACGGCGCGATCCTGTCCGACGATCACGGCAATATGTCCCCCAATGCGTCGACCAGGCGCCGAGTTACTTCATCAGACGAGCCGGACGCATCGATTACACGAACGCGTTCCGGTTCCTCCGCCGCGATCAAACGGAAGGCAGTCTCGACCTTGCGATGATATTCGCGCGGACGGCCGCCAATTCGATCCGGGCTGCCCCGGTCCCGTTCACGCGCCCGCTCATGGCCTTCGTCGAGAAGCAGCACGAGCGTGCGGTCGGGAAAGTCCTCGCCGATCCCGAAAGCATTGATGGCGCGGACCGCTTCGATGCCGAGGCCGCCCGCTCCGCCTTGGTAGGCCAGTGAACTATCGATGAAGCGGTCGGACAGGACCCACCGCCCCTGGTCGAGCGCAGGTTTGATCGTCTTTTCCACGTGATCCGCACGCGCCGCGGCGAACAACAGGGCTTCCGCCCTTGCGCCCCAGCGCGACTCATCGCCCTGAAGGAGGATCGCGCGGACCGCTTCAGCGCCTTCGCTGCCGCCGGGCTCGCGGGTGACCACGACCTCGATGCCACGCTCCTGCAACGCGGCAGCAAGCGCTTTTACCTGCGTGGACTTGCCGACCCCTTCCCCGCCTTCGAGGCTGATGAAGCGCCCGCGCGCCGTCACGCCATCCCGATGAGCTGCTTGAGGCCGATCCAGATGCGTCCGAAGAAGCCGGCCTTGCCGACCTCTTCGCCGGCCACCAGCGGAACGACCTGCGGCGGCGTGTCGCCGGTCGTAATCACGAGCTCGGCGATTTGCTGGCCTTTGGCGATCGGAGCCGCGACAGGACCGTTGTACCGGATCTTCATCGACGTTGCGCCAGTCGCGAGCCCCGCGGGCACCGTCACGGCGAGGTTTCGCGGCGCAACGAGCGGAACCTCACTCTCGCTGCCGAGCTGGACCTTGGCGGTGCCGACCTTGGCTCCGGCCTGGAATAGCGGCTTCGCCTGCCAGGCGCCGAAACCCCACTGGATGAGCCGCGTCGATTCCTGCACGCGCGCATTCCAGCTTGGGAGGCCGGCAAGCACCTCGATGAGACGGCGGCCATTCTGGTTGGCCGAACCGGTGAACCCGTAGCCCGCCTCCTCCGTGTGACCGGTCTTAAGGCCGTCCGCGCCCTGCACCTTGCCGAGGATCGGATTTCGGTTTTGCTGGGTGATGTCAGCGCGCGCGCCGAGCGTCTTCCCCCAGGTGAAACTCGTCTGGGAATAGAATTTCCGATAGAGGTCCGGATGCCGCTCGATCGTCGCACGGGCGAGCGTCGCAAGGTCGCGCGCCGTGACATAGGTCACACCCTCGTCCGGCCAGCCGTTGCTGGTCCCGAAATGGCTGTTCTGCAGGCCCAGCTTCTGTGCCAGCGCATTCATCTGTCCGGCGAAGGCCTGCTCCGTGCCTGCGATACATTCAGCGAGCACCACCGAGGCGTCGTTGCCTGACAGGGTGACGATGCCGTGCAGGAGGTTCTCGACGCTGACCTGCTCGTTGGCTGACAGGAACATGGTCGAACCGGCCTGGGGACCGTGCCACTTCTGCCAAGTCTCCGGCCGCACTGTGCACATCTTGTTGAGCGGCAGCTGCTTCCTGTCGATCAGCTCGAAGGCAACCTCCGTCGTCATCATTTTCGCCATGGACGCCGGCGGCATGCGCACGTCGGCATTCTTCTCGTAGAGGATCGCGCCGGATGAGAGATCCATCAGAAAGGCATATTTGGCGGGGGTTTCGAACTGCGGCGCGGCGGCGGCTGCTGCAGTGGCGATGGCAATCGAAGCCGTGGCGGCAATCAAAGCAAAACGGCGCATGAAGGGGACCAGAATCCTACACTAGGTTGGCGATGCGACCTGTCTATCGCGAGGCTATGGCATTCGCCAGCAGCCCGACGCCCATCGCGTAGAAATTCGAGCAATTATAATCGAGGATCGCGCGATAGTTGGTGGTGAGGAGATAACCTTGCGCATAGGCGCCGGGCGTTTCCATCAACGTCACGATCTCGGAGTCCGGAAGCGGGCGCCCAGTGGGCACGACGCCCAACGAACGCCACTCCGCCACGGAGAGCCAACGGCTGTGACGGCGGTAGACCGCGGGGCAGCGTGGCGGATTGAGTCGGGAGCGGATGGCGGCGCGATTCAGCGTGGCCGGAACGCTGACGGGCACGCCCCACGTCAGATTGCGCTTCCACCCGGCGTCGCGAAGATAATTGGCGATCGACGCGAACGCATCGTCCTCGTTGCGCCAGATATCGGCATAGCCGTCGCCGTCTCCGTCGGATCGAAGGCGGAGAGCAACCGTCGGCATGAACTGCGGGAAGCCGGTGGCGCCGGCGTAGCTTCCCTTCAGGGTGCCCCGCCCCACCCCCTGGTCCAGCAGCTTCAATGCAGCGAGAAACTCATCCTCGAAGAAGGTCCGCCGACGCCCCTCGTAGGCGAGCGTCGCAAGGGCATCGAGCAGGTCGAAGCTTCCCGTGACGGAACCGTAGCTGGTCTCCTTCCCGTAGATCGCGATAATCACGGACGGTTCGACGCCGTAGATCGACTGGATCCGCGACAGGTTGCGCCAGTGCGTCGAGTAACGCGCCTGCCCGCGATTGATCAGCGACGTGGTGATATGGCGCTCGAGGTAGGGACCGAACGATGGCGGATTGGCACTGTTGCTGATCGCAGTTGGCCGCTGAGATTGGTCAAGCTCGATGACGCGGTTGTTGAGGCGGAGATAGGGAATCACGGCCTGGATCGTGTTCTCACGAACGCCCGCGGCGCGCGCCCTGCCGCCAAGATAGGCCTTATAGGTCTCCCACGGGCTCGCGACTTGCTGGACATAGGAAGGCTGCGAGTAGCTGGAGACCTGCGCCATCGTGGCCGCCGTCGGCACCTGGCCGGAGGAGCTCAACGAAGCCGCTGCCGCACCGAATAAAACCCAGCTGCTCAACCCACCCACCTTACGCTCCCCATTTACGACCGAGGCTATGACACCAAACACGCCTTCGGCCAGCTTGGTTCAGCCCGCGCCTTGCACGTCCCGTCCCGACACGCGATAGGCATTTCCGCTGGGAGAGGTGGCCGAGTGGTTTAAGGCAGCGGTCTTGAAAACCGCCGTGGGTGCAAGCTCACCGTGGGTTCGAATCCCACCCTCTCCGCCAGTGCCCATGAGGCGCCCCGTTGAGCAGCCGGCACATTCATCTTGCATTCACGCTACAAATGTAGCACGTTACATATGTAGCGCGGCGAGTCGGCCGCGTGCCGAAAGGAATTTGAATGCTTAGCAAGCTTCCGCCTCGTGAACGCCAGATCGTCGATATCCTCTATGAGCGGGGCCCCCTGCTCGTCGCCGATATCTGCGACGCGCTTCCCGACCGGCTTAGCGGCTCCGCCGTCCGCGCCATGCTCAAGCGCCTCGAAGACAAAGGCTTCGTGACACGCTCCGAGTCCGAGCGTGGATATCTCTATGCACCTACGGTCTCGGACAATGTCGCCAAGAAGTCGGCGCTGAGCGAGATCGTTCGCGTCTTCTTCAACGGCTCCCCTGCCAGCGCAGCCAGCGCGCTGCTCGGCATGTCGGACCGCCTGAAAGATGATGAACTCAGCCAGCTCGAGCAGATGATTGCGAAAGCGCGGAAGGACAAAGGGGCAAAATAATGCACGTCCTCATCGGGATCGTTCTCAAGTCGCTTCTCATCGCCGGCCTCACCTTGGGTCTGCTCGCTCTGATGAAGCGCCGTTCGGCTGCCGAGCGCTCGTGGGTCGCGCACATCGGCCTGCTCGCCTTGGTCATCATGGCGTTCGCGCCGCTGGTCCTGCCGAGCTGGAACGTGGAGGCGCCTGCCATCATGGGCGAGGCTCCGGACTTGCAGGCTACCACTGCGCCGCCTGTGACGGAACTGAGCGCCGATCCCGATAAGGTTCTGAAGACCGTTGTCCCCACTGCGGCACAGCCCCACGCAACCGCGCCGGCGGCTTCGTCGATCGGCACCGTTGCAGCGGCGACCGCGATTTACGCGGTTCCGGCAGCGATCCTGCTGCTGATTACCTTTGTTGCTTTGGGCCGCCTGATTGCCCTGCGTGCGCGCGCCGACGTCCTCGTCGACGGCCACTGGCTGAGCGCGCTCGCCCGGGCGCAACGGCGCATGGGTTTCAAGCATGGCACGGCCTTGCTCACCAGCAACGAGCTTGCCTCACCGATCAGCTGGGGCCTCATGCGCCCGGTCATCCTGCTCAACGAGCGCGCGGTCGAAGCATCGGGCGAGGCAGAAGCGATCATCGCCCACGAGCTTGCCCACGTTGCTCGTCTGGACTGGATCAAGCTCCTCCTGGCGCGCATTGCGACGGCTCTCTTCTGGTTCAATCCGCTGGTCTGGATGCTTGCCCGTGAAGCACACCAGCTTCGCGAAGAAACGGCCGACGACGCCGTGCTCGCCGCCGACATCCCGGACACGGACTATGCTGAGCTCCTAGTAGGCGTCGCCCGGCACGAATGCCCGGGGCTGCTGCTCGGTGCCCACGGCGTTGCGCCATCGCGGAGCTCATTGGCCCGCCGGGTTGCCCGCGTCCTCGATGGTCGCTCGGTGCGCGGCCCAGTCGCGCGCTCCTTCGCCGCCGGCGTGTTCGTTGGCGCCGTTGCGATCGCTGCCCCGCTCGCAGCGCTGACGCTGACGCCCAAGGGCATGGCCGCCAACGAAAAGCTGGCGGCCGTCAGCAAGACTAGCGCGTCGGAACCGGGATCGGCTTATTACCCCGGCAACGACGTGCCCGCCGACCTGCCGAGCATCATCGGCTCCGGCGTGGCGGCGTCAGTCCAGGGTGCGGTCGCGGCGATCAATCCCGGTGCCCTCGGTCCGAACGCGAGCGACTTCGAATCCGTGGCTCCCAACGGCGCGAGCGTTCGCAGCGTCAATGGCGTGATCACTTCACGTGCCCCAAGCGGCGCCACCGTGACCGTCTATCCCGCGGACAAGAACGGCCGCCGCAAGGTCGTGTCCGTCGCGCCGAGCGGGGCACGCGTGACGACCTATGTCGACGAGGACGATGACATCCCCGGCGTCGACAATCGCAAGCCGAAAAGCGCGCTGGAACATGCGATCGAGATGAAGGCTGTGGGCGTCACGCCGCAGTACATCTCCGCGATGCGTGCGGCGTCGCCGGCGCTGCGCGACGCGGACTCCGAGGAAATGCTTGAGATGAAGGCCGTTGGCGTCACGCCCGAGTACATCCGCGACCTCGCTTCGGCGGGCTTCGCCAACCTCGACGCCGACGATCTTACCGAAGCTCGCGCCGTCGGCGTCACCGGCACCTACATCCGTGAGATGCGCGCTGCCGGCTACAACAGCAACGACCTCGACGATTATGTGGAAATGCGGGCTGTCGGGGTTTCCGCCAGCTACGCCAACAAGTTCAAGAAGGCTGGATACAAGGCGCCCACCGCCGAGCAATTGGTGCGAGCGAAAGCCCGTGGCATCGATCTCGACGCCCTGAGAGTCGAGCCGCCCGCGCCACCGACACCGCCAGTTCCACCGCCGACCATCAGGGCAGGACCGCGGCCGCAAGGGAACGACGGCTAAGGCCGGCGAACTAACTAACCGAATTACCAACTGAAGTGATTTTTAAGCGCCCGCTTTGGGCGGACGGTCGAGCTTTGCCCGACGAACCCGTGAAGGAGAGTATCAATGAACCGTCCTTTCGCACTACTTGCAGCGCTCGTGCTGACCGCGATCAGCGTGTCCAGCGCCTGCATGGCCAGCCCCGGCAAGATCATGTCCTTCTCGCTGCAGGCCTATCCGGGACGTTCAGACGTTCAATTCAGCCTCAATCACGGCGACCGGCGCAACCAGTCGTCCATGAATGGCTCGTTCGCGCCGGGCGAACTGTCGGGTCTCGACGTGAACGCCCTGCGCCAGTCCGGCCAGCGGCCGATCACCTTTGCTTACATTCGCGAGGCCGGGCGCGTAAACTGCAGCGGCTCGGGCGGCAATTCGATCGCCAGCGGCCGCTGCACTTTCACGCCGGACGCGGGTTTCTCCGACTTCCTCGCGGCGCGCGGGATCGGCCGCCCCACACTCGACGAATCCTACGCGCTGACGATGACGCATGCGACCCGCGACCTGGTCAATGCGCTTGCCCAGAGCCGCTACCCGCGTCCCGACATCGAGAAGCTCACGGAACTTTCGGCGGTGGGCGTGGACCGGCCCTTCATCGCCGCACTTGCTGCCCGTGGCTTCGCGCCGAAGGACCTCGATGACCTGACGCAGTTTGCCGCGCTCGACATCACGCCGGCCTATATCGATGAGCTGTCGCGGGCCGGTTACCGCGGCCTCAGCGCGGACGAGATCACGGAGTTCAAGGCGGTGGGCGTCGATCCGACCTTCATCGGCGCGCTGTCGCAGGCAGGCTATCGCAATCTCGCGGCCGACGATCTGGTCCAGATGGCCGCGCTGAAGATCGACCCCGGTTTCATCCGCAGCTTCGCGCAGATGGGCTATTCGAACCTGCCGGTCGAAACGCTCGTCCAGTTGAAGGCGCTCGACGTCACGCCCGAATTCGTCCGCTCGCTGCAGGCCCACGGGCTGCATCCGCGCTCGGCCGACCAGCTCGTGAAGCTGAAGGCCGTCGGGCTGGACGACTGAACCTTTAAGGTAAGGAGACCAACCATGAAACATTGTCTCGTTTTCCTGGCCTCGCTGTTCCTTGCATTCGTCGCAATCTCGTCGGCATCGACGGCGAGCCCCGCCGATTGGGCTCGCGTCGCACCTGCCGTTTCGGCCGGCAGCATGGCCCCGGCGTCCGGAGGCGGTGACCAGTCATCCTGGATGACGGTCCCCGCCCCCGGGATCGCCGCTTTCGTTCTGATCGCCGCCTTTTGAGCGACGGCGGCCCCGGGGGTGGCGCGATTCCGGCGCCCCCGCTAAGGACGCCCGAATTCCTTCACAGTTTCGGAGCCGCAACGCCGTGGGCGAGCCTGCCATCCTTCCGTTCGACTGGGCGGATCCTTTCGACCTCAATCACCAGCTGACTGACGAGGAGCGCCTCGTCCGCGATACGGCGGAGGGCTATGCGCAGGAAAAGCTCCTGCCGCGCGTGACTTCAGCCTACCTCGAAGAGCGGTTCGACCGTGAGATCATGAGCGAGTTCGGCGAGCTCGGACTTCTCGGCGCGACCATCCCTGACGAATATGGCGGCGCAGGCCTCGGCTACGTCAGCTATGGCCTCATCGCCCGTGCCGTCGAGCGCGTGGATAGCGGCTACCGGTCCGCGATGTCGGTCCAATCGAGCCTCGTGATGTACCCGATCTTTGCTTACGGGTCGGAAGAGCAGCGGAAAAAATATCTGCCCAAGCTGGCGACCGGCGAGTGGGTTGGCTGCTTCGGCCTGACCGAGCCGGACGCCGGCTCCGACCCAGGCGGAATGCTCACGCGTGCCGAGAAGATCGATGGCGGCTACCGCCTGTCCGGCACGAAGATGTGGATCACCAACTCTCCGATCGCTGACGTATTCGTGGTGTGGGCGAAGTCCGATGCGCATGACGGCAAGATCCGCGGCTTCGTCCTCGAAAAGGGCATGGCGGGACTTTCCGCGCCGAAGATCAAGGAAAAGCTGTCGCTGCGCGCCTCAATTACCGGCGAGATCGTCATGGACGGCGTCGAAGTCGGCGGAGACGCGCTCCTGCCCAACGTTGAGGGCCTCAAAGGCCCCTTCGGCTGTCTCAACCGTGCCCGCTACGGCATCAGCTGGGGTTCGATGGGTGCCGCGGAGGCCTGCTATGCAGCTGCGCGTCAGTACACGCTCGACCGCAAGCAGTTTGGGCGCCCCCTCGCCTCCAACCAGCTGGTCCAGCTGAAGCTCGCCAACATGGCGACCGAGATCACGCTCGGCCTGCAGGCGTCGCTTCGCGTCGGCCGCCGCCTCGAGCAGAATGAGCTGATCCCCGAGACGATCAGCCTCGTGAAGCGCAACAATTGCGGCAAGGCGCTGGAGATCGCTCGCATCGCCCGTGACATGCATGGCGGCAACGGCATCTCCGCCGAGTTCCAGGTCATGCGCCACGCAGCGAACCTTGAGACAGTCAACACCTATGAGGGAACGCACGACGTCCACGCCCTCATCATGGGCCGCGCAATCACGGGACTCTCCGCCTTCTAGCGAACAGCCGTAAAGCCCCCTATGTCTCGCCTTTCGGAGTTGGGGGGCTTTCGCATGAGCATCGTTGGTTGGGTCATTCTGGGCGCAGTCGTCCTGCTGCTGCTCTACGTCATGGGCGTCTACAACAGGCTGGTCCGGCTGCGGGCGCTGGTGAAGGAGGCGTTCAGCGGCATCACCGTGCAGCTGCGCCGCCGCGCCGACCTGATTCCGAACCTCGTCGAGACGGTCCAGGGATATGCGACGCACGAGCGCGAGGTTTTCGAGCAAGTGACGGCGGCCCGCGCGGCCACCACGAAAGCGGGAAGCGTCGAGGCGACGGCGCAGGCGGACGCGCAGATGACGGGCCTGCTCGGGCGGCTGTTCGCGGTCGCGGAGGCCTATCCCGACCTCAAGGCCAACACGAACTTCCTGCAGCTGCAGGACCAGCTCGCGAGCATCGAGGGGGAGCTGCAGAGCGCTCGGCGCTATTACAACGCGACCGTCCGCGACCTGAACTCGACCATCCAGAGCTTCCCGCCGGTGGTGATCGCACGGCCATTGGGTTTCACGGAGGAGCCGTTCTACCAGGACGATGACCCCGCGATCCAAAGCGCGCCGAAGGTATCTTTCGCCCGTCCGGCGGCCTGAGCGTGAAGCGCCTCTGGCAGGCCTTCCCTGCCCTTCTGCTCGCGGCCACCGCGACGGCCGCTCATGCCGACGAGCGAATCCTTCGCTTCCTCAGCGATGTGCAGGTTCAAAAGGACTCGTCGCTGGAGGTCACGGAGACGATCGACGTCCGCGCCGAGAACGATCAGATCAGGCACGGCATCTATCGCGACTTCCCGACGCGCTATCGCGGGCGGCAGGGCAGCCAGGTCCGCGTCGGCTTCACCTTCGAAGGCGCGACGCTTGACGGTCAGCCGGTTCCGGCCAGCGCCGAAGCCTATGGCAACGGCGTGCGGGTGAAGGTCGGCGACGCGGATGAATATGTTGCTCCGGGCGAGCACCGTTACGTGCTGCGCTATCGCACCACGCGCCAGTTGGGCCGCTTCAAAGACTATGACGAGCTCTACTGGAACGCGACCGGCAATGGCTGGATTTTCCCGATCGATATTGCCGAGGCGCGTATCCGGCTGCCTTCCGATGTGCGCTTCAGGCAACGCGCAGCTTACACGGGGCCTCAGGGCGCTACCGCCTCGAATGCTGAGGTCGTCGAGGAAAAACCGGGCGACATCCTGTACCGGACAACGCAGGAGCTGGGACCCTATGAGGGCCTGACAATCGCGGTCGCCTTTCCGAAAGGAGTGGTCGCCGAGCCGACGTCAGGGAGCAAGTTCCGGGACTGGCTCGCGGATAACGGGCCCCCGGTTGCCGGCGGCTTGGCCCTCCTCGGCCTTGTGGCATTTTATTATTTCGCCTGGCAGCGGGTCGGTCGCGACCCCGCGGCCGGAACAATAGTGCCGCTCTTCGCACCACCGGACGGATTGAGCCCGGCAGGCATGCGGTACGTGACGAAGATGGGTTCGGACAATCGAACCTTCGCGGCGGCCTTGGTCGACATGGGGGTGAAAGGGCATGTGCGCCTCGTCGAAGAAGAAGGCGGCTGGTTTTCCGGAGACAAGACGCGGATCGAACGCCTGGCCTCCGCGACCCCACTTTCGCCTGACGAGCAGGCGGCGTTGCCCGAGCTTTGCGCGACCGGTGAATCGGTCGTCATGGAGCAGAAGAACCACGAGAAATTCTCCTCCGCGAAGAAGATCTTGGATGAGGTTCTGAAGGACAGTTACGAAGGTAGGCTGTTTAACAAGAATTGGGGGTGGGCATTTGGCGGTCTGCTCCTGTTCATCGCGGCATTATGGCTGGTGGCGGCTTCGATTGTCGCCGCCGTCGGCCTGGACGTGAAGCTGATCCTGGTGTCGCTGGGCGCTGCAGTGACGGCCGCATTGCTGATTGCGTGGGTCCAGACCGCGACCAAGACGGGCAAATGCCTGGCAACTTTCCTCATCGTCGTTTTTGGTGGCTTGGCGGTCGTCACGGGCGCACCGATCCTCGTCCAGGCCCTTGCGACAGGCTGGCTCCTGCCTTTCGCGCCCGCTTTGCTGGCATTGCCCCTCGTAATCTCTGCATTTTTCTGGATCGATGCCCCGACGAAGGAGGGGCGCGGCGTCCTCGACCGCATCGCCGGCTTCAAGCAATATCTGTCGATCACCGAACGCGAGCGGCTCGACCGGATGAATCCTCCCCAGGACACGCCGGAGATTTTCGAGCGATTCCTGCCCTACGCGATCGCGCTGGGTGTGGAGAATCGGTGGGCGAACCGCTTCGCGGGCGTGCTCGCCGCCGCGGCCGCACAGGGTCAGCAAGGCTTCGCCTGGTACGCCGGGAGCCACAGGCCATGGGACGATCCCGGCCGCTTCGCCAATGACGTGGGCTCGTCTTTGTCCAACGCCATCAGCTCTGCCTCTACGGCACCGGGCTCGAGCAGCGGATCCGGAGGCGGCGGCTTCTCAGGGGGCGGCGGTGGTGGTGGAGGCGGCGGAGGCTGGTAAAGCTACGCCGCGGCCGGGCGCCTCAATACGAGCGTCGGCTCGTCGTGATAGGTGCTTTCGCCGATCGTCTGAAAACCGAGTCGCTCTGCAAGCTTGATCGACGGATAGTTCGCGGGCGCGATAATGGCCCAGATGGGCGTCGGCTTCAGGTTAGAATCGGCCCAGTCGAGCACGGCGCTACAGGCTTCCGCGGCAAGGCCCTGGCCATGCGTTTCGCCGGCCATGATCCAGCCCATCTCCGGCTCCTCGCCGAACTCCGGCTCAAGATCCCGCCAGGCCGTAAACAGCCCGACATTTCCGACCAATTTGCCGTCGCTCTTGCGATCTACCGCCCAGGTGCCAAAACCGTTGAACTGCCAGCCACCGGCAGACGCGAGAATGCGCCGCCAGCAATCCTCGGCGCTTATCGGACTTGGCCCGAAGTGACGATGCACCTCGGGCTGTTGCATGATGGCGTGGTACGGCCGGAAGTCGTCTTTGCGCCAGTGGCGCAGGATGAGGCGTTCGGTCTCGATCCGCGGCGCTTCGCGAAGTGTCGTGCTCACTTGTCCCCCGGACAAGCTGCGCGCATCACTTACTTCTTGCCGAGCGACAGTCCGCCGAAGCGCTTGTTGAAGCGAGCGACCTGGCCACCTTCCGAAACCTGGCGAGTACCGCCAACCCAGGCCGGGTGGACCTTGGGATCGATGTCGAGGTGCAGCGTGTCGCCTTCCTTGCCCCAAGTGGACCGCGTCTGGAACTTGGTTCCGTCGGTCATCTCCACGTTGATCATGTGATAATCGGGGTGCGTATCGGACTTCATTTGAGATTTCCTTGGGTTAGCGGCTGGTTTCCGACCAGCGGCAGCAAGTGTCGCGGCGCCCTAGCGGACAGGGTCATTCTTGACAAGGTTTCAGTCCGCGACTTAGCCACGCGTCCAGGAACAGGGTCCGGCGGTCACGGCTGCCGGCCAAGAAGGAAGCCGGTCGAAATCCGGCGCTGTGCCCGCAACTGTAGGACCGGCCCGCTCAGCCATAGTCGAGGGGGCCGATCGAGTCAGACACTTGCCCTGCTCCGTCGTTCGTTTCCCGGCCGGGTTCAGCCATGGAGCGGAGGGCACGCCCTCTTGTGACGACATGTTCGTCAACAGGAGGAATATCATGCCCGTTACACCGATCGACAGCGATCAGATCGTCATCACCGCCTCGCGCGCTCCCGAGAAGGAAGCCGACACCCCAGCGAGCGTGACCGTCATCGACGCCACTCGCATCGAGCGGCTCGACGAGCCGCTCGCCCGCGCGCTGCTGCGCCTCGTTCCGTCGGCCTCTGTTTCCAGCTCCGGCCCTATGGGTTCGCTGACAGACGTCCGCATTCGCGGCGCCGAAGCCAACCACACCCTGCTCTTCATCGACGGGATCCGCGCAAACGACCCGGCCACGGGCGACCAGCCACGCTTCGACCTGCTGAACGCAGACATTGTGTCGCGTATCGAAGTCGTTCGCGGGCCGCAGTCGGCCCTGTGGGGATCGGATGCGATCGGAGGCGTTGTCGCGGTCAACGGTCTTGCGAGTGCGAAGGGGTATTCCGCTAGTGCCGAGGCCGGCTCGTTCGGCTTTCAGCGCGCGGCCGCCTCGGCTTCTGCGTCGTCGGACATTGCGAGCTTTGCTGCAGCTGCGGGCTGGCAAAGAGCAACCGGAATCAACAGCGTGACCGGCCCGGGAGACAAGGACGGATATCGAAATCTCTCCGGTCGACTTCGAGGCACGTGGAAGATCGCGCCCAACGTAGAAGTCGGCGCAGCCGGGTTCGCGATTGCCGCGCGAAGCGAATTTGACGGTTTCAGTTCCGCCTTTCCGTTCGGCCACGCCGACACGAACGACAGCAGCCGCAACCGGCTCGCAGCGGGCCGCTTCTGGGGGCAATTCGGGCAGGAAGACGATGCCTGGAGCGGCCGCGTCGGCGCGTCGGCCATCCGCTCGTCCAACCGCAATTATCTGGCGGACGACGAGATCAATCGCACGTCAGGAACACGCCGCACCATCGATGCGCAAGTCCAGCGGCGATTTGATCTTGGTGACGTTCGAAACGTGGTGATCGCGGCGGCAGAAGCAGAGCGCGAGACGTTCACCGCGCGCGACCCCTTCGGCTTCAGCGACCAGGATCGATCGCGCAACCACGAAGCGGTTACCCTTGAGTGGAAGGCGGAGACCGCGCAGGTCTCTGCGGACTTCGCCATCCGGCGCGACGTCTTCAACCGTTTCAAGGACGCGACGTCGTTGAGAGCGTCCGTTTTCGCGCGGCTTGGCGGAGGTTTTTCCGCCGCGGGCTCTTATGCCGAGGGGATCGCGCAACCAACCTTCTTCGATCTCTACGGCTATTTCCCCGGCGGTTTTACTGGAAATCCATCACTTAAGCCCGAAAGCTCACGCGGGTTCGAAGTGTCGCTCCGCTATCGACATGGTCCTCTCGACGCCGCGCTGACAGCATACCGCCAGCGGTTGCACGACGAGATTATCGACAATGACACCTTCACCAGCACGATCAATGCACCGGGCACGAGCCGACGCGCGGGCATCGAGGCCGAGTTGGGATGGAGGCTGGCCGACACGCTGCGGATTTCAGCGAACTACGCCTATCTGCGCGCGACGCAGCCTTCGGGGTCCGGCCAGGCGCGCGAACTTCGCCGTCCGAAGCATAGCGGGTCGATCGCGCTGGACGGGCAGTCGGGCAAGTTTACCTATGGCGCGTCCATCGCTTATTCCGGCGCGCATCTCGATGTCCGAGACAGGCCGCCTTACGACGTGGTGAAGCTCGGCTCTTATTGGCTTGCAGGCGCCCGCGTGGCCTATGCCGTTCGGCCGGGCGTCGAAGTCTTTGCGCGAGCGGCAAACCTGCTGAACGCGCGATACGAGGACGTCTTCAGCTATCGTGCGGAAGGGAGGAGCCTCTATGCCGGCCTCCGCCTTTCTAGCTTTTAGCGCAGCGACGCGGGTCGCGTCGTTGAACCTTTGCACCGACGAATACCTGCTGCTGCTGGCGAGGCCCGAGGAAATCGCAAGCGTCAGTTATTTGTCGCAAGACTCGCTGGAATCGCCGTTGTGGCGCGCAGCACGTCGCTACAAGGGCAACCGCGGATCGATCGAAGACGTCCTGGCGCAGAAGCCGTCGCTCGTGCTGACCATGGGCGGCGGCGGACGTTCCACCGGCCTCCTGGCCCGCCGGCTTCGTCTCCGCGCCATCGATCTCCCTTTTGCATCCACGCTGGACGACGTGGAGCGCAACCTTCGCACCGTTGCCGCAGCGCTGGGCGCGCCGCAGCGCGCGGAGCCCTGGGTCACCCGCATCGAGGCTCTGCGCCATACCTCACCCAGAACAGCCGTCGACGCAATGTGGGTTTCGGGTGGCGGTGAAACCCTTGCTCCAAGGTCGCTCGGCACGGAATGGTTACGGCTCGCAGGGTTGCAGCAACGGAGCGCGGTGGGTGGCCGGGTAACGCTCGAAACCATGCTGACAAGGCCTCCCAAGATATTGGTCATTAGCGATTATAGAAGCGGCCAAATGTCCGGCGGTACGCGCTGGCTTAACCATCCGATCGTGCGGCGAACGCCTTCTGAGAATTTGAAAACCGACGGACGCCCGTGGACGTGCATGGGACCGCTCATGGTGCCTGAAATCGAGCGACTTCGGAGCGCCATTAAGTGAGACTCGGGTGGTTGGGCTTACTTCTTGGGCTAATGGCGCTGGCGCACCTGCTTTTACCTTGGACGCCCATTGCGGAGTTGCATCGGAGTCAGCCGGATACGGCCTGGTTGCTGATCAGCGAGATCCGGCTGCCTCGGACGCTGCTGGCGCTTGGCTACGGTGCCGTCCTCGGCATGACCGGGGCTTCGTTGCAGGCCCTCTTCGCCAACCCGCTCGCGTCGCCGGACATCACCGGTAGCAGCAGCGGTGCCGCGCTCGGTGCGGTGTTCGCATCGTACTGGCTTGGGCTGACCAGCCCCCTCGCGCTCGCAGCGTCGGGAGCGGCAGGCGCGCTGCTCGCTCTGGCCATTGTCGTCCTCCTCGCAGGCCGCCGGTCCGATCCTGCGGTCCTGCTTCTCGCAGGCCTTGCCGTCGCGCTTGCGGCGGGTGCGGCGACGAGCTTGCTGCTGGCGTTGGCGCCCTCGCCCTTTGCCTTTTACGACAGCTTCGACTGGCTGATGGGGAGCTTCGTAGATCGAAGCCTGCCGCAAGCCGCCGTTGCGCTCTTCCCTGCAGCTGCCTGCTGCATGCTGTTAAGCACCCGCAGCCGCGCGCTTGACCTGCTTGCACTGGGCGAAGACGTTGCCGCCTCGCTCGGATACCAGCCCCGCCGGCTCGCCCTCCAGGTCATCATCCTCTGCTCGGTCGCCGTCGGCGCCTGCGTTTCGGTCTGCGGCGCCATTGGCTTCGTTGGCCTGATCGCTCCGTACGCGGCGCGTCGCCTGACCCAAGGCCATCCCGGACAAGCGCTGATCCCGGCAGCATTCATTGGCAGCATCCTGTTACTCGTCGCCGACCTAGCCGTTCGTTTCGGCCCCACGGGGCGAACGATCCCGGTCGGTGTCCTCACGACCGTCGCAGGCGCCCCCCTGTTTATCTGGATCGTAGTGACGATGCGCCGGCGGATGACGTCATGACGCCGGTTCTGGAGGCGCGCGGACTTTCGCTCGACGGACGGCTACAGCCATCCGACCTCGGTATCGGTCCCGGCCAAATGGCCGCGCTCATTGGGCCGAACGGCGGGGGAAAAACCAGCTTGCTCCGCGCGCTTGCCGGCATCGAATCAAGCGGCGGCGAAGTGCGGGTGAGCGGAGAAGACCTGCAGGCCGTCGCGCCCGCCCGGCGCCCCTATATCGCGACCTTCCTTCCAGCATCGCGTGACCTGGTTTGGCCGATCTCGGCCCGTGACGTCATCGCCCTCGGCTTGCCGCGACCGGACGAATCTCGCGTTTCTCAGCTTATCGAATTGCTGGAGCTCGGCGAGCTGGCCGGCCGGCGAGCAGACCAATTATCGACCGGCGAACGCGCTCGTGTCCTGCTCGCCCGCGCCCTCGCTCCACGCCCCAAGCTTCTGCTTCTCGACGAGCCCTTATCGAATCTCGATCCCTATTGGGCGCTACGGCTGCTCGAGATCCTGCGGGAGACGACATCCGCGGGCAGCGCGGCCGTAGTCGCCCTGCACGACATTGACCGCATCGGTGCTTTCGACCGTACCATTCTGATGTCGAACGGTCAGGTTCAGGCTGACATGGGTCCTCAGGGGATGTTGGACAGCGAAGCGTTGGGTGAAGCATTCCGCATCGAACGGACCCCCGCCGGCTGGGAGGTCAGGCGCCCGGCGGATCCGCGATCATTGCGGTGAAATTCGCTTCCGCGGCGAGCTTGCCGTCGACGCTTGCCCGGCCGGCGAACTTGCAGACGGTGGCCCGCTTCTGAATGAATTCCACGTCGAGCTTCAGGAGAACGCCTGGTTCGACTGGTTGGCGAAACTTCGCTCCGTCGATGGCCATGAAATAAACCAGCTTGCCGGAGTTCGCGAGGCCGAGGCTCTCGACCGCGAGCACGCCCGCGGCCTGGGCAAGCGCTTCGACGATCAAGACGCCGGGCATGATCGGCCGGCCCGGAAAATGCCCTTGGAAGAAGGATTCGTTGATCGTCACGGCTTTGATCGCCGTGATCGACTGATCCGGCTCGATCCTCTCGACCCGGTCAACCAACAGCATTGGATAGCGATGCGGCAGCGCCGCCATCACCCGCTTGATGTCGAGCTGGGTGGCAGCGGCGCTGGCCGTTTGATCGCTCATGCGTGCTTAGCGGCCCTGCGGCTGCTGGCGCTGTTGCGTGGCGGCCGGCGCGTTCGTCTGCACCGACGGAAGCGCGGCGTTGAGAGCTGCGAGAATATCGTTCGTGACGTCCACAGTGCCGGACACTGCGAGGGTGTTTCCGACCTCGACCAGGAGGTTGGCACCACGGCGGGTCATGACCTGGCTATAAATCGGGGCGAGCTTGGCCGCGATCTGCTGGGTAATGTACTGCTGGTCCCGCTGCAGCTGTGCCTGCGTCCGCTGGATTTCCTGGGCAGCGCTGCTGCGCTTCGCTTCCCATGCCTTTGCACGTGCCTCAAGCGCGGCGTCGGCGGGCTTGCCGTTGAGAGCCTCAGCAGCGGCGCGGATCGCTTTCCCTTCGGTTTCGAGCGGAGCAGAGAGAGCACGTTCGCGGTTTTGGAGCGCGGTCGCGCGGCTCTGCAACGTTGCGGTGGCAGCCTTGCAGGCCGTGCACTGGCTGGTCACTCGCTCGAGATCGACGATCCCAATGACCGCAGCGGGGATGGCCTGAGCGGTCGCGACCGTCGGAACGATTGTCGCCGCAAGCGCAGCCGTAACAAGCAGGGTCTTCATCAGAATGCAGTTCCTACGTTGAAGTTGATCAATTTGGTCTCGTCGCCCTTCTGCGTCAGGAGCGCCTTCGCGATGTCGAGGCGCAGCGGGCCAAATGGAGATACCCAGTTCACGCCGAAGCCGACCGAAAGCCGCGGCTTGGGAGAATTGCCAAGGAACACTTCCTTGAATCCCGGCGCCGCGTGCGCCGGATCGTCGGCATAGCCAGTGACCGTGCCTTGATTGAATTGGGTGCAACTCGTGTTCGCGGAGCCATTGTTGATCTGCTTGGTAGGCTGGCCCGACGCACTGCAGAACTTGAGGATATCGAACGTCGACGGACGCTTGAGCGAGAACAACGACCCGACGTCGACGAACGCTGACGGCCGCATTCCCACGCTTCGCAACGTGCTGTTGACCGGGAGCTGAAGCTCAATGCGCCCCATGTAGTAGGTCTTGCCCCCCAGGGAATCATTGATGCGATTGCCGCTCTTCGACGTGCTGAGATTGCCGTCCGCGTCATAAGCCAGGCGCTCGATGCGCGGGCCGATGCCGCGGATGTCGAACCCGCGCAGGTCCGGACCGAAGAAGCGATCAGTCAACCGGACCGCATCGCTGCCAGACGCCGGGGATTTCTGGAGGGCCTTGATGATGCCGCCTTCGATGTGTCCCGACAGGATCCAGCCGCCACCAATGTCCTTGTACTTTGTCGCGTCGACGCGCGTACGAAGGTAGCGCACGTCACCGCCGAGGCCGGCAAAATCCTGCGAGAACGTCGCACGCTGACCGCGCGTCGGACGAATTCCATCCGTATCGTCGTAGATGGTCGACAGGCCGATCGATGACGTCACTCGCTTACCGATTTCATCGCAAAGATAGCGGCCGGCCTTGAACGGATCGCACTTCAGCTCGCCAGTGGTCGGATCCGTGGTGTAAAACGAACTCTCGTCCAGCGAAATCTGGTCGAGGTTGAGCGTGTACCGGCCGCCGAAGCTCCAATATTCCGTGATCGGGAAGCCCATCCGGAGGCCGCCGCCCGTGGTGACCTGCTTGTACGTCGTGTTCCGCTCGTCGCCGACATAGTTGAAGCTGTTGTAATCCTGGCGATAGATACTGCCGCCGAATAGGATGGGCCGATCCAGGAAGTACGGATCAGAGAAGCCCAGCTGCACCGATTTGGAATATTGGGAATAGTTGATCGAAGCATCGGCCGACTGGCCTTTGCCCATGAAGTTGTTCTGTGAAACCGCAAGCTGGATGACGAAGCGCTCCAAGCTCGAATAACCGCCCGAGACCGAGAGGTTGCCCGTCGGCTTCTCCGTGACGGCCGCCGTGAGCACGACGCGGTCCGGGCTGGACCCTTCGGATTGCTTGATCTCAAGCTTGTCTTCGAAATAGCCGAGGCTCTGAAGCCGATCCTGGCTGCGCTTGACGCGCAAGGCGCTGAATGCGTCGCCCTCGTTCAGGCGGAACTCACGCCTGATGACCTTGTCGCGGGTGGAAGTGTTGCCCGTGATATCGATCCGCTCAACGTAAACGCGAGGCATGTCCTCGACGTTGATCGTCACGTTCATCACGTGCTTTTCGGCATCGCGGTTGTACGACGGGTTGATGTCCGCGAACGCATAACCGAGGTTGCCGGCCTGCTCATTGAGGCTCGTCATGGCGTCCTCAACCTGCTTGGCGTTGAACCAGTCGCCCGGGTGCAGGTTGATGACTTGCTTGATGAGCTCCGGCGGCAGGTCGCGCAGCGCACTCTTCGCCTCGACCGTGCCGAACTTGTAGCGCGGGCCTTCCTCGACGACGTAGGTGATCACGAAGTCGCGGCGGTCGGGCGTCAACTCCGCAAGTGCCTGGACGACCCGGAAATCGGCATAGCCCTGCGTAAGGTAGAAAGCGCGAAGCTTCTGCTGGTCGGCCGCGAGACGATCCGGATCATAGGTATCGTTCGACTTGATGAAGCCGAGGACGCCGCCGGCCTGGCGCGTATACATCTCCTTGCGGAGGCGCCCGTCGGAGAATTCTTTGTTCCCAATGATGTTGATCGCGCGAACCTTGGAGAGGTCGCCCTCGTGGATCTCGAACACGACGTCGACGCGGTTCTGGTCAAGCTGCACGATCTTCGGATCGACGCGCGCTGCGAACCGGCCCTGGCGGCGATACAGTTCGAGAATGCGATCGACATCCGCCCGTGCGCCGGAGCGCGTAAAAATCTGGCGGGGAGCGAGCTTGATCTCAGGACTGATCTTGTCGTCCTTGAGGCGCTTGTTGCCCTCGAGGATGATCCGGTTGATCACGGGGTTTTCGCGGACCGCTATGACGAGGTTCCCCGTTTCGCCGCCGGTGATGGTGACGTCGGCAAACAGCTGCGTCGCGTACAGGTCCTTCAGGGCCTGATCGAGCGTCTCGGTCGTGTAAGCCTGGCCAGGAGCAAGGCTTGCGTAAGCGCGCACGGTCTCGGCTTCGAGACGCTGGTTGCCGCGGACGGAGATGGACCGGATCGTGCCCTGCATAGGCGCGGGCGCAAGAGCGGCCGGAGCCGGTTGCGCTGCGGGCGGCTGAGCCGGAGCGGGCTGCGCCGCGAGCGGGTCCGTGGCCTGCGCGAATAGTGGCGCGGCCGACCCGCCGAGCACGGTTCCAACCATCAACAGGGCGCCAGTGCGCCGGCTAATAAACTTCGACCGTGAAATCACTCGACCCCGCCTTTTGTGCGAAAAGGTGCAGCGGCGCGCTTCGCCGCGAAGCCCCGGTTACTGCCCTGCCCCAAGCCACTTAGCCAATCAAGCGCTGAAGCCGATCCCATAGCCCCAGCGAGGCCAAATCATTGACTGTCGTGAAGAGGAGCAAGGTGAGGATGACGGCAAGGCCCCCGCGGAATGCCCAGTCGAGCGCCTTAGCGCTGATCGGACGCCTCCGGACTGCCTCCACCGCATAGAAGAACAAATGCCCTCCATCCAGCATCGGGACTGGCAAGAGGTTGATGAATCCGAGATTAATTGAGAGCAAAGCGAGCAAGCCGACGAACGGAAACAAGCCGAGTTCCGCTCCCTGTCCGGCGACACGAGCAATGGTGATCGGGCCGCCCAACTGCTGCGGTGAAACCTGGCCCCTTACGAGCTGCACAAGCCCGTCCCAAATGGCGCCCGTTGTTCGAACGGTCTGGTCGACCGCCATGGGAATGGCTTCGAAGACTGAAACTCGCTCACCGATAGTGGTCGTAGACATCACGCCCAATGTGCCGCCGCGCATCTTCCGTCCCGTAGCGTCAGTTTTTTCTTCGGACCCGAGCCTGACCTCCAGCTGCAGTCGCTGGCCTTGACGATCGATCTCGACCGGAACGCGCTCGCCAGGGCGGATCAAGACCACGTTGGCAACGTCATTGAACGTTGGCGTGTCACGGTCGGCCACGGACACAATCCGATCACCCGCTTGAATGCCTGCACGCTCTGCCGCCGAGTTCGGCATGACCTGTCCGACAGCATTGGTTTGAGGCGTTCCCGCAACCGCGAAAAAGGCGGCGAAGATTGCGATGGCTAAGAGGAAGTTTGCGACCGGCCCCGCCAGGACGACGAGAAAACGCTGCCAGACGGGCCGTGCCTGGAATGCCCGCTCGCGCACGCCCGGCGCCAGGTGATCGAGGTCGGCCGGATTGCTCGCCGGGCTCATGTCGCCGACGAAGCGCACGTAGCCGCCGAGCGGCAGCCAGGCGATTTTCCAACGGGTGCCCTGGCGATCCGTCCAGCCGAGGATCTCGCGGCCAAAGCCGATCGAGAAGACCTCCGCCGGAATCTTGAACATTCGCGCCACGAGATAGTGGCCGAGCTCGTGGAAGAAAACGAGCGGGCCCAGCGCGCAAATGAAGGCGACGAGAGTCAACCAAAGGGGCGCCTGCGGCAACATCAGTGACAGCTTGCTTTCATCGCAGACTCGAACCGGGACCGTACGTTCGCGTCGATCTCAAGCACGTCGCCGATTGACCGCGGATTGACGAAGTTCGCTTCTTGGAGGGCGTCCTCCACCATCCGGGCAATATCGGTGAATCCAATGCGGCCGTCGAGAAAGTTCGCGACGGCCATTTCGTTCGCTGCATTGAGGACGATCGGCGCTGCTCCTCCCTCTTCCAGTGATTGCCGCGCGAGACGTAGCGACGGAAACCTTTTCAGATCCGGCTTCTCAAAATCGAGGCGAGCAATCGCGGCGAGATCCAGGCGTTGTGCGGGTGTTTCAATCCGATCGGGCCAGGCGAGCGCGTAGGCGATCGGTATCCGCATGTCGGGGCTGCCCAATTGCGCAAGCACGGAGCCGTCGACGAACTCGACCATCGAGTGGATGACGGACTGCGAGTGGATCAGGACGTCGATCCGCTCGGACGGCAAGCCGAACAGGTAATGCGCTTCGATCAGCTCGAGCCCCTTGTTCATCATCGTCGCGGAATCGACGGAGATTTTCGCACCCATCGACCAGTTCGGATGAGCCACTGCCTGCGCCGGCGTCGCCGACCGGATGAACGCTGGCGAAGCGGTGCGAAACGGACCGCCGCTCGCGGTCAGAATGATCTTTGAGACCGATTCCGCGCGACACCCGGCAAGACATTGAAATATCGCATTATGCTCACTATCGACCGGAAGGATCGTCGATCCGCTTCGAGCCGCGGCGTCAATCATCAGAGCGCCTGCCGTCACCAGCGCTTCCTTGTTCGCGAGCGCTACGGTGCGGCCCGCTTCCACAGCCGCCATTACGGGTCGTAACCCCGCGCATCCGACGATCGCCGCCATCACGAGATCGGCATCGGCCGTGGCCGCCTCCACCAACGCATCTTCGCCAGCCGCGGCGCGGCATTCAGTGCCAGCGAGTTTGTCTTTCAGCTCACCGAACCGGCCCCCGTCGGCGATCACCGCAAATTTTGCGCCGGTCCGTCTTGCGATGTCAGCCAAAGCGTCGACGTTCGTCGCCGCACTGACGGCCACAACCTCGAACCGGTCCGGCGACCGCTCGACGAGGTCGAGCGTCGACTTTCCGATCGAGCCGGTCGCCCCAAGGATCGAAATCTTCCGCCTCACGTCATGCCCAGTAGCTGGGCTGCGGCGGTAAGCACAGCCACCGGGACCAGCCCGTCGAGCCGGTCGAGCACCCCGCCATGACCCGGCAGCCACGCTCCCGAATCCTTCACTCCGGCCCGCCGCTTCATGCTGCTTTCGAAAAGGTCGCCTGCCTGGGCCGCCAGCGCGAAGACCGGTGCCAGAAGCAGGAGCGGCAAGCCAAGGCCGTTACCAAGCACCCATGCGCCGCCGATCAGGGCTGCAGCGGCGATACCGCCATAGAGTCCTTCGATCGTTTTTCCGGGGCTGATCGATGGGGCGAGCTTGCGCTTGCCGAACCGCCGGCCGGCGAAATAAGCCCCAATGTCCGTCGACCAGGTGACGATGAACGCCCACAGCAACAGCTCGAGGCCTTGCGCGTCGCGTTCCCTGATCCACAGGAGCGCAAGCGCGGGGCTCAGCGCGTAAAAAAATCCGCTGACATACCACGTTGGGCCCCAGCCCCGCGTAATCCGCGTCCATTCGTAGAACATCAGCGCCGCGATCGCTCCGACGAAACAGGCGAGCACGGTGCCGCCGACCGCGGCTGCAACGAGTGCAACGGCGATCAACAGGAGGCCGGTCGCCGTCCTGACTGTCAGTTCGCTCATCGGCCACCGAAGCGGCGTTGGCGGGCCGCGAACTGCTCGAGGGCCGAGGCGAAGGTCGCCTCGTCGAAGTCGGGCCATAAAACGTCGAGGAACAGCAGTTCGGCATAAGCGGCCTGCCACAACAGGAAATTAGATAGCCGCACTTCCCCCGATGTCCGGATCAGCAGGTCTAGATCCGGAAGGTCGCGCGTCTGCAAGGCTGCGGAAATCGCCAACTCATCGATCGAGTCCACTGCGATTTCCCCGTCGACCGCACGCCGTGCCAGGTCGCGGGCCGCCGCAGCAATTTCCGCTTGCGACCCGTAATTGAGCGCCACCACCAGGGTCAGCCGCGTGTTTTTCGCCGTTCGCTCCAGCGCTCGATCGAGACGCTCAGCCAATTCCGGGCCGAATGCCGAATGATCGCCAATGAGCTTGAGCCGCACGCCCTCCTTCTCGAGCGTCTTGAGCTCGCGCTCGAGGTAGAAGCGCATCAAAGCGGTCAGGTCCGAAACCTCATCGGCACTGCGCCGCCAGTTCTCCGACGAAAATGCGTAGAGCGTCAGGACCTCGACGCCGTGATCGGCGGCGGCCTGCAACGCGCGCCGAACCGCCTCGGCGCCCGCACGATGGCCGGCGACGCGCGGAAGGCCGCGCTGCTGCGCCCAGCGGCCATTTCCATCCATGATGATGGCGACATGCCGCGGAACGGTCTTGCCGGCTTCGTCGGCCACGGCTGCATTATCCTCCGCACAGGCGACCGAAGTCACTTGCCGAGGATTTCCTTTTCCTTCTGCTGCGCCAGCTCGTCGACTTCCTTGATGGTGTCGTCGGTCAGCTTCTGGACCTCGGTCTCGAGCCGCTTGCGCTCGTCCTCGCTGATCTCATGCTTCTTCTCGTCGGCCTTGAGGTGGTCCATGCCGTCGCGGCGGACGTTGCGGACCGCAATGCGGGCCTTTTCCGCATATTGGCCGACCAGCTTGGCAAGCTCCTTGCGGCGCTCCTCGGTGAGCTCGGGGATCGGAAGGCGGATCATCTGGCCATCGGTGATGGGGTTGAGACCGAGCCCCGCCGAGCGGATGGCTTTCTCGACAGGGCCCACGTTCGAGCGGTCCCAAACCTGCACGGAGAGCATGCGCGCTTCCGGCGTCGATACCGTCGCGACCTGGTTCAGTGGCATATTCGCGCCATAAACCTCGACCTGGATCGGATCGAGCAGCGCAGTCGAGGCGCGGCCGGTGCGGAGGCCCTGCAAGTCGTGGCGAAGGGCTTCGACGGCGCCATGCATGCGGCGCTTGAGGTCGGCGGTGCTCACGGTGGTCGTCATGCTCTACTCCCCATTCTGGACGATCGTGGCCGTTCCGCCGCCCGCAAGGACCTGGGCAAGATTGCCCGGCTGCCGGACGTTGAAGACGACGATCGGAATATTATTGTCGCGGCAAAGGGCGACGGCCGCCGCGTCCATGACCTTGAGGTCGTCGCTCAGCACCTTGCTGAATGTGACGCTGTCGTACCGCTCCGCGCTTGCGACCTTTTTTGGGTCGGCCGTGTAAATGCCATCCACGCTTGTGCCCTTGAACAAGGCATCGCAGCCCATCTCGGCCGCGCGCAGCGCAGCCGCAGTGTCGGTCGTGAAATACGGATTGCCCGTACCGGCGGCGAAGAGGACGATGCGTCCCTTTTCCAAATGCCTCAGGGCACGGCGGCGAATGTAGGGCTCGGAAACGCTCGCCATTGGGATCGCGGACATGACACGGGTATCGATGCCCGCCTTCTCCAGGGCGTTCTGGAGCGCCAAGGCGTTCATGACCGTTGCGAGCATTCCCATGTAATCCGCTGTGGCGCGGTCGAAACCTTTGGCTGCCGCCGCCATCCCGCGGAAGATATTGCCTCCGCCGACGACCAGGCAGAGCTCGTGAGCCTCGCCCCGTGCCGCAGCAATCTCTTCCGCCAGCCCGGCAACGGCGGCCGGATCGATGCCGAACTGCCCCTGCCCCATCAACGCCTCGCCGGAAAGCTTCAGCAGGATCCGATTGAAGCGCGGGCGGGTCATTCGGGGAGATTGTCCTCTGGATGTAACAAGGGCGGCCACGCCTTTATGGCGCAGCCGCCCTGTTGCCAACTGCCTTACTTGCTCCTCGGGAGCTTTCACGCCAGCATGGTGGGCCGCAGGGGGCTGCGCATGACCAGCGTGTTCTTGAGCTACGACCGTGATGATTCCGACAAAGCGCGCTTGATAGCCTCGGCGCTCGAGAAGGCAGGCCACACCGTGTGGTGGGACCTGCACGTACGCAGCGGAGCGCAATACTCAAAGGCGATCGAGAAAGCGCTCAAGGCCGCGAACGCGGTCGTGGTTTTGTGGTCTCGCGATTCGGTCGAGTCGGCTTGGGTTCGCGATGAGGCCGCTGCGGGGCGCGACCGCGGACGATTGCTGCCAGTCTCCCTCGACGGCACCGAGCCCCCATTGGGCTTCCGTCAGTTCCAGACACTGGACCTATCCGCTTGGAAGGGTCGCGGAACGCCTCGGCAGTTGCGGTCCCTGCTCTCGGATGTGGCCGACATGGGCAGCCACCGCGAAGACCAGCCACCTGAAAAGGTCGCCAAGCCCGTCGTCACGACTACGGGGCGCGCGCGTCTGCTTCTTCCTCTGATTGCCCTGGTTGCGGCCGTTGCGATCGGGGCGTTTTGGCTGATCCGGAGCCGTGAGCACGGGCCGCCGACCGTCGCGGTAATGGCTGCCGACTCTTCGGCGGCCTCCAAGGCGCTCGCTCGCAACGTGCTTTTCAGGCTCGGCTCTCTCGACGGCGATACGGCCACCAATATCCGATTGCTCGACGAGCAGCATACCAGCGGTGCCGACTTGCGAGTGTCTGTGAATGCCGCGGAAAGCAGCGATCGAGTGCGCGCGAACATCGCTTTGGTCTCGCCGTCTCAGAAATCCGTATTGTGGTCCCAGGAGTTTCAGCAGCCGGCCGGCCGTCGTGCTGAGCTAGAGGAGGCCATGGCGTTCGCAGCTGGGCGCGTCCTCGGTTGTGCGATCGAAGAGGCATCGGGCACAAGCGGCCGCCTAAGCGCAGAGTTGAGAAGGCTCTACCTCACGGCCTGCTCGTCAGTATCGGAAGCGGGTTGGGATACGAGGCTCGTGATCCCGCAATTCCGACGCATCACCGAGGCGGCACCCAAGTTCCGGCCAGCATGGGCGAAGCTGTTGTCAGCAGAAAAGGAGTCGGTCTCGTTTCTCGAACTCTCGCAGCAAGACACGCGTCCGACCAAGGCGGCCCTGACCCAGGACATAGCGGCTGCACGGAAGATCGATCCGAACATGGCCGAGGCGACGCTCGCCGAAATAGAGCTGGATCCCGAAAGACCTGTCGGGCGCTCCATAGCCCTCGTCGACAAAGCGAAGACACAGGAACCGAACAACCCCACGGTGCTGATGACACGTTCGGCCGAGCTGCAGCGAGTAGGCCGGATGCGTGATGCGGTGGACGATGCGACACAAGCCGCGAAGCTCGATCCTCTTTCCGCTTCGACTCGCGCCAATTTGATCTCCGTGCTCCTTTACGCGGGGGGAGCGGATCGCGCGCGGGAAGAACTCGCGAAGGCCAAACAGCTTTTTCCAAATGCACCGACAATCTCGGAAGCCGAATATTCGTTGGAGCTGAGGCTCGGCGACGTTCAAAAGGCCATCAGGCAGCAGGGCGGAATCAGTCCGGCTGCCAAGATCTATGTGAAAGCGCGCCTTGAGCCTACTGAAGGCAACATCGTCCCTTTCCTCGCCTTGTTGCAGCGACAGGAGCCTGGCAGCGGGCAGCTCGTATTCGGGGCCCAGGGGCTCGGCGAGATTAATCGCGTCGACGACTTCTACGCACTAATCGGTTCGAAAGGATTCCCATCAAAAGCGTCTTACGTCTTGTTCAGGCCGTGGATGGCGAGCGTGCGGAGCGACCCGCGATTCATGCGACTTTCAGATGGCTTGGGCCTCGTCGATTACTGGAAAAAATCCGGTAACTGGCCGGACTTTTGCCTTGAGCCGGGACTGAAGTACGACTGCAAGACGGAAGCCGCGAAGCTCAAATGAAAAGGGCGGAGCCAAAGCACCGCCCTCTCCATCAATAGCTGCTCCGGCTCAGGCGACCGGTTCGGCTTTCGAAGTGCCGGCCGCAGCCGCGACTTCCGCCGCGAAGTCGTCGACCTTTTTCTCGATGCCCTCGCCCAGCTGGAAGCGGACGAAGCCCTTGAGCTCGATCGGCGAGCCAGCTTCCTTCGCCGCCGCAGCAACGACATCCGAGACCGGCGTCTTGCCGTCCATTACGAACAGCTGCGACGTCAGCGCGCTTTCCTTGCGAAACTTGGCGAGACCGCCTTCGACCATTTTCTCGACGATGTTCTGCGGCTTGCCGCTCTCCTTCGCCTTTTCCATGGCGATTGAGCGCTCACGCTCGATCAGGTCGGCATCGAGATCTTCCGCGTTGAGAGCAAGCGGGTGAGCAGCCGCGACGTGCATCGCGATCTGCTTGCCAAGCGCGGTCAGCGTTTCCGCCGGTGCGGCGCTCTCGAGCGCGACCAGCACGCCGATCTTGCCAAGGCCCTGGACGACCTGGTTGTGGACATAAGGCACCACGGCGCCCTGGCTGACTTCGACAACCGCCGCGCGGCGTAGCGACTGGTTCTCGCCGATCGTCGCGATGTTCTCGGTCAATTTCTCCTGGACCGTGCCACCGCCCGGATAGCCGGCCGAAGCCAGCGCTTCGACGTTATTGCCGGTCTGCAACGCGAGCTTCGCGACATTGCGAACGAAATCCTGGAAGGTTTCGTTCTTCGCGACGAAGTCCGTCTCCGAGTTCACCTCGACAACCGCGGCGCGATTGCCCTCGACGACGACGCCAACGAGGCCCTCGGAAGCCGTGCGGCCGGCCTTCTTGGCGGCGGCCGACAGACCCTTGGCGCGCAGCCAGTCGATCGCGGCTTCCATGTCGCCATTGGTCTCGGCGAGCGCCTTCTTGCAGTCCATCATGCCGGCGCTGGTGCGCTCGCGCAGTTCTTTCACAGTCGCGGCCGTGATCTCAGCCATGTCATTTTCCTTCTTCGCGCCTCCGCAACGGCGGGGCTCAGTCAGATGGGATGTAGGAAGCCGCTCCCGCTTTAGCAGGAGCGAGCTCTTAAGCTTCCAGCGCCTGCTCCACCGGCGGCTCGGCCATCGCGCCGATGTCCTGGCCGCGCGAAGCTGCGTTGCCGGTGCGGCCTTCGCTCACCGCCTGCGCAACCGCATCGGTGTAGAGGCGGATCGCACGGCTGGCGTCGTCGTTGCCCGGGACCGGGAATGCAATGCCCGACGGATCGCTGTTCGAATCGAGGATAGCGACGACGGGGATGCCGAGGACGTTGGCTTCCTTGATCGCCAGCTCTTCCTTGTTGGTGTCGACGACGAACATGATGTCGGGAAGGCCGCCCATGTCGCGGATGCCGCCCAGGCTCTTCTCTAGCTTGTCGCGCTCGCGGGTGAGCTGGAGCACTTCCTTCTTGGTCAGGCCGGCGGTGTCGCCGCCAAGCTGCTCCTCAAGGCTCTTGAGGCGCTTGATCGAGTTCGAGATCGTCTTCCAGTTCGTCAGCATGCCGCCAAGCCAACGGTGGTTGACGAAGTGCTGGCCGGACGACTGCGCCGCTTCCGCGACGGCATCCTGCGCCTGGCGCTTGGTGCCGACGAACAGCACCTTGCCGCCGCGGGCGACGGTCTGCTGCACGAAGTCGAGCGCGCGCGAGAAGAGCGGCACGGTCTGCGACAGGTCGATGATGTGCACCCCATTGCGATCGCCGAAGATGTACGGCTTCATCTTGGGGTTCCAACGATGGGTCTGGTGGCCGAAGTGCGCTCCGGCTTCGAGCAATTGCTGCATGGTGACGACCGTGGCCGCCATAGTCTTTCTCCTTCCGGTTCTGCCTCAGTGGAGCCGAATGACCAGCCTCGCGGCCGGCACCGGTATGTAAGCTCCACCTGTGGGATGCGCGGGCCCCTAACCCAAGAGGCCCGGCCTTTCAAGGGCTTGGCGCGGTCATGACCGGCGCTATTGACACGTGAGAACAAACGGGGAACATTACATTGCCTCACCAGAGCTCCACTGCTCAAACTGGAACAAATCGTGTCCAGTTCGGTTTGGCGCTCTCAAAGAAGGATCGACGCGATGATTGCAGCTTTGGGCACCCTCGCCTTCCTCGTCACCCTCTGGATGCTCGTGGTCGTCGGTGCCGCAGTTCTTGAGGAAAGCGGCGCCAAGATCGCCGCTGCCCTCAAGGGCAAAGTGCCGCATCAACCGACGTTGGTCCCGGTGCGGGTGAGGACGCGCCAGCGGTTGCAGCAGCCGATGCGGGCTAGCGCGAAGCTGCGCGCCGCCGCTTGACCCGCGAATAGCTAGCGAAGCTCACGGGAATCATGAGCAGGTAGAGCCCGGCCACTGCCACTAATGTTATCCAGGGCTCGTTCATTAGCGCAGCACCCAACAAGGCTACGCCCGCCAGGGCAAAGATGCGCCAGCTGCGCCTGATCCTCAGCGAGGACCAACTGAAGGTCGGGATGCTGGAGATCATCAGCGCCGCAATGAACAAAGTCCACGGCATCACCACCCGCCAGTCTTGAAACCAGGCGTTGTCAGTAATCAGCCAGAGGTAGATCGGCATGAAGGCCAAGCCCGCGCCCGCCGGGGCCGGGACGCCGGTGTTGAACCCGGCGACCTTGTGCGGCTGTTCGGCCGCATCGATACGCGCGTTGTAGCGGGCGAGCCGGAGGGCGCAGCACACTGCCAGCGCAAGCGCGACCGTCCAGCCGAATTTTGGCGCCAAATGGAGCGACCAGAAAAAGATGATGAGCGCAGGCGCCGTTCCGAAGGCGATATTGTCCGATAGGCTGTCGAGCTCAGCCCCGAACTTGCTTTGCGCCCGAAGCAAGCGCGCTATCCTTCCGTCGAGACCATCCAGCACGCCGGCGAGAATGATTGCCCCGAGCGCTTTTTCCCATTCGCTGGCGAAGCCGAAGCGAATGCCGGTCAGGCCAAAACATAGCGCCGTCGCGGTAATTGCATTGGGCACGAACGCGCGGAACGGAATGCCGCGCGGCCCCTGGTCCTCCTTCACTGGCTGATGCCGGTCAGGGGCGTGTCGGCACCGATTTCCGCGAGGATGGTCTCGCCCGCGATCGACCGCTGGCCGAGGATGATACGCGGCGCCGTTCCCGCCGGCAGGTAAACGTCGACCCGGCTGCCGAAGCGAATCAGGCCGACGCGCTGGCCGGCTTCCACATTGTCGCCTTCCTTCACGAACGACAGGATGCGTCGGGCGACCAGTCCCGCAATCTGCGTAAAGCCGATGCGGAGGCCGTCGGACCCCTCGACCAGGAAGTGCTGCCGTTCGTTGTCCTCGCTCGCCTTGTCCAGGTCCGCGTTGATGAACTTGCCCGGGACATAGGCAATCCGCTTCACGCGTCCCGTGATGGGCGAGCGATTGATGTGCACGTCGAACACACTCATGAATATCGACACTCGCGTGTAATCGCCCTCGGCCAAACCTTCCGGCCCGCGCAGCTCCGGCGGCGGCGGCACGCGAGCAATCATCGTGACGAGGCCGTCGGCCGGCGCGACGATGAACTTGTCGCCGCGCGGCGTGGTTCGGACCGGATCGCGGAAGAAGGTCGCGACCCAAATCGTCACGCCGACCAGCACCCATCCGAGGAAGTCCCAGTTCAGCAGGAATGCGAGAAGGGTGATCGCACCCGCGATGACCGCATATTTGCGGCCTTCAGGGTGGACTGAGGGAAAGCGCCACTTGACCGTGGTCGTGGGCAGCGGCGTTTCGTGCTTGTCGAGTGCGGGCATGGCGCGACCCTTACTGTCGCTGTTCCCGCCAGACAATCGCGCGGTTGCCTGCGTCGTCCGCGCATCCTAGAGCGCCGCCAAACCCGAAAATCGCAGGAACGAAAATGGCCAAGATCAAGGTGAAGAACCCGGTCGTCGAGCTCGACGGCGACGAGATGACGCGGATCATCTGGCAGTGGATTCGCGAGCGGCTGATCCAGCCATATCTCGATGTGGATCTTCTCTATTACGACCTTTCCGTCGAAAACCGCGACGCCACCGAGGACCAGGTCACGGTCGAAGCCGCCAATGCGATCAAGCAGCATGGCGTCGGCGTGAAGTGCGCAACGATCACCCCGGACGAAGCCCGCGTCGAGGAATTCGGCCTCAAGAAGATGTGGAAGTCGCCCAACGGCACCATCCGCAACATCCTCGGTGGCGTCGTCTTCCGCGAGCCGATCGTCATGGACAATGTCCCGCGGCTCATCCCCGGCTGGACGGACCCGATCGTCGTCGGCCGTCATGCGTTCGGCGACCAGTACAAGGCCACGGACTTCCGCGTCCCCGGCCCCGGCAAGCTGACCATGAAGTGGACCGGCGAGAACGGCGAAGAGCTGGACTATGAAGTGTTCGATTTCCCGAGCTCTGGCGTCGCCATGGGCATGTACAACCTCGACGAGTCGATCCGCGACTTCGCCCACGCCTGCTTCAACTACGGGCTCAACCGCGGCTGGCCGGTCTATCTCTCGACGAAGAACACCATCCTGAAGGCCTATGACGGTCGCTTCAAGGACATCTTCCAGGAGATTTACGACAAGGATTACAAGGCGAAGTTCGAAGCTGCTGGCATCGAATATCAACACCGCCTGATCGACGACATGGTCGCATCCGCGCTCAAGTGGAGCGGCAAGTTCGTCTGGGCCTGCAAGAATTACGACGGCGACGTCCAGTCGGACCAGGTCGCTCAGGGCTTCGGCTCGCTAGGGTTGATGACGTCGGTCCTGATGACGCCGGACGGCAAGACCGTCGAGGCGGAGGCCGCGCACGGCACGGTCACGCGCCACTATCGCATGCACCAGCAGGGCAAGGCGACGTCGACCAACCCGATTGCGTCGATCTTCGCCTGGACGGGCGGCCTCAAGTATCGTGGCAAATTCGACGACACGCCTGAAGTGGTCCGGTTCGCAGAGACGCTCGAGCGCGTGTGCGTCGAGACAGTCGAAGGCGGCCAGATGACCAAGGATCTCGCGATCCTGGTCGGCCCCGAGCAGGCGTGGATGACGACCGAACAGTTCTTCGAGGCGATCGTAAAGAACCTCGAAGCGGCTATGGCCTCGCAGACGCAGCAGGCGACCGAACCCGCTCGCGCCTGATGCCGAGGCCGATCAGTCGGCCCGGGATCCGTCTAAGCACGGGATAGCGATCGAACAGGCGCACAATCAGCGGCGCCTGTCGGATCGGCGCGCGCGACTTCAGCAGCCGCCCGATGATCCGGTCCTGTGCGAGCTTCTGAGCGCCTTGAACAGCCCGTGTTGGGAATAGGCGCCGCTTCTCGACCTGGCCGAGCAAGGGATCCACATCTTTGCCTGAGGCCAACGGCCCGGCAAGCAGGTTGGCGGCAGCAACGGCGTCCTGGACGGCCAGGTTGATCCCGATACCGCCGATTGGCGACATGGCATGCGCGGCATCACCGATCGCGAGCAAGCCCGGCTTGTGCCAGCAGGTAAGCCGATCGAGCTTCACCGTCAGCAGGTGCAGGTCCGTTATCTCGTCCAGCTCGGATAGGTCGGTTCTGGGCGGGGCTGCGGCGGCCACCTCCTCTCGGATCGCCTCAATGCCCCGCGCCTGATATTCCTCGGCAGCCCCTTTGGGGATCAGGAAGGCGCACTGCCAGTAATCGCCGCGATCGATCATCACGAGCAGGCGGCCTGGCTCGACATTGCCTCGCAAACCAGGGGTCGTGGTTCGCGGCTTTGCGATCCGGAACCAGAACACGTCCATCGGAGCGCCAAGGTCTTCGAGGGGCAGCATTACTCGCGCGATGGAGGCGCGCCCGTCGGCCGCGATGGTTAGCCTCGCCCGCAATTCTCGCCCGTCGCTCAACCGGACGCCCGCCACGCGACCGCTCACCTCGACGAAGCTCTCGACCGGCGTCTCCATCCCGAGATGGAAGCCGGGAAAAGCCTTTGCCTCCTCGCGAAGGAAATCGAGGAATTCCCACTGCGGCATCATCGCAATGAAGGGGGCCGGCGTGTCCAGGTGCGTAAGGTCGCCGATTGTCCATTCGCGTCCCGCGAGCCGCAACTGGGCCGTGTCGACCTTGTTGAAGGGACGCTTCAGGAAGCGCTCCAGCATTCCGAGCTGGGCAAGGATTTCCATCGTGGATGGATGAACCGTGTCGCCCCGGAAATCGCGGAAGAAATCGGCGTGCTTCTCCAGCACGAGCACCTTGCAGCCGGCGCGGGCAAACAACAGCCCGGCCATCATCCCCGCGGGCCCCCCACCGACGACAATCAGGTCGTACTCGCCATCCTTCCGGTCTGACGCCATGACGTCATCGTCGCAGAGCCGACAGTTCGCGTCAAAGCTTGGTCAGCGCCTCGGCCTTGTGCGCCGCCTGCTTTCCCTCTTCAGTCTCGACGAGATACTCGGGATTGTCCTTGGACGCGGCGACCTTGTGGCCTTTCCAGCACAGTGGGATCCGAAGCTTGGAATTCACGTGACTTGAAGTCGCGGCCGCACTGACCCTATAGTGAGTCGTATTAATTTAAATCATACCAACATGGTCAAATAAAACGAAAGGCTCAGTCGAAAGACTGGGCCTTTCGTTTTAATCTGATCGGCACGTAAGAGGTTCCAACTTTCACCATAATGAAATAAGATCACTACCGGGCGTATTTTTTGAGTTATCGAGATTTTCAGGAGCTAAGGAAGCTAAAATGGAGAAAAAAATCACTGGATATACCACCGTTGATATATCCCAATGGCATCGTAAAGAACATTTTGAGGCATTTCAGTCAGTTGCTCAATGTACCTATAACCAGACCGTTCAGCTGGATATTACGGCCTTTTTAAAGACCGTAAAGAAAAATAAGCACAAGTTTTATCCGGCCTTTATTCACATTCTTGCCCGCCTGATGAATGCTCATCCGGAATTTCGTATGGCAATGAAAGACGGTGAGCTGGTGATATGGGATAGTGTTCACCCTTGTTACACCGTTTTCCATGAGCAAACTGAAACGTTTTCATCGCTCTGGAGTGAATACCACGACGATTTCCGGCAGTTTCTACACATATATTCGCAAGATGTGGCGTGTTACGGTGAAAACCTGGCCTATTTCCCTAAAGGGTTTATTGAGAATATGTTTTTCGTCTCAGCCAATCCCTGGGTGAGTTTCACCAGTTTTGATTTAAACGTGGCCAATATGGACAACTTCTTCGCCCCCGTTTTCACCATGGGCAAATATTATACGCAAGGCGACAAGGTGCTGATGCCGCTGGCGATTCAGGTTCATCATGCCGTTTGTGATGGCTTCCATGTCGGCAGAATGCTTAATGAATTACAACAGTACTGCGATGAGTGGCAGGGCGGGGCGTAACCTAGGTGACAGAAGTTAAAAGCCTCCGGTCGGAGGCTTTTGACTTTCTGCTAGATCGGCCGCATCGAATATAACTTCGTATAATGTATGCTATACGAAGTTATTAGCGATGAGCTCGGACTTCCATTGTTCATTCCACGGACAAAAACAGAGGGGAAAG
>JADMIO011398572.1_pt1 | contig 105813 bp, 79 predicted proteins | sample 8958161 | NCBI WGS metagenome assembly JADMIO01 (sample SAMN16585339, study PRJNA669376) | soil metagenome | isolation source: Crop rotation soil | place: USA: Cullars Rotation, Alabama | collected 2011
GCCGCGACTTCAAGTCACGTGAATTCCAAGCTTCGGATCCCACTGTGCTGGAAAGCTTCAGTGATGTACTTTTCTACGGGTGAAGCAACGAGTAATGCAGATGCGCATTTCGGACAAGGTGTATGGAAATCGACTGATAAAGGAGTAACATGGAACTTTCTTCCTGCAACAGTTAATTTTATCCGCAACTTCAAAATTCTTTGTGATGGCACTGGAAAAGTATATTTAGCAGCACGTACTACAGCAGCACCAGCAAGTCAATTAAATGGATTAATGCGTTCAGGCGATGGCGGTGCAACATGGATAAATATTACGCCAACGATTGTTGGAACCGCTACAGCAACTGCAACATGCACAGATATCGAGCTTAGCAGCACCGGAAAATTGCATGCAAGTTTTGGTTATGCAACAGCTGGCGCTTTAGTAAGATCATTTGTAACAACAGATCCTGCAAACGTTACTCCGGCTACATGGACGCAGGGTGTTGGCATCAGGGTCTCTGGGGCTGTTGCTGTAAGATTGGAACTGGCATGTCTCGCTGATACATTGTACGGAGTAACATGCAACACAGCTTATAATTCAGATAGCTGTTATAAATCGGTCGATGGTGGTCTTACCTGGACCAAACAAAATACAACCGTAATGCCAACGGCTATCCTAAGCGGGCAAGGTTGGTACAATGAAACATTAGCGATCAATCCTGACAACTCACATGAGTTGTTGTGCGGCGGATTAGATGCGTACAGAACAACAAACGACGGGGTAACATGGCCAACGAGAGTTACGAATTGGGTCACTAACGTTCCTTATGTTCACGCCGACCATCACTACATGAGCTGGTGGAAAAAAGGCACTGAAAGCAGGGTGATCATTGGATGCGATGGAGGTATTTTTTATTCCAATGACGGAGGCCTGAGCTGGTTAGATAAAAACAGGAATTTAGGATTGAAACAATTCTATGCTGCCGCTATTCATCCGGCAGCGGGATCAAATTATCTTTTGGCAGGTGCACAGGATAACGGAACGCATCAATTGAAAAATCCTGGTCTTAGTTACTCAATGGAAGTAACCGGTGGTGATGGCATGTATTGTTACATCAACCAGGCTGATCCTAATATCCAGTTTGGAAGTTATGTTTACAATCAATACCGCAGAACTGTAAACGGAGGCCAAACATGGAGCTCTGTTAACCTGAATACAGGGACCGGCTTATTTGCCAATCCTTTTGATTACGATGATGCGCAAAATATAATGTATGCTTGTTTCTCCGCTAACAATCTTTTACGCTGGCCGAATGCAAACACAGCAAACGTTTCTAATACTTTAGCTGTGCCTTTATTGGCAGGAGGGCAAGCGGGTGGAGTTAAAGTATCACCTTATACATTGAACAGAGTTTATTTAGGTGGAACTAGCGGTAAAATTGTGAGAGTTGATAATGCGAATGCCACAGCAACATTTACCGATCTCACACAAGCAGGAATGCCGGCTGGTAATATACATTGCATTAATGTCGGTTCTTCCGATAATTTCCTTGTTGCTACAATGACCAACTTTGGTATTAATAACGTATGGTATAGCAGTAATGGAGGAACATCATGGACAGCTATTGATGGAAACCTTCCTGATATGCCTGTGTGGTGGGCATTGTTTGATCCCAACAACGATAACCGGTTAGTGCTTGCTACCGAAACAGGAATCTGGACAACAGAACTCGTAAATGGTGCGGCTACAGTTTGGGAAGTTAATCCTGGTTTCCCCACTACCCGTGTTGCAATGCTTAGAATGAGAACAAGCGACAGGACCGTTGTTGCCTCAACTTATGGAAGAGGATTGTTTACTGCTGTTTTCCCGGGAGCTGTTCCGCAAGTGAACTATGTATTGTCTTCAAGCAGTGTAACAGAACAATCTGAAGCAACGACAGGTTGCCGTTCTTACAGAGATTATCCTGTTAGCATGGGTATTGTTAATACACCTGTTGGTGATGCCAATGTAACTGTTACCGTACAAGGTGGAACAGCTGTACGGGGTGTTGACTATGATTTTACAACAAATGGAAGTTTCACTTCTCCATCCAACCAAATTGTATTTCCGAATGGAGCTACCGGTCCTGCGCAATTGAAAACAGTTACGGTGCGTGTGTATGATGATGCTGAAGTTGAATCGCCGGAAACAATTATTCTTGGATTAACTGTTGCTGGTACCACCAATGCGAATGCGGGACCTGTTAATGTACATACGATGACCATTAACGATAATGACAGGTTCCCGATACCTTACGTTTCTTCAAACTTTACAGTTGGTACAAACAACACAGATCTTACTTCTCTCAATACTCCTTTTGACGGAACGAAACTGAAACATAGGATACAACTTATATACAGGGCAAGTGAACTGAATGCCGCTGGTATTACTACCGCCGCAAAACTTAGCTCAATGACGATCCGTGTTAAAACAAAGAATACTACGCAGCCATTCAGGAACCTCAACATTTCAATGACGAATGCCGGCGTTACTAATTTAACAGCAGGCTTTGTGATAAGCCTTCCTTTCCAAACTGTATATACAGGAAACTATTCAACAGTTGCAGGTAACAATACATTTAACTTCAACTCGCCTTTCCAATGGGATGGAACATCGAGTATAGTTATACAAATGTGTTATGATAATTCGGGCTTTACAGCAGAAGGTGTAACGGATGTTGTAGAAGGTATGACGGCTCCATTAGGAACAGGAGTCAGGGCATCTACTTATTCTAATTTCACAACGAGTACTTCTCCGGGTTGCTACCTTGCTGCAGGCTTTGTTGATGACAACAGGGTGAATGCAACCTTTGCTGCTACTTTTGGTGAACCGGTTGCTACAGCTTTGAACAGTACGAGGACTGAATCCCTTGCTCCCAATGCTGACCTGTTCTATTATACTTCTTCCCGCGAAATACTGGCAAGAGTGCTCAACCTGTCAAGTCATGATTATGGTTGTACGCAGGTTGTTATTGACAGAGAAGGTACCGGTGCCTCACAATTCTGGAACACCAACACCGCAAACTACCTGATGAATAAAACATTCAGGATATTGCCAACGACAAATAATACAACCGGCAAGTATGAAGTAACCTTCTATTTTACCAAAGCGGAAAAAGACGGATGGGAAGCAGCAACGGGTCAATCATGGAACAATATTCAATTGATCAAGCTACCGGGCAGGATCAGCAATGTAACTCCTTTGAATGCGCAGCCTGATGGACCGGGAACAATAAAAGTTGTAAACCCTGTTGGCAGAACATATGGCCCGATCTATTATACGTTATCATTCCTGATTGAAGACGGGTTCTCCGGTTATGGATTTGGGATACCGGGCAGAATGAATACCATTCTTACATTGACCGGTGCATCTAACCCGAATAACAGGGATGTCGACCTGAGCTGGACAACATCTGTTGAGATCAATGCTACTTATTTTGAAGTTGAAAAATCGAATGATGGAACAAACTTCCGTAAGATAGGACAGGTGCAAAGTTCATTTAATAAGCTAACGCCCAGCAATTACGGTTTTGTTGATCATGAGAATACGCAGTTCAATTATTACCGGATCAAAATGCTTCATACCGATGGTTATATTTTATACAGCAACGTAGTATTTATCCAACGAGACAATGCTCCGAACCAGATAATTGTTACACCTAATCCGTTTACAAGCATTGTAACGATCCGGTTTACACGAACGCCACAAGGACCTGTTTCTATTGCATTCTTTGATATGGCAGGAAAGCTTATCAGCAAACATAGCTTCCCTTCAGGTCAACCGTCTTATGACATCAATACCGAGGGAATACTATCGAGAGGTATTTATATGATCAGGGCTTACGCGGATGGAAAACAAATTGCGAAGAAAGTGCGGAAGGATTAATTGATTTCGTTTTAATAATTATTAAGAAGCTGTCATTTCTGACAGCTTCTTTTTTTGGGTGGCCTTCTCTTGTTAAAAAACTTTTTTGAATTCAATTATTTTCTTTCCCTTGCTGGAAAAGGGTAAATAAGGAACATTCATATTCTTAAGCGACTTCACACGAAAGATTTTCCTTTTCTTTTTCCCTTGATGGAAAAAGAAGCAAAAAGATCAAGCCGATTCGATGGTCATTAGTTCTCACAGCTGAAATTTTCCTACAACGAATCGGCGAAATCACTCCGCTATTCGTGATGCTTATGGTGGTAGTCTTCGCTGCGTGATATTCGGGAATACTGGAGGCGCTGTGTTCTGTCTTGCCTTTGCCAAAATTGCAATGACTTTAAGTTAGGACAGAACAAGGCGCTTAACCATTCACTATAATTTGAAAGGATTACTAATTAAGCGTCTTCCAGCGCCTCGTTTTCGTCTAACTTAAACCAGTTAGTTCTTTAAGCACGGCAAACGAAAACGCTAGCGCCTTCTTGAGTTGCTAGTATCAGGCAGCAATCTTTTCCCGCCCTATGCCCTTCGAATAACAGAGTCTTCGCAGGCCGATTCGGAGAATGAATGTGCGACCATAATGCATGCCTGCTTCGAATCGGCTTGAATTTTTTTGTTACTTTTTTGTTTCAAGACAAAAAAGTAAATAAAGAATTTTGTATGCCTAAAGATTTTTCTGAATTCAAAAAATTAAATAGATATAGCACTAAAATCGTTTGGCACTTAAAAAGCCGATAGGTTGTTTAGTAGTTCCATCTATCGCCAAATCAGCAAGAATTTCACCTACAACAGAAACAAATTTGAATCCATGCCCGCTGAAACCACAGGCAATGACAACCTGTTCCTCATAGCCGGGTAATTTATCAATGATAAAATTTTCATCAGGACTGTTTCCATACAAACATATTTTGCCTGCCTGCAATGATTCAAAAACACCCGGCAAGTATTTATCAAGAAAGTAGTGAATGTTTTTCATGTCTTCTTTTTCCGAATGCCTGTTTACATTATCGGGGTCTGTAACAGTTGCCGGATAATGATAAGCGATCTTTAAACCTGCAGGTCCATCAAACTTCGAAACCGGTAACACCGGGAATCCATAAAAACAACCGGGCCTTTCATCATCGGCGATCATCCAGCAGGGAAAATTATCAAGCGCAAATTTGTTTTCATCCTTTGGCTTTATCCATGCAATGAATTGTCTCGTAACTTTTATTTTATCGGCAAAAGAAGGGATCATCTTACCTGACCATGCACCTGCACTTATTATCAATTTGCCGCAATGATAAGAGGCTTTATCTGTAATGACCATTATTCCACCTCCATCTCTTCTCCATTCTTTTACTCTTTCATTTGTGTGGATGACGGCGCCATTATTTATCGCCTGCTCTTTATATAATGAAATTGCTTTTTCCGGTACAATAAAACCTGCATCCGGCTCGAATACTGTTTCAAAGCCGGACGGTATGTTGAACTCTAAAATTTTTTTCGCGAAAGAAACTGCCTGTAAGTTGTCAACCGGAATATCATATAAAGTAGCGGAATGTTTTACTCCTTCAATTATTTCACTGCCGCGTTTTCCAAAATAGACTAACCCGGTTTGATAGTATATCCTTTCTTTTGTTTCTTCCTCAAGTTCTTTCCAATTTTCATACGCCCTGTTTAATAAAGGAACATAATCCGGGTGCTCAAAATATGCTTTACGAATAATGCGGCTTTGGCCCGTATGCGAACCGTTCTCATGCGGAATATCAAATTGATCGATCCCTAATACTTTATAGCCACGCTTCGCTAAAAAATAACAGGCCGATGAGCCCATTGAGCCAACACCGATGACAATTACATCAAACATATCGCAAATCTACTGGTATATTACGACCGGCCGCAGTCCGTCGCCGGGGCGAATGATGGTTGCATTTACATCAAACACATCTTTGATCATTTCTTTCGTGACTCCGCCCGGATCAGTTTTATAAACAATACTCCCGTTTTTCATAAACAGGATACGGGTGGCATATGCCAATGCAAGATTAATATCATGCATAATGGCAACGAGAACTGTATCGGCTCTTGAAATCTCAGCCGCTATTTTCAAAAACTCCTGCTGGTAGTTTATGTCAAGACTGTTCAATGGTTCATCTAAAAATAAATACCGGTTACTATCTGCTGGCCTTTCCCATATCTGTGCAAGCACTCTTGCAAATTGCACCCTTTGCTTTTCGCCTCCACTCAACGTTAAGTAATTTCTTTCTTCAAAAGTTAAAAGGTTCATCCGCTCTATTACTTCACTGCAAATCGAGACATCTTTTTTATTTGGATTGAATGTAAAATGAGGATACCGGCCCATCATCACAACTTCTTCTACGGCCAGCGGAAAATTCAATTCCGGTTGCTGGCTCATCACAGCTCTTTTCCGTGCCAGTTCTTCTTTTTTAATGGCTTCAATTTTTTTATCCTCATAAAAAACATCCCCCTGGTAATCGTTTATTTCACCACTGAAGATTTTCAGGAAGGTGGATTTACCCGAGCCATTAGGTCCTAATATCATATTGAATTCACCCGGAATAAATTCAAGGCTGACATTTTTCAATATCTGCTTTTTGCCAATGCTGTAAGATATGTTCTGTGCCTTAAGCATTATAACCTCCTTTTTGCTGCAGCACATTGAATTTTTTCAGCAAAATGATAAAGACAGGCGCACCGACCAATGAAGTGATAATGCCGATCGGTACTTCAGCGGGAGCTAAGACTATTCTTGCAATAAGATCAGCTAATACTAATAACGCAGCACCTAATATCATCGATGCAGGAAGTAGCTTTTTATTATCGCTTCCGATCAATAAACGTAATACATGTGGCACGATCAGACCCATGAATGTGATCACACCAACAAAAGCAGTAGCAACGGAAACCATGATCGTATTCAGCAGCAATATTCTTCTCTTCAGTTTATCAGGGCTCACACCGAGATAAGTTGCTTCTTCTTCTCCCAGCAATAACGCATTCAATTGTTTTGAATAACGAAACGAAATGGTGAATACGATCAAGGCCACTGAACCAACGATCCACACCTGTTGCCAGTTGGCGCCATTGAAATTTCCCAAATTCCAGAACGTAATACTTCTTGCCTGCGCATCTCTTGCGGTATAACTCATAAAACCAACTCCGCTCAAACAAACAGAGTTGATGGCAATACCTACCAGTAACAGCGACATAATAGAAATGCGCTTTGCATTTTTAGCCAATGAATAAACCGCGATCGTTGCAACCAATGCACCAAGGAATGCAGCAATCGGCATTAATAAAGGGCCGGCTAATTCTTTTAATGCAGGACTGAATTGAGGCGCTTTTACAAAAATGATGGCTGCGCCAAGAGATGCGCCGGCACTTGTTCCTATTAAACCCGGTTCTACAATTGGGTTACGAAATAAACCCTGCATCAACACACCACTTACAGCCAATATAGCACCAGTGATAGAACAAAGTATAACCCGCGGCAATCTCAATTGAATGAAAACCGCCTGGTGAATATTATCCGGATTTTGTCCGTTAAAAAGATTTTGCATCTCCCCATACATATCTGAAAACTTTACGTGCACCGTACCAAATGCGATCGCACAAAGCATCATGATGATCAGTAAAATGATCAATGCAGGGAAAAATAATTTATTATTGCGCAACACGTTGAAGACCGGGATAAAGTAAATGAACTAATTTAATAAGATTCTCACCTGTTCGCGGACCAAAATATATGAGGTCGTGTTCTTCAAAACGAACAATGCGTTTGGTCTTACCCGCATTGGTGAGTGATACACCGGGCACGTCGGTAATAAATTTATCCATGCTTCCCATTCGGTCGAAACCAAAATCGGTTGCGACGATCACATCGGGATTGGCCAGGGCAACTGCTTCAGCACTCATCTCACGTGAACCTTTTCCATCATACAAAGCCACAGTAGCGCCGGCAAGACGCAGCATCTTATCTCCTACTCCATTTCTTCCACTCATAACAAAATAATTATTGTTACGTAATCCAAAATGAATGATCATTACCCGCAATGAATCATGGATCATCATCGATTTAATAGTATCAGTCGCTTTTGCAATGCCTTCATCCATTTTTTTGATAATAGAATCTGCTCTATTTTCTTCTCCGAAAAATTTACCTAATTCTTTCAACAACAGTTTTGCGCTATCAATGGTATTGGCGCCACCAAATGCTTTTACATTTAAACCCGCCTTCGTGATCTGCGGCAATACATTCTCCGGCCCGATATCATTGCTATGAATTACAAGATCAGGCTCCATAGAAATAATACTCTCAGGACTTAATGCACGATGATAGCCAACCGTCTTTAATAGTTTGGCGCTATCAGGATAAGTGCTGCTAAGATCTACCGCAACAAGATCATGTCCTTTTCCCAATGCAAAAACCATTTCGGTTAAGTGTTTGGATAAACAAACGATACGCTGATCTTTTTTTCCATCTGCTTCTTTATTGCCGAACCTACCACAGGAAAAAAGAAAAACAGCCGCTACCATCAAGAAACTTATTCTTTTCATTTTAATAAATTAAAAAAAGAAGCAGCCTTTTCAGGCTGCCTCATCGGGTGTTTTAGAAATTATATTTAAGGTTTATGCCTCCATAATAATTAACTTTTCTCGGGCCGGGGATATATGCATCTCCGGATGTTCTGCTCAAAGGATTCGTCAATTGATTAATAAATACTTTAATTGGATATTGGCTGCCGGTAATATTATTTACACCGACAAAAACATCCACGTCAAAATGTGCACCGAGCATATGCCTTATACCAAGCCGGCTGTTCAACAAAGAATATGAATTTGTAAAATACTCTTCTGTAGAAACGATAGGCATTTTATCCCTGTATGCATACGTGATATTTCCGTAGATGCCAACTGGCAACATAAAATCCAATCCTGCGTTAACAGTTAGTTTGGGAACACCCGCTACCTGGTGACCGCTGTAATCTGCTGTAGAATCTTTATTGCCCGGATTTATATAGTGGAACTTGAAATCTTCGTATTTAAAATCCGAATAAGTAAAGTTTGCGAAAGGACGCAATGATCTCAAGAAACCATTATCAGACTGGTAAATAGTGTACTTCAACAATGCTTCCACACCTTTATGATTTTGCGTACCACCATTGGCTGTAACTGTATACAATGTTACACCAGTGAGATCATTGGGATTTTTTATAGCGATGCCGGTCATCTTATCGTGGAAGACAGCTCTGAAGAGACTTAGTTCATAAGAAAGTTTATCGCCCAACAACAATCCTTTACTTCCGATCTCAACTTGTGATCCTCTTTCCGGTTTTAAGTTTCCTACGATCCTTGCATTAGCAGGATTTGCTCCCACCGCGGGTATTACTGTAAAATAAGTTCCGCTGACAGGTGATTTAAATCCTGTACTATAAGATGCATATACAGAGATCTTATCGTTGAACACCTTGTTTATTGCAAAATGAGGTGTCCACATTTTTTTATACGCAGTATCAAATACAGAAGCCTTTACCGCGGTTGCCGGGTTAAACCTGTCTTCAAGTACAAACTTAACGACGCTCATGCCAATGCCTGCAGTAAAAGAAAGATCATGTGGCAATGATAATGTCCACTCTGTAAAAAATGCTCTTGTCGTTGATTTAGTATAAGTGTTTCCTGTAATAGCATTGAGTACCCAGTAAGGTTCACCGGGTGACCAGACTGCAGGAGTAGCATCAGCCGGATTTGCCTTCATATTATAGCCGATGGTTTGTGCATTCTGCCGTTGAATTTCAAGACCAGTGATACCACTTAAACTTAAGCCGCCTGGTAAAGCAAACTTTGTATTAAAAGTCGAACGTGTGCCATAATTCAGCGTTGTTTTATCGGTCCATCCACCGGCAGAACTTACATCATTATACCAGCCGGTTCCATATACTGTTGTAAAATTTGATAGCCAGTTATTAAAAGCATAATTATGTGTTACCCCTGCTCTGTAACTTACGAGGTGACTGTGCCCATTTCTTTTTATGTATTCAAAATTCCCTGTATCGCTTTTAGCTTCGTATTGTGCGATAGTTTGCTCACCGCCTCTTTCATCATAGCTATCTGCAAATCCCGCATACACAGAAATGGCCTGCTTTTCCTTTGGATAAAAATCAAGCGCTACGTTCACAAAATCTTTGTGAGAAGCATTGTGATAGAAATATCCATCATGCTTTTGATTTCCATAGTTCAGTAAAATGGATGAGCGTTCTCCTCCCGACTGGAACTGTGTTGTGTAACGTTGAAGGCCATAGCTTCCAATCATTACTTCCTGGCCGATTGATGTTTTTCCTTTTTCAGGCTTAATGGTTTTTAAATTAACAGCACCAGCGATAGCCTGGCCATATAATGTTCCGGCCGGACCTTTTACTACCTCTACATTTCCGATAGATCCAAAATCCAAATCATCCATTACGGTGATGCCTTCCGCATCTGTAACCGGAATTCCATTCAGGTAAACCTTATATCCCTGGCCATCGAAGTTGCTACTTACACCTCTTGCTCCTCTTGCACCGCTGCCATATCCTCTTATATTGAACTGTTGACCGCTGTTGACTGCTCTTCTTTCAAAAGTTACTCCCGGTACATTCAGGTTTATAACATCATCGAAGAACAATCCTGTGCTGCGCTTTAATTCAACCTCGCCCAATTTACTTATTGATTGGGGCTGGTATAATATTGATTTGTTTTGAGCGGATGTAGCCGATATCTCCACATTACCGAGCGTATGTCCCGCAGAAGTAAGGACTATTCGCAATTCTTCATCACAATTTTTTATTTTCTGCCTGTAAGTTTCATATCCTACAAATGAAACGGTAAGCTCCGATGATTTACTACACGCAATGGAGAATATACCATCTTTATCAGTGGTTACAGTTTTGCCCGAGAGGCTGACAGTGGCCCCTAAAAGAGGATTGTTATTCGAGCCATCAAGAACTTTTCCTTTGATCGTTTGCGCATGCCCTAATAAAGTGCATGCCGCTAACACAGCAATTAGTAATACTCTTTTCATAAAACGAGTTTAGTGAACAATAAAAGATAAATTCATCCCGATGATGGGATGATCAACAAGTAAAGAGTAATACTTTTCGTGGCGGCGGTGACTGAATGTCGATGATGATCAGATTGAATGATTCTATGTAATGATCAATATGATGAAGAGCAGAAACCAGTGTAACTGGTTCGCTGCGATTATCCTCGTTAAAAAGAAGCAGAGAAAGTAATTGTTGCATGGGAACAGACCCGGAACTCTTATTACCCTGTTCATTTTTCTGCAGTCCTTCTATTTTCTTTATTATTTCTGCTTCCTTTTTATCATCAATGCAACGAATCCATAGTTTATTCCCGGTGATCTTTTTTTCAACCACATCATAGATCGATCCGTTGTAACGAAACTCGTCACCATCTTCTTCCCATTCAAATGAAGAAGCAGCAGGCTCACCATCTTTCAGTTCGAAGTCAAAAACGGCTAATTCAAATTGATCGGGGTCTGATCTGAGTCTTGATCGCATTTCTCTTTTCAGGGCCATTTGTTTTGAAAACATCAGCAGCCAAAGGCCACCTGCCTGGAGCAAAAAGCAAAACAGTAACGATATGATGACAGGTTTTCTCAAGTATAGTTTTAGCCGGTCAGGAAAGGTAAAGAATTTATTCGTAGTGATGGCAGGCAAATCGTTGAAAACTCAGTGAGTAGGTTAAGTTCTTTACTCTATTATCCTCAGTTTTGCATAATTCAGCATGATCTTTTTTTCACCGTTCAATTCAAACTTTACTGTAGCAACAGGATTGTGTGCGGCTCCTTCCATTTTTGTCACTTCACCAAAACCGAATTTCATATGCTCCACTTTTTGCCCGACTTGTAAATTGGATGTATCACTGGCAATAAAATCAGCGGAAGGAACATGCTCCTTGGTTTGTGGCCTGCTAACAGGCGAGAGGTAAGAAGGTTTTTTATTTTCACTTTGTGATTTTGATTGAAATCCCGATGACGAAGCGCCAAAACCCCTGTTCATTCTATCATAAGCGGAACCAAACTCATATCCACTTTGATTTCTTGATCCGCCGCCGGCAAAACTCCGGTCAACATAACTCTCCGGCAATTCATTGATAAAACGGCTGGGTTCATTTTGTACCAATGAACCGAATTTATATCTCGTATTGGCATAGGTGATCCACAACCTGCTCTTGGCTCTTGTGATGACGACATAAAACAAACGTCTCTCTTCTTCCAATTCTTCTCTTGTATTAATGCTCATGGCGTTTGGAAAAAGCATTTCTTCCAAACCCGCGGCAAACACACAACCAAATTCCAAACCTTTTGCTGCATGAATGGTCATTACTTTCACGGTATCGGCATTCGGATCTTTTTCATCCGCATCGGTCAGCAAAGTGATCTGCTGCAAATAAGAACCGAGACCTTTATCGCCCATTTCACCTTCATCATTGTCGGGGCTTTCTGTCCATTCTTTAATACTGTTCAATAATTCATTAATGTTCTCATAACGCTGCACACCTTCTGTGCTTTTATCATTGAACAGTTCTTTTATAATATTTGTTTGTTTACCAACATGAGAAGCTACTTCATAAGCGTTATGCTTTTTCAGCATACTGGCAAAACTCTTTATCATCGTTACAAACTCTTCGATAGCCTGCAAGGTGCCTGCCCTGAAACCATGCAAAGCTGCACTCTCCAGCACCTCCCACATGGAAATATTTTTTTCATTGGCGATCAATATCGTTTTATCAACTGTTGTTTTGCCAATACCTCTTGCAGGAAAGTTGATGATGCGCTTTAACGCTTCCTCATCTCTTGGGTTAACCAATAATCTTAGATAGGCAACAAGGTCCTTTATTTCTTTTCGCTGATAAAAACTAATGCCGCCATAGATGGTATAAGCAATCCCCATTCGGCGAAGGCTTTCTTCAAATGCACGGCTTTGTGCGTTGGTGCGATAGAGTATGGCGAAATCTTTATTGCTATAATGATTACGAAGCTTTTGTTCCTGTATCGTATCTGCCACAAATTTTCCTTCTTCATTATCGGTCATCGTTCGCACCAGTTTGATCTTCTCACCTTCCGCATTTTCAGTAAACAAAACCTTTTCGATCTGACCTTTATTATTACTGATCACTTCATTGGCAACATTCAGGATGCTTTTTGTACTGCGGTAATTCTGCTCCAGCTTCACCACCTTTACATCATCATAATCTTTTTGGAACTGCAGTATATTTTCAATAGTCGCTCCGCGAAAACTATAAATGCTTTGCGCATCATCACCTACCACGCAGACATTTTCATGCATTGCGCCTAATAACTTGATGATCTCATACTGAGCAGGATTGGTATCCTGGTATTCGTCTATTAAAATGTATTTGAACTTATGCTGGTATTTACTAAGACTATCAGGAAAATTTTTTAATAGTTCATAAAACTTCAGCAACAGGTCGTCGAAGTCCATTGCCCCATTTTTAAAACAGCGTTGAACATAGGCAGCATAGATCTGGCCGATAGCGGGACGATTGGCCCTCATATCTTCCTGTTGTAGATAATAATCATTTGCATATTCTGCAGGACCCACCAATGCATTCTTTGCTGCTGATATCCTGTTATAAACGGTAGAAGGTTTATAATGTTTATCATCAAGGTTCAATTCATTGATCACTGTTTTCACCACATTCTTTGCATCATCAGTGTCGTAGATAGTAAAATTGTTGGGATAACCGATCTTTCCTGCTTCGGCTCTTAATACTCTTGCAAATACACTGTGAAATGTACCAATGTATAAATTGCGGGCCTCATTGTTTCCCAAGATCCTTTCCACTCTTTCTTTCATCTCCTTTGCGGCCTTATTGGTAAATGTGAGGGCAAGAATATTAAAAGCATCCACGTCATTAGCCATCAGGTGGGCAATACGTGTTGTCAATACTTTGGTTTTGCCGCTGCCGGCTCCGGCCACTATCATCAGGGGACCATCAATATGTAACACAGCCTCACGCTGCCGCTCATTCAATCCTTGTAAGTAATCAAGCATGGCCGCAAGTTACATGATAGATGCCAATGAGGAAGGGGAGAAAAGCGGTGGGGAATGTATTTAATTTCACACCGCATGTCGAAGGGCCACGCCACAGCGACAATTACAATTCATAAACTTGCCTTGCGCCGTTGCGAGAGCTTATCTTAACTGAATTATAGATAGACCGATCAAGATCCCCGCTGTGAACCACCGCCACCCGTAAGTTTGCTATTCTTTGAAATCGCCTTGGTGTTTGTTTTTCCTTTTGGAGAAGGAAAGCCGGGATTATTTTTCTGTTGCTGATTATTTTTTTTACCCTTTTTATTGCTGTTATTCAGGAGTGACATAGGAAGATTATTTTTTATATAGTGCAAATTTAATGATCCTTGCTCATTTTTGATTGCACTCACAAAACTTAGTGTAAGGTCAGTTTCCCACAAAGACACAAAGACCACTAAGAAAGGACAACTAAACTCTGTGAGCTTGGTGTCTTTGTGGGAAAAATAGTTTTAAACTAATACCGTCATAGCGGTATTGGCCGTTGGTTGCTTGTTTCTTAAATTGTATCGTCATCATTAGCCACATTATGAACCTCCTTCTTCCCACCATTCTTACTATAATAGTAACGGCTTTATTTTTAATTGCTGAAAGAATTTTTCCCGGCAGAGAACTGCCAAATTCAAAGGGCTGGTACTTCCGAGTGTTATTGGTAAATGCTTTCCAAATTGGGATCACGTTTGCAACCAATAAACTTTGGTTCAACTGGCTAAGTGGCCCTTCTTTATTTCATTTTGCAAACTGGAATGCTCCTGCATTGGAAGGTTTTGCAGGTTGGCTGATAAGTACTTTCTTTTTTTACTGGTGGCACCGTATCCGTCATGCAAATGGGTTCTGGGTCATCTTTCACCAGGTGCATCATTCACCGCAGCGAATTGAAACGCTTACTTCTTTCTATAAACACCCGGTAGAAATATTGGCTGATTCGTTCTTAATTGCTTTGCTGATGTATCCGTTACTCGGCGCATCATTAGCCGGTGCCTTTTGGCTTAACTTCTTTGCTGCAACAGGAGAATACTTTTATCACTCCAATATCAAATCGCCGAAATGGATGAAACATTTTATTCAAACACCTGAGCTGCATTCGATCCATCACCAGCTGGGTGTTCATAAATACAATTTTTCTGATCTGCCATTATGGGATAAAATGTTCGGGACCTATAGAGACACTGATCAATTTGCTGAGCATTGCGGTTTTCCAAGAAACAATGAACGCAAGCTTTGGAAGATGATGATCTTTAAAGATGTTTATAACGATAAAGATCCTGAAGTGCCTGGTCAGAAACCCGGTAGCTATCGGGTCGAAAAGACCGGAAGTCCGAAAGAAGAGCTTCCAAAATAAAATGATTTTACAATTTTGATAACCTCTTCCGGACTTCCTGACTTACGGTCTTGCGGACTAAATTATTACTTAGGCCACTTCTCTACTTTATTACTGATCGGCTTTAAAGTATGTATATACGCGTAAACCGCTTTGAGATCACTATCCGTCATACCCGCATATGCAGCAACAGGCATATAAGTATTCTGCAGGCCGGGATTAAAATTGTAATTCTTTTCGTCCCTGTATTGCGTAAACTTATTCATAAATCTTTCTTCTGTCCATGTGCCAAGACCCGTAGCAGAATCTGATGTAAGATTTGCAGAGTTTGATTTAAATGTACCGGCATCAAATAAAAAGCCCCCGGCAAAAGGACGTGTCATATCAGGTCCTTTGGGGGTCATTGGTGTGTGACAGGTTTCACAATCTGCAAATGTTACCAGGTATTTTCCATAACCGATCGCATCTGTTTGTGCTGGTACTTTATTACCATCAATTGATGGTTGCAAAAATTGTGGATTATAAAAAGCCATTGTCGGGGCCATCAGGTGTCTTACAGGTACTTTATTGTTTATTGGTTTAAGCGTCCGGAGGTAGGCAATAATATTCAGGAGGTCTTCTTTTGCCATGTGATTTAAATTATAATAAGGCATTATAGCAAAAAGTGTATCGCCGTTTTTGCTGATGCCCTGTGTCATTGCTTTTAAAATATCATCATCAGTCCATGAACCAATGCCTGTTTCTTTATCAGGAGTAATGTTGCGTGCATACACCACGCCGGGCACACCGAGTTTCTGACTAAACTCTTCGCCCCCGCCACCTTCAGAACCCGGAACGATCGGACCGGAATACTTGGTGAAGTCACGCTTGCTATGGCAATCAAGACACATAGCAACATGAAGTGTCAGGTATTCTCCTCTTTTAACGGCTTTATCAAGTGAATCTTTACTACCGGTTGAAGATGTTCCTGGTTCTGTATTATTGTCGTTGCACGACGAAAAATAAACAGCCGCCAGGCTCAAAAAAAGCAGGGCAAACAATACAAAATACTTTCTCATAAATGGGTTGGTTTTGTTTTGAAAAAATAATATACGACAGTTCTATGACTAAAGTTTAGAAATTTTTTTGGACAAACAATGGCTAATTATTAGGTGGGCGGCATTAATGAAAAGAATAACCTATTGCCAGAGTAAGTGGGACCATCACGCCATTGTTTTGAGGAAATATGTTGCCATTAGAATAGTGGGCAATACGAAGATCTGCATTTATGTTTTTTGTTTTGCCGGCAAAAACACCAATGCCCATCATATCCTGGAAAGTGAATTTTTCTCCGGTATCTCTTCCATCAATGATCTTTTTTGAGATAAAAGCCGGACCACCGAAAGAATAATGAAAATAAAGATCAACTGATCTTGATCTCACTGCAGTGAACCTAAAAAGCGGGTAGATTGCAAGCGTAAAGAAATTTTCTTTGTTTAATTTACTTTTCCAATAAGAAAGTCCCGCACCCCAATCCAATGAAAAAACTCTTTTTGTATGAAATAAGTTTCGATGATAGTTTAAAGAAAAGCCGTTTTCAACTTGTGCGGCACCTGCCCAAAAAATTGGTATCGCTCCTTTTGAAACAAAATCATTTACTCCATAACCCAACGCATTTGTTGTATAGGCAAGTTGTATTGTTTGTTTTGGAAAAATATACCCGGTGCTGGTATTCCGGTCAACTTTTTCTTTTGATAATGGCTTCATTGTATAATTAAAACCCGCGGAATAAAAGATCGTGGCAGGTTGCTTTACTTTTTCATTACCAGGCGACCATACCATATTTAATCCAAGTTCCCAATTCTTGTTCAAACGATATTCCAATCCACCGCCTGCCAACAAACTTCCATAAACAGCATCCTTAACTCCCGGCGCATTGATGACGATAAATCCACCACGGGTAATGATACCAGCACCGGCTTCGGCATTGAAAATAATTTTGGTGGATAGAGGTAACGATAATCTTACAGATAAACCTGCTACATTCATTCCTACTTCATAATCGGTATGACTTCCGTTCACATTTTTATATTCTACAAAACCAACCGGCCGCATATAACTAAGCTGTGCCGATAAGTATCTATTAAACTTATGACCAAACAAAACTCTGACGGCTGTATGTGGAATGCGAATAGATGCTGAAGTATATCCGGGCTCTAACTGTTTTGCCGAAAAACCATAGTTGATATAACCGATATGAACACCGAAGTATGAATCAACAAGCACAGGCGGATATTGGGCCCTTATATCCTGCGCTGGAGAAAGATAATTATTAAACAAAAGGATCGTTGTAACGAAAACTGTATATAAAGTTTTACCCATTGAATAGTGAGTAAAAGATATGATCGTTCATAAAATTAATTCCTTCACATCCATCTTGTCATTCAGCACAACCATGTTTGCCAAAAATCCCTTTTGAATTCTTCCCAGCTTATTTTCCATGCCAATAACTTTCGCGGGATATAGACTGCACATGCGCAAAGCTTCCTCCAAATCAATGCCACAGTGATCAATTAAATTTTTAACGGCCTTATTCATTGTTAATGCCGAGCCGCTGAGAATGCCACCAGATTCATATTTGTCTCCCGACATTTGATGCTGGTAGGGCCCCCGGTCAGTTTCAGTCACCGCATCCGTGATCACATATAGCCTTTCTTTCATCACCTGTTTTGCAATTCTTATTGCTGCATAATCTACATGATGTCCGTCGGGGATTATACTTGCGTTTACTTTATCATGATCCATTGTTGCTCCTGCCAGTCCTGGTGCCCTATGCTGCAAAGGGCTCATTGCATTATATAAATGTGTAACAGCAGTGATCCCATTTGCAAAACCCGCCATCGCTTCATCATAAGTTGCATTGCTATGCCCGGCCGCGACAATGATATCATATGAAAGAACAAGGTCGATCACTTCCTTACTGCAAACTTCGGGGGCAAGAGTCATCATTTTAATAACGCCTTTGCCATAATCCAACAATTCTTTTGCCTGTTGCAATGATGGTGAGTGGATCAATGATTCAATATGTGCGCCCCGTTTGACCTTATTGATCCATGGACCCTCAATATGTAAACCCGGAACACCATCGCCCCCCTTGTTCCAATAATCTTTTACCGCATCAATGCCTTTATAAAAAACTTCATACGTGTTGGTAGAAATGGTTGGTTGGAACCACGCGGCGCCACCACTGTTGCAATATTCTTTTAATTTAAAAATAGAATCGGCTTCAGGATATACTGATAGTAATCTTTGATGCGCTCCATATATCTGCAGATCGATAAATGCCGGTGCAATAAAACACCCGGAATACTTATTAACTCCGCTATCATCTTTCAGGGTTGAAGAAGGAACCAAGTCAGCAACAAGACCATTTTCAATAACTATGGCCTGGCCGGTGAGCCACTCATTTCCCGTAAAGATGCGATCGGCGGTAATTGTTTTTTTATTTGTCACTCTTTTAATATTCGGGCAAAGATATTACCGGCATTCCTTTTTTAGCACGTCCCATTTTTTACAATCTATTTCCATTACAAATTGCTTAGTGATCGTTTTAAGCTCTGCCGTTTCATTTTGGCGCAATTGGTTGTTGTACTCATGAAGATGTATGCGTTTATCAGCGGGAATTTCAATATAGCGATAGCTCTTCGTCTTTGAATATGGATCATTATAGCGCAGAAATAATTTTTTTCCCTGGTATTTACAGAAGTTATAATGCACAATGTACCTGCCTTCCGCAAAATGATACATCGTGTCGTATTGATACCAGTGATGAATGGCGATCTTTTTTTTCCGGTATTTTACAAAATCGTCATAATATAAAAAGTCACAGCGATCATAAGTGCCTTTACCGGTACCATAGATCGTATCAGTGATGATCATTTTATTTTCATCTACCAGTACGGGTTTCATTTTATATATCACCGCTTTTGCTACGTTTGTTTCTAATTGAAGCATGCCGGTGCAATCCCATGGACAATGCTGTGCATACAACATTGCCGTAATAAAAAGACCAGGAATGAGAAATATGACTTTCTTTATACAGCGCATTCCGCTAAGTTACTTCATTACTTGTCTCTAATTATCCGCGTTGAAAGGTATCTTAAGCAACGACAAACCGATAACCTATTCCTTTAATCGTAATAATCTCCAATGCAGGATCTTCTTTTAAATAACTGCGGAGCTTTGTGATATATACATCGAGGTTGCGTGAGTTGAAGAAGGAGTCATTTCCCCAGAGTAGATTGAGAATATCTTTACGATCAATGATCTTTTCCCGGTTCTCATACAACAGTTTCAACAACTCACTTTCACGAAATGAAAGCTTACGGTCCTCTTTACCCGAACTAAGCACCTGCCGGTTGAGTTGAAAACTATATTTACCGATAGTAACGTTATCTCCTGCTATCTTTTGACCACCAGTGTCTTTGTTCCGCAATGCATTTTGTATGCGAACGATCAGTTCTTCCATACTGAAAGGTTTGCGGATATAATCGTTACCACCGAGTGTAAAACCTTTCACTACGTCTTCGGTTTGTGTTTTCGCCGTTAAAAAAATAATAGGAACGCTTTCATTCAGGTCGCGTATCTCATCGGCAATGGTAAAACCATCTTTATTAGGAAGCATCACATCGAGCACACAGATATCGGGATTTGATTTCTTAAATAAGGCGGTTGCTTTTGCCCCATCGCTTTCCATGATCACTTCAAAGCCGCGGCTTTCGAGACTTTCCTTCACAATTTTTCCGAGGAACAATTCATCCTCAACATAAAAAACTTTTATCGCCATATAGTTCTTTTCATTAAAACGACCTTTATAATATCGGGCCAAAGCCCATGTTAGATAACATTCTATTGCCCGGCCTTTAAAGGCCGGGCAATAAATTTAAAGATACTTCCGGGCTTTAGCCCAAATAACGAGACAGCATCTATTATACATAAGGAAATTTCGCGGTAAAGGTACTGCCCTTTCCCAATTCACTTTCTACATTTACATTACCATGATGGCGCTTGATGACCTCGGCCACATAACTCAATCCCAGGCCATAGCCTTTTATATTGTGTCTGTCACCGGTTGGTACGCGGAAGAATTTATCAAATACTTTTTCTTTATATGCGGGTGGGATACCAATTCCGTTATCACTAACGCTGAACTCAATGGTTTCAGGATTCGACTTTAATTGTACATCAATAACAGGATTTTCCCGGCTATACTTAAGCGCATTATCGAGCAAATTATAAATAACACTGGTGATATGCAGCTTATCGGCCTCAACAATAAAATTCTCTCCTTCTGTGTCCAGGTTTACCTGCGCATGATATTTTTCAAACTGCAGCTTCATACTGTTGATCACTTCTTCAGCCAGTAGTTTGCAATCAAACTGCTCTTTCTTCAGCTCCATTTCTTTTTTCTCAAACATAGAAAGCTTAAGGACCTTATCGACCAGCAAACTCAACCGCTGCAATTCGTTTTGGGAAATATCGAGGTATTCTTTCGTACGTTGCGGATCATGGATCGCATTAAAGTTCTTCAAAGCTTCAATGGCAACTCCAACTGTAGCAATTGGTGTTTTTAATTCATGAGTAACGTTGCTGATAAACTCGTTCTTGAGTTCAGCCAACCTTCTTTGTCTTACAAGATTGCGGTACAACAATACAAATGAAACAACAGTGATACCTACCAGCAACAGGGAAAACAATATTGGTAACGTAAGTTTTTTAAGAAGATAAGTGAACTTATTTTCTATCGCCAAATGAAACGTCAATGGTTTGGTAAATCCTATCGTAACATCATTTGGAAAAGGTGAGTAGGCGTGACTGCTATCGAGTCGGCTAACGGCAAATGAAAGACCTGCGATCTTCTCCTCTTTGAGCTTATCATTGTAAGCCGTGGCAATCTCTTTTAACGTAACTGAATCCTTGATCGAAATCGAATCAACATTATATAAAAAACGGAACACCGCGTTATTTTTCTGCATCTCATGTGGCATTCTTGTCAGCATGTCTATATCAGGTGGGACAGCTGTTCCGCTTTTTTCCAAAAATATTTCTCCTGACCTGTTCAACATCATTGAATCAGCTCTTATTCTTTTACCCTTATTGTTATAGGTAATGGTAATGATACCCGCTGAATCTTTTCCTTTGCCTCTTTCAATGATCCTGTTCATCCCGTGATGAAACATGGAGTCATTGATATCGATCGATTCGATTCTTGTATTAAAATTTCCATGCGGCATACCGGGCAATGAATCTGTACCTATCTTTCGTATAAAGCCTTCCTTACCGGAAATAATATATGCTTTTGCTTTACCGCTGTCGCCACGGGTTTGCCAGATCTTTTCCTGTACCAAATTCATCATCGTGATCGGTGGGCCTTTGCGCATGTCGCGGCTTGAATCAATAACCTTTGGTTTTTTTCCTGGTTGAACAACAACATTTGCCTTCATCTCACCGGGAAAAGAATCCAGTTGAATACTTAATTTATCAAGGTTGAGTTTGGATGCTTGTAATTGTTGTATGGTTTGATGAAAGGAGGTGTTTGTTTTTAATTCGAGATTTTGTTTTTCCCTTTCATAGTTATCATTGAGCCAATAGCCCTGGAACCCTGTAATACCAAGGATCGTGATCCCCATCAATATTGCCAGCCAGCGCAGCTTACTCATGACACAAATGTAGCCCGATATTTTGGCGTGGTTTCCCTTCATTAACCTTTATTAACCTTAATGAAAGGTGGCTTAACCCATGAAGCCGGGAGCACCTGTTAGTTTTGAGCTTAAAACAAAACATTATGAAGAAAATACTGATAGCCGGTTGTGCTTTTTTAACTGCAACGATCGCACAGGCGCAGCAAAAAGAAGGTAAAGTAACTTATTCCCGCACTCAGCAAATGCGCATCCAGATCAACAATGGTGATGGTAATATTGAGATGCCAAAAACAAGGACCGATAATTTTGTACTGATCTTTGGTGACAATAAATCATTGTGGAAACAAGCTGAAAAAGAAATGGAAGATGAAGCTCCCGGCGGTGGAATGCAGATAATGATGTTCGGCGGTGGCAATGATGATGTTTTGTACTTTGATTTTGCAGAAGGAAAAAGAGTAGAGCAAAAGGAAATGTTCGAAAAGAAATTCATTATCGATGACAGCCTTGGTGCACTAAAATGGAAGATCACTGGTGAAACAAAAACGATTTTGAATCATCCATGCATGAAAGCAACGGCCACTCAAATCAGCAGCCGCACTACGATGAATATGAACAACGGGAATATGGAAAGAAAACAGGTGGAAGATACATCAGTTATTGTAGCATGGTTTGCTTCTGATATTCCTGTTCCTGCAGGTCCTGCAGAATACCAGGGAAAACTACCGGGCCTTATCCTGGAAATGGATGTGGCGAACGGAAGACAAACTTTTGTAGCAACAGAAATTTCTCCCAAAGCAGATCTTACTTTAATAAAGGCACCTACCGGTAAAAAACATTATACCCGTGAAGAGTACCGTAAAGAAGTAGCAAAGATGATGGACGACATGCAACAAAATGGTGGTGGTAATATGCATTTCCGGGTAAGGAATTAATTTTAAACAGATAGTAAATAAAACCCCTTGCGCAAACAAGGGGTTTTATTTTGAAAGATCATCGTTGTCTCGGCATATGATCATCCATATAGTTTTTATACACTTTGTTCCACTTGTCCAGAGCAGATGATCTTGCTTTATTCAACTCGTTATTGGTTTTATTAAAGTCCTGCATGGAAGCATTTGTTTCATTCACAACCCTATTATAATTATCAATATCCGTCTGCGTTCTTTGCGATTTGGAATCAAACTGCTTTTTCAGTTTGGTGAAACTTTCTTCTTTTAGAAAAAAGTCAGACATGGTTGATGTTTTGCCGGCTTCTGTTTTATAAAAATTCAACATATCGGTACAGGCAGCCATCAGCGCACCGTCATCATTAAATCCTTTCAGCCCTTTTAGTTTTTCCAATCCTTCATCAGCGAATTTTAGTAATGAATTATTATTTTGTTCAATGCTCACCAGGTTTTTCTTATTGATCGATTCCATCAGGTACGACTCCTGCCTGTAGCATTTAAAAAAAATAAGGTACACTGCATCGACATGTTCCATCAACTGGTTAGCGATTTTCATTTTTGCTTCCAGTTCGTCCGTCGACTCCACCAGGTTCACATTATTCTTAACGGCAAATTGCTTTAATGTCTCATGTTGTTTTTTTGAAGCTTCTTCCAGTTTTTCCTGGGCCTTTTTCTGCGCCAGCAAATAGGCTTCCATTGCATCATAGCTTTGTTCCGCGATCTCTTCCATGTTCACGATCTTCCCATATTGATCGTTGAATATATAGTTCAATATTTTCAAATAAGCCACTGTTGTATCTTTCAACGACCGGTCGCCTTTATAAGGTGGCATACCCATTATATTATACCTTGTATTATTGATCTCATTAAGCACTTCCATTCTTTTCTTTTCAACCTTACGGGCACTTTTACCATGCGACACTGCACTTAAATAAACAAGATAAGTTTCTGTGAGCTTGGCATTGGCTTTACTGATATAATCCATATAATCAGCAGCCGTTTCAAATGACTGTGCCATGGACCGTAAAGAAAATAAAAGGCAAAGCGAAAAGGCGGCGAGGAGTTTTACAAATAATTTCATAGCAGGTTAATTTTTAGTGGGGGCCTTCTGTAAATTAATCAAATCACAAATAACTAAAAAAGTTTCGCGGATATAAAAATCGTCTTCAATATTTTCCAGCCATTTTTTATTGATCTCTTTTTCATTGCTGTCATTTTCGAGCCATTGCTTATCGACCAGGTTGTTTCCTCCTTTAAACTTATTATCACCTTGTTTTATTTTGCCCGGAACAAGATCCGCTTCTGTCTCATATTGTTTTACCCATTTTCCAAATTCTTCCCATTTAAGCGGAATGGTTGCTGTTCTTGATCTCCGTAAACTGGCCTGAGCTTCCAGCATGTTTTCTATGTTCTTAAAATCATCATCTTTTTTAATACGATCGGCGCTGCGTTTTGCAAGCTCAGTTACAGGTAATGGCGATAACGGTTTATAATAGCTGTTCTTTTTTGTTGTGTCGGATGAAAGCGCATTGCGCTCAAACCGTTCGCCGATATCAAGACCATCAAAAGCATCGGGCAAAACTATGTCCGGTTTCACTCCTTTTAATTGCGCAGACTGACCGTCTAACCGATAAAATTTTCCAAGTGTGATCTTTAAAACTTCCGTTGTTGTAGCAGGCATCCTCGTGCTGTTTGGATTAAAGCTTGAATCAAGCGGTAATAATTGCTGAACAGATGCCTTGCCATAGGTTGTACTTCCAACAATGACTGCACGATTGTAATCTTGCAGCGACGCGGCAAGCATTTCAGATGCAGATGCGCTTTGACCATTTACCATCAATGCAAGCGGTCCATTATAAATAACTCCCCTGTTCGGATCTTTATAATAAACTAATTTACCTGTCTTATCTTTCTGACCAGCCAGCGGACCTTCATCTACAAAAATCCCTGTCAGTTCCAGCCCTTCATTGATAGAACCTCCGCCGTTAAACCTGACATCGAGTATTAAGCCATCAATATTCTCCCGTTTCAGCTTTATTATTTCTTTCGCTACGTCATTGGCACAGCCAGAACCGTTCTCATTTTCCCATTGCGTATAAAAACCGGGCAATAAAATATATCCTACTTTTTTTTCTCCGCTCAATACAAAACTTCTCACAATATTTTCTTCATTGCTGATCTTTTCCTTTCGCAGCATCACCGTCTTAAAACTATTATCCGCTTTTTTTACTTTAATTACCAGTCTTTCCTGCGTTGACTGTTCAAGCATTTCATCTATTTCTTCCGTTGAAAGTAAACTAACATCAGCAGGTGGCTTATTTTCCCAATAGAGCTGCAACAATTCATCACCTTTATTTAGCTCGCCGGATTTCCAGGCCGGGCCACCCGGAATCAAATAGGCAATAACAACAGTTCCTTTGTCATCTTCGTCAAACTCCAGCCCGAACGAATAACCTTCGGTACTAAGTGATGATTGAAATTGCTCTTTCCCTTCGGGAGAAAAATAATTGGTATGCGGATCAAAGGTGGTGGCAACAGCGTTAAAATATATTTCATTTATAAAACTGGCAAATCCGCCGGGATGCTCCAGTATCCCTTTGATCATTTTTATTTCCCTTGCTTTTATCTTGTCTCTTATTTTCGGTTCATACTTACTGATCGTTTCTTTTGAAATAGTAGTCTGAGTTCCTTCAGCGCTAACTATATGATATAAGTTTTCCAGCGCAATGAATTTAAAATATTTGTTCCATCGCATTGCGATGTCGGTAGTTGTGGCGGCAAAATTCCATGAGCCTTCTTTCGAAACGGTGATGCTTTCATTTAATGAAAAGTCGAAAGGTTTTTGCAGGGCCGCATTGATGATTGAATCTGCCCTTGTCAACGATCTTTTATAGAGGTTTGCAAAAAGTTCAAGAAAGACCCAGCCATTTCCCTGCAACTCATCATCAAGCTTCAGCCGGTAATTCGATAGCACTTTATAATCTGCTGCTGTAAACAAAAGTCTTCTTGCGTCTGCCGCGTTGATCAGCGTATTAAATAAACTTACAGAAAAACTATCATCAACAGGCCGTGGAGAATAATGGTTGAGCTCTATTACTCTTTTTACAAGAAAAGCTTTTTCCCGCCCGGCAAGATCCTGGGCCGCCAACTTATTGCAAAGAATAAAATAGGTAACAATTAATATGGCTGAAGCTCTTCTCATGATAAGGTGGGTTAGTCGCTCTGTAAACTTAATGAAATAAAAAAGTCCCGCCGTATGGCGGGACAAATTATTTAAGTTATTCAACCTTATCTCAGGATCATCTTATGGCCGCCACCCCCTGCGTTATTCAACCCTGTTTTGCTTAAACTATAAGTAAAACTCAGCATAAAGAACCGGCGCAATGAATTCATGCGGGTGTCGTCAATATAGTTCGCGGTATTGGTGCGTCTTACAATCACATTCTTATTCAACATATCAGTAGCGGCAAATTTTAATTCACCACGGTTAAAACGAAGGAATTGTTTGCTGATGCTTGCATTCCACAATGGTATTTTGGTATTAAAACCCTGTGAACGCTGGCTGTTGATCATATAACTGAAATCGGTGGAGAAGAAAAACAATTTTGGTAATTGCCAATCAAATGAAGTACTGTACTCATGTGAAAGATAACTGTTATTCAATCCTGATTGTAAAGAATACTTCGTTGTATTATAATCAACATTAACACCGGCAGAGATGCTGATCTTGTCATTCGGGTTCATATCCAAACTGACCTCTGGTCCAAGCATCCATGATCCTGTATTATTGGATAATGAGTTGATGAATTGTTTTCCCTTAGCGTACCTGGCCACACCACCTACTTCAACAGTACCTTTCAGGAAACGAACTGGCATGCTATAGTTAATATTGGTGTTGAAATTATAAACGCCATTTACATTCACGGGTTTTGAATAGCGTACGCTTGTTTGCGGGTTCAACGAATCATAGTTCACAATTTTATTTTTTGTTGCCTGCATCGTGAAATAAAAGAACAAATTCTTATTCTTATAAGGACTAATGAGATTCAAATTTGCCTGCACATTATGCGTGTATTCCTGTTTCAGATCAGGATTGCCATAACGGATGTATAAACGATCAGTAACATCCGGCACCGGTTGCAATTGCGACATAGAAGGCTGGTTGGTGCTGGCGCCGTAAGTGATCGCAAAGGTTTTGAACCGTGAAATATTATACTGGAACCTTGCATTAGGTAAAAGATTGCGGAATGATTTACTGATCACCGAATCTTTAATACCGCTGACGATCTTGCCTTTCAGTTCAGCCTGCTGCCAGGTAAGACCGAGAGCATAACTGTATTTTTTCATTTGTGTACGCATCCGTATACCGGCATTGGTAAATCCATAATCGTTTTGGTAATCGTTCGTTTGCGCATCATTCAGCTTATCATATTTGAAGGATTGTTTATTATAATCGTAGGTGGTCAGGTCAGAACGGCTCTTGCTGTTGCTTTTTCCCACACTGAATTCAAGCAACGATCTTTTAAACAGAGGTTCAGTATAAACAGCTCTTGCGTTATAACTGCGAAGGCTTCCGTTGCTGGTGCTGTGCTGGTTGAGCGTATCGGTAGTATTTGTTGCAAAAAATTTAGTAGAAGAATTCAATTGACCATCGCCTTCGCTTTCATTCAGGCTTGTATTCAATGAAACGGAAAACGTTCTGCCTTTACGTTTGAATTTTTTCCGGAGAATAAGATCATTGCGGAAATTGTATCCTTCGCTATGAGTAAAATTATTACTTGATCCTTCATTAACCGGTGAATTATCCGCAGCGATCGTTTTATAATTGGAAGCAGACCTGTTCCTTGTATCCTGGTAACTAAGCGAAGGAATGACACGCAACGAAAGAGAAGAATCGATCTGGTATAACAAATTCAGGTTAAGCCGGTGACTGTTGTTGAGATTATTGGTAAAAACATCCTGGTTATAATAATTGTAAGTGTTGCCAAAAAGATTTTGACGATTGACATGTTTTTCAACATCGGGATTACAACGGTTATAAAAATAATTGCTTTGCATGTCAAGCTTGGTGCCGATGATATTATTATAATTAACACCGCCACCCCAGGCAGTATTGATACCGCCATTGCGACCGCCACCCATTCCCATAGCTGCTGCATCATCGCCGGACATATTAATACTTATGTTGCCACCGCCACCTCTTTGCATACGTGCCAGCTCGCCAGTGAAATTCAAAATATCCATAAATGAAAAACCTTCTGCATTGGTATTATTGCCCATGCCGATGATGGACATTTGTCTCGCACCCTTGAATGAGTTAACATTGAACTTGCCCGAATAACGTTCCTGGTCGCCGCCGCCTGCCATTACTTTTCCAAACACACCTTTCTTTTTATCCTTCTTTAATTTCAGGTTGATCGTTTTTTCATAATTGCCATCTTCAAACCCGGTTAGCTGTGCCTGGTCGCTTTGTTTGTCATATACCTGCACTTTGTCAATCGCATCAGCAGGTAAGTTTTTTGTAGCGATCTTTGGATCATTCCCAAAGAATTCCTTTCCATCCACCAATACTTTATTTACTTTTTCACCTTGTGCCTTTATTGTTCCGTCTTTTTCAACTTTAACTCCGGGTAGTTTTTTCAATAACTGTTCAACACTGGCATTGGGTTGCGTCTTGAATGACCCTGCATTGTATTGAACCGTATCACCTACCATCGTTACCGGCGGCGCTTCATTGCCAACTACAACTTCTTCCAGCACTTTATTTTTATCATTCATTGTTATGTTCGCCAGGTCGCGATGCTTGTTATTATCATCGATCTTAAAAACTATGTTACTGTTATGATAATTGACATGACTGATCATCAAGCGATATTCGCCATTGGCAATTCCCGATACTTCGAATTTGCCGTTATTATCCGTCATCGTAAATGAAACCAGTGAAGAATCTTTTTTTTCAACTACAGTAACCGTAGCGCCGGCAACGGGTTGTTTGGAGATAGTATCGAAAGCGATCCCTTTAATGCTTCCGTTTTTCTGTGCAGATGAAATAAGGCTAAACAGGATAAGGCCAAAGGCTAAGTATATTTTTCTCATAACTGTTGATTCAGCTACGAAAATATTCTTAGAAAAAAGGAAAACGGGTTAAAGAGGCTTGCTTTAATGTTAATCAAGGTTAATAGATGAGTCAGGAGTCTTGAGCCTATAGTTGGGAGTAGAGTCCGATAAAAGTAATGGCGTTCATTATATACCCACTCCTGACTCACGACTCTTGACTATCGACTATTCTCTTATCTCTCCTCTCTCATCATCTTCCCTATCCCGGTCATACACCAGCAGCTTTACCTTCCATTCCATTTGTTCGGCTTCGAGCACTACTTCTACTTTCAGTTTCTTTATCGATTCATCGGCGGGATCAAAGGACAAGGTCACACTGGTAAATCTCTTTTCTTCAACCGGAGATTCATATATGCCTTTCAGCCGCATTGATCTCATCGAAAGATTATTAAGCTGGTTGTATATCGAATTGAACTTTCTTTTTGCTTCATCAAAGCTTTCAGTGGTCAACATAACTGCATGCCAGCTTATCGAATTTCTTTTGCCACTGTATTTTGTTATGATAGATTCTTCGGCACCATTGATCGTAATGTTGCATTGATAATCGGAAGACTGAGGATTTTGTATCAGCAGGTCGCCTGTTACATTTTCAAAATAATTCGGGTAGTCATCAATTATTTTTTTGACATCGGCAGCGATCGAAGCTGTTGAATTGATCTTTAACTGTGCGTTTACAAACGTGAATGAAAAGAAAAAAATAGTAAGAAGGACTAGTGTTTTTACGGGTGGCTTCATAAATTTTGAATTTACAGGGTGGTGAATAACGTACAATATTATTAAATCTTATATCTATTCCATACTTTTATGAGGAAATTTACGTTTACCACTTTATTAAACGATCCTGAATATGAAAAACAACAAGCATATTGTGCATTCAAACGAGGAAGCAAAGATCTACCACAGCTACTACAAACCTTCATTCAACATTTTGCGTTTATTCAAATCTGTTCTTTCTGTTTTCATTACTGGTTCATCACCGGCAGCAGGTACAATAAGAAGAAAGAGATTTTAAACGCAGGGAAACTTTTTACTAACCTTTGCATTATACTCAACGTTCCGCAAGAAAGCGGAACGTTTTTTATTTTATCCCGCAAAGAAGAAGTCTTTGTGTGTTCGTGAGAAACTATGTCAGCTTACAAGTTTAAAAAGAAATCACGCAACGGCGCAAAGACGCAGCGAAGGCCGGTGAATTGCGATTGCGTTGCGACGTGGCGTCTTTGCGTGAAATAAACTAATTAGATTACCGGAACAATAATTTATCAATTAATGCGGATATCATTCATCCTTCTTTCCATATTTCGGGGCATACCCGGCATCATTGGTTGTTGTTGTCCTCTTCCTCCCATCCTGTTGATGTTGAACAAAAGGCTAACCATAAAGTACCGGCGAAGCACCATGCTTCTTGTATCCTGGATGTAGTTATCAGATGCAGTGCGGCTGATGCTTTCATTCTGGTTGAGAATGTCGTTTACAGAAAATCTTATTTCTCCATTTTTCTTTTTGAATACCTGTTTGCGAAGGCTGGCATTCCAAAGTGGTATGCTCTTATTAAAACCATTTGATCTGCCGGTATTGAACAGGTAATCAAAATCAGATGAAAGAATAATACTCTTTGGGAACGTCAAAGAGAAATCCAGTGAATAGGTATGGGTAAAGTAATCGTCGTTGATAAGAGGATTTTGCTCTGACGTTACTTTATAATAAGAAACATTGGCCCGTAATCCTATATCATATTTTTCTTTGTTCAGGTTAACTCCTGCGCCTTGTGAAACCAGGAAAGTGTTGGTATTGGTCTTTTGATGCCTGATCATACTCACATCTCTCGAATAAGAAGTGTTATTGGACAGGTTTACACTGGAACCTTTCCATTTAATATTCTTGAATGGCAAACCCAATGTAAAGAAGCCGGAAGCCCTGAATGATCCGTTCACATTTGCATATGTTGTTGTTTGTTGCGGACCTTTTGTTGTGATATCGCTGACTATTTTATTGCTGGTGGTACTAAAATTCAAATTCGCGGCAACATACCGGAAAGTAAGTATGTTGAATGTGTTGTAGTTCAGGTTTACGTTATGAGTAAATTCCTGTTTCAGGTTGGGATTACCGATCTTAATATTCAATGTGTCTGTTACATCCGGCACCGGTTGCAACTGCGAAACAGAAGGCTGGTTAGTTCTTCCGTTATAACTAAACCTTAGGTTTTTGCTGCGTGTCGGCGTATAATTGAAGCTCGCTGTCGGAAAGAAATTTGTGTAGGTCGATGTGATATTGACAGTAGAATCGTTTCCGACCATTGTTTTCCTGTTGCTGTTATTTTCCATTTCAGACCGCTGCATGCCTACACCCAACTGCCAGTTATATTTTTTATTCTGCACCCTGAAGTTTGCACCAAAGCGATGAGCCCTGAATGTATTTTCAAATTCATTTGTCAACGGGAAGTTGGGATCGTCATACTTGGCTGATAAAGGATCATAGTTATACGTTACTTTGTTTGAGGTATTATGATTTAATGTATACGCGTAATTGAATTCAATAATTTTATTCAGACCTACCGGCTCTGTATAAGATGCGCTTATTACATTGTTGTGCGTATGCGTTGTTTGATCATTCTTTTGGTTTTGCCTGATCGATCCTTTTAATGTTCCTATCGTATCATAATAAGTGATGTTGCTGATATTAAAACCAGTGCTTTCACTTTGACCAAAGGTATTTGACCAGCCCAATGTAAATGTTCTGCCTGTTTTTCTAAACTTGCGACGATACAAGAGATTATTGTTCCAGTTGATACCATCTCTTTCATTTGTTCTCATTGATGTATCAATGAGTGCAGGATAATCGTAACCCGCATATTCTACACCGGTCAAAGAATTATCATTGCTCATGTTCTTTGAATGCTGAAGCGTAATGCTGGGTGTATAAAGGATAGAGCTTAATGAATCTATCTGGGCTTCTATTCTGAAATTGATCCTGTGATTCTGGTTCTTGTTGTCGGAATAAGTATTACCTGTTCTGCTGGCAATTGAATCAGGGAAACTTGTTTTGCGGAAAGAGTTTTGTTGCTGTACGTTGTCAGAATTGGAAAAGAAATAACTGCCGGTAGCTTTTATCTTATTTGTCCATTCATCGCTATAATTAAGACCTGTTGACAATGATTTAATAAGGCCCGTTGGTGTTGAGCCAAAATTTCCTCCTCCTCCAAATCCGCCACCGCCGCCGCCGCCCCCACGAATGGAGACCATCTGCCCACCGCCGAAGTTACCACCGCCACCTCCGCCACCGAATCCGCTGAATCCACCCATCGAGCTGATAATATCGGAAAATGAAAACCCTTGTTTATTTATATTATTTGCATTGAACAATAATGATATCCTTTGCGGGCCGCTGAATTTATTTATACTAAAGTTGCCTTCATACCTTTTATTCTCACCATAAGCAGCCAATGCTCTTCCGAAATATCCTTTGTTACGATCTTTCTTTAGTTTAATATTCATTGTTTTGCTGCGACTACCATCATCGATCTTTGTAAACTTTGCCTGGTCGCTCATATCATCGTACACCTGTATGCTTTCTACCATGTCAGCAGTAAGATTTTTTGTTGCCAGTTTGGGATCATTGCCAAAAAATTCTTTACCATCCACATATACTTTTTGTATCTGTTCTCCCTGTGATTTTACATTACCTTCTTTATCTACTTCCACACCCGGTAATTTTTTTACAAGGTCCTCTACCGTTGCATTCGGCGCTGTTTTAAAACCACTGGCATTGAACTGAACGGTATCACCTTTTACAACGATCGGTGCTTCGTTGGTAACTGTTACACCACCTAATGTTTTATAATCTTTTTGCGGTGTTAGGTCGCCGAGATCGATTTGTTTTTTATCAGCAGTAATAGCGATGTTTTTTTTGAATAATAAATAAGCCTGGTGTGAAAAAACCAATTGATAATTACCCGGCATTAATCCTTTAATTTCAAAAACTCCCTGCTTGGTGCTTATGGTAAAAGTAACAAGAGATGAATCCTTTGGGTTGAGAAGGGAAATAGTAGCATCGGCAATAGCTTGCTTTGAAGCTGTATCAACTAATTTTCCTTTTATGCTTCCGTCGGCTTTTTGGGCCATGACAGTGCCGGATGCGAGCAGGGCAAAAACTATAAGCACGAAGACCTTTCTCATAAGCGAAAAATATATGTACGAATTTAGACGTAAGAAACGGAAATACCCTGTGGTGGCCGTTAAGGGAGTTTAAAAAAATATACCAAAAGGTGATTTCCGCCTATAAACGGCGTATTTCCGCAGAAAATTGTCTCTTTTTTTCCCGGCAAGAAAAATATTCTTATCGCTGAAGCTTAAGCCTTACTGTTTTAAAAACCGTGTTCTCCCTGTCGTTTTGCTGCCATCAATGGCGATAAAACAGGTGCCTGCTGATAACGAATTATTGCTTTACCAACTTCAACTTTGTATTGGTGAACTGGCCCTGCAGTGAAATGGTATATACGCCGGCAGCTAATGAATTTATGTCGACAGGAATGCTGTTGCTTCCTTTTTCAACTGTAATACTTTTTTGCCGCACTGAATTACCGTTCTTGTCAACGATGCTATAGGTGATCTTTTCTTTCCTCGTCACCGAGATCATTAATATAGCAGTTTCTTTTGCAGGATTGGGATATAGCATGACCACTGCCTGCTTATTATTTATGTTGATAGCAATGATCCTTGAGTAATCAAATGCGCCATCAGTATCTTTCATCTTTAAACGATAATAAACAATAGGCGCTCCCAATGAAGTAACCGTTTTGTCAACATAACCATATTGCTTTTCCTGTGAAGTATTACCGGCTGCGGTTACTGAACCACGATAAAAAAAATTTGTTCCATCAACACTTCTTTCTATTTCAAAATGAGAAACGTTTTCTTCAGACAATGTTTTCCAGTTCAATGATCCGTCAGTGCCGGATAACTGGCCCTTGAATTCTGATAACCTGATTGGCTGCACTAATTGTGCGCCGGCATTAAAACACAAAACGATAACCAGAAAAAAAATGGAATGTCTTTTTCCCATAAAACCCAATTAATGTTGATTGAATAATTGAAGTTTTAGCAGAGTCTACTGGAAAGGTTAATCGGAAAATTTGAGGAGATGAATTTCAGAAAGGTCTTATGCGCAAGGTGCTACAATATAGGCAAAAAAGCTCACACGAGACTGTTGTATACAAATGAATTTGATCTTTATACCATATAGAAAACATAGACTTTTATTATGTAATCTATCTGCCAAATGTATTATGTTGTATAAAAGCAAGAACCGCCCATGTGAGGCGGTTCTTGTTTATCTTTCTAAAAAAAATATCTTAATCCACATCCCAGAAAAGTTTTCCGGTAAATACATTGATCGTACCCTGTGCAGTAACGTTTGCACCATTGGTTGCTTGTTCTGAATTTGGATAGAACAAACGTACAGGCAATGGTTGACCAACAGGTGCACCGGCTGATGCTGGTAATGCAGGATAGTTAGTTCTGCGGAAATCAGACCATGCTTCCAGGCCGCTGAAATTGGTAAGGGCTAACCATTTTTGAAACCAGATTATGTTCAACTTATCTTGTGCTGTTACAGCAGCAGACCAGTCAGATAGTGGCTTTCCGTTTACTAATATAGTAGTAGCGGGATCAGAAACTGTTCCTGTAACTCTGAACGCTTCTTTTACTCCTTGCTCATAGTAAGCCTGTGCTGTTAGTGGTAATACTACTCCTGCCAATGCTTGTTTAGCTTCTGCAAGACAGAAAAAACTTTCAGCTGCAAGCATTAGATAAATATCTTTTGCAAATCCAGCTTTAGTAATAAATGAAGGTCCGGGATAAGAAGTGTTCTGAGCAAGATAACCGGAAGTTGCACCAAAGGGAGTTCCAACATAATTTGCCAGGATCTCAGGTTGAGTGCTCACTCCTGAATTGTTTGGGTTTTCACCACCTTTTGCATACGCAAGACGTTTTAACCTGAAAGTATCATTTATTGCGATCATCTGATCAAACAGGAATTTGGTTGGTTTTGGAAAACGGGCAAGCGCCAATACACCACCGGCTGCGTTATAACCCCAGTTATTATAGATAGGGTTTGTTTGACCTGTCGCCTGAGCAAAACCAGGATTTTCTCTTACATCCTGTCCGGCTGCTAAAAATCCTTCAGCTGTAGCGGCTGCTTTATTTATTTCTGCTACAACATATGATAAACGGCTGGCCACACGGCTTTGGCGGATCAGTATCCTTAGCTTAAGTGAATTGGCAAAACGGATCCAGTTTGTGATGTTTCCTTTAAAAACTATATCCGATGACCCTGTAGTTCCTGTAAATACATTTGCTCTCAGATCTGCAATAGCACCATCCAACAACACGATCAAACTATCGTAAATAGCTTTTTGATCATCAAACTTTGGTGTTATAGAACCTACACCTTTAAAAGCATCTGAATAAGGAGCATTACCATAACAATCTACTACCTGCTGAAAAAGATATGCCTTCATAACCTTTGACGGTCCTTTGAACTGAGGCAACCCTTTGGCATCAGCATTATCAATCGCATACTGAAAATCCTGCAACACATCATACCAGCCATCCCAGAAATTGAAATTGGTATTATTAAAATTGTAAGAAAAACGGGCCGCATCATAAATATAAGTCGATGATTGCGTCCAATGACCGCTCCAATATTCACCCGTTTCATTAGGCGTAATGATATTACCAGTACGTGCCACCCCTGATGTAAAAATAACATCCGGTGTAGAACTCGTTAACGAGTTAGGGTTATCGTTAATGGCGAGATAGGTTTTTTTGCAACCCGCCACGAACAAAGTGGCTGCAGCGAACCCTATAATAATTTTATTCATTTTCATATCATAAAAATTTTAAGTTCTTATTTAAAATTTACACTCAGCGTTACACCATATTGTTTTACCGGTGGTGTTTGAGTCGTAGTACTTACACCAAGACCATTACCATTTGTAAAGCTGAACTCGGGATCAGTGAACTGGTTCTTTTTATCGACGATCGTGATCAGGTTCCTTCCGTACAAACCAACAGCTATGTTAGAAATAACCTTCGTTTTTGCAACCAGCTTGGTGGGCAGCGTATAAGAAAGATTGATGTCTCTTAATTTGATGAACCATGCAGGCACCACGAAGTTTTCCGCGATCACACGGTAATAAGTAACCCAGTAATCATATTCGGCTTCGTTCACTGCCTTGGTATTTACCTCATATTTACCAGTAGAGCTATTCAGGAAAGCAGAGTTAGGCACAACGAAAGGCGCTCTTTGTTCTGTCCATTTACCTGAACCGGTGAATGTCATTTGTCTGCCGAGATCACTGTACATTACGTTACCACCGCGGTATTCAAAATTGAATGATAACTGGAGGTCCTTGTATCTAACTCTTGAACCCAGGCCCAGGATATGCGGAGGTGTGGTGCGGCCAAAGGTCTTTAAAGGACCATTGTTCAATGGATAGCCTGTAGTTCCATTAACTACGATACGACCGAGTGAATCACGAACATAACTGATCGCTTTCATCTGCGGGAATGACTGACCATTTACAAGGAAAGCTCCTGCATAGGTAAATCCTGCCTGGAAGAATTCCGTGACGTCTTTATAAAGAGACTGGATCTTGTTATTATTATAGGCATAGCGAACATTCAGATCAAAAGCGAAGTCCTGGGTCTTAATAACCTGCACTTTTAAATCTGTTTCAAAACCATAGTTTCTTGTTTTACCTACGTTGATACGCAACTGGCCATAACCTGTTGTTCTTGGAATAGTTGCCAGTACCACTTGTCCTTCGCTTCTTTGGTTATACCATGTCAGGTCAAGATTAACACGGTTCCTGAATAATTGAAACTCTCCACCTACCTCGAATGAATAAACAAACTCAGGTTTAAGGTCCTTATCAGGTAATATGTCACCTACAGTAATACCTACTGTGTTACCAAACGGAAAGCCCGGTGCATTTGAGAAAGTAGGATCAAGACCGTATGCATTAATATTATCGTTACCATTCTTGTTATATCCCACTCTTAATTTAGCATAGTTCAGTATGTTGTTTTTGATAGAAGGGAAGATATCGGTAAGTACCGCCGATGCATCAGCTCCCGGATAAAAATAAGAGTACATGTTGGCGGGACGTGTTTGCTTGAAGAACTTGGACGTTGCATCATATCTTCCGAACACGTGTAAAAACACAAAATCTTTCCAGCCTAATTGTGCTTCGCCATAATAACCGTACTTACGGTATTCTGTGTTGCTTTCGCCGCCACTCAGGTTACCCAAACGATTTTCCACGTTGAAGGTACCGGGCACAACCACTGCACTTGAGCCAATAGAAACTGATTTTGTTTTTCTATCGTAGACGCTAAAACCTAAAAGACCTCTTACACTGATATCACCAAACTCTTTATTAGCCTGCAATTGAAGTTCATTATTAATAATATTCTCATTGTTTATATTATCCGATACAGAACCGAGAAAATCGGTAAGAGCACGGGTAATACCTTTACCATCTCCCTTATCAACACCTGCCGGCACATATGCGCCTGATTTAGCATAATCCGAATGAATGAACTTACCAACTGAATTTTTCTGCGTTCTCGAGTTGTTCATCAGGCTCATCTTGTTGTATGCATTTAACCATGGCAGGAGTTTAATAGTCACATCCACCGTACCATTGATATTCGCATCCTGGTATCTTACCCTTTCATTATCCAACCTGAAATAAGGATTGGTAAAATAATCATTGTAATATCCATTGGGATTAGCAAACTTATTATGCTGCCAGTCGCGATAAGTTGACAACGGAATATTACCGGCCTGGTTGATAGTTTCATTATAAAAATCAAATGTGCTGCGGTCATAAGATGCCTGCACATAGTTCAGGTTAAATCCAGCTTTCAATCTTCCTGTTTCAGTAGTAGCGCCAAAGCGGGCACCATTTCTTTGTGCTTTGTCGCCCGGCTGAATACCCCAGGTAAGATTATTTTCATACGATAAATAAAAAGTGCTCTGATCATTGCCACCACTTACACTTGCCTGGTTGTTTACTGTTAATCCCCTGTCCCATATCCTGTCTCTTTCACCCGCGATGCTTGAATAAGGAAGCATGTTGCGGCTGCTATCCTGCAATACTCTTCCGGCTACACGGATAGAACCATCGAACTGATCGCCGAACTGCTGGTTCTCATAAGAACGCCAGTTGTCTTTCATGCGATCCAAATAGTTGGGTTTCCATGCAGCCGTTCCAAAACCGGCAGCATAGTGTGAACCACTTCCATACAGTTCCTGGAACTTTGCCATCTGGTTGAGCTTCTCAAAATTCGTGGAATGTGTATAGCTTATTCTTGCTTTGCCTTTCATTCCTTTTTTGGTTGTAATAACCAAAGCGCCATTAACACCAGCAGAACCATATAACGCCGCGGCAACACCACCTTTTAATACAGATACGTTATCAATATCATTTGGATTAATCAAGTTCAGTATCGTTGCATTACCACCTTCAGGCATTGGTAATCCATCGATTACTATCAATGCGTCATTGTTACCGGTCATTGAGCGATAACCACGAAGAGTGATCTTGACAGAGGGATCAACGGAGTTGTTGACATTGTAAACAGCTAAGCCGGATACTTTACCGGAAAGACTGTTGGCAATTGTAGTAGCACGGCCATTGGTAATTTCTTCAGTATTTACTTTAGCAACTGAATAACCCAATTCTTTCGGACGTCTTTTAACACCCAGAGCTGTAACAACAACTTCGCTAAGGTTTCTTGTGTCCTCAGCCAATGTAATAGTCAGGTTGTTTGTCGCATCAACTTCCTTTTCCAGGAAACCGGTAGCGGAGACAACCAACTTTGCGCGGGGCTCGACAGCTAAATTAAAAATACCGGAATTGTCTGCGGCAACGCCGCTTTTAGTGCCTTTGACTTTGACAGTAGCTCCGGGAATCGCTACTCCTTTTTCATCAGTAACCTTACCAGTGATGGTAGTTTTTTGGGCCAGCAGACCTGTTATAAAAAATAACAGGCTTGGTACCAGAAGTACAAGCTTTCTCATGTGCAATTATTTTGGTTAATTAAAGAGCGCCTAAGGTAAGGGTTAAGTTAACATTAGCTTAACTTGATTAGAAAAAATTTGAATGTGGGGTAGGAGGAAAAAAGAAGCAAACGAAACAGGCGGGAGTTTGGGAGTATGTCTCCATTTTAAAATGCTAACAATAAATTAATTAAGACTGAGCAAAGGGTTCTAAAATTAATTCTCAATACCATGCAGCGAATTACGGTTTTGATATTTATTAAAGGCCTAAAGCGGCAAAAATCCGCAGAGCAAAGCCGCAGAAACCCGCAACCAATTATTTGAGGTTATTATAAACTTAACTCCTTACAAACTTTAATTGGGTGTTGGTGACTTGCCCTTTTATTGAAAATGTATAAACGCCGGCTGCGAGTGAGTTTGTTTCAAAGATGATGCTGTTGCTTCCTTTTTCAACTGCAATATTTGTGTTACGAATTATCCTTCCACTGTGATCAATGATACTGCAAACAAGATTTTCTTTTTTTGCGGCAGCTATCATTAATGTTGCGTTTTCACGAACCGGGTTAGGATAAAACATGACTACCGCTTCTTTATTATTGATATTAATAGCAATGATCTTTGAATAAGTGAATTTGCCGTCAACATCCATCATCTTTAAACGATAATAGACAACAGACGTTCCCAGTGAAGTAATGTTCTTATCTGTATAGCTGTATAGTTTTTCTATTGATGAATTGCCGGATGCGCTTATTGTTGTTGTCTTAGTAAAATTTCTTCCATCAAAACTTCTTTCTATTTCAAAATGCGAAGTGTTTTGTTCGGATGAAGTTTTCCAGTTTAATAAACCATCGTTGGCGGATAGTTGAGCTTTGAAAGCTGAGAGAGTAAGAGGGAGAGATTGTGCAGCAATGGAAGCAACCCATAACTCTTTTCCATATTCGGGTGTGTTTAATCCCACAAATGCTTTACCATTTACATATTCAAAACCCAGTGGAGCAGCGCCTGGTGATCCGGGCATAAAATCCTGTATCATATAAGTTCCATTCGCTGTGCCGTCGCTCCGCCAGAGTTCATGCCCATGTTCGCCATCATCATTACCAAACAATAAAATATTACCCGGTAATGCATTACCCGCAGTCGATATAGAAATATGATAGTAACCAATCTGCTTAACCTTATCTGATACCAGTACCGTTCCCGCCGTGGTACCATCGCTTTTCCAAAGACCTGCATTGCTTAACCCGGTATTTCCCAGGAAAAAAACGGTGCCGTTTACATTAAATAAATTTTGGGCTGATACATTTTTTACAACCGAGCTTACAACTCCGTTGGTCTTCTTTAATTCTTGTCCTCCAAGGAAAAGCATGCTATTTGCTTTAACTATGTTTTGAACATATGCCGTATTTTGAGCACATCCCGTTACCAATGTGGTGCCGGATGTAGTGCCATCACTCCTCCACAAACCACCATCGGCAACAAAGAATACTTTGTTATCCATAACATTGAAAGAAGAAGGCATCGGCGATCCACCAACTACTTTTACCATGGCAGTACCAGTCTCAGTTCCATCTGTTTTCCATAAGCCAAAGCCATTAGTTCCATCATTGGCTCCAAAAAAGAAAAGACCATTTAGTCCAACTCCTTTGAAAGTAGGATCATCGTAACTGGCATACATATGACTTGCGGGCCCGGGATTGATGTCTCGTACTAACACGGTGCCTGCTTCTGTACCATCGCTTTTCCAAAGCTCAAGACCTGTTTCAAGTGTCATAGCCCTGAAATAAAGAATATCACCGACCGCAACAAGTTGTCTCGGGCTGCCCCAGTAAGAACCGGGAATTATATCTTTTACCATTACAGTACCTGCTTCCGTGCCATCACTTTTCCAAAGCTCAACCCCATGTGTTGCATCTTTAGCGCTAAAAAAAAGATTACCATTTACAACAGTAAAATAGTCAACAGAATTAAAGCCTCCTTTAATTAATACTGTACTCTCTGATGTACCATCACTTTTCCAAAGTCCGCCTCCGGAACTCAATGAAAAAAACAGGCTGCCGTTCATACTTATCATCCTGTCAGGAACGCTGCTATTGGTGCCGGGAGCTATGTCCTTAAGCAACGAGAAAATTTGGGCATTACCAGTAAAGCTTGAAATGAGCACAAGAAAAACTATCCAACAAAACTTTTTCATAACCTTATTTAATGATAAGCTATATCAGAGTCTATTGGAAAAGGTTATTCGAAGAAAATAAAGGAGATGAATTTCAGGATGATCCGAAATGGATCAGATCAACAAGATACCACAAAAAAGCCTGAACCGCAAAGTCCAGGCTGAATATCGTTATTGGGAATATTACTAACTGAAAAGATATTCTACATCCTCTCTGGTCAATGATTTTACAAAACCCGAATCATCAGCAATTAATTCTTTAGCCAGCACTCTTTTCTTTTCCTGCAACTGCAGAATCTTATCTTCAATCGTATCCTTACATATCATGCGGTAAGCAAAGATGTTCTTTGTTTGGCCAATACGATGCGTTCGGTCGATCGCCTGTTGTTCTACTGCCGGGTTCCACCAGGGATCAACGATATAAACATAATCGGCAGCCGTTAAATTCAAACCAACACCACCCGCTTTTAATGAAATTAAAAAGACTCTTACCTCATCATCGTTTTGAAAACTTTGTATTGCTTTTTCCCTGTCAGGCGCAGACGTGCTTCCATCAAAATATTCATACTTCACACCGAGCTCTTCGAGTTTTGCTCTTATCAATGCCAGCATGCCGAGGAATTGCGAAAACACCAATGCTTTATGATCGCCGATGTTCTCAACGATCTCTCTTGCCAGTTCATCGAGCTTGATAGAATGATTTTCAAATTTTTCTTCTTCATTCAATATAGCCGGTGAGTCGCAGATCTGCCGCAGCTTCATCAATCCCTGTAAGATCGTAAGCTGCGAACGTTGTATGCCCTGTTCCTGTATTGTGCCCAATATCTTATCACGAAAATCATTGCGATAAGCTTCATAAATTTTTCTTTGCTCATCTTCCATTTCACACCACAATATCATTTCCTGTTTTTCCGGAAGATCTTTTGCCACCTGTTCCTTTGTACGGCGAAGAATAAAGGGATATAATATTTTGCGGAGATGATCTTTTCTATCGGCTTCACCAAACTTATCGATCGGTATCGCAAACTCCTGCCGGAAAAATTCCATTGTGCCCAGCATACCCGGGTTTAAGAAATTCATTTGGGCAAATATGTCAAACGTGTTATTCTGAAGCGGCGTACCGCTCATGCACAAACGATTCTTCGCGTTTAACAAACAGGCGGCCTTTGTTACCTTGCTTGATGGATTTTTGATCGCCTGCGATTCATCCAGTATCACATAATCAAATTCAACGCTCATCAATAATTTGATATCGCTTCGTAAAGTACCATAAGTAGTGATGGTCACATTGTGATCGATCAATTCATCTTTTGTTCTTGTTCTTGTAGCGCCATGATGAATGCGATACGTTAATTTCGGCGTGAACTTTTTTATCTCATTCTCCCAGTTATAAATAAGCGTGGTGGGGCAAACAACCAATGCTTTTAACCTGCCCTGTTCAGTAAGAAAGTGTTCGAGAAAAGAAAGAGCCTGTACAGTTTTACCCAAACCCATATCATCAGCCAGTATTCCTCCCCATTTGATATCTCTTAAATAATTCAACCATTGATAACCTGCCACCTGGTAGGGCCGCAATATCATCTTTAAATTATACGGTGGTTCGATCTCTTTGATCTGGTTAAAATTTCTAAGGTTCTCATATTTCTCTTCCAATTTAACAACCAGTTCTTCTTCATCCCGATTTTCATATAACTCATCTACGACGCTCAAATGATAACGTGACAACTTGAGATTGTTATTGCTGCCTTCACCTACACGAAACAGCAATGAATATTTTTTTAACCACTCTTCCGGCAAGATTCCCAATGTACCATCATTCAATTGTACAAACTGCTGCTTATTGGCCAATGCCCTTTTCACCTCTGCTACCGTCACTCTTTGTTCGCCAAATACAATATCTACCTTTGCATCAAACCAATCGGTATTACTGCTGATGAAGATCTTTGTTTGTGGTTTAGCCGTATTGAAACGGAAATTCTTTAACGCTTCAAATCCATACACAGGCGTTTTCATGTCCTTCATCGCATCTACAAATAAAAAGAACCAGTTATTCTTTAATACATCGGTTCCTTTTAATGCCAGTGAACCCACTTCTTCATTCGTAATAAAATTCGAATGAAGACTTTGTAATTTTTCAATAAATATTCTTTCCGCTTCGCGGTTGCGATGAACGATCACTACTTTATCATCCTGCGGTACAATGATCTCATCCCTGTCCCTTGAACGTGTTTCATATCCTTTATAAGAAAACGAAGGTTGAAAAACGAGATAATCTCCTTTTTCAATTAAAAACAATTTTACTTCCGGCTCACCAGATTTGATCTCATATACCAACGATTTGTCAAAGTCTACTTTGTATTCTTTTGTCAGCGGTAAAATAAACTGGTGCAATGTTTTGTTCCAGTCTTCTGCTTCGACAACCATTTTACCTGTCTCTAAAAATTTTTCGACAAGATGTATTACTTCATTGTTCCTCCATAAATGCAACTGTTGATTGTATAAAAAGAATAAGGGCCCGGGACTTTCATTATCACCGAGATCATATTCCATGCTGCCGATCTTTACGCGGCATTGAATAGCATAATGAGAATTCTTTTTTATGATAAAATGCGGTTGCGCTTCTTCAGTTGCCAACTGCAGTTGTTCAAGATTGCCTGTCTTGAATGCCTTACCTGCCGGCAGCAGGAAGGCCATTTTATTTTCTTCCGGTTCGGCAAAAAGTTTTTTTAGTTTGGGTAAAAGATATTCAGCCATCAGCTCTTTTGTTTCTTCAGGCAGGTCCTCTTCTTCCTGGTGAATGATATTTTCCCAGATACCCGCAAAAGGAGAATTGCGGCTGATATATTTATTGATCTCTGTTTCCTGCAATTTGCGCAATGAGGTCAGCAATTGCTTATCGCCTTCGGATAATTTATCTGTTTCCACATAGCGGCTGATATCTAACTTTTCAGTCTTGCCAATAAATCCATCGCCGGCATCATTCGGTTCCCCGAGTATAACGTCGATAACAAACTGCGGATAATTCTTTTTAGTAAAATTGAACACGATGCCCAGCTTCTGTGAGGGCTTTGGTGTTTCTTCTTCTGCTACCTCTGGTTGTTCCTGGACTTTATTCTCCGGAATAACAACCGGTTTTACATAAGTATTTGCAACAGGGGCCGCTACTCTTTTTATACTGCTGTCCAATACTCTTAAAAAAGGTTTGCCTTCTTTATAAGCAAATTCAAATTTTCCTTTCAGGTCATCTTTTAATGAATAACCATAGGCTTCCAATAGTTTGTTCTTTTCTTTATCCCAGTTGCGGATGCTGTCGAAATAATTAGCACCATAACTATTGAGCAATTGAAGAAAAACGATCACTTTGGGCAAACACAATACATGATCGGGATCTTCATAATCACAACTGGTATCAAAATTTCTTTCTTCATTTTTGCGAATGATGACCTTGAATGTTTCCCCGTTTAAAACAAGCGAAGCTTTTACTGTTTCATTATCTGCCATGTCAATATTTGCTTTTTGTGTACGCAAATATTTTTCAGCCTCTTCAAACGTAGAGGGCGATGAAAGCAAACGAAGTGATTTTAATTCGATCGCTTTCATTTTAGCAACTGTATGCCGCTGGTCATACTTTACATCTTCACTTTGAAGATGACCGCGGTCGATCATTTCCTGCAATTGAAATAAGGAAGCAGATTCATGCCGGCATATATCACCAAGATTATAAGGGCAGCTGCAACGAAGCGAAAGTGATTGCGGGTCTTTGAACTTTTGAATATAAACTTTATAGAAAGTAGAGTAACTATCATCTTTTACTCTGAACACAGCAGAACCAAACAGGTCATCATATTCCACCAATTCTACAAAGCCGATCGCATGAATTTTTTTTCCACGACGGATCACTTCATCAGTTCCATGGGTATAAACGTATTTTAAAAGATGGGGTAGGGCCATTCAGTCTTTCAGTTTTACAGTTAACAGTCTTCAGTCATTAGTTGTCAGTTATCAGTCGCCAGTCACTATAAAACTGACTGACGATTGCAGATTGACAACTGTAAGACTGGACAGGGCAATCGGCAAAACTAAATGAATATGATTTGTATTTCCAGCGAAAAAAGGATAAATAAAAAATAAATTTTATTGCTAAACAATGAAGAAAAAATGGAGTATCTTGTACGCCTTTTTTTCACGAGAAAGATATTATGATATTGGTGATTGGGATATTAGAGCCTCTTCAATATCTAATATCTTAATATCCCAATATCGAATACCAGGTACACAACAATTTTAAGGAGTTTTATTTCAACACAAGTTTTCCTTCTTTATATAAAGGCAATACGTTTGCGCCATCGGCGGTCAGGCAATAACGAATATCTTTTTCCAAACCAAAACCCATCAGGCGATGATAATGTGAAGCATCATTAGCTTTCATAAATGCAAAAAGATCTTTCTTTCCTTTTTCATACATTTTTTCAGCCATATGAGATGAGTCGCAGTTGATAGTAAAATGATCTTTTATCCTGTTGATGACAGCGCCGGCGAATAATGTGTCTTCAATATTTACCCGATCCTTCCAGGCTGCGCAAGCAAGCATCACATCCTTTTTCATTTCAATCAAATGATCACAGATCGCCGATAAATTCGGAAACGAACCAACAACAATTTCCTTTGCACCTTTATCCAATGCCATATGTAATAACCTTGTGCCATTGGTTGTAGTAAGCACCAATGTTTTTCCTTCAATGAATTCTTTGGGGTATTCAAATGGCGAGTTGCCATACTCCAATCCTTCAGCGATCTGCCCATCTCTTTCACCGGCCGTTACTCCCATTATTTGTTTACCAATCTCCATGCATTTTGAAATGCTGTCAACAGGAATGACTGACCTTGCGCCATTATTCAAAGCAGTGACGATAGTTGAAGTGGCCCGCAATACATCAATGACCACAACAATACTATTGTTGATGTCGTATAAATGTAAAAGGGCGGGAGATAAGGATGTATATAAATTGGGCTTGTTGCTCATTCTTAAGCCGCAAAAATAAGGAAGATGTGAGATTAGATTGAGATATTAGATATTGTGATATTGGATATTAGATATTAGGACAACTCAATCAGACTCACTTAATATCTTAATATCCCAATATCCTAATATCCATTTTACTTAATCAGCAGCTTCTTCCATTTTTCCGTTTCAGCAAACTCTTTAATGGTCTTGTTGCGCTGCTCGATCAGTCTTCTCATGTATTTTGTGAAGTATAATGAATTAAAGACTCTTCCCATGGCCCCGTAAGGTGTTTCAAAATGGATAAGATCGATCATGATCGTTCCATTCTCACAAGGCTTGAAATGATGTTCGTGTTTCAACATTTTAAAGTCGCCCTTCGACTGTTCATCAATAAATATTTTGGGCTTTATCATTTCAGTGATCCTTGTGCGGAGCAATCTTGTTTTAAACAAATGCTTTGCCTTCCATGTCACCGTTTCATCTTTTTCTATCAGGCCAAAACGTGTACCGGCAACGGCTTCTTCCTTATGTTTGGTCATTGATTGCTTGTGAAGATCTATGTTCCTGCTGAGGTCAAATACCCTGTCTACAGGTGCAGCAATAAATGTTGTAAGATGAATGTTCGGCATGTCGGCAATTGAGGTAAGCTTCATGGTAGCGGATTTTCGCTATACTAGCAAAAATTTTACCATTATTGAAATTTTAAGCACTAAAAGGAATCTTTGCCACCTTCGCCTGTAGTAATTTATCACGCACTTTAATGTAAATATCCGTCCCAATTCCCGCAAAGGCTGTCCGTACATATCCCATTCCTATCGCCTTTCCAAGACTTGGAGATTGTGTTCCCGATGTAACAACACCAATAGGTACTCCTAACTGATCTTTTATTTCATAGCCATGACGGGGAATTCCTTTTTCAATCATTTCAAATCCCACCAGCTTACGTTCTGGCCCTTCCTTTTTTTGTTGTTCTAAAAATTCTCTTGCCGTAAAATCTTTCGTGAACTTGGTGATCCATCCTAACCCTGCTTCCAATGGTGAAGTGGTATCATCAATATCATTTCCATATAAACAAAAACCCATTTCCAAACGTAATGTATCTCTTGCACCAAGACCAACAGGTTTTAATCCCTGGGTTGCACCGGCAGCAAATATGGCATCCCATATTTTTTCAGCATCGTTTCCTTTATCTTCAAAATAGATCTCTACTCCGCCTGCGCCGGTATAGCCTGTTGCGCTTATCAAAACATTATCGACACCTGCAAATTTTCCTTTTACAAATGTGTAATATTTCAAATTCAAAATATCAATATCCGTTAATGGTTGCAGGATCTTTGTCGCATTGGGGCCCTGTACAGCAAGCAGGCAGGTTTTATCGGAGATGTTGTGCATCTCTGCTTTGTTTTTATTATGCTTAACGATCCAGTTCCAGTCTTTTTCAATGTTTGAAGCATTTACAACAAGCATATAAACTTTATTCTCTTCGATGCAGTACACAAGCAGGTCATCCACGATACCGCCATTATCATTGGGAAGACAACTATACTGTGCCTGGCCGGCTTTTAATTTTGAAGCATCATTGCTCGTTACTCTTTGAATAAGGTCCAAAGCATGTTCGCCTTTTAAAATAAATTCTCCCATATGACTGACATCAAATACGCCTGCGTTTTTTCGAACCGTAGCATGTTCATCATTAATACCTGAATAACTGATGGGCATATTATATCCTGCAAACTCGACCATCTTTGCGCCTAAGGCAATGTGTTTTTCAGTAAAGGGAGTATTTTTCATTTATTCTTTATTTGTCCCGTCCCGATAGCTATCGGGATCGTCGGGGAGGCAAATGTAAGGTTAGCTTTTGAATTATTTTTTTATTCGGCCAAGTCTTATGTGAAGGGGAAAATAAATTTTCATCTCTTCTTTTTTCCAATGAGGACTTACTTGTTCAATTACCTCCCGAACGGGATTAAAATTATTCGCCGCGATGAATTTTTGTACTGCTGACCATGTATTGATGTAGCCTTCCAGCTCATCAATCGTCCATTCATATTCCATACTAAATACGGGAGCGGTTATTTCCTCAAAAGGGAAAGGGATCGTTTTATATTCTTCATCAACATATTTGCGTTCATCATCCCAATAGGGCCCGACTATATTTTTATAAAATGACCGTATTGGCCTGTCGATCTCAGGAGTAATATTCAATAGTGAATAGGACCATGCTGCAAGTAAAGAAGAAGGTTTGGCTACTCGCTTTACTTCATTATAAAATGCATCTGTAGCAAACCAATGCAAAGCCTGTGATACGGTAATTAGATCAAATGTATTGTTGGCAAAATTGGTTTTTTCAGCCGGCTGAACGGAATAATAAATGTTTGCTGCCTGTTTCGCTTTATCAATTTGTTTTTGACTGATGTCTGTTGCAAATACTTTTTCAAAATGTTTTGCGAGCACTTCAGCGCTTTGTCCATTGCCGGTTGCACAATCCCAGGCGTTTTGTTTTTTATTGGTATGTTCTAAAATAAAATCGAACAATGCCCGGGGATAGGAAGGACGATATTTAGCATAGCTATCTGCTTGTTTGGAAAAATTGTCTTTCATGGTTCCCATCCTGGTTTTTGAACTTTTGTTCTGAAATGACCCACTCCAAAATGTTCTCTGCCGTTATTGGGTGCTGTTTCTACTGATTTAAAATCGATCCAGCCAAAGAGGCTGTCGCCGATATTGTAATCCGTTTTGTCCAATGTAAGTTTTTGGTAAATCACTTTAAAAGAAGGTTCAACTTCGCCTTCATAAACAATATCATCAGAGAAATAAGGTTGCGCATGAAATTTTTTGTTGAAGTATGCAATAGCGAATCCTTGTCCACCGAAGCCGTTACCGAATCCAATATCTATCGCCAGCGTATCCGATTCAAGCATAGCGGCGCGGCAGTTGTTGAATTTTGCATAATAATCATCTTTCTTCCGGCTGTCATAATAATAGGCAACATCACTTGTTCTTTTCATTAGCGAGTCCTGCTTTTCTAATACGGAAAAAAGCTCTTTTTGTTTATCGAGTTCTTTGTAAACGACATCTTTTTTTATTTCCGCATCTATAGTTACTTCCGTCCATTCATTTTCTTCTTTTTTTAGTTTGTCAGTTTTTGGAAGACGATTACAGCCAAATAGACCTGATGTTACTAAAATCAAGATAACAATACTATGTAGGGTTATTATAAACTTCACTTTTGTCATTTATTAAAAACACTGAATGATTCCCAGGCAAAGATATTTATAAAAGCAAAAGCCCCTTACCGGGGCCCTGCTTTCCCCGCATTCACGGGGATCCAACTTCAACCTATTTATAAAAAAGATTCGACCATTGAGTAAACGGGTGATCCTTTGGCCACCTCCCGGTCATTTCTGTTCTTTATTTTTTCAATAAACCCTGAAGGCTTTGCTTCTTTTTGTTTTTTCTCCAGCTCTTTTATTTTTTGCTCCCTGTCTTTTCTTTCCTTTTCGCTTTCATCTTGTTTCTTTTTTAATTGTTCCAATTGCTGATCAACAGTCAGCGTATCAGTCTTATTCTCCTGGTTGTATTCATCATTATCATACCGGTAGTAATCCCGATCATTGACTGATTTTCCTGAGGGATCTTTCAAATTACCATCGAGGCCCATGGTATAATCTACATCGGTGCGAAAGCGGAAGTAGTTATCATCATAAGAATGGCTTGAAACAGTAACACCATTTATTGTTGTCTTGTACCTGCGTATGGTGTTAAATTTAAAATCTGAAGGGTTTAGCTTCTCAGGAACCGACCTGTCAAAACGTATTTTCTTTCCGAGTGGTACATAAACTACTACTTCCACCTGTTGCAAACGAAACTTACTTTCTTTGTCAATGGTATATCCATTACCAAGATCCAATATGCTATCCTTTGAAGAAACATAATATTGTATACGGTCAGCCCTGCGTTCTGCATCTTCCTTTGTTTTTCCACGACTCCATTTCAACAGGTCCACATGATAAGCGCTGTCATTGCTTAACCTGAAAGTAAATTTTACTGTTGATAGTCTTCCCGTATCTCCTGAAAGGTCCCAGCCTTGTGCGTCATCATCGATCCAGCTAAAATTACCTGAGTACTGCAGTTCAGGCTGAGAAACAGCAATAATCATTTTACCGTGTGAAGGTTGTGCGGTAGGTATTTCAACCTTGGTGCTCGCATACACACGAAAATCTCTGAATATACTTGCAGTCAGTAGTATGGCACAAACCCATCCTAAAGTCCAGAGAAAACCAAAGGTCCATCCAAGATAGCTGCGGCGTGAACGAACACGGAGTATCCTTCGAATGACCCATATTATAAAACCAACCAATGGAACAAGCAGAAAAAATATCAACGTACCCCAAGCATAAGCCTGCTGCCATTTACTTGTCCATAAAAAATCATTGATCGGCCACCAGGCGATACCGCCAAAGATCAATGCCATTACCGCGCAAAACAAACCGAAGGCAATTGTTCCGGCAATGAACAGGAAAAATACTTTGAATAAAACACCGATGGCATGTCCCAATCCTCTCCCGCTGTTACGTGCCGTTTCATTGACTTCTTTTGCAAATGTTTTTCCTTTTGTGTTGGCAAACTCTTTTGCCTTCGTACCTAAATTTTGTGCAGACTCTTTTACTTCTTCGCCCCATTGCTTAACACGGTCCTTTACATTTCCCATTCCTTCCTGTACATTCTGACGAATACTGTTCACATCCACTTTCTCTCCACGCATTTCCATTTTTTCATACGTGCTTCTTGCTTCGGGCAACACCATCCATAATATCACATAAGCAAGAATGAATGTACCGCTCAATGATCCAAATACAATATTGGGGAAAATATCAAAATCATTATGCCACCGGAAGCCATTTAAAATTCCGATCAAAATGCTTAGTACAAGTGGCGCGGCAAAAATGAGACGGATAGTTGATGTCCTTGAATTAAAATAAGCAGCCAACCCTCCGGCCACACCACCAATCACCCTGTCATCAGGATTGCGGTACAATCTTTTTCCTGAATAACCTTCCAGGTCGCTGCTGGGCAGAAACATCCATAGCAAAATGTAAATAAGGATGCCGAGACCAAAACCACCAAAGGTTATAATGGCAAACAGTATGCGAACAATGGCAGGATCTGTATTAAGATAATTGGCGAGACCACTGCAAACACCACCGATGAACTTGTCACTGCTGTCACGATACAATCTTTTTTTAGCCCTGGCTTCAGAATAGGAATATTCCTGTCTTGTGTTTTGTTTATTTGAAGTATCAGCAGTTGCTTCAATCGTATCTGCGTCAAAATCTTCAGGTCTTCCCATTGATGCGATGATCTCATCGATGTCTGCATCGGTTATAGAAGAAGCGCCTTTGCGGATCTTTTCGTTCATTAACTCAGCGATGCGGCTTTCAATATCATTGATGATCTCATCGCGTCCTTCTTCGTTGGCGAAATACCGGCGAAGGCTTTCAATATAACCCTGCAACTTTTCATACGCCGAATCTTCTATCGGTATTACCCGGCCGCTCAGGTTTATGTTGATGATCTTTTTCATTGTAAAACTATTTTTGGTTGAAGTCTGGAAAAATTTTTTATCTAATTATTTAATGGTTGATCGTTTTTGTTTGCCAGGGCGTTGACACCGTTGGATAACTCGTTCCATGTTTGCTCCAGCTCTTTATAAAAGGCTTCTCCCTTTTCGGTCAGCAAAAAATATTTTCGCGGCGGACCCGAGTTGCTTTCTACCCAGCGATAGGTTAACATTTCTGCATTTTTTAATCTCGTCAATAAAGGATATAATGTTCCTTCCAGTATTTGCAGGTTGGCGGCTCTCATTTCTTCGACAATATCACTTGGATAAGCCTCACCGCGACGGATGATAGAAAGGATGCAAAACTCGAGTATCCCTTTCCTCATCTGGCTCTGCGTGTTTTCAATATTCATAACTCAATTTTTATTAATGGGACCCATTTTTATTTTTAATTAATGATCGTAGCTGACAACTCTTGCTATCTTCCATTCTCCGTTTTTTTTCTGCCACACATGAACGAACTTGAATGTTCCGCAGTCCTGTTTACCATTTTCTAAATGGCAAAAAGTGTGAGAACCTATTTCCATAGCACCATAACCAGGTATGGGATATACTTCCAAACTTCCCTTTACCAGGTCTCTTCTTAATCCATTGTTTGCTTTTGCAGTTGATCGCATGAATTCAATGGTATGCTGATAACCCGTCAAACCCCCTTTATCATGATAGAACTCCAAATCGTCAGTAAACATCTTTTTGAACTGTGTTGTATCTCTTGAATTAAAAGCACCGAATACTACGCTATCCATCTTTTCAATCTCTTTATAAAGATCTTTATTGGGAGCCTGTTGAGCTTTCGTCAAAGTGATCACACTTAAATGAAGAACCGCGAACAGGAGAATAACCTTTAAAACTAATTTGCAATCCATGTTTTTTTGTTTGCTGAAACAAAGATAGGGTGATATTTGGTACTTTACAACACATAGTACCAAATATTTCCTAGTAATGCCTATTGAAAGGGAGCTAAATCAGACTCTAAGCACCTGGCAGTCAAGGCAAATGTATTTTTGATGTTGGTCAATTTTATTTTTTTAGCAAATTGATAGATGGCAAATGATAGGGATAAAGCGCATGATGGACGTTCTTTGCAGTATGAACCGCCTCCTAATTGCTTCGACCTTTTTGTTATTGTTAAGCTCTTGTTCGGATAAATACAACGCCTTTAAAAATAACTATCATTTCAAGAGTCAGACTGGCCAGGCTGATTATAGCGATTTGCAGTATTGGGCAGCTCATCCGCAGAAATGGGATCCATCAGATAGTATACCTTCTCCTCTTCGCAACGAGCCAAAAGATTCATCTGTTGATGTCTTTTTCATTCATCCTACTACTTATACCCATAGAATGACAACAGACAATGCTGCTATCGATGATGATTATATAAATGCAAAAACAGATTACTCCACTATTTTATACCAGGCAAGTGTATTCAACGGACAATGCAGAGTATTTGCACCAAGATACAGGCAGGCGGCTTTTAATATGTTTTTTGAAACCGATGAAGCCAAAAGAAAACAAGCATTGGGAATTGCCTATGCAGATGTTGCTGCTGCTTTCAATTATTATCTTCAACATTGGAACAATGGAAGGCCTATCATCATTGCGGGGCATAGCCAGGGAAGTTTATTGGCAGAACAGTTGTTGAAAGATTTCTTCGAAGACAAACCATTATCCAAACAATTAGTTGTCGCTTATGTTACAGGTTGGTCGGTGCCCAAAGAATATTTTACTTCATTAAGAATGTGCAATGATTCTTTGCAAACCGGATGTATTTGCAGCTGGCGCACTTTACGCAATGGCTACGTTCCCGGCATATTAAAGAATGAAAACGGAAACTCGTATGTAACCAATCCTTTAACATGGACCACCGATACATTCTATGCTCCTAAAGAATTAAACAAAGGAAGTGTGCTGACAAAATTCAACAAGGTATACAAACAAACCACCGATGCACATATCAGTAATGGATTGTTGTACGTCAAACGACCAAAATTTCCCTGGAGCTTTTTATACACGACAAAGAATTATCACATCGGTGATATCAATCTGTTTTATTTGAACGTCAGGGAAAATGTTGGACAGCGCATCCGTTCATTCAAAAAGAAATAGGTTAATGTTGCTTGCTCATCCATTCTAATTCTTCCGGCGCCGCTTTTACCAACGCGTATTTTTTGACTGCATTTATTAACGCTTCATCGACGGCGTCGATGATCTTCTGATAAGACGCTTCGTGCCCTGCTTTGATCAGTAACATTAAACCATCACGTTTTTCTTTCTCATTAAATACTTCATTTTTCCAGATGCTTTCTTTCAAAAACCATGATAATAACAAACATGATTATCGTCATCCAGACCGTTAATGCATTTGATCCGCCAGAAGTGGTAATATTCTTGCCCCTTAAGAAAAGATTTTTGGTAATTAATAATTGGCAAATCCGGCAGATAAACTGATTTGTGACGTTCTTTGTAGTATGAGCCGGGTATTGATCTTTTTGGGCATTTTATTGTTATTAAGCTCCTGTAAATACAACAGTTTTAAAAACAACTATCAGTTTAAAAGCAAAGATGGCAATCCTGATTATAGTGATCTTAATTATTGGGCGGCCCATCCTGATAAGTGGGATCCTTCGGATAGTATACCCGCACCTCTTCGCAATGAACCAATGGATTCGACGGTCGATGTTTTTTTCCTTCATCCAACTACCTATACTGGCTTTAAGAAATCAAACAAACGCAATGCGCCGATAGACAATGCTTATATAAACGCCAAAACTGATTATTCTACTATTTTATACCAGGCCAGTGTATTTAACGGGCAATGCAGAGTATTTGCTCCAAGATACAGGCAAGCTCATATCAACGCTTTTTTTGCACAAGAAAATAAAAAAAACCTGCATGCATTTGAATTGGCCTATACCGATCTTAAAAATGCTTTTGAATACTACCTGCAACATTGGAATAATGGAAGACCGATCATAATAGCCGGTCATAGCCAGGGAAGTAAACTGGGAGAGCGGCTGCTGAAGGAATATTTCGAAGGCAAGCCGCTTCAAAATAAATTAGTAGCCGCTTATATTATTGGCTGGCAATTACCGAAAGAATATTTTACTGAATTAAAAATGTGCAGTGATTCTGTGCAAACCGGTTGCATCTGCAGTTGGCGCACCTTTCGCAAAGGCCGTGTGCCATTTTATCTGAAAAAAGAAAAAGGAAACTCTTATGTTACCAACCCGCTGAGCTGGACAACGGATACGCTATATGCTCCCAAAGAACTGAACAAAGGAAGTGTATTGACAAAATTTAATAGAGTTTATGAACAACGGACCGGGGCACAGGTTAAAAATGGTCTTTTATATATAAGTAAACCGAAATCACCCTGGAACTTTTTGAACGCCATAGGAAATTATCATTTAGGCGACATTAATTTATTTTATTTGAACATAAGGGAAAATGTGAAGCAGCGCATCCGTTCATTTAAAAATAAATAAGCTACCGTTGCTTAGTCATCCACTCCAATTCTTCCGGCGACGCTTTTACTAATGCATATTTTTTCACCGAATTTATCAAGGCTTCATCAAGGGCATCGATGACCTTTTGATAAGGCGCTTCGTTACCCGCTTTGATCAGTAACATTAAACCATCACGTTTTTCTTTTTCCTTACTTGCATCAAGCCACTGTTGTTTTTCCCGAATGATCTTTCCCAATCCATCGGTTTCTGAAAAATTTGTTTTGAATATTTCATTTTTTTCGGATGCCTTCTTCCAGTCGCCATGATAATAATAAATACGTTCATCGCCATCAAGCAAAACTGTTAATGCATTCGACTGTGCAAGTGTCATACTATCCTTACTGTCCTTCGGCATGTTGAGTTTCATCGATGCCGGTTTTCTGAGCTGGGCAGTAAAAACAAAAAACGTGATGAGTAAAAAACCAAGATCAACCATTGGCGTCATGTCGGTTCGCAGGCTATGTTTTTTCATGCGTTTGACGCCGGCTCTGCGGCGGTGATCAATGCCGGTTGCAAGTATTTCTGCCATAAGCAATTTTATAATTTAGACGCAGGCGGGTGACAATTCCACAATATCTCATTATATAAAATGACCATGATCATAACAAGGCAGGCATTGTTCTTGTACCTTCATACTATAAAACAGCATAGTATGAAGACAATTATCATCCCAACAGATTTTTCTCCGGCTGCAACCAATGCAGTTAACTATGGAGTTGATATGGCGCTTGCAATCGATGCCAGCGTTTTATTATTGCATGTCTATAACATACCGATTGCACTGGGAGATGTGCCGGTAGCATTACTTTCGGTAGATGAATTAAAACAAGCTGCTGAAAGTAATATCGAAAGATTAAAAAAAGATCTTGAGCACGTAACGTCCGGCAAATTGAAAATTTATGCAGAAGCAAGATTGGGAAATGTAGTAGACGAGTTGGAAGAATTGTGTCAGAACACTCACCCCTTTGCAGTAGTGATGGGAACAACAGGTGTGTCGGCGGTTGAAAGAACTTTATTTGGAAGCAATACGTTAACGGCTATCAAGCATTTGAAATGCCCCGTGATATGTGTACCCAAAGGAAAAGAATATGGCAAAGGCGTTCATAAGATCGGCCTGGCCTGCGATTTCAGGGAAGTTGTCGAAACAACACCCGTATCTGAAATAAAAGAATTCGTGAAAGAATTTCATGCACAGTTATTCGTGTTGAATGTTGACTATGATAACCAGCAGTTCAAAGCAGATACTCCCGAACAATCTGCATTATTACATACTGCATTGGAAGAAGTACACCCCGAATATCATTTTATTACTCATAAAGACATTGAAGATGGTATCAACGAATTTGCAGAAACACATGATCTTGACCTGGTGATCGCCATTCCGAAAAAACATAAGTTGCTGGATGGATTGTTTAAGAAAAGCTCAACAAGGCAATTGGTATTTGAATCGCATGTGCCGGTGATGTGTGTACACGAATAAAAGAACGCTAATGGATACGAATTAGCGCTAATTCGTATCCATTAGCGTCATTAGCGTATTTAAAATTCTGCACTCTTTGGCGTTCTCGGAAATGCAATTACGTCGCGGATGTTCGTCATGCCGGTAACAAACTGTACCATTCTTTCAAAACCCAATCCAAATCCCGCATGCGGTACAGTACCAAATCTTCTTGTATCCAAATACCAGTATAATTCTTCAACAGGGATCTTCATTTCTTTCATTCTTGTTTCCAACTTTTCCAATCGCTCTTCTCTTTGAGAGCCACCGACAATTTCACCAATACCCGGTGCAAGAATATCCATTGCGGCAACAGTCTTTCCATCATCATTCTGTCGCATATAAAATGCTTTTATTTCTTTTGGATAACCAGAAAGAATAACGGGCTTCTTAAAATGTTTTTCTACCAAATATCTTTCATGCTCGCTTTGCAGGTCCATTCCCCAACCGGTGATCGGGTATTGAAATTTCTTTTTCTTATTATGATTGCTTTCTCTTAAGATATCGATCGCTTCAGTGTAAGTAAGACGTTCAAAATTATTATTCAGCACAAACTCCAGCTTTTCAATCAATCCCATTTCACTTCGCTTATCCTGGGGTAGTTGCTTTTCTTCTTCCACTAAACGCTGAGATAAGAACCCGAGATCATCACGGTTATTATCCATTGCATATTTGATAATATACTTAATGAACTCTTCCGCAAGGTTCATATTGTCTTCCAGGTCATAGAAAGCCATTTCGGGTTCTATCATCCAGAATTCAGCAAGGTGTCTTGTAGTATTGGAGTTTTCAGCACGAAAGGTTGGACCAAATGTATAAATATCTCCAAATGCTGTTGCACCTAATTCACCTTCTAATTGTCCGCTTACTGTTAAGTTAGTACTGCGTCCAAAAAAATCTTCTTTAAAGTTGATGCTCTTATCATCGTTTCTTGGAGGATTATCAAATGGTAAGGTGGTTACACGAAACATTTCACCGGCCCCTTCTGCATCACTCGCTGTTATGATCGGTGTATGCATATAAACAAATCCTTTATCGTTAAAGAATTTATGAACAGCATAAGCCAATGAATGACGAACACGGAAGACAGAACCAAAAGTATTGGTACGAAAACGCAAATGAGCGATCTCTCTTAAAAATTCAAGACTGTGTTTTTTGGGCTGCAATGGATATTTTTCTGCATCACTGTCTCCCAATATCTCAATCGTATCTGCTTTCAGGTCCATCTTTTGTCCCTTACCCAAAGATGGAACGATGCTTCCTTTGATCTTCAATGAAGCGGATGTGGTGATGCGTTTGAGGATATCATCATCAAACTTTCCCAGTTCAGCTACTACCTGCAGGTTATTGTTTGTTGACCCGTCATTCAAAGCAATGAACTGGTTGTTCCGAAAGCTGCGCACCCATCCCATTACAATTACTTCCTGGCCGTTCGGCTCCTGCGCCAACAGCTCTTTTATTTTTATCCTCTTATTAAACATCGTTGAAAGTTAAGTCCCGTCCCGATAGCTATCGGATTTTCGGGAGGCAAAGATAACGCAGAACAATTCAGATAATGCAGGCGAAGCTGGAAACAAACGATCAGGCTATTTGGCCATTCACCGGCATTTCTATTTCCAATGTAAAGCCTTTGCCTGGTTCGGTTTTTATCGCAATGCTTCCTTTAAATATGCTGACACGGCCGGTAATATTTTTCAAACCTATTCCCGTCGTCACTTTTCCTTCTTCCATCCCCTTTCCATCATCTGAAATAAGCATTTTGAAAAGCGCATCGGTTGTTTGCAGTGAAATAGTGGCATTACTCGCCTTTGCATATTTGATGATGTTTGTGCATTGTTCCTGTGCTATCCTGTAAACAGCGATCTTTTGCTGATCGTTCAATGATCCTTCCCTGAATTCTCTGTCGTCTATATGTGTTCTTACTCCTGCTGCCTCAAGCATGCTTTTGGCAAGATCAGCTAATTGTTTCGAAAGACCTTCCAACTCAAGATCGGGAGTAACAAGTTTATGAGATAACTTCCTGTTCTCATCAATTGCTTCTTGTATATGACCGATACAGGAATCGATCAGCTCAGGAGCTTTTGCGGGGTTGTTCTTGATCATCGATAAAAGTATTTTCGTGCCTACCAATATCTGGTTCACATTATCATGCAATTCCATTCCAAGAGCGGTTCTTTCTTTTTCCTGTGCTTCCAACGCTGTCGCTGTTATTTTTAATTGTTCATTTCGTTGTTGTTCCAGCAGGTCCTGTACCAGTTTTTTTCTTTCTGTAATATCAGACAGTGTGCCGATATAACCCGTTATTGAATGATTCCTGTCAAACATGGGAGTAGCGTTGCCCGTTACCCATCTTATATTTCCTTTTTTATCAATAAGCCGGAATTCGGAAGATGATTCAATCCCGCTTTTTGCCTTTTCACGCCACTGGTTTATTTGTTTTTCTTTATCATCAGGATGAAGTACATCCTGCCATCCTTCTCCCATTGCTTCTTCATAGGTCAAACCAGTATATTCCATCCACGCCTCATTAACATAAATGGTTTTTCCCGCGGCATCTGTTTGAAATATTCCAACCGGGGCATTACTGGTCAGCGTACGAAAGCGGAGTTCGTTCTTGCTTAACTCTTCTTCTGCTTTTTTCTTTTCAGTAATATCTTTACGAATGGATAAATATTGGTAAGGTGTACGATCTTCATTGAGAAATGGCACGATCGTAGTATCAACCCAATATAAACTTCCGTCTTTGGCTTTGTTGCGAAATTCGCCTCTCCAGATCTTTCCATTGGCAATAGTGACCCATAGATAACGGAAATATGATGCCGCATGATAACCTGAATTAGTGATACGGTGATCCTGGCCGATCAGCTCTTCGTTAGAATATTTAGAGATCTTACAGAAGTTCTCATTGGCATAAATTATTATTCCTTTCTGATCCGTAATCTCAACAATGGCGGATTGATCCAACGCATACTTGTAATCGGCTATTTCTTTTTCTGCTCTTCGCTTGTTTAACGCGGCATCGATCGCGGCTGGCAATCGCAGCATCCTGTCCTTTAAAATATAATCATCGGCTCCTGATTTGATGATATTGGCGGCGAACTCTTCCGAAACAGTTCCTGTTACAAGTATAAATGGAAGGTATGGGAACCGGTGTCGCGTAAGAGAAAGCGCTTCCGCTCCTGTAAACTGCGGCAGATCATTGTCAGAAAGTATGACGTCGGGTGAAAACTCATCGAAGGTTTTTAAAAAACCGTATTTACTGTCTACAACTTTAAATATGCAATCCTTTTTCTCGTTTTTCAGCAATCGCTGAATAAGTTCGGCATCCGAAGGATTGTCTTCCACGATCAATATTTTTAACGCGGCTTTCATAAGTCATTTAATTATTTGGGTGATTGATTAAGTAGTAACCAATAAAACCCAAGGTTTTTTATCGCTTGTGCAAAGCTTTCAAAATTGACGGGCTTTACGATATAACTGTTAGCGCCCAGCTGGTAACATTTTTGAATATCAGGATCTTCTTTAGAAGACGTCAATATTACAACGGGTGTTGATTTTGTGCGATCATCGGATTTCATTTTTTGCAACACTTCTATCCCATTTACTTTCGGCATTTGAATATCGAGCAATACCAGTCTCGGGGGAAAAGCGATATCCCTTGTACCGGTATATTTACCTGTGGCAAAAATGAAGTCAAGCGCTTCTTCACCATCGTGTACATGAACAAGGTTGTTTGCCATGTTATGTTTTTTTAATTCCCTGATGGCTAATTCCGCGTCATTGATATTATCTTCTACGAGCAACACTTCAACTGAATTATGATTCATAGTTTAGATTTTTATTTTTATTCATCCGGCAGGCTGAACCAAAAAGTAGCGCCTTTATCTATTGCTGCTTCCGCCCATACTTTGCCGGCATGTTTTGAAATTATTTTTTCGACAATAGCAAGCCCTACGCCGGTACCTTCAAATTCATTAGCCGGATGAAGCCGCTGAAAAACCCTGAAAAGTTTATCCTTATATTTTGCATCGAACCCAACACCGTTGTCCTTAACAAAAAACAAGACCTGGTGCTGTTGTTTGACAGAACCTATTTCAATCCGCGGACGTTCTTTGGTGCCGGAATATTTGATCGCATTGGAAATAAGATTGACCCATACCTGCCTTAATGTATTGGCATCTGCTTTTACTTCGGGCAAACAACGAATGACCCACTCAATATTGAGGTGTTTTGTTTGATCTGAAAATGTATTGATCACATCTTTTACCAGATCATCAGTTGCCAGTGATGTTTTAACAACGTCCTGCCTGCCAAGTCGTGAAAAAGCCAGCAGGTCATCAATAAGATGACCCATCTTCATTGTATTGTTTTTGATAATCGAAGTAATTCTTTTTGCTTCATCATCTAATTTGCTGCTATAATCTTCTTCGAGTATGGCGGTGAACCCAATGATAGCACGTAAGGGTGCTCTCAGGTCATGCGAAACCGAATAAGAGAATGCTTCCAATTCTTCATTACTGGTTTTCAATTCAGCGGTACGCTGAATTATTTTTTGTTCAAGACCGCGATTCAGTTCTGCAATATCACGTTGGGCTTTTTTCAGTTCAGTTACATCAATAGCTACCGTCATGATCGTGTAAACATGATCGTTTTCATCCTTTAGAGGAATAAATCTTGAAATAATATCGTAGCCGGACCTGCTACTTTCGGTAGTAACGGTTTCTCCATCAAAAGCCCGGTTGAGATCTTTTTTAACGGCCGCGAATCTTTCCGCCGTTAAAATATCTTCTGCTTTCTTTCCCAATAATCCTTCTTTTGAATAGCCCAGTTTTTCAAGCATATCGCCCTCAACCAGCAGGTACCTGTATTCACGATCCATCAGGCATATCACAGAACCGGGAATACTGGAAGCAATCGTTTTATAGATCTTTTCGCTTTTGATCAATTTCTGTTCAGCTTCTTTTCGCAGTGTTATATCGCGGAAGTTGGTCACCATTGCATTTACTGCTTCTATATGCAATAAGTTTGTCATAACACCTTCTAACCAGATATAATGGCCTGATTCATTTTTGAAACGGCATTCAAATGAAATGGGCACACCGGGTTTTGCCAATGATTCGGCCCGTTTGCGTTTAAGATTTTCGACGTCTTCAGGATGAGCGAGTGTAATTGTGTTTTCCCTTGTCACATTGCCCATCATCTTTTCCGCGGCAGGGCTGCGATAAATGCTGTTTGCATACTCATCCGTCAGGGCAATGCCTTCGGCGCTGTTCTCTATAAGAGAGCGAAAACGCATTTCACTGGAAGCAAGGCTCTCTTCCATTTTCTTGCGTTTTGTTATATCTGAGCGAATGGCAACATATTGATAAGGCTTCCTCTTGTCGTCGAGAAAAGGAACAATAGTGGTGTCTACCCAATAGATGCTGCCATCCTTTGCTTTGTTCTTTAATTCACCTTTCCAGATCTTGCCGTTTGCAATCGTGACCCACAAATTGCGGATGAAATCTTTTGAATGATAGCCTGAATTAATGATGCGATGATCCTGCCCGATCAACTCTTCTGCATTGTATTTTGATATTTTGCAGAAATTATTATTGGCATATTTAATAATTCCTTTCTGATCTGTAATGGCCACGATTGATGACTCATCAAGGGCATATTTATAATCAGTAATTTCTTTTAAAGTATTCTTTATATCTTCTTCAGCGATTTTGCGCACAGTGATGTCTGATCTTATCGCTACATATTGGTAAGGCTTGCCCTTATCATTCAGGAAAGGAACGATCGTCGTATCTACCCAATAGATCGTACCATCTTTTGCTTTATTCTTTAACTCTCCTTTCCAGATCTTACCGTTGGCAATAGTGACCCACAGGTTGCGGATAAATTCTTTGGGATGATAACCGGAATTAATGATCCTGTGGTCCTGCCCGATCAATTCATTTACGCTGTATTTTGAAATTTTGCAAAAATTATCATTGACATATTTGATAATTCCTGTCTGATCTGTAATAGCAACAATGGACGATTCATCCAGGGCGTATTTATAATCGGCAATTTCTTTTAGGCTTCTCTGTAAATTTTCTTCGACCTGCTTACGTTCTGTGATATCAGACCTTATGGCTACATATTGATAAGGTTTTCCCTCATCATTCAGGAAGGGAACGATCGTAGTATCTACCCAATAGACAGTGCCATCCTTTGCTTTGTTCTTTAACTCTCCTTTCCAGATCTTGCCGTTTGCAATCGTCACCCACAAATTGCGGATGAAATCTTTTGAATGATAGCCTGAATTAATGATGCGATGATCCTGCCCGATCAACTCTTCTGCATTGTATTTTGATATTTTGCAGAAATTATTATTGGCATATTTAATAATTCCTTTCTGATCTGTAATGGCCACGATTGATGACTCATCAAGGGCATATTTATAATCAGTAATTTCTTTTAAAGTATTCTTTACATCTTCTTCCGCTATTTTGCGTACTGTGATATCAGATCTTATCGCTACATATTGATAAGGCTTTCCTTTATCATTCAGGAAAGGAACGATCGTCGTGTCTACCCAATAGATTGAGCCATCTTTTGCTTTATTCTTTAACTCTCCTTTCCAGATCTTACCGTTTGCAATGGTGACCCACAAATTGCGGATGAATTCTTTCGGATGATATCCTGAATTAATGATCCTGTGGTCCTGGCCGATCAATTCCTCACGACTGTATTTTGATATTTTGCAGAAATTGTCATTTACATATTTGATGATCCCTGTCTGATCGGTGATAGCCACAATAGATGATTCATCCAGGGCGTATTTATAATCAGTAATTTCCTTGACGCTTTTGCGAAGGTTTTCTTCCGCTTCTTTATTTTCAGTTACGTCCCTAAGGTTGATGACAACGGCTTTTATGGATTCATCCTCCAGCATATTTGTCATTATACCTTCAAGCCAGATGTAATGGCCTTCCTTATGCCGCGTACGGTAAGTGACAGGAATTGGTTCTTCGGGTTTATTTAGAACCTCTTTCAATGTTTTTTTCATTCTTTCCTGGTCATCGGGATGTATCAGTTCTATAAAGCCAAACTTTACTCTCTCTTCTTTCGTAAATCCTGTTATTCGTTCTGCTGAGGGGCTCCTGTAAATGGTTTTAAAATTCTCATCAGTTAAGCTGATAATATCTTTACTGTTCTCGATCAGGTTCCTGAATTTTTTTTCACTATGTATTATTTCGTTTGTTTTTTCTTCTACACGTTTTTCCAGGTCCAGGTTCATTAGCCTGATCTTTTCTTCAGCTTCTTTTCTTGATGTAATATCCAGGGCCGCTGTCAGGAGACAACCTTTACCCCCCACGCTTATCTTATCAATGTTTGTCGAAAGCCACCTGGGTTTTCCGTTCTTATCTTTAATTTGTGTTTCTTCATCTCTTACGAACCCGGTTCTCTCGATCTCTTTTACTACCAGGTCGCGTTTTTCAGGAACAACAAGCATATTTAATTCTAAAGATGTTTTTCCGAGCATTTCCTCTTTCCTGTAACCAACAAAGTCTGCAAAAGCATCATTGACTTCCATAAACTTGCCTGTTGATACTTCCGTAATGCATTTCATGATAGGACTTTTGTAAAAGAGAGTTGAGAACATAGACTCACTCTCTTTTATTTGCTTTTCAGCTATTTTCTGCGCAGTAATGTCTCTTCCTTCCCCAACAATGTAATCAACACTACCGTCTGGATTCAATATAGGAATGAGACTGAAGTTTATAGTAAGCACCTGGCCAAAAACAAAAATGCTTTCATTATAATTAATGGGTGTGCCGGAACAAGCATTATTAAAAGCATTACGCACCCTTGTATGCACTTCCGGATCAAATGTCCACCATTGTCCTTCGGTAAAATTTGTCTTCAGCAACTCTTCCATAGATAATCCGGAAGCCTGGAGCGCAATTTTATTTACCATCAGAATTTTTCCCTCGGTAGACAACTTCACACTAAGTGTAGACATACTGTCGATAAAATCCTGGATATCCTGGTTCTGTTTTTGAATTTGCTGTTCCGTTTTTTTTCGCTCTGTAATGTCACGGACGAACCCGATAAATAAGTACCGGCCCCGTATTTTGGAAGTAGCTGAAATATTCAGTGCAACATCGATCTCGGTATTGTCTTTTTTCAAGGCATTGGTTTCAATGATCTGGCCAAGTAAGGGACCTTCTCCTGTTCTCAAAAAATGTTTAAATCCGTTTGTATGTACGCCACGAAACCGGTCCGGAATAATAGTTTCCGATAGCAACTTACCTATTACCTCATTTTCTTCCCATCCAAAAAGCATTTCTGCTTTGGGATTCCATTTAACGATCTTTCCCGCTTCATCAATCACGATCACAGCATCGGGAGCGGCATTAAAAATTGTCTGGATCTGCTCTTCACTTGCCCGTAATTCATTTTCTGCCTCCTGTTTCAGTTTATCTCTTTTATTTAGTGATACAATAATGAACCAGGTCATAACAAGAAAGATGGTGGTAATGGTTAACACAAGCAATGTTGTTCCCAGTTCAAAAGGAATAATTCCCGACCATCCACCCCACATTCGTAAAAAACCAAGCAGTATAGGTATAATAATAGCGACGGGAACCAGGAAGCGGGCAATGACACTTCCGCTATAGCGACTGGCAAGTTCTTTTGTGATCCCCTTACCGGGAGTTGCAAACAGAATAGAAAACGAAATGAAAAGAAAGCAAATGGCGGTATGAATGGCCATTGGAATATAAACAACTACACCATAAGTGGTCCTTACCTTGTACAAGTAGCCGATAATAGATAATAAACCAAATAAGGCAACGACAATGGCAATAATGTGGGCAGGCATTTTTTTACTGCGGGTTTCAAAATTCACCAACAATAAAGAAATACCTGTAAGCATAAAACAAAGAGCAGTCTTCGGTGACATCCTGCTAAAAATATTTGCCTTGATGTCTTCATTTACTTTTCCCGGGTAGAGAATCGGGTCAAAGGAAATATTTAAGCCTGTGGTTATGAAAATAAATTGCAGCAATCCTATCAACAACACAATAACGGCTAAGATTTTTCCATACGGGAATTTTAGAGATGACAAAGATTTTATCCTTAGAAGCAATAAGGAAAAACCGGAAAAAATAAATAATACTGCAGAAGCAGGGTTCATTGCTGCAAGAAGCGGGATCGGACGTTTCAGAAATTCAATATCGAATTGCCATCCGATCAATACCAGCGTTGCTACGATGATAACTGAGCAGGCGAAATATTTTGCCCAACGTTCCATTCTTTTTAGAATGGTGCTGTCGCCAGGCAAAACTGTAAGCTGAGTATTGGCGGCACTATCGTCATCTTTATTCATAGTAAGGTTAATGGTCTTCTTTGAATATTGCAATTTATGACTGCATGATATTTTCCATGCTGTAGCCTTTCTTCAACCCACAAACGCGGCAAGTCAATATAAAAAAGTCTGGGAAAACTGATATAGATATTCCTGATCTTAAACGATGGACGTGAAGAAGAAAATGATACTGTAGTATGTATAGAAAACTTCATGGCATTCACTCTTAACAAGGATATACCAACAGAGCCTAAGTTTTCCTTAACGATTGCGGTCGGTTCTCAAAGGGTAATAGCAACCTGGTTTAAGAAGGGTCGAATACGAGATGCGATAAAATAGAACTACTTATTATCACTCAACACTCGTGCCTCAATCTCTCAAACCTATTACGAAGGTTGTCTTTTAGGGCAACAAATCAAAATATTTGAGGCTTTTGGGATTCTTTTTGATTTAAATCATTACAGACGATGACAATTGTCCTGTAAGACAACAATCAAACGGTATAGCTTGCAGATATTTGGATTTTTAATAATCTATTATGAGTGACCCCAAATTCTTAGCCGCTTTGGGAATGAGGATTAAAGAATTGCGCCTAAAGAAGGAACTTACACAGAATGAGCTGGCCATCCTTTGCAATTTTGAAAAAGCAAGTATGTCACGAATCGAATCAGGTCGTACCAATGTTACCATTCTTACTTTAAAGAAAATAAGCAAGGCACTGGATGTCGAGTTGATCGAGTTCTTTAATGACGGAGTAAGGTAAAACCTTGGCGGTCGATTTATTGCTGTTTCCCGTTAAAAAGGACTTTGCTGCTATTTAACTGTAAACACCTAGCGGTAAATAAATTTTTCGGGTAGTCTGAAAAACTATATCCATCAACATTTGGATATCACCTATCGTTGTTACATTTTTATATCATCAACAAGCCTAAGACATCCGAACCCATAATTTGAGAACTTAGCCCGATGAAAACTAACCGTACTTTGTGAAGATTAACACTCCAATGATCCATGAAAGATCCTCTGCATAACACAGGGGATTTTCTTTTTCCGGGAAACCTTACACAACTTCCGTTATGCAATAAAAAGTTATCGGGAACCTGCTTCAAAGAATCTCATAGGATGATTAATCCTTCGCCCCGCGAAATGTATTTCTATTAAATCGTATGAAACATGTGTGACGCAGTTTTTCCTTTGCGTGAGACAACTGCAATAAGATAAAAGAAGAAGGTATTAAGCCTTTTGATCAAAGCGATCAATGGAGCCATAGGCCCGGACCGCTTCAACCCTCATCCTATAGATGGAGAATTTAAACCAGCTATACAGCATGTCGCCGTGCATTTGCAAATAAAGAAGTATGATCATGCTGCTAATGGAAGATTGTTTATAAAACTAAATACGATTGTGGTAGCCTCATTCCTGTTATTACTTACACTTACAGTACCGCCGATCCTTTCAGCTAATTGTTGTACTTGCCTGAGACTTGATGCAAAAGCAGGCGTATCAAGCCGGTTAGTTTCTTTTAAATGAAGCACCGCTACCCTTCCATAAATTTTTGCAGAAATGCGGATACAACAGTTTTCAGTGTGTGTTATAACTGTATTTAATAAACTTCCGAAGACGGTTGCCAGCATATTTTCATTTGTGTTTGCCTGCAGCTCTGCAGGAACATCGTTTATAATGAAACTATTTTTCCTGGTGGCAGAGGAAAGTGAGCTTGCAGAAATACGGCTTACCATGACATGCAAGCCTATATTGTTTTGAGTAAATTCATTTTTCATAATGGCTTTTTTTATAGGATTCAGAAAATTATTTCTTTTCATAAGGCAACCGGGCTTCACTTTCCTTTTCACTTTTCTTTATCAAAGGAACTGTGGTTAAGCACGAAAAAAAATAGAACAGGTTCTCATTGTCGGGTAATAAATTTTAAAGCAGGGTGTAGTGCTTTATCTACATCTGCCTTCCTCTCAAAAATTAGTGACGGCTGATGGTGAGCTTATTTTAAGAAGCAACCCACAAAAAATAATGCTGGTTTTCCCGAATAAATACAGTTGGTTTTTCCCTAGTCTCCGTGTTAAAACGGCTTTGGCAAGGGCCAAAAATTTTTGTTTTTACGAAAAAGGCCTTATTATTGCAGTGGAATAGAAGCTGATTAGTTCGTTACTCTCTTAGTTGGCTCATCTGGTTTTCATCAATTCCTTTTACATAAACTCAACTTTTTTCAACTTTTTTTCAGACTGTGATCAGGGTACGGTGTTAAAATTCAAGCTTTTTGTATGTATGATATTCTGCAACTGAACGATATGCTCGTTCCTGAACTGCTCGACATAGCCGAACAGCTCAAGATCCCCAATACAAAAAAATTAGATAAACAGGCTCTTGTTTATAAGATCCTCGATAGCCAGGCAGTTGCCGGCGCCAAATCTGCAAATGCTAATACAGATGAAAAAAGTAAACGCAAACGTATCATTAAAACAAGTACAGGCATCACTACTGAAGAAGCTGTTGTAGAAGAAAGTTCTGCAGCCGACGACAAAAAAAATTTAAAAAAACCTCACATGGCTCACAAGAAAGAAGAAAAAACAGTACATACCAAAAGACCCCGCAAGAAAACAGATGAAAAAGAAACAGTGGAAGTAGCTCCCGAAGTTTCTTCGATGCCTGAAGAAGAAGAAGAAGATACTTCAGCGCCTGAACAGGTTGAAGAATCAAAAGCCGGACATGGCGAAACAGAAAATGATGGAAATAACGATAACAACGGAAATAACGCTGATCAATCCCAGGGACAAAATAAAGTATATCCAACCCGTCGTGAACAATATTTCAATATAGAGTTTGATGGCGTAATATTATCAGAAGGTGTATTGGAAATGATGCCTGATGGTTATGGTTTTCTTCGTTCATCCGATTACAACTATTTATCTTCCCCGGATGATGTATATGTTTCCCCATCACAAATAAAATTATTTGGATTAAAAACAGGTGATACAGTTTATGGTGCTGTTCGTCCGCCCAAAGAAGGTGAAAAATATTTTGCCTTATTGAAAGTAGATACCATCAACAATAAAAAACCGGATGAAGTACGTGACCGCGTACCATTTGATTATCTTACCCCATTATTTCCTTTTGAAAAATTAAATCTCTTTACTAGTCCCGGCGATTATTCAACCCGCATCATGGATCTTTTTACACCGATAGGTAAGGGTCAGCGTGGTTTAATTGTTGCGCAACCGAAAACCGGTAAGACGATGTTGCTTAAAGCTGTGGCCAATGCTATAGCGGCTAATCATCCTGAATGTTATTTGATGGTTGTGCTGGTGGATGAAAGACCTGAAGAGGTAACGGATATGGAACGCAGTATAAAAGGAGAGGTGATAGCTTCTACATTTGATGAGCCTGCCGAGAAACACGTAAAAGTTTCTACCATGGCGCTTCAAAAAGCAAAACGTTTGGTAGAATGTGGTCATGATGTTGTGATATTACTTGATTCGATCACACGTTTGGCAAGAGCACATAATACCGTGGCCCCTGCATCAGGCAAAGTATTGTCCGGTGGTGTAGAAGCAAATGCAATGCAAAAGCCGAAACAATTTTTTGGTGCCGCCAGGAAGATTGAATTTGGTGGCTCTTTAACTATTATAGCAACAGCCCTTGTTGATACCGGAAGCAAAATGGATGAAGTGATCTTTGAAGAGTTCAAAGGTACTGGTAACATGGAATTGCAATTAGACAGAAGACTATCCAACAGGCGCATCTATCCGGCTATTGATCTTACGGCATCTTCTACCCGTCGCGATGATCTTTTGCTTGACAGGGATGTGCTGCAAAGGATGAACCTGCTTCGTGTTTATCTCACCGATATGAATACCGAAGAAGCGATGAATGAATTGCTTAGACGCATGAGGGGAACAAAAAGCAATGAAGAGTTCCTGGCGAGCATGAACAGTTAAAACTTTCGCATTTCACCAATCATTGGTATAAATACTTAAAGCCATCATTTCCGGTGGCTTTTTTAGTAAATATCCACGTGCTTCTACTTCTTTTATACAATGTAACAGCCCTATTTTCGTTATTCAAAAGCGTCTAATCATCGCACTATGAAAACCATCCGGCTGACCATCCTTTTATTATTTATTCCAACCGTTTTCTTCGGACAAACATTAACCGGCCTTTGGACCGGAACGCTCACCAATGACAGTACAACCGTTAGAAGAGACCAGTCATTTGAGATCGTGCTGACGCAATACAAGAATAAAGTATATGGTTATTCCCGCTCAACTTTTTTTGTACATGATACGCTTTACTATATTGTAAAAAGAGTAACCGGAACTGTGGAAGGAGATGTATGCCAGGTAAAAGATGATGAGATCGTCAAGCATAATTTTCCCCGCAAACCTGAAAAAGGAGTAAAAGTTGTAAGCACTTTTCGCCGTAATAAACAAGACAGCTTATGGTATTTGGATGGAGACTGGAAAACAACCGAATCAAAAAGATATTATTCTATTTCTGGTAAAATAAGTTTGAAACCGGAAACTGATCCTGAAAAATCAAAGCTGATCCCACATCTTGAAGAATTAAAACTTACAGATGATGTAGCCTATTACCAGGATTATAAAAAAGCTTCTCAGCCCGTAGCAACTATTACTCAACCGGTGAATGATAAACCGACCGGCAGGGTTGTCAAAGATGAAAAACCAGTTGTTGTTCCAAACAAGGAAACAAAAACTGAAACGATTGCGCAAACAAAGCAACCGGAGATAAAAGAAAAGCCGGTAATTAATCAAACCAAATCAGAACCGGTAGCAACAATCAATCAACCGGCAAAGGAAAAACCAAAAGAACAGATCATCAAAGAAGAAAAACCTACTGTTGTAACCACGACAGAAACAAAAACGGTAGCTATTGCACAAACAAAACAACCAATAACAGAAGCCCTGAAAGAACAACCGGTAACAGATGAAAAGAAAATTGCTGGCACTGCAAAGAATAACAATAAAAAAGATAGTCTCGTAATAGTGCAGGCAAAAACAATACCTGTCGCTCAAACCAATCAACCGGTTGTGGAAGTAAAAAAGCAAACTGTTGTAAAAGAAGAACCGAAAAGGTCAGACCCTGTTGTTATAACAAAACCTGTTGAACAAAAGAAAGAACCCGTTATTGAAACAGCCAAACCTGAAATAAAAAATAAAGAGGTTGCTTCTATACCCGTTACAAATGACAAGCCTCAGCCTGTATCCATTTTTTCTGATGTAAAACCAGCAGTGACTTCAACCGCCGCTGTATTTGTTGCTGAAAGAAAAACAACGGCCCCACAAATTGTAAATTTTGTATCTGATAGTTTGGAGCTGGCCTTGTATGATAACGGGGAAGTAGACGGTGATACGGTAAGCGTGTTATTGAATGGAGAAATAATTCTCGCCAAACAGGGATTAAAAGTTTCAGCTATCAGGAAAACGATCTATGTCCCTTCCGGTAAGAATGATTCACTGACATTGGTGTTGTATGCAGAGAACCTTGGAAAATATCCTCCGAATACGGGCTTATTGGTTGTGCATGATGGTGAAGAGACTTACCAAATTCGTTTTAGTGCCGACTTTGAGAAGAATGCTGCGGTTATATTCAGGCGAAAGCGGAATTAGTCATAACAATGCATCAATCTTTTTCGCCAGCTTCCTGTCTTTATCCGTAACGATATCGCCGGCATCATGCGTTGATAGCCATACTTCAACTGTATTATAAACATTCGTCCACAAAGGATGGTGGTCCATCTTCTCCGCTTCCAGTGCAACTCTTGTCATAAAGCCAAATGCTTCATTGAAATTTTTAAAACTAAATTTTCTATACAGTTTATTATCCTTTTCTTCCCATTCGGAGTTATTATTTTCTTTCGCCAGTGGCGACCTTTTTATTTCAGCTGTGAAATTCGTTTTCATCGTTAACAATTTTATTATAGGAAGTGTTTTACATTAAAACACAAGATTCTCTTTATTCTTTATTTTTTCATTGGTCAGTTCTGTTACCAGCTGCACATGGCTGATCGTTTTAATTGCGTCTACAGTCTCTTTTAATAGTTCATCAGAAACAACATCTCCTTTCATCAGCAATAAAAAATCAAAGTGCTTGAACTCTGGTAAAAGGTACTCGCCATCAAATTTATTATTATACACATACCAGGCCAATGATCCTGTTGGTTCGCAATATTCAAAAACGGTAAAAAAATAATCCCGCTTTTTTCTTTTAAGCTGTATCTCTATATCATTGTTAATGCGGAAATCCATTCGCAATAATCCATTCAGCCGCCAGCAAAATTGATAGTCCTTTACCGGGGCCATGATACCGAGCAACCTTGTGTCTTCAAAGAATTCTTCAGCCAGTTCATGGTTATTAAGAGAAAGTTTAAATCCTCGTTCTGCCATGGTGAAGAGTTGATAGGATTGATAAATTAAAACTCAACCGTTGACTCCAATGTCTCACTGCCTCTCTTATATTTCACTTTTGCCTTGTCTCCTTTTTTGAATTTATTCAATGCCTGCATATAATTATCCATTGAATTCACGGGATAATCTCCCAGTTGAATGATCACATCACCTGCTTTCAATCCCGCTTTTGAAGCAGGCCTTCCATCTGTTACTCCGTCGGCTCTTATTCCAGCTCCATCGTAAGTATAATCAGGCATGATACCAAGTGTTACACGCAACGACGTATTAGCCATTTGCGTTTCTCTTGTTTTTAAAAAAACCAATTTCTGGTTTTGTTTATTAAGATCAGCAATTATATTGTTGATATAATGTATCACGTTCAGTTCGCCGATATAATTTATTTTATCTGCATCATCTGACGGACGATGATAATCCTTGTGCTGGCCGGTAAAGAAAAAAAGAACAGGAATATCTTTCCGGTAAAATGAAGTATGATCGCTGGGGCCTGTACCGCTTGAATCCAATTTTATAACAAAAGGAGATCTCTTATCTTCTTTATTAACTACTGTTGCCCATTGAGGAGATGTGCCATATCCTCCCACCGATAAAACCCTGGTGCTGTCATTTAATCTTCCAACCATATCCATATTCAACATATAACTCACAGTTGAGAGATCGATTGTTGGGTTTTCTATAAAATACTTTGATCCAAACAACCCCATTTCTTCGCCTGAGAAGGCGATAAAAAGATAATTGTTGTTTTTTGCTTTGGATGATTTCAATATTCTCGCCAGTTCGATCAGCGCTGCAGTGCCGCTCGCATTATCATCAGCTCCGTTATGAATTAATTTTTCTCCCGTACGCAACATAGAGTTTCCATCTTCACCATATCCCAAATGATCAAAATGAGCTCCGAGTATTACGGTTGTAGCAGCTTTGTTATCGATATAACCTATTACATTATGTCCTATTCTGCTCTTTTTACTTATAGTTATACCCAATTTTATTTTTAATGTAGCTGTTTTATCACTGAAATATTTTTTTGCTGCCTGTTTAGATACATAAATCACAGGAATTGGCAGCAACTCTGATTTATCTTTTCCATTAAAAACCAAATTATCATCAAGAGCAGAAGAGTTGTAAAGGATAACCGCCGTAGCGCCACGGTCAGCCGCTTTTTTTGAATTGTTTCGTATGTATTCTTCTAAATCAAAATGCGGATTATTTTTATTTTCTTCCAATGGCTCAACCAGGTCAACAAACCAGGGCATATCTGCTTCCTGTATGGCTATAGCAGGTGCCGCTTCAATCATTTTATCAGGACTAAAAGGAAATGGAAAAAAATCTTTTTCGGCTTCCAGAACATTACTGTTGATTATAAAATAAGAGTGTCCGATTTGTTTACCATCGTTGATCTCAAAAGACTGCGGATAATATTCAGTGCCTTTCGGAGATAAACCAATTGCTTTAAACTGGTCCATGATATAAGTCATCGCCAGTTCCTCACCATTCGTTCCGGCCCTTCTTCCTTCCAGCTTGTCATCAGCCAGGTATTCGATATGCTTTTTAAGATTTTCAACGATAAGTTTGTCTGCTTTTTTTAGTTTTTGTGAAAATGCAATGGAATATGTTAATAAAAGCAGGATAAGTGAGCCGGCACGCAGGGGCAACATAGTTGAGCAGATTATATTGCAGCAAAGGTATTGAGCAGGTTGATTATTTCGGCTTTCTTTCTTTTCAATTCCGTTAAACTTTTTACAACCCGTCAGGCCGCTGTCAGTGATCATCGTTACGTCAGGTTTTTGAATCGGGCAGACGGGTTTAAAAAACCGCATTTCGTAAAAACTATCAGCTCTGACAGTTTTATTTTTGCAACTATTTGCACATGGAAAGGCGAAAAATACATATTGCCCTGGTTGGGAATCCCAATAGCGGAAAGACATCGCTTTTCAATTGCCTTACGGGCATGAACCAAAAGGTTGGGAACTTCCCCGGTGTAACTGTTGATAAAAAAACAGGCTCGACGCTTCTTTCCGATGAAACAAAGGCCGAGGTCATCGATCTGCCGGGAAGCTATAGTCTTTACCCGAGAAAAATGGATGAATGGGTAAGTTATAAAGTATTGCTGCACCAGGATGCTGAGATAAAAGCCGATGTTGTTGTTGCCGTCGCCGATGCGAGCAATCTGAAAAGGAATTTACTTTTCTGCACCCAGCTTATTGATCTGAAGATACCGGTAGTGATCGCTTTGACGATGATGGATATGGCCGCCAAAAAAGGAATTAAGATCGACATCGCAGAATTGGAAAGGGAGTTGGGTGTACCGGTTATTGCAGTTAATCCGCGAAAACAAAAAGGCATTAGTCAACTTAAAAAAGCAATTACACAAACTTCGCAACAACTTTACCAGGCGCCTGCAAGAGATTTCATCGATAATAAAGCATTGGCGCCGGCCGCTATTGATGAAGTAAGATACCGATTTCCCGAATTAAGTAATTATGCTGCCATTCACTATCTCATCAATCATGAATCGTTTATATTAAATGCCAGTGACCAGGGCCTCGTAGAAAGTATTGAACTAAAAAACAAATTCAATCCCACAAAAACACAGGCCGAGGAAATATTGCAGCGATATACCCGTATCAGGCAGATCATGCAATCGTCGGTATCAGAACCCGACCCGCTGCAGCGATCTTTGTTTACTGAAAAACTGGATGATATTTTATTGCATCGGCGCTGGGGCTATTTAATATTAATAACGGTTTTGTTTTTATTGTTCCAAAGTGTGTTCTGGCTGGCGTCTTTTCCAATGGATTGGATCGATGGTGGCTTTGCTGCATTATCCAATTCGCTTTCTTCTTCACTTCCCAATAATTGGTTCACCGATCTTTTGATAAATGGCGTCATCGCTGGTTTAGGAGGCATTATCATTTTTGTTCCGCAGATAATGATACTGTTTGGTCTCATTACATTATTGGAAGATACCGGCTACATGGCACGCATCAGTTTTCTTACAGACAGATTGATGCGAAGTGTTGGTCTGAATGGAAAAAGTGTAATGCCGATGATCAGTGGTTTTGCCTGCGCTGTTCCCGCTATCATGAGTGCAAGAAATATTGAGAACAGGAAAGAAAGATTGCTTACTATACTTATTACTCCTTTGATGAGTTGTTCGGCGAGGCTCCCTGTTTATACAATATTAATAGGTATTGTTATTCCAAAAATTTATTTGCTGGGTTTCTTAAGTGTGCAGGGTCTTGTGATGATGGGATTATATTTACTGGGTTTGATAATGGCTTTAATAGTGGCTTATGTTGCCAAATGGCTCATCAAAATAAATGAGAGAAGTTATTTTATTCTTGAGCTGCCTACTTACCGTTCGCCAAGATGGAATAATATTATTCAAACGATGATCAGCAAAGCAAGGATATTTGTTACCGATGCGGGAAAAGTGATCATGATCATCAGTTTGATCTTATGGGCATTGAGTTCATTTGGCCCGGAAAAAAGAATGAGTAACATCAGGCAGCATTATGCTCAATTAAAATCACAACCGGGAGCTGATACAGCAACGATCGATAAGCAACTTGCATCCGCAAAGCTTGAAAACTCTTATGCCGGTATTATGGGCAAAAGTATTGAGCCGGCTATTTCACCTTTGGGTTATGATTGGAAAATTGGCATAGCATTAATTACCTCTTTTGCCGCAAGAGAAGTTTTCGTTGGCACAATGGCGACCTTATATAGCGTAGGTGATGAGGACAACGATCTTAAGTTAAAAGAAAAGATGAAAGAAGCCACACGGCCCGATGGTAAACCCGTCTTCAATCTTGCTTCAGGAATATCATTGATGATCTTTTATGCTTTTGCCATGCAATGCATGAGCACACTAGCTATTGTACGAAGGGAAACCCGCAGTTGGAAATGGCCCATCATACAATTTATATATATGACGGGGCTTGCCTATATCATGAGCTTGATTGCTTACCAGTTACTGAAGTAAATATTTTTGGGCCCAGCTGCGTTAACACGGATGATCTTCGTTGCGTCGCACTCTTCATCGTTCTGTTCGCTACTGGAAAAGCTCTATAAGGTTTTTACTAAAATAAAACTCACAACACTCAATAATCAACAATCAATCCTCAAGTCAGGACATAAACGCTTTGAAGGGTTTGAGTATTGAATATTGAGTGTTGATTATTCTCGCAAAGTCCACCTTGAAGGGATTTAGGGGGCCGGCTTTGTCCATTTATCCTTTGGTTCAAAATAATGCCATAACAGTGATGAAAGTTTTCTTGTCAATGTCCATGCTTCATTGGTATGTGTCCAGCTTATGTCTTTATTGTTTTTTGTAAAAATGCAAAAGACATAAGGATTGTGTGGCGCATTTACCAGCAGCGCTTCACTTCGCACAGCATTTACACAACCATTTTTGCTAAAGACTTCAATGAAGGGTGGTATTTCACCGATCGCTTCATTTTCATCCCAATAATTTCTTCCGAGGCAGCGCATCATTCTTTCGCAGGCAACGGGTGAAATGATCTCGTTATTATATATCATTTCAAATATTCTTCCCATCTCTCCGGGACTTGTTTGACCCCAACCATACACGGTCCTGTTGTTTTCTCTTCCGGGTGTTCTTGAATTGACTCTTGTGTTTTTAAATCCGATGCTATCGAGAATGGCATTGATCCTTTCGCCGGTGCCGGCAAGTTTTTGCAACCAAAGGCTTGCTGTATTATCGCTGGTGGTAAGCATCAGCATTATAACTTTCTTCAAGGGTATCTTAACGGTGTCTTTAAAAGAAGCTACAACATCATAATCAGAATAAGCTAAAGAATCACGGTAGAGCAATTCCTGGTCATAGTCCAATTCTTTTTTGTTGAGTTTATCCATCACACCAATGAGTATCGGCACTTTTACAATACTCGCAGTTGGAAAAACTGTGTCGGCGTTAATAGCAACAACTTTACCCGTCCGCAAATTTTTTACATAAATACCGATATCGCCATTAAAACCACTGATAGCCTGTTGAAGTTTTTCGTTTAGTTTCTTATCTGTCTTTTGTGCATTTGAAATAAAAGAAATGAAAGCAATGGCAAGCAACAAGAAAGTTTTTTTACGCATATCAATGATAAGTATTAGTCAGGTTCTTTATTAGATCAATTAGCGTTCATATAGTCAATGACCAGGTGACAAAATGCCTTGATACCAGTTTTCATTCCCGCCTCGTCAACAAAAAAATCAGCGGTATGATGAGGGGGTGCCTTCTTCGGATCGCTTCCTTTTGGCATTCCTCCGAGATAAAAAAAGAAAGAAGGAGCTTTGGTGCCATAATAAGAAAAATCTTCAGCACCGGTTACCCATTCTCTTTCGGTAACATTATTCACTCCTGCCGCCGATTGTAATGATGGTATCATTTTTTTTACCAACTCGGGAGTATTATAGGTCACCAATGTTTTGGTGTCGATAGAAACAGTTGCCGTTGCACCCCCGGCTTCAGCAATGTTGGTGACGGTGTGTTTCATTCTTTCCCATACTTCCTGCTGCATTTTACTGTCAAGAGTTCGTATCGTTCCATCCATCACACATTCTTCGGGAATGATATTGCTTCTTACACCGGCATTGATCTTTCCAACTGTAATGACTACCGGCGCCTTCGTTAATTCAGATTGCCGGCTTACTATAGTTTGCAAACCTTCTATGATCTGGGCTGATATTGCAATAGGATCAATACCCAGCCAGGGTTGTGAACCATGACTTCCCTTTCCTTTTACGACAATATGAAACCAATCGGATGATGCCATAAACGCTCCTGGTTTATATTGTATCTGGCCTGCCTCTATTGCTGATTCAATATGCAATCCGAATACGACATCTACTTTAGGGTTGTCCATTACCCCTTCTTTTACCATTAATGGCGCACCGCCTTCCTCTCCTTCCGGCGGACCTTCTTCAGAAGGTTGAAAAATAAATTTCACTGTTCCTTTCAGATCATTTTTCATACTGGCAAGAATTTCTGCAACACTCATCAGCATGGCCACATGCGTATCATGTCCGCAGGCATGCATCACTCCTACTTCCTGACCGTTATAGTTCGCTTTTACTTTTGATGCAAACGGAAGGTTTACTTTTTCAATGATGGGCAATGCATCCATATCGGCCCTGAGTGCAATGCATGGTCCGGGCTTTGCTCCTTTTAAAATGCCCACCACTCCTGTCTTAGCAACACCTTCTTTCACCTCGATACCAAGATTTTTTAAATGTGCTGAGATCAGTTTAGCGGTATTGAATTCCCGGTTGCCCAGCTCGGGATGTTCATGAATTTTCCTTCTCCATTCAATACACTTTGCTTCTATTTTATCTGCGGCCAGCGATGTTTTTTCTTTAAGCTTATTGATGTCATTTTGAGCATTTGTTTGGACAGATAAAAAAATAAGCAGGCTTATGAAGGAAGATCTTTTCATTAAATAATTTTTTATGAATTTACCCAAAAGTTCCTTTCCTTCCGATTAAAATAAAACAGTATGCAAACATAGAAATGTGAAAAGACAATCGGTCATCATTGCTGATTTGGTTTTATATTTACCCCGGATGTTAATTCGTCACTTACACTTTCTCAAAGCCGTTTTTTTACACAGTATTAGCGCCTTTGGTGGTCCGCAGGCACACCTGGCAATGATGCTGAAAACATTTGTCCGCCAAACGCCTTATGTCACGGAAGATGAATTGATGGAGTACAATGCGTTTTGCCAATTGCTTCCCGGTGCTTCATCTACGCAAACACTGACATTGATCGGCTATAAACGGGGTGGCGTCCCACTTGCGGTACTGACATTGATCATCTGGATTTTGCCGGCGTGTTTATTAATGGGAGGATTTTCTTTTTTGCTTCACTATATTGATCAGCGAGCATTAAAGAATGATGTCTTTAAGTTTATCGCTCCTATGGCGGCCGGGTTTTTATTGTATGCTTGTTTTACTGCGTTTCCCCTTGCAATAAAAAACACAATTACCTGGGTAATTATGATCATAAGTGCGGCGGTCACCTATTTTTTCTTTAAGCAACCTATTATTTTTCCTGCTTTGATTGTTTTGGGTGGTGTTGCAACCAATCTTAGTAAAAAACGTATACCGCAGCTTGAGCAAAAACCGAGGAAGATCAAATGGTGGAACTTTTGGTTGTTTGGAATAATATTTATTGTCGCGGGTGTTCTTAGTGCTATGGCAAAAAATAATGATTGGCCCAACAGGAAGCCAATCAATCTTTTTGAAAATACTTATCGCATGGGCAGTCTTGTATTTGGTGGTGGTCAGGTTTTAATGCCAATGATGTATGAACAGTTCAGTGTGCGACCTGAAGCTATCAGGAAAAAAGATCGTAATGTAGTACAGATCGATGAAGATGAAATGTACACCGGTATGGGAATTGTGCGTGCAGTGCCAGGGCCTGTTTTCTCCATTGCTTCTTTTACTGGTGGCATGGCATTAAAAGATATGGGAACTGAAATGCAGATTATTGGTTGTTTGATTGGAATGATTGCGATCTTTTTACCCAGTGCATTATTAGTGCTCTTCTTTTTTCCTATTTGGAATAATCTAAAGAAATATGCAGCGGTTTATCGTTCATTGGAAGGACTTAATGCTGTTGTTGTAGGCATTATGGTAGGTTCTACATTTTATATCATGAGAGATATTTCACTGATCGAGGCAAAGACGATCAGTCTTCTTAATGTCGGTGTTATACTCGGAACAAATCTATTGTTATCATATACACGTATCCCTTCACCTTTTATCGTTGCTGCATGTTTACTGCTTGGCTTTCTTGTTCCATGATTGAGATCATTTAAGGTAGTAACCACCCCTTTCAATTTCTTCTCTTACATTTTCGGGAACCATATAACGGATCGATTTCTTTTCTTTGATCAACTTGCGAATTTCAGTAGCTGAAATTTGTAGTAATGGTGCATCAACGACATTAAGCTTGGCATTTATAGTGTTTTTTATTTCAAATCCTGGTCGCACATAAACATAAATGGAATAATTTTTAATGATCATCTCATAGTTTTTCCATTTATGAAGATTTTGAAAACTATCGCTTCCCATAATGACGCTGAATTGATTTCCGGGATATTTTTCTTCTAAATGAATTAATGTAGTCGCGGTATAAGAAGGTTTTGGAAGATTGAATTCAATATCCAGCGCCTTCATTCGGTTATCGTCTTCCGTAGCAAGTTTCAGAAGGTGAAGACGATGATATTCATTCAACAGATTTTCTTTTTCTTTAAATGGGTTTTGGGGAGAAACAATAAACCATATTTTTTTAAGATCAGTGAAGTTTAAAATGTGGCTAGCTATAATCAAATGCCCCACATGAACGGGATTAAAGGATCCAAAATATAATCCAATATTCATTTAATATATTGAAAATCAATCTATTGTGTCTACAAGAATATGCTCGGCCTCGTTTAACCTAAGACTTAGAGTATATCCGGAGATGCTGATCGACACGGGGTCGCCAAGAGGTGCTCTTTGCTCAACTACCAAATGCTCTCCTGGCAAGCAACCCATTTCCATTAATTTCAAATAGATTTCCTGATTATCAAAGTCTTTGATGATCGCTTTTTGTCCTGGCCTTAATTGAGAAAGTCTAGTATTCATTGATATTTGCAAAGCTAAGCAAGGCAATTCTATTCATTCTTACGAATTTCGAAATCATGGCTTCAAAAGCAAAAGTTTATTTCTTTTTTGACAATGTGCATATAACTCTGCGGAATCGCACCAAACTCAAAAAACTTATTGAGCGCCTTTTTATCAAGGAAGGAAAACGTTTGGCCAGATTGAATTACATCTTTTGCTCTGATAATGCCCTTTTGAAAATTAATCGTCAGTATCTCAAACATGATTATTATACAGATATTATCACTTTTGATATTTCTGAAACCCCCGACCAGATTGTCGGCGAAATATATATTAGTGTAGATAGGGTAAAAGATAATGCTAAAAAAACCGGCGAGTTTGTCACATCTGAACTTCATCGGGTGATTTTTCATGGCGCTCTGCATTTGTGTGGCTTTGGCGATAAATCAAAGAATGAGAGGTTAGTCATGCGTAAGAAGGAAGACTATTGTTTAGCCTTTTTAAAATAGTAACGTTCCACGTGGAAGCAGGGTTTATGTTTCCCCGTGAAACGAAGTCGACCTAATCTTGTTTATTTTTGCAACCCATGTTTCCGGAATACGACATTATAATAGTAGGAGCCGGCCACGCCGGTTGCGAAGCCGCCGCAGCTGCAGCTAATCTCGGATCCAAAGTATTATTGGTAACAATGAACATGCAGACCATTGCCCAAATGAGCTGCAATCCAGCAATGGGCGGTATTGCAAAAGGTCAAATTGTTCGGGAAATAGATGCTATGGGTGGCTATTCTGGAATTGTAACGGATTTGTCGATGATCCAGTTTAGAATGTTGAACAGATCGAAGGGTCCGGCTATGTGGAGTCCGAGAGCACAAAATGACCGCATGCTTTTTTCTGCTAAGTGGCGGGAAATGCTGGAAAAAACCGAGAATGTTGATTTTTACCAGGACATGGTAAAAGGCCTTCTGGTTAAAAACAATTTGGTTTATGGCGTCGTAACTGGTTTAGGACACGAGATAAAATCAAAAGCAGTTGTACTTACGAATGGGACCTTCCTCAATGGGATCATTCATATAGGAGAGAAGAATTTTGGAGGTGGCAGAGTTGCGGAAAAAGCAGCAACCGGCATTACCGAACAATTGGTTTCATTGGGTTTTCAAAGTGATCGGCTTAAAACTGGCACTCCGCCGCGAATCGATGGTCGTAGTCTTGATTATAAAAAAATGGAAGAGCAGCCAGGCGACCCCGAGATAACCGGCTTCTCTTATGGCGAAACCCCAAAACCTAAGAAGCAAAAAAGCTGCTGGATCACTTACACAAATTCAAAGGTTCACGAAATATTGAAAACAGGTTTTGATAAAAGCCCAATGTTTGCTGGCCGAATTGATGGAGTAGGGCCAAGATACTGCCCGAGCATTGAAGACAAGATCAATCGGTTTGCCGAAAGAGAAAGGCACCAGTTATTTATTGAACCCGAAGGCTGGGATACGATTGAGATCTATGTCAATGGTTTCTCAACTTCCTTACCGGAAGAAACGCAATACGAAGCGCTTCGTAATATAGTTGGTTTCGAGAGTGTAAAAGTTTTTCGTCCCGGTTATGCTATTGAATATGACTATTTCCCTCCAACCCAATTAAGATATACTCTTGAAACAAAATTGATCAGCAATTTATTTTTTGCCGGGCAAATCAATGGAACGACTGGTTATGAGGAAGCGGCTTGCCAGGGCCTGATGGCTGGAATTAATGCACACCAAAAGGTGAGAAACCTGGAACCGGTTGTTTTAAAAAGGAGCGAAGCCTATATCGGTGTACTAATAGATGATCTTATCAGTAAAGGAACTGAAGAACCTTACAGGATGTTTACATCAAGAGCTGAATTCAGAACTTTATTAAGACAGGATAACGCTGATCTTCGATTGACAGAATTGAGCTTTCGGCTTGGATTGGCTTCGCAAAAAAGAATGGAAAAAGTACTTGAAAAGAAAAACAACGTTGAGCAAATAAAGAAAATACTCAACGAAAATTCTATCGAGCCAACAGAGATCAACCCTTATCTGGAAAAAATTAATTCTTCGCCTATCACTGAAAAACAAAAAGCAGGAAAAATATTATTGCGGCCTGATATAGAATTGGAAAATCTTATAACTGAATTGCCAAAGCTCAATGAAAGACTTAAAGATTTCTCCAATGAACAGATAGAGCAAGCATCTATCCAGGTAAAATATGAAGTGTACATTGAAAAAGAAAAAGAGCTCGCCAGCCGAATGAGCCAATTGGAAGATTTGCAGATCCCCGAAACATTTGACTATAAAAAGATCCAGTCACTGGGTAATGAAGCAAGGGAAAAATTAACCCGTATAAAACCGAGAACACTTGGACAGGCAAGCCGCATATCCGGCATTAATCCAAGCGATGTTCAAATATTAATGGTGTATATAGGAAGATAAGCGTTACCTCCCGCTGAGAACATAGAGCTTCTGTTCACGTTGATTGACAGAATTACCAACAGCACCTCTTATCAAACCGCGGCAATTAGATGATCCGCATTTGCAATGAAAAGGTTCCATATTTTCATCGAGAAAATGCGAATAATCAAGCGTAAGCTCTTCATTCTTCTTGATGCCTCTTAAAGCAACAACGTTTAATCCATCTATTCCTGTATTCGCATCGCAGCTATGATTTTGTGGGGCCCACTCGGACGGATCCTCATCCCAAAGAATAAACACCTCTTCGCTTATCGCATAAGCATACCTGCGAAAATTCAATTTCTGTTCTTCGCTCCAGTGTTTTTCAATAAATCTCTTTGTTACTATCCGCTGAGCTTTTTCTTCGCCAAAGAAGATGACATCGCCTTTCTTTATCGCCCTTGTGGCATATATTCCAAACCCCGCAATAGAATTTCCTTTCATTACATAAGGTTTCTTCTTCCTGCGGTGACGGGCAACTCCTTCAGCAATTATTTGTTCGAGAAAACCTTTTTGTCCTGCTTCATCAAATTTTAAAACAAAATCCGCGGAACCTTCATATCCGTCTGTATAAAAAACAGAACAGGTGAAGTTGATCTCCAAGAAGAATATCTCGTTTTTATCATTCACCCTGAAATCCAAACGGGCATAACCCACTCCATTAAACCCTTTAAATATCTTTTCAGTAGCCGCCCTGAGTTGTTTATCTAACACCGGGTCATTACAGGGAAAATTACAATCCGGATGAAGCTCCGATGTTTTCAACGAATACGTCTTAAATGATTTCCCTTCGGGGAAAACATATTCAACAGGTTTGAAAACCTTACAGGACTTTCCATCGGCTCCTGCTGCTACAAGAACAGTGAACTCTCGTCCATCAATATATTCCTCAACAAGCAATGGACCATAATCATTATATATCTCCACCACTTTTTTAAGAAGGTCTTCTTTATTATATAATACAGAGTTCTCATCTATACCGAGGCTATCACCCGCTTTTGCCGGTTTAATAAACATCGGGTAAGACATATATTGCTCTACCTTTTCAATATCCTTTGGCTGATCTATAATAAAATATCCCGGTGTCTTTACTCCTTCGCAATGCGCAACATATTTCATCAGCTCCTTTGGCGGGTCATACAACTTCGCTGTTGGGCCCGTATGCGGAAGATCCAGCAATTCAAATGAGTGGATCACATCAATAGAAGGAACTTCCCATTCAAGATACCCTTCACAAAGATTGACGAATACATCATAGTTCTTTTTCTTTAATTCCTTTAGCTGGCGGTAGGTCGTCAGCTTATTAAGGAACACATGATCTACTTCATCATCCGGAAGTAATGAAGAAAGATTACGGGGCGGATCATAATTTTTATAATCAACTCCTGTAGTGGAATAGTCAGCTTGCAATACACAAACCTTCATTTCAAAAAAATTAAATGATTAAATTTCTCCTGCTAAAAGCATCGTGAATGATTTCCTGGATCAATTGGGTAAAAGATTTATTGGCATATCGTAAGATAGCCCCGATAGAAGTATAATCTTCATCTTCACTCAACCCGCACTGGGCATTAACCTCAAGCATATACATCTTACCTGTATTTGCATCCATTCGTATATCCAATCTTCCATATCCTGTGCCCCCAACAGCCAGGTATGCATCAAGACTTATTTTCTCCAATGCAGCCATTAGTGAAGGATCGGGACGATGATAGGTATAAAAGTTACCATTCTCCGGCATCGGGTTCTCATTTTCATAGATCTCCCAAAGCCTGTCGAATGATAAAAATTTCTCTTCTTCCGGTAATGAGTCATGAAATATTCTTTCTACAGGCGGATAGACAATACAATTCTTCGGATCTGAAGCCGAGCCAACGATCAGCGAAGTAAATTCAGGACCCGTAATAAACTGTTCAACAAATAAACCATCAGCTAATAAATTCCACCCGCGATAACCTTCCTGTATCTCTTTGGTTCTTTCGGCTAATTCGCTATCGGTATAAACAACATTTTTTACAGAAACACCCATGCTGCCACCTGATACCGCGGGCTTGAGAATGACCGGAGCTCCAACCTTCTTACAAATACCCTTACCCAAACTCCCATTGATCACTTCCCATTTTGCATTTGATACGCCAGCCTTATCAAAGGCCTTCTTCATCGGGATCTTTGAAGTGGTAATATTATAATAATGCGCATCCGAACCAGTATAGACAAGATGATGCTTTTCCAATTCATGAATTACAGAGATCCCAGGTGTACCGTTTACTTCATCTCCATCGCAAAGATTAAGTACCAAAGGAATTTTTCTACCGGATTTCTTTTTCAGCGATGCGATCGTCTCTGCATAGTTCTTCATCGTTACCGGCTGCCAGTGCCAATCCGCATCTAATTCTTTAAAAACCTTTGTGTATTCCTGGAGACTTTGTTTGAAATCGTAATAGTGCTGAAGATTGGGGTCAGAAGTTTCGAGATGAGGGTACAATACCCAAATCTTTAATTTCCGGATAGGATCTGCCGATACACGGGAAGAACTTTTCTTCTTAAGCTCTTTTTTCTTTATTTGAGCGATCATGCAATTGCTGTTGTATGAAACGGGTAAGCTTGTATTTTCTTAAGATGTCTGGCCTGATATGGGCAGCACCCTTAATTTGTCCAAGACATTTATGACTTCCACAATAGCAAGTGAAGGGTTGAGCCATGTCCCATTCAGTAGAAGGATAAAAGAATGTCATCTCATTTCCTTCTTCAATTGGACGAAGCGCTATCACCTGCATCGTGTAGGTATCAAAAAAAACATTGGGATCGCAACTATGATTGATATACTGCAAATGTTCGGGCTGCAGCATAATGTGCTTATCAATATCTACCTGCACCGTAAGATAAGTTGGTTCAGATAAAATATTTCCGGCAGAAAATGTTGTAATAACATCTCCGGCCTGATAAGACTTTTGTGCGAAAAATGCTTTTTGATTATTGACTAAATTTTGCCTCACTACGGCAAATTGATGATCGCTGATAATGCGATACTGGGGGTTAGAAGTTGTAATCATATTAGATTCGTTATGAAAAGATATTATATAAACTTTTATCAAACAAATCTTATTGATATAAATGTGAATAAATGGCATTGATAGCTTAATAACATTATTTATTGAACAGACTATTCAATGTCATTTTATACGTTCAATTACTATTATCATACATCATTTCACAGTAGATTTGTAGTTTGTTTAAACCCTATCGGGCTAATGTCTGTTCGCATAAAACATTATATAAGAATAACTATACTGCTTGTTTGTTATACCCTATACATTCATTCAGCAACCGCTCAATGCACTTCGTTCATTAGTAATTTTCCGTATAGCGAAGGCTTTGAAACCAGCGATGGGGGCTGGTTTGCGGGCGGTACCTCATCCGATTGGGTTTGGGGTACACCTGTTAAACCTGTTATCACCGGAGCCGCCAGCGGTAATAAATGCTGGATCACTGCCGGCTTAACTCAAAGCTTATATAACAATAATGAGAACTCCACATTGACCAGCCCATGCTTTGACTTTACATCAATAACCGCACCTTATATTAAGTTCAAAGTGTTTTGGGAAACTGAAAACAAATATGATGGTGCAAGCTTTCAATATTCAATAGATGGTGGTAATAACTGGACAACATTAGGGTCTTATGCAGACTATACAGCATGTCCCGCTAACAACTGGTTCAATACATCAACAACAATAACCTCATTGGGATCGGATGGATGGTCAGGTAATGTTCAACCAACTGCTTCATGTACCGGTGGTGCTGGCAATGGAAGTGGGGGATGGCGGTTGTCTCAACATGAAATGAATAACCTCGCGGGCAAATCAAATGTAAGATTTCGTTTTAGGTTTGCTGCCGGCAGTATATGTAATAACTATGACGGATTTGCAATAGATGATATATGGATCGGTGAAGCAACACCTTTATCTCCTGACTTCAGTTTTACCTGCGGTGCCAATAACACGGTAACTTTTACAGCAGCAACTTCAGCCTGCAGTGTTTTATTCGACTGGGACTTTGACGACCTTGCCTCAGGTGTTAATAATACATCAACGTTGGCAAACCCTACTCACGTTTTTTCCGGACCCGGTACATATAATGTAACGCTTACCATACAATTTGGATTATCAAGTCAAATGACTAAGCCTGTTAATATCATAACTGCAAGTCCCGCTATCTTTAGTCCTATCCGTTGTAATGGAGATAAGAATGGAAGTATAACAGTCAATACTTCCGTTGCCGGTAACTATACCTATCAATGGAACACCAATCCGCAACAATCAACAATGACTGTGACCGGTTTAGGAGCCGGAAACTATTCAGTAATAGTTTCTTCATCACAAATATGTCCGGTCACAGCGAGTGTTGTTTTACCTGAACCTTTAAAATTGAATCACCAATTAACAAAGGCCGACCCCTTTTGTGGCTTTTCAAACGGAATAGCTTCAATTCAGGAGTCAGGCGGAACACAGCCCTATAGTTATAACTGGACACCTTTAGTTACAGCAACTTCTTCTTCAAATACCCTGAACCCCGGCAATTACAGGATCATTGTTACAGATAATAATAGTTGCAGCGATACCGCAGACTTTACTTTGATCAATCAAAGTCCTCTAAAAGTCTTTTTAGGTAATGATACTCTTATTTGTCCCGGGCAACAGGTAATATTAGATCCCGGAACCTTTACTTCATACTTATGGCAGGATAATTCTACATCGCAAAGGTTTATTGTTAACCAAACCGGCGACTATTTTGTAACGGTTGGAGATAATACCGGCTGTTTGGCTTCTGATACTATAAATATTACCGTTGATTGCTCGGACCTTTATTTTCCTACCGCCTTTACACCTAATAATGATAGCCGGAATGATCAGTTTGGTCCATTAGGGAACACGGCCGCTGTCAGCAAGTATTCATTGAGGATCTATAACAGGTGGGGACAAATGGTATTTTATTCCAATGATCCTTTTCAAAAATGGGATGGAACGCTAGGGGGTAAACTTAATGGCACCAATCTATTTGTATGGTATGCTGAATATATATTACCGGGATTGGGTAAACAGAACCGAAAGGGCTCGGTACTATTAATAAAATAGTCTCATTTATTTTTCTGATACTCCTGCCACGCCAGCGCAAGTCTTATTTCGCCAAAGCCGATGTCATTACCGAGTTTTTCTTTTAAAGGAGTAATAGCGCCCCCTTCAAAGTCTTTTATTGCCGGTTCTATTATCAATAACTTTTCCCTACTTACCAATTCTTCTATGTTAATATCGCCGATTGATACGAAATGTGATAAATGTGCCTCTATCGTTTGAACGGTGAGGTTTCTTTCCTTTGCTATTTCAACCACATTCTTTCCTTCCTTATATAGCTTAAATGATTCACCCTTTGTATCCACCTTGGTCTTCTTATCACCGCTGTTTTGTTTCCTTTCCCGCTTCGGTGATTTTTCCTGTATTAAAGATGAAAGGCCACGCTCCTTGCAATATTCTATTATTACATCTAAAAACTCCTGTCCGTATTGTTCGATCTTTGCATCACCAAAGCCACTGATCTTTCGAAGCTCAGTAAGAGTTTGCGGTAAATACTGCGCCATCTCATCAATTGTTTTGCTGCCTGCTACAATATATATTGGTATGTTTTTAGGTGCACAAATAGCATCCCTCAATTTTCTCAGTCGCTGATGTAATGCGGGATGGGGACTATCGGTCCTTTGATTACCTGCCCCCGCATATGCATTAATAGTAAATGAAGGCACAACAAAATTCTTCCTTCGCATCTGCCACTCCTCCACCTCCAATCTGCCATTGAAGCCTTGCAATAAGAACCTTTTTAAAGACAACTCTCCAAATATTTCCTTCATCGCCTCATTATATTCTTTTGCATGAAGTTTACTGTCGGTAACAGCAGGGGATTGTTTCAAATTATTAATAAGCATATCCAACTCCTGTACAAAATGTGAGGCCGCTTTGATCGTTCTTTCCAGTAATGCGACATTATCTTCAGCAAAACCTGGTTGTTGAAATTGTGCCCGCACCCATATCTGAAATTTTTCTGCCGTTTGCTGAATAGCATTGATCTTATCCATTAACTCAACTAACCATGAACCTGTTTCAAAATTGAAAGAAGAGTTATTTTGAAGAAAATATTCCTGAAGGTCTTTTCCATTATCAACCGCGATCCTGAAATCGAATATCGAAAGCAATTGTTTTTCCTGGTAAAGCTTTTTGGCCATTATCAGTTCTTGCTGGATTTGCGCAGATAAAACATTGTTTTGTGAGAATTGCACGATCCGTTGATCGGTGAGCAGGCTATTAACCCTGATCTTACTCTTTAATATCATCCCGTTGAGATTGGTACAACGGCTTAACGCTACATATACCTGTCCCGGAGCAAATGCCTCACCGGCGTCAATGATAGCTTTTTCAAAAGTCAATCCCTGGCTCTTATGAATTGTAATGGCCCATGCTAACCTCAACGGGTATTGAATAAACGAACCCAACAGTTCTTCCTCCATCTGCCGGGTTGATTTATTTAATGTGTAACGAATGTTTTGCCAGGTTTCCTTTTTTACTTCTATTTCTTCAACATCATCCTTGCATTGTACCATTATTTTATCCTGCGAGATCATTGTTACCGTTCCGATCTTTCCATTAAAATATCGTTTCGCCTTGTCGCTGTCGTTTTTTATAAACATTACCTGTGCACCCGCTTTCAGCTGTAAGGCTTCGTCAGCTGGATAGGCCGTTTCGGAAAAACTGCCTTCGATATCCGCGTTATAGGTAAACACCGGCGCATTCAGTTTGCCAAGCTCATTCGTATTTGTAAATCGTGCTGTTTCGTTGTGAGTGGTTAAAATAATATAACCATCATTCTCTTTACGCCGAAATGCTGGCTGATATCTTTCATCAAGCGTTGCAGCTCCTTCTTCATCCAGTTCATTATTTCGCACCTGGTTCAGCAGCCTGATAAATTTTTCTTCGCTTTGCCGGTATATTTTATTGAATTCAATATAAACAGGAGGGTCCTCCCTTATTACCGCACTGTCAAAAAAATAAGGACTGCTATAATATGGAGAAAGCAATTTCCATTCGGGATCTTTTATTACCGGGGGTAATTGAAACATATCCCCAATGAATAATACCTGCACTCCACCGAATCTTTCATAAGGTCTTTTGCGGATGTATCGCAAAACAGTATCTATCGCATCCATGGTATCACAGCGGACCATGCTTATTTCATCAATGATCAGCAACTCCAGTTGCTGCAATACTTTCTTTCTTTCAGTGTTAATGCGTAACCGGCTCAACAGGCTATTGCGATTGACTGTTTCATCCTTTCCCTTTGAATGTCCACCCGAATCCGGGATAAAAGGAGAGAAGGGCAGCTGGAAGAATGAATGTATAGTAACTCCGCCGGCATTAATAGCCGCCACACCGGTTGGCGCCACCACCGCCATTTGTTTTGCGCAATTCTCTCTTATATATTTAAGGAATGTGGTCTTGCCTGTTCCTGCTTTGCCGGTAAGAAAAATATTGCGGGAGCTTTGATTGACGAGGTCAACTGCGAGACGGAACATTTCATTTGCGGCATCATAATTCATAACTCAAATGCGAATCTAATTAAAAGAAGCATTGCAACGATTGAAGCCGCTGCAATGCTTTTACATGTTACTGTTACTGGGCGGCCTTTGCACCCAGCATCAGCAGCTCACTCACCTGTACTTCTGAAATGTACTTTTTACTTCCGCCCTTATCATTATAGCTGCGGTGGACAAGCTTTCCCTCGATAGCGATTTCTTTTCCTTTGTCAAGGTACTTTTCAACTATCTCCGCGACTTTACCCCAGGCAACAAGACGGTGCCATTGTGTTTCTGTTACTTTATCACCACTGGCATTGCGATAGGTTTCGCTGGTAGCAAGATTAAACGTGGCCATCTTCTTTCCACTTTCTAATGTTTTCACTTCTGGTTTTGCACCAAGGTTCCCGATTAACTGAACTTTGTTCTTTAATGCGTACATAACTTTAAGGTTTGTGTCCCGCTTGTGGCGGGACGGTTTTGAATTTTGTTATCTCAGCCAATCAATTTTATAACTAATTGACAACGCAAAAATGGGTAAACACTCAGCCGTAGCCGGTTTTTATCCCTTTACTTGCGGATGTAGCCGTTTGTAAGCGGTTGCACCCATAAAATCAGGTAGTGTCCTAGTTTGAAATTGTTAAGACAGAGAGGTAGCCAAAGAAATGAAAGGAGTTTTAAACAATAGCCCACAGATAATACAATATCTGAAACAGGAAAGCGATGCTGCTGCATCCGAACTATTATTTAAGATGGAAAGAACTACTTTGTAAACCAGCTAATGTGGAATTTACACGTTAGCAATACGGCTGAAACACGGATTTACGAAAACGAATTTACTTCATTATTAGTGAAAAATATGTTCACAAATGAATACTTTTTACCAAGTGAGATGCACATCGTGGGGATAATATTTCAACAACCAAATTTGGAAATTGGGGGCTGGAAGAAATAATTTTATGGTTCTATAAAAAGATAAAGAGCGTGGTCAGACGCTCTTTATCTAATAATTTATTAAGGGAGTTATAATAGTAAAGGACAATGCGAATTTACTAACCAGATCTTTATTGTCAAAAAAAATTTACTATTATGAACCAACCCGATGTTCAAGCTCAGGTAGAGGCAATCAGAAAAGCAACAGAAAAAGCCCTTCAGTCAAAAGAATCTACATTGAAGTTCCTCAAAGATGCCGGAATATTAAAAGAAGAGAAGCCCAAACCTGAAATCAAAGAAAAGAAATAACCAGTGGCACGCCACCAGCCCTATCAAATAATAGGTTACCATAGCTGTGATAGAGATGTTGGACTGAATGTTATAAGTGGTAAGATCGAACTGATACCAAGTAATAACGATTGGGATTGGTTAGGGGGTGGAATTTATTTTTGGGAACAAGACCCCGAACGAGCGTTGAATTATGCAATTGAAGTGGCACAAGGCACGCAGTTTAATAAAACCGGAATAAAGAACCCTTTAATATTAGGCGCAGTCATTCAATTGGGCAACTGTCTAAATCTAGTAGAATCACAATCATTAAGTTTACTAAAAGAAGCTCATGAAGGTTTGAAAAAAATGTATAAGGAGCTAGATAAGAAAGTTCCAGTAAACAAAGACGCTAATAGAAAACTTGATTGTGCCGTAATAAGATATATTCATCAGACTAGAAAAGATAATAATCAGCCAGAGTACGAGACAATACGAAGCGCTTTTGATGAAGGCGAGAAAGTTTATGAAGGGGCTAATTTTACAGCTCGCCACCACCTTCAAGTATGTGTAATAAATCAATCTTTGATAAAAGGATATTTCCTGCCACGACCATTGGAAGAATTTAACCCCTACCTCTTTGCAGATTTCAAAAAAACTTGATTTGTCAATGCTTGACCGAATAAGCATAGAATTTATTATCTTTGCCGTCTATGGCAAAGAAGACAAAACTCCCGGCAGATACTAGTAAGAAAGCAAAAGCAGTTGTTGATCTTGCTACTTCCGATAAGGACGAACAGACCGATTTGACAAAAGATCAAATAAGTGAACTTATGTCTAAGCTCGGAAAGATGGGAGGTAAAAAAGGTGGCCCTGCACGTAAAGACGCATTGTCACCCAAAAGGCGTTCAGAGATTGCAAAGAAAGCTGCTGCTGCCCGTTGGGGAAATAAAACAAGTTAATTATTCTCATAAGTAATTGTCCAATGACGATTTTCTAAATCGTCGATCCTTCCTTCGTTGTCGTCAATCCTACCACTTGCATCTTCTATGTCTGATTGAGCCTGCAAGACTTCATAGTTCAATCTTTTTATCTTTTTGTTTACTTGCTCAATATTGCTATTAGCGTCTTTCAACTCCTTTCTGACATTATATAGAGTAATAAATTGGTAAACATTAGCAGCGATCAACACTGCCAATACTGCGTAAATAATAATCTTCATTGTTTAAGTTTTGGTGGCTATTTAAAGGTAAATGCTTTTACGGTCAAGCAAAAGTGCTATTTTAGGGTATAACTTATCCAATGCAATGGCACACTTCCCGAAAACGCAGACCGCCTACCAATTGGTAACTGAATATTGCACTATACACAGGGTACGCATGTATGAAGATTTTCATTTCCATAAAAAAGTAAACCCTGACGAGATTTATTGGGCAACGTTTAAAGCTCTTAACCCTATGTATGATGAAATACTTGAGGTGGCGGCAAGTGAATACAAATTCCGGAAAAAAGACCTTTTAAAACTATTGCAATCTTACTTAGTGGAAGAGAAAATAAAAAGGTTTAAGACTTCAGCTGCAACTTTAATAGATGCTTACAATGAAACTTATCCAGATAGAAAAATATTTACTGGTAATGTGCTTACTGAATATTTTAAAGACGGATATAATATTGTTTGCAGCTTTCGTGATATGATAACAGAGTGCATTGAGCAATATTGGCCAAATGACAAGACAGATTCGACCAAAGAACCAGCTGAGGAAAAAACGCCTTCAGAGACAGATTTGATTGAAAGGCTAAGAGTTGATTTAACAGCGAAACAATTGTTGTATTTATTTAAGTCATTAAAAGATCGAGGAATTATAAAAAACACCAATCCCACAGACATCTGTAAAGTTGTTTCGTTGGGATTCCAGTTGGCAAATTCTTCCGATACAAAACAGCTTAGCGTAAAACATCTTCAAAATACCTGGAGTCAATTGGATGCCCAAGTAGCTAAGCATTGGTTTGAAGAGTTCCTTGAATTAAGCAAGCAGGCCAAATTAGACAACCCAAATAATCTCAAGGGGAAGAAATGACTTTCCAGCCTCTTTGATATTCTTTCCAGCATAGATTCCAGCTCATTCCAGCACCGTCCAGCGATAAACTTATCATCGTGTCAGACTTTTGTGGCGCTGATTCTCATACGATATGCAATCACAATAAGAGCGAGGTAAAACACAAAAGCCCCGAAAGGGGCTTCAAGTCGTTGGGTCATCCTTTGGGAAGGCAGCCGGGAGTTTAGATTCGGGCTGTTCGGTTCGATTCCGAAATGATCCACCAGTACAAATGTAGGGATAAAAATATTTCTTATTAAAATGCTTGACCGCTCAAGCATAATTACTATATTTGTTTTATGAATAAGTTATCAATAGAAAAACAGGCGCAAATAGTTTCCATGTTAGTAGAAGGAAATTCTATTCGCAGTACCAGTCGCATGGCCGGTGTAAGTAAAGACACCGTTGTTTCATTGTTGGTAAAGGTTGGTCGTGCATGTTGGGAGTTTCATGATAGCACCGTCATTGGTGTGCAAGCAAAGAAGGTACAGTGCGATGAAATCTGGTCGTTCGTTTATAGTAAGGAAAAGAACAAACCGGAAGGAATAGAGAATGCAGGCGATGTATGGACATGGACAGCTATTGACGCTGATTCAAAACTTATCATTAGTTGGAACATTGGACACAGGGATGCTGATTGTGCTAATACATTTATGCAAGACGTTGCAAATAGAATAAGCGGCCATGTTCAATTAACTACAGACGGTCACCTTGCTTATTTAAAAGCAGTAGGCGAAGCATTTGGAACTAACATTGATTATGCAATGCTAATTAAGCTCTACGGCTCACAGAAAGAAGGCTCTACAGGCGCAGAAAGAAAGTATAGCCCGATGAAATATACAGGCTCAAAGAAGACTATAATAAGCGGTAATCCTGATGAAGATAATATTAGTACCAGTTATGTTGAAAGATCAAATCTCACAATGAGAATGCACATGAGAAGGTTTACGAGATTAACCAATGCTTTTAGTAAGAAGATCGAAAACCATTGCTATGCTATAGCATTACATTTTGTTTATTACAATTTCGTTCGCATACATAAGACATTAAGAGTAACACCAGCAATGGAAGCAAAACTGGCTAAGACGCCCATGACTATTGAAGAAATAGTTAGATTGATACCAGCCGAACAACGGCAAATAAGAGGCACATATAAACCCCGCAAAAACATTCTAAAAGCCGCCTAAGTTATCAAATCAGTATGCGCCTTCTTTGATTAACTCTTTTTCCAATTTGTTATACTCATCAGAAAATGTTTTTCTTATTCCATTATTGTCTAAGCAAAATGCACTCCGAATTGGTTTCATATGTCTATTTGCTAAATCAGTATAATTCAGTTTGAAGTAAATAAATATTGGAGAAAGCATATCAAATGTCTTCCCGTTAGGAGGCATCATGAAATAATAGAAATTCATTGCAGTTGAGGAGACTGGGAAAATATCGGATTGCTTATTCGCTAGACTACCGTGTTGAAAATATCCAAAATACGGTTTTTCACCATCGTAAGTAACGCCAACTAATTTATCGACCAAATTAGCAGCAGCGGCATCTCCGTAGTTACTCACATCAACACGTAATTTTATTCGACCGTTTTCCTTTGTAAATGATGGATTGTTGCCACGGAATGTAAGTATTAAAAGGGGTTGTTTAATATTGTTATTAGGGTTTTTCAACTTCATAATTTCCCTTATAATTGAATCGTTATTCGCTATGATTTTATCCCTGCTATCATTGACTGAATCAATTATTACTATTCTAGCGCTATCAACTGAATTTTTGCCTTTTGAAATTATCTCTTTCACCTTATTGTCGTCATCTTCACGTCGTTGAACAATATCATAAATTGACGAAACGACTGACCCTATTAAAAAGAACAACCACAAAAAAAATCTTGACCATTTCTTTTGTGGGCTAAACAATTCTTTCATGCAAAGGAGGCCAAATATGACCGTCAACAAATACGCCATAACAGACAAGGCCATATCTCCCAATTTGATTTAGGAAGATATGATGTTTTTTAAGTGGTTAAAGAACTATTTGCTTTTCCGCTCAAGCATATTGAAAACCAATGCTTATGGGGAAAATTTCAAACTAGTACACTACCTAAAATCACTATCTTTTTGCTTTGAAAACCTGCAGTCCTATGCTTCAGCAAACTGAAACCAAAACTTGTCTCACCTGCGGCAAACCATTAAAAGGCCGGGCTGATAAACGTTTTTGTGATGACTACTGCCGTAATAGTTACAACAATCAATTAAAAGCGATCAGCAATAATCTTGTTCGCAATATCAATAACACGTTACGAAAGAACAGGCGCATATTAGAAAGTTTATTACCCGAAGGAGAAGAAACAGCTAAGGCAAATAAAGAAAAACTGCTACGATTGGGATTTCATTTTAAATACATCACTCAGACTTTTACAAACAAAACCGGCAAAACATATTTCTATTGTTATGAGTATGGTTATTTACCGCTGGAGAACGATTGGTTTCTTATTGTAAAAAAGAAAGAGGAATAATAGACTGAATGATACATTCTTTATTTTTAGAAGAGAGATACATCCAGTTCAAGCAGCAATGTCGATCTACTTTTTTCTCCGCTATGCATTAGTGAGCATTTTGTTAATTGCGTGGGTGTTCTATCAAGCCGTTATTAAAAAAGAAAATGGGCCGATTTGAAAGGCGATGCGTTCGCTGTTTTATTTTTTGTTCTTGTTTGGATGGGGCTTGCTTATTTCTTTACACATTAGATTATTCGTCCACTTTGCCCATTGCATGATCTGATAAAATTCATAATTATTAAAATCAATCCGGCGGCTATTGAGCTCTTCTGATCCCAATCTCTTTTTGAATAAGCTCAACCTCATCCATTTTAGTTTTAATGGCTGGTTTGTCGTGCGGCTGCTTATTTAATACTAAAAGCTCATTCACGGATTTTACCATGAGATCAATCAGGTCGTTCATATCAAGATCGTGCAGCGATTTTTCACTCATTTTAGAAAGCTGGCCGGATAAGCCTGAACGAAGCTACTCTTTATTAATCTCAATTGCCCATTTATGTTTTCTTAATAACATTCGTTTGTGGAATTATTGCTCTTTTTGTTGCCTTATACATCATACTATAAAAGGTCGTTGATGCTTGCATGAATTTTGCTGAAATCTTATGCCCCTAAATGCGACCTAATGGAAAACACAAAACTCCTGGAGTTACCAAAACTTATTGACTTGCTCGCCGAACAAACCACTGTCTACATGCAGATGGTTAGTAAAGGAGCTACGAAAGAAGAATTTGAAAATTGCCAAACAAGATTGCGAACTCTTCAACGGGAAATAGAACTAAGAAGAGGAAAAAAGAACAGCAGCGACCCGGAAGAGATGAAACGATCGGTGTAATCTTTGGCAAAACTATTCTTCATCATTTAATACCTGGAAATGATCGGCATCTTTCCAGAAGGGAAACTTTTCCCTTATTGAATTCAAATGATCTTTCTTCAATGTTATTGTAAAAATATCTTCTTCTTCCTTTTTAGTATATAAAACCTCGCCCATCGGATCAACGATCATGCTCTCACCACTATAATGTATCTTATTTCCATCGTCACCAACACGGTTTACTCCTACTACATAACATTGGTTCTCGATTGCCCTTGCCTGCAATAATGTTTTCCATGCATGCACTCTTCTGTCGGGCCAGTTGGCAACATAGATCAATACATCATACTCAAGCGCAGGTTGCTTCGCTTCGTTCGCAATGACAGGTGAGGTTTGTCTCGCCCATACAGGAAACCTCAGATCATAACATATCAATAAATTTATCTTCCATCCTTTTACCGATGCGATCAATCTTTTTGTTCCCGCACTGAATTGTTCATCTTCTCCCGCATAAGCAAACCGGTGACGTTTATCATAAATACCATATTGACCGTTTGGCAACATCCAGATAAGACGATTGTAGTAGCTGGGTCTGACGGTCCCCGTCTGACCCGCATCCGAAATAATCACACTCCCCGTAAGAATAATTTTTTTGGTTGCGCTGATCCTTTTCATCCATTGTACTGTTTCTCCTTCCATTGTTTCTGCAAGTTCTGCCGGACGCATACTAAATCCTGTCGAAAACATTTCGGGTAAAACAACGATCTCCGTTTTTTCTTTGATGTTGCTGATCTTTTCTTCAATCGTTTTCAGATTAAGCGCCCTGTCTTCCCAATGCAGGTTTGTTTGTATTGTCGTGATCGTAAGAGTCTGTTCCATTGTAACGGTTTTCGCCCGTGAAGATACTAATCGATAGCGCAGAATGTGGTTAGGCATTGATTTTGCCATTATACCGTTTGCACCAAAAAACCAACGCTATGCGGAAATTGTTTACCCAAACGAGCATAGCCGCCATTCTTATTTGCTCTTTTCATTTTTTCACCACCACAATCAATGCCCAGGCCCCGGTCTCAGTATCATTTGCACAAAGAGGCCCGGTACTCAACCAACCCATGGAAGTACATACGGCACCGGGAGACAACAGCCGATTATTTATTGTTGAAAAAGCAGGAACAATTCGAATATGGAACGGAACTTCTTTGCTTGCCACTCCATTTCTTAATATTAGTTCAATTGTAGAAGATGGTGGAGAGCAGGGACTATTGAGCATGGCTTTTCATCCTAATTACCAAAGCAACGGGTTCTTCTTTGTTTATTATAATGATAATTCCGGCAGGCTTACCATTGCACGTTACCAGGTTTCAGCAGATCCTAATGTTGCAAATGGAACAGCCAATCCCGTCACACCATTAATAAACATTTCAAAACCTTTTACTAATCATAACGGTGGTCATATACAATTCAAGCCGGAAGGCGGTATCAATTACCTGTATGTTGCTACGGGTGATGGCGGTGATGCAAACGATCCGCAGAACAATTCCCAAAATCCAAATTCCAAATTGGGGAAATTGATACGCATAGATGCTGATGATATCACCTCACCCGCCATGGAAATTATGGCCTGGGGTTTAAGAAATCCTTTTCGCTGGAGTTTCGATAGGCTTACCGGTGATCTTTGGATCGGCGATGTTGGCCAGGGCGCCAAAGAAGAAATTGATTTTCGTGCTGGCGGCGCTAGCGGCGCAAACTTTGGGTGGCCTTGCCGGGAAGGCACAAGGGATAATTCAGATGATGCCGACGCTGTATTACCAGACGATTGCGATACAGTAAATGCAGTAGATATCTTACCCGTTTTCGAATATGATAATCCTCCCTGTTGCGGTACTTCCGTTATTGGCGGGTATAGATATCGTGGCAGCGCTTATCCTCAATTCCAGGGCTATTATATGTTTGCCGATTATTTTTATGGGTACGTTTGGTTTACCCGGTCAAATGGAGGGAGTGGATGGGTTACTACGGGTCCGCAAACTGTTTCGCCGGCTAATATTTCTTCATTCAGTGAAGCATACAATGGAGATTCTCTCTTTGCGGTGTCGATGTCTACAAACAGATTTTATAAAGTAATCCCTAATGTAGTTACACCAGTTAGCCTGTTAACCTTTTCCGGAACAAACTCACCACTGTTTAATGATCTTAGGTGGACAACGGCTTTTGAAGAAAGTATTGAGAACTATGTTGTCGAATACAGCAGGGATGGAAGAAATTATTCTGAGACAGGCATCGTTCCTTCGGTTGGCAGTACTGATGTTCACACCTATACCTTCCGGCACAATATCGTTAGCAATGATAAATTGTTTTATCGCTTACGTATTACTGAACGAAGCGGAACATTTAATTATTCACCCACGATATCGTTAGGAAGTAAAGACAAAAATGGTGTTACTGTTTTTCCTACACTAATTACTTCAGGAATTGTCAATGTAAATGCAGCCTCGCCTGTAGAAAAAATAGAGATCATGAATATCAGCGGTCAAAAAATTGTATCAAAGGATATGAATAATGCCGATGGATATTTCCAGGTTGTATTGCCTCCTGTTCCAAAAGGAGTATACTATATGCAGATACGTGGTAAGGACTTTCACCAAACAGAAAAGCTAATTATCCAATAAAAACCAGGGCCCGCAAACAATTATCTGCGGGCCTTTTTATTTGCAACTCCGGGGAAATTTTTCCTTTTTCTTCAATCGCCTCAGGATCTTAATTGGTTTTTAATAAACTAAACATGCATGCATTGTGTCATGCTTCTTAATAACTCATCAATAACCCCAACGGGCACTGTATTTGTCTTTACTCTATCATAAAACTTTTAGTTATGTGGAAAGCGATTTTACAAAACGTAAAAGCCACCTTTCCAGTGATAGCAGGATGTTTGATATTCACCCTTTGTATCAATCAGTCATATGCACAGCAAAATATAATTGCCAATAAAGATAATACCCGGCCCGAAGTAAGAAAACAATTTGATCCTCCGCCTGCCCATGTATTCAGCTTTACCGCAAACAGGTTTAACGGATATAATGAAATACAATGGACAGCCGGTCGTGAGCAAAGCACAAGGAGATTTATTGTTGAATACACCTATGATGGATTCAATTATCAGTCTGCAGGGCAAGTGCTATCTACCGATGGCAATTATAACCTGAAACATTATACGCAGGATGTAAGGCCAGCACTCTACCGGGTTCGCATTGAAGATATGAATGGTAAGTTTTATTATTCAGATAATATTTTCCTGAATGGAAGAGATATACTTCCCGTAACAGTTTATCCAACGGTAATAACAGGAAATATATTAAATGCCAATACTTATTTCCCGGTTGAAAGAATTGCTATTGTATCTATGGACGGACAGGAAGTGTTTGCCAAAGATATGAATGGCGCCAACGAATTTATGAAGATCAATATACCATCACTCAGCAAAGGATGGTACATTGTTACTTTTTATGGCAATGGGTGGAAGACGACATCGAAGTTTATGATTGGGTAATATTGCTGATGATAGTATTAATAAAAGCTGGCTCAAACCCCTTTTGCAGCAAATAGTCAACCGTTTTCTTTTTTCTAATTAAATATTGCTCGCCTTTAAGGCGGGCATATTTATCTTCGGCCAGTGCCTTTACTAGTTTTATGTAATCCTCTTCATCGATCTGCTTCAAAGCTTTTTTTATACTGTATTCGCTAACCTGTTTTTGTTTGAGCTCATATTTTATTTTCACCCTTCCCCATTGATTGATCCTGAACTTACCCGCAGCAAAGGCAATCGCAAACCTTTCTTCGTTTAAATAACCCTGCTCTATCAGGTCAGCGATTATTTCGTCATGATCTTTTTTCCAAACACCCAACTGGTAAAGCTTGTCTCTTACTTCACTGTGACAACGTTCCTGGTAGCCGCAATAATGTTTTAGTTTTTGAAGGGCCTGTTCTTTCGTCAATTGCTTTTTATACATTGGTGTAAAAATAAAAAAGAGAAATCGATATCAGGCTCTTCATTATCACGCCACGAGGCAACGCCGCAAAGAGTAGCACATGTTTTTCAAACGTTGCGCCGCTGCGCCGTTGCGTGAAATCCATGTTTCCTAAAAACAATTTAACTCCCGTTCCTGTCCGCCGGCATATTTATTGAAACCGTCGTTCCCTTATCTTTTTCACTTTGTATATGCAGCGTAGCCCCCATTGTTTTTATCAGGTCCTTAATGATGAGGTAACCCAAACCATGTCCCTTCTTATTATCTACATTCACTGAAGTAATAACAACCTGGTCGGCCATCAGGCTTTGCACCTGTTCCGGCGTCATCCCCGTACCCCCATCTTTTACGGAAATTACCATATGACCATTGCCACGCACTGCTGAAACAACAATAGACCCTTTCTCTGTAAAATGGATCGCATTAGTAAGAAGGTTGTAAACGAGGATCTTTAACGGTTCATAAAACTGGTATGCTTCTACTGAAGGATCAACGCTATTTTCAATGATAAGATTTTTTTGCCGGGCCAGTGATTGAAGAATGCCCAATATCTGTCCGACCATTTCATTTACATTGAATGTTTCTTTCGCCATCCGCCGGTTCTCATTCTGGTACTTGATCCAGTTTAGTATGTTGGTGGAAAGCATCTGTAACTCCTGTGAAGTGTTTGTTATTTCCCTGATAGTTTCTTTCTGCAATTCTTCACTCATCAATTGCTTTTTATCCAGAAGGTTTTTTCCGGCCACCGTCACAAACTTCAGCGGGGTAACTATATCATGACTAATGATAGAGATCAGTCTTGTCTTGATCGAATTATTTTTTTCAAGTATTTCGTTTTGTTCCTGCAACTCCTTTGTTTTTTCTGCTACTTGTTGTTCCAGTTTGCGCTGTCTAATTTTATATTGACGGGTCCGAATGTTCAGGTATAATGCGACAAGGCCAAATGTGGCAACAAAACAAAGAACGTAAAACCACCATCGTTTGTACCAGGGAATGTTGATATGAAAAACGACTTCCTTGTACGAATAGTTATCCTTTCCAAAACCATTTCGTTTTCTTAACTGCAAACGATAATCTCCCTGGGGAATATTATAAAACCTGATCTCTATTCCTCTTTCAATATTAACAGGTCGCCAGTTCTTATCATCATTGAGACGATAATCAAGATAAATATTCTCCTTATTGCACCACGCTGATATTCCCAATTTGATAATGATCTCTGTTGTTTGAGCAGGCAGTTCATCAACAGATACCGAATCGGGATTCATTAAGACTCCGTCGACGGAAAATTGGTCAATGTAAATATCTCCTTTGGGCAAATCAGGAATAGCATTCTCCGGGTTCACCCACAATAAACCATCCATGGAAGGAAAAGAAATGGTTTTATCTTTTTTAGCCAAAGCACAGGGCGTACAACCGCCATTCAGTTCCGTCATGTCCATTCCATCATTCCTGCCGAAATAATAATAATAAACTGAAGATGTATCGCTGTCAAAAGATTGCACCAGTTCGGCAAGACTTGTTTTGAACAATCCCTTGTTGGTGCTTATCCAGCAATAGCCCGCATCATCTTTTATAAAACAGTGCGTATATAACAGGTATTTGTTTTTATCAAGCGGTAACGCCTTTACTTTTCCTTTTTTATAAATGAACAAACCACCTCCATACGTCCCGAAAAAAATATTGTCTTGATATTGCCAGATGTTCCGGACACAATAATTGCCTGTATTAAAAATGGTATCCATTTTATTGGTCCGGGTATCAAATCTTAAAAGTGAATTGCAGGTGGCGATCCCCAGCACACCCGGCTCAATTTCCTTCATATCAAAATGAATTCTTGAAAAACCATCCTGCGGGTGACTATAAACCTTGCGAAGTTCATCGCCTTCAATTAAAAATATACCCCTGTCATCTGCGAGGTAAACCCTGCCCCGGGAGGCGGCCATTACATATTCATTGACCATGCTTATCTTCTCAAATTCCCTTGTTTGACCGGTATGATAATTATACTGATACAAAAAGCTGTGGGTTAATTTCGCGTTCCATTGGGCATACCAAAGAAGAGAATCATCCATTAAAAAAATACTGTTGCTGAATTTTTTTTCAATAGGAGCTGGTGTAATTGAGTTGTTATTCTTTCCAATGACATGTCCTTCATTGGTCAGGATATTTCCTCCCGGCAATTCCACTTGCGCATAATAAGATGTTCGCTGGCTAATTCCGGGGTTTGCCGATCTCAGTGTTTCTACCTTGTTAGTTGCTATAACAACAATGCCTTTTGAATCCGTCCCGATAAAAAGCATTTTCCTTTTTTCATTGTATAAGGCAAATTTTATCAGGATATCGTTGGGCACTTTGTTGCAGATCAAACGGGCCTTTAATTTCCCTTCATCATAGCTCAATATCCAGGCCTTACCATTATTAAATAATAAGGAATAGCTTCTCCCGTTTTCCCAAATGAATACATTATTGGGATCATCAAGACTGGCGCCATTACTTTCATCCACAATGTTAACCGGTATAAAACGATTCGAAGGCTGCTCAACCAGGTATGCAGCTCTCCGGGTATCCGTTACAAAAACATTATCGCCGATCTTAAAACCATAACTCAGCGATATCGTGACCGGTGAAATTTGCATAGGTGCCTTAGTTCGGGAGTAATAGAACAGCCTGCCGCCATGAATGGCAAATAAAGAAGTATCGCTTACCGGCAAAGGTTTGTCGAATTGCAAACTAAAAGGCCCTTGTTTCGACAAGTCAACACCGCTTTTATACAAAGCCTCTGAAACAGCAAGAGAGATTATGTTGTTGTTCGGGTTGTTGAATAGTTGTTTCTTATCATAAAAGACAAGCTTATTTTTTTCCAGGTAAAAAATATTACCGGTATTGTCGGCAGTGAAGACTTTTCCAGCATTATTTCTTATTACAAACACGATCCTTTCATTGGTAATATGCGGCTCATCTTCTTTACCAAGAATTTTAAACTCCATGCCATTGTACCTTACCACACCGGCTTCAGTGCCGATCCAGAGAAAACCGGTTTCTTCATCCCATTGCAAACCTTTGATGCCGTTTGATGGCAATCCATTTTCTGTATTGAATTGCTGGATATGAAATTCATTATTGCTTTGAGAAAAACCTGAAAGCTGAAGTAAAAAAAATAGCAGCGATAAAATAGAGAGGAAGCGCATGGCAGTTTACAACAACAAGTTACTGTTTCCCCCTTAATAATTTACATTGTATAGTGTGGCCAGTTCCATCAGCTCTTTGATATTACCCGCATTGGTCTTTTCATAAATACGGGTTTTCATGGTGGAGACAGTATTCATTTTTAAATTCAGTGTATCGGCAATTTCTTTGGTACCGATACCTTTCAAAACATAATGGAGTATTTCCAATTCTCTTGGAGCCAGAGTAGCGAATGGGTTATCCTGCACATGCAGGCCATTCTTTTTCCGTATCGGAGCTTCATTATTCAAAAACCTTTGCAATACCTGTTGTATCTCTTCTTCACCTACTGATTTGGATAAATAATAATTGATACCATATTGTCTCACCGCTTCGCCATAAATTTCGGCTGGTTGCATCTTTCCAGCACATTGGGATCCTAAGCTTAGAATTCCACGTGGACAAGTTGTCGCG
>JADMIO011406713.1_pt1 | contig 105805 bp, 88 predicted proteins | sample 8958161 | NCBI WGS metagenome assembly JADMIO01 (sample SAMN16585339, study PRJNA669376) | soil metagenome | isolation source: Crop rotation soil | place: USA: Cullars Rotation, Alabama | collected 2011
CGCGACAACTTGTCCACGTGGAATTCTAAGCTTAGGATCCCAATGTGCTGGAAAGAACGGCTCCACCGGCATCGCCGTCGGCATGGCGTGCAACCTCGTTCCCCACAACCTGCGCGAGATCTGCGACGCCATCGTTCACGTCATCGACAACCCCGACTGCGAATTGGCCGCGCTGATGCAGATCGTCAAAGGTCCGGACTTCCCCACCGGCGGGATCATCTGCGGCATGGATGGGATCCTCGACGGTTACCGCACCGGCCGCGGAAAGATGACCCTCCGCGCCAAGATGCACACCGAAGAAGCCGCCCGCGCCGGGCGGCAGCAGATCATCATCGAGGAGATTCCCTACAACGTCATTCGCAAGAACATCGTTGAGTCGATCGCCGAGTGCGTGAAGGAAGACCGGATCAAGGATATCAGCGATGTGAACGATCACTCCGGCCGCGAGCACAAGTGCCGGATCGTGGTCGATCTCAAGCGCGACGCCGATCCGGACGTGGTGATCAACCAGCTCTTCGAATACACGCCGTGCCAGATCACGGTGAGCATGATCAACATCGCGCTGGTGAACCGCCAGCCGCGCACGATGGGGCTCAAGGAGCTGATCCAGCACTTCATCGAGCACCGCAAGGAGGTGATCGTCCGCCGAACGCGCTTCCTGCTCCGCAAGGCGCAGCAGCGCGGGCACATCCTTGAAGGGCTGATCTTCGCGGTCTGCGATATCGATGAGGTGATCAAGCTGATCCGCGGCAGCCGCACGCGCGATGAAGCCATCGAGAAGCTCAAGGTCCGCGGCTTCCGTATCGCGACGGATCATCCTTACGCCGCGCAAATTCCCGAAGTGCTCATGCGCCGGGCCACCGCCAGCCCGGTCATCCTCTCGCAGGCCCAGGCCGAGGCGATCGGTCGGTTGCAGCTCATTCAGTTGGTCGGGCTGGAAATCGAAAAGCTGGTGAGCGAGTACCGCGAGGTGGCCGAGGAGATCGATGGCTACGAGCGCATCCTCGCGGATGACAATCTGGTGATGGACATCATCCGCGAAGACACGATCGAGATGAAAGAGAAGTACGGCGACGACCGGCGCACCGAGATCACCGGCAACGTCAGCGAGTTCAACATGGACAAGCTGATCGCGCAGGAAGATGTCGTGGTCACCGTGTCACACGAGGGGTACATCAAGCGCCTGCCGGTGGACACGTACAAGGCGCAAGGCCGCGGCGGACGCGGGATCAAGGGCGGGGAAACCAAGGAGGGCGATTTCGTCGAGCACCTCTTCGTCGCCAACACGCACGACTTCCTGCTCTTCTTCACCAACCTCGGTCGCGTCTACGAACGGCGCGTCTACGATGTGCCGGAGATGTCGCGCACGAGCCAGGGACGCTCGATCGCAAACCTCCTCTCGCTCCAGGGCGGAGAAAAGGTTGCCAACGTTCTCGCGGTGAAGGATTTCGGCAAGGGCGAGCAGTTCCTCATCTTCGCCACCAAGGGCGGCACCGTGAAGAAGACCGCCCTTTCCGCCTACGCGAACATCCGCCAGAACGGCCTGATCGCCATCGGCCTCGACGAAGGCGATGCGCTCATCGGCGTCGAGATCACCAGCGGCAAAGACCACGTGATGCTCGGCACCAAGAGCGGCCTGGCGATCCGGTTCGATGAGTCCGAAGTTCGCGCCATGGGCCGGCAGGCGGGCGGCGTCACCGGCGCACGCTTCAAGCGCGAAGGCGATGAAGTCATCGACATGATCATCATCCCCAACGGCGAAGACGGGTGCTGCGTCCTCACCGCCTGCGTCAACGGCTACGGCAAGCGCTCGCAAATGACCGAGTACCCCGTCAAAGGCCGCGGCACCCGCGGCGTCATCGACGTCATCACCTCCGAACGCAACGGCGAAGTGATCGGCATGAAGCTCGTCGCCGACACCGATCACATCATGTTCATCACCGAAAACGGAATCCTGATGCGCACGCGCGTCAGCGACATCAGCTCCATCGGCCGCAACACCCAGGGCGTCCGCCTCATCAAGCTCGACGAAGGCGACAAGCTCGTCGCGCTGGCGAAAGTCGAGCCGGAAGATGAAGAGGAGAAACCCGCTGAAGCGGCGGCTCCGGAACCGGCACCTTCATCTGATGCAGCCGACGGACCAGACGAAGCGCCGCCCACGACCAAGGCGTAGCATGGGCATCTCGCCGATGTCATTGGAATGAACATGGCCTCGACGGCCATGCTACGGAGCGAGGTCGCCTACTCAATCCCCACTTTTTCCTTCACCACATACAACGGCCGCTGCTTGATCTCTTCGTAGATTCGGCCAACGTATTCGCCCAGGATGCCGATGGCGATCATTTGCACGCCACCGAGGAACAGGACACAGAGGATCGTCGTCGTGAACCCGCCGCCGGGTTGCTTGTGCATCGTGAAGAAGGTCACCAGGTAGAATACGGCCAGCCCGAAGGTGACGGTGGCGACGAAGATGCCCATCCACGTCACCCAGCGCAGCGGGCGGTAGCTGAAGCTGAAGATCGCGTCCATCGCGTAGTGAATGAGCCGGCGAAGTGTTTGCTTGGGTTTGCCGGCGGCGCGATCGGTTCGATCGTACAACACGCTCGCCTGCGAGAACCCCAGCCAGCTCCGCAGCCCGGGGATGAAGCGGTTCCGTTCCGGCAGCCGCTTCAATTCTTCAACGATCCGGCGATCCATCAATCCAAAGATCCCCGCATCCGGCGCGCTGGGCAAATCCGTCAGCCCGCGGAGGATCGGATAGAACAGTTTGAACCCAACCCCGCGCACGCCCGCATCCGAGCGGCTGGTCCGCTCGCCCAGCACCACCTGGTTCCCTTCACGCCATTTCTTCACCATCTCCGGAATGACTTCCGGCGGGTCCTGCAGATCGCCGTCGATGAGAATCACGCAATCCCCCCGCGCGTGATGAAACCCCGCCGTCACGGCCGGCTGATGCCCGAAATTCCGCGACAGCTCGATCAGCTTGATGCGCGGCTCCTCGCGGATGAACTGCCGGATGATCTCACCCGACCGATCGCGGCTGCCGTCGTTAACCAGGACGATCTCCCACTCCTCGCCGCTCTGCTCCGCCGCCGCGACGAGACGGCGACGCAGCTCCGGTAAGTTCTCCTGCTCGTTGAAGATGGGCGCGACGATGGAGATCACCCCTGCATCTTAACGGGAACTCGGGCGTTCGCTCAGTCCGCGTATGTGCACCAACACCGGGGAATCAACCGCCGCGTGAGCTTCGCCACCACAGCTCCAGCATCAGCAGCGCGTACAGCCGCTGCGAATGATCCGCCTGCGAAGAATCGTGCTCGGCCAGCAGTTTCTGAATCGTCGGCTGATGCAGATGGGCCGCTGCGAATGAATCGCCGGCGGCGAGGGAATCGCGCAGCATCGGTTTCAGGTTTCCGCGGAACCATTCGCCGATCGGGACGGCGAAGCCCATCTTGGGGCGTTTGAAAACCGTGGCCGGCAGATCGCGCGCGAAGGCCTGGCGCAGCAGGTACTTCGCCGGGGTATTCATCGGGTTCTGCATGAACGCCTTGGCGGTCGAACCGACGCCGTACATCTGCTCGGTCGTCAGTCTCGCGGCGTAGCGGACAACCGCGGGATCCATGAACGGGCTGCGGACTTCCAGGGCGTGCAACATCGACGCGCGATCGACTTTGGTGAGCAGATCCTCGGGAAGGTACGTCTCACGATCGAGCGCCATCACCGTTTGCACGACGTCGCGTCCCTCGGACAGCGCTTTGTATCGATGAACCAGCCAGTTGGCCGTATCGCTTGCGTCTTCGCGCGGAAGCAGTTGTGCGACCTGCTCATCCGTGAAGTATCGCATGTAACTGTCGTAGCGCTGCGGAGCCGGCAGGTTCATCGTGGAAAGCATCCGCTTCACGCGCGCCATCGCGGACTTGGGATCCTTCCCACCCGGCGCGAGCTCGAAGATTTTCTGCGTCGCGACGCGGCGCAGCGCATCGGGCAATGCTTGAAACGCCTGCGCCATCCACGTGGCGCGATAGCGATCGTATCCGCCGAAAAGCTCATCACCGCCGTCACCGCTCAGGGCGACTTTCACGTGCTGGCGCGTCTGTCGGGAAAGGTAATGCGTGGGAAGCGCCGACGAGTCGGCGAACGGTTCGCCGAAGACCTCAGCGAGTCGTGGCAGATCGCCGGCCGCATCCGGGCGGACGGTGAACTCCTCATGCTCCGTCCCGAGATACCGCGCCACCTCCGCGGCATGACGCGTCTCGTCATAGCGTGGATCGTCGAACCCGATCGCGAAGGTATGCACCTTCTGCCCAGGCTCAACCGCCGCCTTCATCGCGACCACGATGATCGAGCTGTCGATCCCTCCGGAGAGGAAGCACCCCACCGGCACATCCGCCACCAACTGCCGGCGTACCGCATCCATCACGAGCTGCCGCACGCTCCCGCCGCCGCTTGCGTCTTCGCGGGGGTCCCCTGCATCCCGCGAATTCGGATCGAAGTTCTGCTCGACCTCGATCTTCGCGGGCGTCACCCGCATCCACCGTGCCGGCGGAAGCTTTTCACACCCGCGATAGATCGTCATCGGTGCGGGGATGTAACCCCAGCGGAGGTAATGCCCGAGCGAAGTAAAATCCAAGTCCGTCTCAATCCACGGAACCGCCCGCAACGCCGACAACTCGCTGGCGAAGGCGATGCCGCCGATGCGGTGATCGCCTGTCGCGGGGGCGATCGAAAGGTAGAGCGGCTTCTGCCCCATCCGATCGCGCGCGAGAAACACGCTGCCGGCGACGGCGTCCCAGATGGCGAAGGCGAACATGCCGTCGAAGCGCTCGACGCACTTCTCGCCCCACAGGTCGTAGGCGGCGAGGAGCACTTCGGTGTCACTGCTCGTTCGCCAGGGATAGTCGGGTCGCAAATTGGAGATTTCCGCTTTGAGCTCGCGGAAGTTGTAGATTTCTCCGTTGAAGACGAGTTGGCGTCCACGGTGATCGGAGAAGGGTTGATTGGCGCGGGGGTCTGGGTCGATGATGGCAAGACGGCGGTGCGCTAAGCCGCAAGCGGCTGGACTGGCGGACTCATCAAACCAGATCCCTTCCCCATCCGGTCCCCGGTGCGCGATGAGCTCGCTCATCCGCGCGAGTTGCCCGCGCGTGACCCGATAGCGCTCGTCCCATGCAATCACACCCGCGAATCCACACATCGTCCGGGTATTATACGGAGCATGAACCGTTCGCGATGGATCGCTCCCGCAGTGGTTTTTCTCTCGTGCATCAACCTCGCACGAGCGGACGAACCCACGCCTTTTGCGCGCGGAACCTGGAACCTCTCACTCAGCGGCTCCTACGTCGATAACATTCGCTTCAGCCAAGACTATTTCTATAACTTCAATCTCACCGCCGGCTACTACTTCTGGAACAATTCCTCCTTCAACATTGATCTCCAGGGCTCCTATGTCGATCAACCCGGCGGCGGAGACGACGATGCGGTCCTCGGCGCGGTCGGCCTGTTCGGACGAACGCACATCCTCGTCCGCAACCCTTGGAGCATCTTCATCGACGGGGGCGGGATGGTCAGCTACGCCGACCACATCGTCCCAATCACGCCGTACTCCGGAACCCACTTCAACTTCATCGGCAAGGTCGGCGGCGGGGCGAGCTGGGAGATCGCCGACCATACCTTCCTCATGGGCGGCGCGCGCTACTTTCATCTTTCCAACGGGCAGATCCGCGGGCGGGATGACAACCCGAGCTTCGACGGCGTCGAATACTGGGCGGGCGTGATGTGGACATGGTAGAGAGGCGAAACGTGAAACGCATCGCCGTCACGGCACTTCATACGTCACCCACCAATACTCCAACCCGCTCGTGTACTTGAAATTATTCACGTGCGGGCCGAAGAGCATGCGCAGGTCGGGCTCGTCGAAGACGTTGTCGATGATCTCGTAGCTGGTTCCGTCCGGCCGGGTACGGCGGCTGTAGAGGTCGGGAGCGCCGTCGTGCTGCACGAGCGTTTTGCGGATCTTGGGCGGGATGTGGTTGGCCGCCATGAAGACCTTCGCGCCAGGATCGAGCTTCCCGTGCAGCAAGATCAGGAATTCATCCTGCCGGGCGGCGGGGACGTGCTGGAAAAAGTTGATCACCGCCGCGGCCGTGAACTCCCCTTCGATCTCATCGGGGCGATACGCATCGGCCAGGCGGAACTCGACGTTGTTTGCATCCGGCGCCGCATGGGCGAAAAGGTTGCGGCCCCAGGTGAGCATGTTGGGCGCGAGATCGGTTGCGAGCACTGACGCGGCGACCTCCGCCATGAACGGCGTCCAGCGGCAATGTCCGCACGCCAGCTCCAGCACGCGGCGATCGCGCACCTGTTCCTGGAGTGCGAGCGCGACCTGGCGAAGCCAGCTTCCTGGCTTCTCGAACTCGCGGCGGTAATGCCGCGCCCAGCGCGCTTCATGCGTCTTGCGCGCGTCGTTCGATGGGTTGTCGTAATAGCGGACCATCTGCCCGCAGTAATGACTGTAATCCACGCGCACGCCCAAGCACTCCGTTGCTTGTCCCGATGGCTTGCCCTACCCACGCAACTTCAACGCCGATCAAACCGAAGCTTCTGCTCCCCGTCGGCGTCGCCGGCATCATACCATCGCCCGTGCTTCAGTTGGATTTTTCTTAATCCCGCGGATTTGCAGGCCAATAATAACTGCCCCTCCACCCCGGCAAGCAAAAGCTGCTTGAGCTCATAGAGGTGAGATGCACTGTCAACGATCACCGTCAGCGTCCCACGCACGTAGCTCTCCAGCGAGCAGTGATCGTTGAACATCTCCGGCACGACGGCCGACCAGCATTGCGCGATCTTGCCCAGCTTCGTGTGCCGCTTCTCGACCGAGTGCTTGAAGAACGAGACCATCGCCGCCCCGAGCGGTGCGCCGGCGGGGCGGTGTACCCGCTTCACATGGTCGAGTCGGCGTAGCTCGTAATCCTGAGGATTGATCTGCATGAACGCCACGGCTCCTTCCGTAGCATGGCCGTCTCGGCCATGACATGGGCGGGACGCCCATGCTACTGCAAGTTCACCGGCATGATCACATAGATGAAATTCTGCCCGCCCTTGAGCAGTCCCGGCCGATTGGCCGCGGTCATCTCGAGCGAGATCTCGTCGCTATCAACCACGCGCAAAGCCTCGGTAAGGAACTGCGGGTTGAAGCCGATCTCTACGTCGCCGCCTTCGAACTTGCACGGGAAATTCACTTCTGCTTCGCCGCTCTCGGGACTGCGGCTGGTGAGTTTCAACCCGCTCTTGCCAAAGGCCAGGCGAACGCCCTTGCTCTCTTCCGTTGTCAGCAGCGCCGCGCGACGGACCGCCGACAGGAAATCGGCCGTGCCCGCGGTCATCTTCTTGTCCGTGTCTTTCGGGATCACATCCTCGTACGGCGGGAATTGTCCTTCGACGAGGTTGCTCGTCAGCGTCGCATCGGCGGTGTGGAAGATGATTTGATTTTCTTTAACTTGAAATCCGACGGCCGCTTCGGGATCGTCGATGAGTTTTTCGATGAGCTGAAGCGCCTTGGCCGGGACGATCGCCTTCACGCCGTCCTTGGGCAGCTTGTCGCCGGTGATATCACCCTTGGCCTGGGCGAGTCGTCTGCCGTCGGTGCTGACGAGGATGATCTTCTTCGCCTTGGCGACAATGAGCACGCCGTTGAAGGCATAGCGGGTTGATTCCTTCGCCGCGGCGAAGAGCGTCTGCCCGATCAATTGCTTGAGGTGCCCGCCGGCGATTTCAAAATCCGCCGCCCCTTCAAAATCCGGCACGGGCGGAAACTCTTTGGGGTTCTGCGTGTAGATCGTGAACTTCGAATCCTGTCCTTTGATCGTCGCGTTGTCGTTGGCCACCTCGATCGACAGCGTGTCATCAACACTCTCGCGCACGATGTCACGTAGCTTGTCCGCCGGAAGCAGCGCTTCGCCCTCTTGTTCGATCTGCACCTGTGCATCGCTGTAACGGATGGCGACTTCCAGATCGGTCGCGGCGATCGTCAGCGTGTTGTCCTCGGCGGTGAGCTTGACGCACTGGAGAACCGGCTTGGGCGTCCGCGCGGCGACCACTGTCCCCGCCATGTTGAGGGCATCCAGAAGAGCACCCCGGTTGCAGATGACTTTCATGCCAGACGCCTTTCCGACTTACTCCCGATTTGGGCTCGCTTCGCCTCTCCGAAGGAGGGGGCGGCTAATGTAACTCCACTATCTGTATAAGAGAAGCTTTCAATAGCCGTAGTAGTGATGATGGTGCGCGCATTGTGGATAAAAACCACGTGAGAGGCGCAAGCGTCATTCAGGCCGAGACTTGCGCGTTGTTTTATCGGACTCATCGTGTGGACAAGTTGTTGGCGGTGCGAGCGGGTTCACGTTGGGGGCTCGGCCGTTTGCCAACGGCATTCCAAGGCAGTTTGCTGGCGCCGCCGCGAGGCATCGGATCCGACAACACCCCGCCGCGCGCTGGGGGCAGCTTATCCCCCGCTCGTCCCAAGCGCCTGGCGACTACCATGTCACCGTGCCTCCACTGCTCCGTCCGCTTGTGTATCTCTGGGCCTTTCCCACAACGCTCCTCGGCCTGCTCTTTGTCCCACTCGCGCTCATCAGCGGCGGCGGGATGAGCATGGTCACCGGCGCGCTGGAGATTCACGGCGGGCTTGTCGCCTTCTTCCTGCGGCGTTGTACTCTCCTCCGCGGCGGCGCCTCCGCGATGACGCTCGGCCACGTCGTCCTCGGCCGCGACCAGCAACTCCTCGCCGCAACCCGCGATCATGAACGCGTTCACGTCCGTCAATGCGAACGCTGGGGACCGTTCTTCCTGCCGGCGTACGGGATCGCATCGCTGGTTGCGTGGCTGCAACGCAAGAACCCGTACCTGGACAACATGTTCGAGCGCGAAGCCTACGGTCATCGCGCCTGACTTTCGACTTGCAGCTCCGCGGCAACCCGCTCGATGACGTCGGTCCAGTTTCCTCTCTGCGCTTGCCGAAACAATTTCATCGTCGGATACCACGGGCTGTCTTCTCGATCCAGGAGCCAGCGCCACTCCGGCCGGATGGGGAGGAGTGTCCAGGTTTTCTTGCCCAGCGCGCCCGCCAGGTGCGCAACCGACGTATCGACCGAGATCACGAGATCGAGGTTCTCGATCACTGCCGCCGTGTCGGCGAAGTCGTTCAAGTCAGCCGTCAGATCAGTCATGAAAGGCGGAGCGGTCGCGCCCTTTTGCAAGCTGTAGAAGCGAACGTCGTTCAACTCCCGCAACGGCGTCAATGCCGCTGGCGCCATCGACCGATTCCGATCGTTGTCATGCGTTGGCCGACCCGCCCAGACGATGCCGACTTTGAATTTCCCTTCATCTCCGATCTTCTCTCGCCATCGTGCGACCAGCTCGGGATCGTTTTTCAGATACGGCACCTCCGCGGGAATCGTCGCCAGCGTCGTGCCCACCGCCAGCGGAATGCTCAGCAGCGGACAGTGCACATCAAACGCCGGCGGCGACGCGCTGAACGCGACGATCTGCTCCACGCCTTCGATGCCGTGTGAGAAAAGCCGCAGCAGCTCGGCGTGACATTCCAGGATGACCCGTCCGCCCATTCTCGCGACCATCGGCGCATACCGCACAAACTGAATCGCATCCCCGAACCCCTGCTCCGCGTGCAGCAGAATCCGCTTTCCGTTGAGCGGTTCCCCCATCCATTGCGGCGGTTGAAAATTACGTCGCGGAGCGCGAAAGCCGGCCCAGCGCCAACGCCATTCCACTTCCCGCCAGCCGTTCGAATATTCGCCCGACTGAAGAAGCGCGCATCCGAAGTTCCAGTGCGCCACGGCCAGGTCCGCTCGAATCGTCAACGCCCGGCGATAGCATTCGATGGCGCGTTGATACTCGCATCGTTCGCCCAGCGCGGCGCCCAGGTTCGCCCAGATTTCCGCCGACTGCGGGCGGAGAGCGGCGGCGCGTTCGTGCTGTGCGATCGCCTCATCAAGCCGGCCCGCGGTCTGGAGCGCGTTGCCCAGGTTGCTCGCCGCATCCGCGGAGTTGGGATCGATCGCCAGCGACGCCTGCCCATGCCTGATCGCTTCATCGTGCAGCCCTTTGATCCGCAGCGCGTTGCACAAATTGCTGTGCGCTTCCGGGTACCGCGGATCTGCCGCCACAGCGCGACGATAAGAGGCGATCGCATTGTCGAGCTGATCGTGCTGGAGAAACAGATTGGCCAGGTCATTGTGCGCTTCGGCGAGGTCCGGCTTCGAGGCAATAGCGCGCTGATACAGATCAGCCGCGACATCCGGCCGATTCACCTGAGCGGCCAGCGTCGCCAGTCCATATAGCGCCCACGGATGATCCGCGCGGCGTACAAGCACCTGGCGATACAGCATCTCCGCATCGGCCAACCGACCGGCGCGGTGGTGCTCATTCGCCTGACGCAATGCAACGTCATCATCCACGCCGACATGATAAGCCCTGGCCGGGCAAAGCGGCGCGAACTGACACGCGATGGGCCAACGCGCACTATCTGGCGTTGATCTGGCTCAAGATCGAGCGGTCGGTAATCTTCGCATCCTCCGCCAGCATGAACGCCTTGCTCAGGATGATCGAGAGCGTCTGATCTCCCTCGAAGGGAAGAAAAACGTCCGGCTTGCTTGCCCGCGCGGCGGCGGAGCGGTCGGGGACGATGCAGAGGTACTGATTGTTCGGCTCCATCTGAATGTTGGAGCTGCCCAGGTGAATCCGGTAGGTGCGAAGGTCGCCGCGGACGATGAGAAATTTTTCCTCGAAGGTGCAGCGCCCGGCAATTTTCAATCGCGGGATCAGGCGCTCGAGCACTTCGCGTCGCGTCTTGGCGCTATCGGACAATTCGCCGAAGGAATACTGATGCCAGTAATCGCCCAGGCGACCGCCGGCGTCGATCCAGTTCGGATCGTTCCCGACGCTGGCGACGCCGACGAAGAGATCGACATCGCGCATGACTTCGGAGAACGCCAGCGGCGGAAGCTGTTCGAGGGGCATCGGCCGGATCGCGTCGGCGGGGGAGTAGAAGCGCACCTGGTCGGTAAAGACGTGCGACGCGACCGCGGAGCCCAGCCCATCCCCTTCCGCCTCGCCGCCGCTGAGCCAGAATTCAACCCGCATGTTCCATCGCGGCAAGGCGAGCGTCGGCGTAGTGTCGCCGCCGCCGTCCCATGAGCCCATCAGCCTGTACTTCCACCCGCGCTGCGTGCATAGCGCGGCGAAGATGTGCTGGCGGAGGATGTGGGCGGCGAAGCGGTTGGAATAGGTCGCGCTACGCCGCTCCGCATCCGTCAACAGATAGACTTCCCGATGCGCCTGCTTGAAGGGCTGGCTGATCTCGTGCTTCTGGAGGAAGTTTCGCCACCCCTGGACTTCTTTCACTGACGCGGTGGACGGATGCCACAGCCGCACGAGCGTTTTGGCCTCGTCCAACTTCACGAGCGGCTTGTCAGCGGCATCGACGATCTTGCCGTTGAGGAACATGCCCGCGGCGGTTTTCTTCGGATCGAGGACGAACTCCCAGATCACCCGCCGCGCCATCGTGCCGAGCACCGGCTGATGGAGATATCGCTCGCGCCAGGCGGCCAGGGGCAGCTCACGCCGGCTCATCGGCAAGCGCTCGAGCCGATCTCGGAAAGCCGGAAGCATTTTCGCCAGGTCCTTCGCCGCGGCTGTGACTTCTTTGATCTCCGTGGCGTGAGACGATTTCAATCCGGCGGGAACGGAGGCGCGCGATTTGCCCCTGGCGTCGATGAACGTTTGCTCGACCCTGGTTGTGCCGGTGATCTTCGTCTCGACCGTGAAGCTGCCGACCTTTCGCACGCCGCGACCGATTTCAGTGAGCCCGTAGGCGCCGAACGCCTGCTCTTCCAGATCATCCGGCGTGAGCCCCGCGGCCGCGGCGGATTTGCCGATCGCCTTCTCGATCATCTTCACTGCTGTCGGCTGCTTGACCTTCGCCTTGAGACGAGAAAGCTCGGCGCGCGGCTCGTTGCCGGGGAGCGCGATCAGGGAGAGGAGGCAGGCATTGCCAACAATCGGCGAGCGCGGGCCGTAGTTGGGGATTTTCTTGTAGCACCACTCCGCCAGCGCCCCCAGAGCACCCGCGAGCTTGCCGTTTTCCGTCGCGGCACTGGCCCACGCCAGGCCTTTGAGCACCGCTTCGTTCTTGTCGCTGTAGAGATCGTATTGGGCTTCGTGCCCGTAGACGGTTTGGTCCTCGCGCATGGGGATCGAGCGCGGCTGCGCAGCGAGCGCCAGCCATTCGCCCGCACAACGGGAAAACGGATCCACCCCGACGCCATCGATCTCTTTTTTCGCGGCCTTGAGCCATTTTCCCGTCGGCTTGCTTCCCTCGCTCTGCCCGCAGTAACGCAGCATCTTTTCCCACTTCTTGTCTGCCGTCGCGACTTTCATCGCCGCCTCGGCCCAGGCTTCGCCGGCTTCCAGCACCTGGTGCCGATCGGGCGGCGCTTCGCCGAGGATATCGTCGAGATGTCGGCGGCGCGTCTGCTCCTCACGATTGGCGTAGTAGTGGCTTTTCCGCCATTCGCGAATTCGCTCCAGCTCTTTGCGAACCGCCGGCGTCAGGCCGTTTCGTGCGATCAGGTCCTCTGCGATTTTGACGATGTTCTCGACGCCGATGTGATTGTCCACGTTGTCCCCGACGCGCCCTTCGATGTGGACAGAATCGACCAGGTCCGTCAGGTCCTGTTCGGTGAGCTCAGGGTGGCACCGAATGAGCGCGACTGCGAGCGGCCGCAGGCCGTACAGTTGGGGATCACCCGCGTTGCCGTAGGTCCAGGCCTCGAGACCGAGCAAGTCGGTCGGCTTGGCGATATGCGTCCAAAGAAACAGCACCCGCGCCAAGATCGCGCGCAGATGATTCGGCCACCGCTCCAGCGGCGTGGCAAGAATCTTCTGTTCGGCCAGCAAATCCCGCGGCTTGACCTCGAACGCTCCGCCGCGGCGATCAACCTCGCGGAGATAACCATCGAGCAGCTCATGACTCTCGGCCAGCGGGTCGTCGTCAAAAATGGGGAACTTGTCATAGGTGACCAGACGAGGTTTCAGTTTGCGCGTTTGTTTCGCCAGCAATTCGCGAAGGGGTCGCGGATTGTAATCTTCGGGGACGGGACGGGTGGTGGTGGTGGTTCCCATAGCTTGGCCAGGAATCAAAAAGCGTGCTTGATGTTGAGCAACGCCTGCGCGCCCGAACCATCATCCCCCGACCAGCGGCGTGAGCTTCACGAAAGCAACGTTCGTTGTCGGACTGATCAGGATCGGCTCTTCGAGCGACTCGGCCTGCTTGTCGCCGACGAGGATGAAGAAGCCGTTCTTCTCAAACGCCTCGCACGCCTTCTCGTACTGCTTCTTCCAGTCGATCTGCCGGCGCTCGCGCAGGCGGTAGCCGTTGAGCGTCAGCTCCGCATCGGTCGGCTGCACAAGCCCTTTGAAGTGTTCCGGCTGCTTGAGGTTGTAATCCTGCACTTCCTGATACACGCGGCTGCGGATCAATTCACGCACGGTGATGTTCTCGGTGAGAAATTCGAGCACGGTTTGGCCGACCGATTGTCCCGTGGCGGTCTCGTCGTGAACGGTCAGCGTTGCCGGCATGAGCAGGAATGCTACCGCTCGCCCAAATGAATCGCTACAACAACTTGCTCGCCGATGGCTTCCCTGCGCGACCAGCTTCAGCCGACCATTGATCATGCCGTGCAACTGCACCAGCAGGGGCAGGTCGCGGCGGCGGAGCAGATTTATCGGCAGGTTCTTGCCCAAGATCCGGGGAATCCGGATGCGCTGCATCTGATGGGTCTGATCGCGCAGGAAGCCGGGCAGCTTGCGGCGGCGATGGAGTTGATGAGCCGGGCGATCGCATCCGAGCCGGGGATTCCCCTTTATCGCGTGAACCTGGCGAAAGTCTTCCGCGGCGCGAATCGAATGGACGATGCCCTCGCCAGCGCCACGCGCGCGGCAGAGCTGAACCCGCGCTTCGTCGAAGCGCATGTCGAGCGGGCGGCGTGTTTGAAGTCGATGGGGCGGTTGGCTGAGGCCGAACGCATCGCACGGCAGGCCGTGCAGCTTGCGCCGGATCGCCCCGAGCCGCACGGCGTGCTCGGAAACGTCTACGCTGAGCAGGGCAAACTCGACGCCGCCATCTTCGAATACAAGAACGCCCTGCGCATCCATCCCACCTTTGGCGAATCGGTCAGCAACCTCGGCGAAGCGTTACGAAAGCTCGGACGCTACGAAGAAGCCGAGCGCTATTTCCGCCAGGCGCTTCAGCTCACTCCAGCAGTCGGTGAGCCGCACTTCAATCTCGCTATTACGTTGCTCGTGCGCGGGCAATTCGAGGAAGGCTGGCGCGAATATGAATGGCGCTGGCGTCAGATCGGCGTGCACCCCCGGCCCTTCGATCGGCCCGGGTGGGACGGCTCGCTATTGAACGGCAAAACCATCCTCCTCTATGCCGAGCAGGGCTTGGGCGACACCATCCAGTTCATCCGCTACGCGCCGCTGGTTCGGGAACAGCGCGGCGCTGGGCGGATCATCGTGCAATGCGAGCGCGCGGTAACCAAACTCGTTCGCACGGTCCAGGGCGTCGATGAAGTGGTCCTGCCGGATGCGCCGCTCCCGCCGTTCGATACGCATAGCGCGATCGTTTCGCTGCCGATGCATCTGCGAACGAGCCTCCAGACGATCCCCGCGCGCGTGCCATACGTCTCGGTCGATCCCGCCGAGGCGGCTCGATGGCGCGAGCGATTGAGCCTCTCGCACGATGTGCTGAACGTCGGCCTTGTCTGGGCCGGAAGCGCGGTCAACAAGAACGATCGCAACCGCTCGGCGAAGCTGGCGGATTTTGCGGCACTATCGAAAGTCCCCGGGGTGCGCTGGTTCAGCCTCCAACTCGGCGCGCCCGCTCAACAACTCGCCCAGCAGAAATCGTCGAAGTGGAAGATCGAAGATCCGACGCCGGAGGTGCGTGACTTTTCCGATGCGGCGCTCATGACGCAGCTCGACTTGATCATCACGGTGGACACGTCGGTTGCGCACGTCGCGGGGGCGCTGGCGTGTCCGGTGTGGGTGCTGGTGCCGCACGTTCCCGATTTCCGCTGGCTGCTCGATCGCGAAGACAGCCCGTGGTATCCGACGATGAAATTATTCCGCCAGACTCGCGCGGGGGATTGGAAGGCCGCCGTCGATCGTGTGGCAGAATCCCTGCGGGCGCTGGCACAGGGCAAACATAGCCCGGCCCATGGGTCGGGCTAACTTGGGGTGGGGTCTCGATTCGTATCAACGCTATCGGGAGAGTTTGCCGACGACGTACGCTGCCAGGAATTCCAGGAACAGGATCAGCACGACCGCCGGGCCGATGGGCACGAAGCGCCACATCGTGTGAACGGCGACGCCGAGCACCGCGCTGATGAGCGCCGCGACGATGGCGATTTTCAGGACGGTGGCGAGCCGCTGACTCAGTAGCGTCGCCGTCACGCCGGGCAGGACCAGCAACGCCGTCACCAGCGGCGCGCCGATCACCGGGATGCCGATGATGATGGTGACCGCCAGGAGGATCATGAGCAGGTAGTGGATGAATCCCGCGTGCACGCCGCCGGCTTCGGCCATCAGCGGGTCAAAGCAATAGGAGACGATTTCCTTCCCCAGGGCGATGAGCGCCATGAGAACCGCGGCGCTGACAAGCACCGCCAGCAGCGCGGTTCCGCGCTCGACAATCACCTGATCGCCGGTCAGGAACGCCGAGAAGTTGTCGGGATCTTTGCCGATGAAATGGTGATAAATCCCCCGCGCGAGGAACCCGAAGGCCAGCGAGGCGACGAGGAAAATGCCGATGGCCGCATCGCCGGCGATGCGGCTGCCGCGGTTGATGTACCCGATCGCCACAGCCGTCCCGAGGCAGAAGATCACCACGGCAAGGTACGGCAGCCAGCCCACTTCGCGCAGACTGGGCACCAGCAGGATAAGCAGCCACGCGAATCCTGCTCCGCCGAAACCGCTGTGGCTGATTCCTTCCCCGATGAACGCCCAGCGCCGCGCGACAACGAAGACGGACAGCGCCGCGCACGCGATCGCCATCGCCGCGGTCGCGGCAAGAGGCACCAATGGAAGGGCCGAAACGATTGTGAACATCGATTCGGGAGTGTACCCGCTCAGCCGTCGAGTGCGGGAATCACCTCGGGGATGGCCCGTCGCATGAGCTTCGTCAGCGCGGACTGGGCCATCTCTTCGTATTCGCTCTTGCTCGCGGTGATGCCCGCACCGCCGTCTTCGACATCGAACACTTTGTCCAGTCGGATCGTGCCGTTTTTGTTGACGATGAGGCGCACGCGAATGGTCGTTTTGTACCCGCCCATGCCGATGTCGGTGAGAAACTCCTCCAGCGTCCCCTCCACGCTGGAAGCGCTTGCGTTGTCGGCCGGCGCGTCACGTCGCACGGTGAAACCCGCGTGCGACAACTCCTCCGCCAGCGCCTGATTCACCAGCGTCGCGGCGTCGGCGGCGTTGGTGTAGACCTTGGCGGTAACCATGTTGTAGCCGTTGCGGACCTGGCCGATCTGCTTTTCGTTCTTCACCTCGCGGCTGCTGGAGAAGGGATGGATATCGACGCTTTGAGAAGAACGCGCGTGCAGGCTCATAACCGGGCGATAGTTCGGGTCCACGTGGCGATCGCCGAACGCGCACCCGACGTTCGTGGCGGCGGCGAGAAGAAGAATCAGTCCCACTGCCGCATGGTTGATTCTTGCGATGCGCATGCGTCGAGAGTATAGTAAACACTAGTTCATGTTGCAAAACGGGGGCAGGGCATCGACAGCGGAAGGAGATTGGGAATGTGGCACCGAGCTGCAATCGGATTGGGATTGCTGGTAAGCACGTTGCTGGCCGGCGGATGCAGTCATCAGATCTCCGGCGGGCCGGAGTCGGGCGTGGAGATGGCCCGCTATCGCTCGTATTACGTCGTCACCGAAAAGCAGGACAACGACGTGGCGCAGGCGCTACAGAAGGACCTGAGCTCGCGCGGACTCGCGGTCTCGGCCGGCCAGGAAGGGGCCATGCCGCCCGGCACCCAGGTCAAGATCCTCTTCAAGGACAAGTGGATGTGGGACATCACGATGTACCTGCTGGAAGTGAAGATCGACATGATCGATCCGAACAGTGGTGCGCTACTGGCCAGCGGGCGATGCTATCGCACATCGATGGTGCGCAAACCCGTTCCCGAGATGGTGAAGGAAGTGACCGACCGGATATATCCGGCGACGTCGCCGCCGGCGCAGGCGGCATCGAACTCGCAATCAAAGACGACGTCCGTGCGCTCGCCGGCGTGACCTCGCAGTGAGCGAGCATCGCTCAGACTCAGCGATTCTGGCGATTGTCAGCTTGTCACAGGCATCATTACGCTGTGGCGATGAGACGCATTGCCATCGTTCTAGGCTGTTTGATCTCGCTGATAGCGGCGGGCGGATGCAGCCACGAGATCTCCGGTGGTCCGACGGCGGCTGGCGCGGACATCGGCCGGTACCGTGTGTACTACATCGTGACCGACAAGGCGGACAACGAAATCGCCGCGGCGCTGCAGGATGATTTGAGCGCACGCGGTCTTCAAGTAACCAGCGGATTGGACTGGGCGATTCCCGCCGAGGCGGAGGTGAAGGTCCTCTTCCGGGAGAAGTGGGGCTCGGACATCACCCACTATCTTCAGGAACTGTCGATCGACCTGTTGGATGTCGAAAGCGGCGAGCTGCTCGCCAGCGGGCGGTGCTATCGAAGCTCGATCGGGCGCCGGTCGCCCCCTCAGATGGTGCGGGAGATCACGGAGCGGATTTTTCCGGCGATGCCGAAGCGGGCTGCGACTCGGTTGTCGCGGCGGTGACATGCGGATGCACGTGTCCGGGCGCGCTGCACGAATCACCCAGGCCGAACGCTTCCAGGTCGCAGGCGAACATGCGATATACCAGGTCGGGAGGGATGTGCTCCGGGACATCATGATAGTGGAGCGTGAGGTTCAGACAGCCGATGCGATCGCTGATGGCGGAGACGGCGCGCAGGTCATGGCTGACGAAGATCACGGTCAATCCCAGTCGCTTTTTCAATTGCTCGATCGATTCGAGGAACTGCTGTTGTCCAATGCGGTCGATGCCGGTGGTAGGTTCATCGAGCAGGAGAACTTTGGGCCGGGCCGCCAGGGCCCGGGCGATGAGGACGCGCTGGAGCTGCCCGCCCGAAAGCGTGCCGACCGGCGCATCGGCTAATTCCGTCACGCCCACCATGCCGAGCAGTTCATCGACGAAGTTGAGGTCATCACGGCGATAGGAGTGAAGCATGCCGGTCTTACCAACCAGGCCGAGACGAGCGACTTGCCGAGCGCTGATAGGAAATCGCGAATCGGAAAGCGTCGCCTTCTGCGGGAGATAACCCAGAACGTTCCCGCGTCGCACCGCGTCGCGCGGCGTCATGCCATCGACGCGGATTGCACCGCTTGTCGGCTCCATCAATCCCAGCAGCAGCCGGATGAGCGTTGTCTTCCCGCCCCCGTTCGGGCCGATGAGCCCGAGCGTCGTCCCGGCATCAACGTGCAGGCTGACGTTCTTGAGCACCAGAGCTTCGCCGTACGCGAAGTCCAGCTCGGAGATCTGGATGATCGGCTTGTTCGTCGGCGTGCTCATTACTTCTCGCGTCCGTACGGAATCAGCGGCGTTGCCTTGGGCGGATTGAAATCATTCGGCTGCGTGGTCGTCGCGCTCACGCCATCCGGCGCCTTGAGATAGTCCGGTGCCGGCTGAGGGTAACGCTCCACCTGCGGCAAAGGCTTCGATCGCGCGGCCGCCTCCTGCAACTGCTCGAGATTGTAGCCCAGCACGGCCAGGTAGGTGCTGTGGCCGGTCGGGTTGCTCGTTCCCATGGGATCGAGCGCCAGCACGGGCATCTTGAGTTGGTTCTGCCATTCGCGGATGAGCGGGGCGGGTGTTTCGCTTGAGATAAAGATCGCGCCCGCGCCCGCCGTCGCCGCCGTGGCGCGGAGCTGTTTCACGTTGTATGCCGTCGGCTCGGTCAAGACGATGTTGGGCGGCTTGATCTCGCTCATGCCAAAGCGTGTTGCCAGGGGGAGAAATCCGCGATCGAGCGTGACGAACGGCCCGCCGCCGGCGTCGCGGTTGATCGATTTGCTCGCCCGCTCCATCATCTCCGCGACGCGGCGGGTAAACGTGGCGGCGTTTCCCTTGAACTGCGTTTCCTTGCGCGGGCGAAGCGTCGAGAGCCGGCTGGCGACTTCGTTGGCCAGCTCGATCGCAGTCTGCGGGTCGAGCCAGATGTATTGGGTCGGATCGGCGTCGCGCGCGGCAGGGAGATTATCGACTCGGATGATCCGCCGATCCTGATACGTGCTTCCCACCGCCACGAGCGTCCACGGGTCGGCTGCGCCGCGAGTGATCAGCAGCTCGGCATTGCGCACCTGTTGCCGACGTGCCGGGGTCTCCACCAGGTCATTGAGAGATTGCCCATCTTCCACCCATGATTCGACCTCAACCTGATCCCCCCCGATCTGCTTCACGATATCGCCCAGTACAAAGACGCTGGCAACGACGCCAATGCGCTCGGGCGCCGCGGCGGGCTCCTTCCCACACCCCGCGAATGTGGAAATCACCATCAAAACAGCCAGCCTGACTCGCATAACCGGATTCAATCGCTTCACTCATAACCCCATAGCGGTCGAGTCGCACGATCCGTCCACTTTTCCCGTTGTCGCCCCGTGCGAGGCGGCTATCATGTACGCGGTAGCAATTTTCGTGCCTTGGCTGACGGGTTGAACGCTAAACTATTTATGGCAATGCAGTTATCACAATCTATGGGCGTGCGGATGGATCAGCGGCAGCTGCTCACGCCGCGCATGATCCAGTCCATGGAAATCCTCCAGTTGCCCCTGATGGCATTGGAAGAGCGCATCGAGCAGGAGCTGCAGAACAACCCCGTTCTGGAGATTCGTGAGGGGGGCGAAGAGCTGGAAAACGGCGACGCCATCGAAACCGGCGACACCAACGCCGGGCGGGTGGAAGATTTCTCCGAAGCGGAAAAGCCCATGGTCGTGAAGGAGAACACCGACCAGGCGGAAGATTTTGAGCGGCTGGCGAAGATCGGCGAATACTTCGAGAACGAAGAGTTCTCCAATGCCACCGGCAGCAATTTCCGCGTCAGCAGCTACGAAGGGGAGCGCGACAAAAAACTCGACGCGATGAACAACACCGCGGCCCGCGGGATCACGCTACAGGAACATCTCCTGGGTCAGTGGGCGTTCGTCGAATGTCCACCCGATCTGCGCAAGGCCGGCGAAATCATTATCAACCACATCGACTCCGCCGGCTACGTTCGCGCCTCGCTCGAGCAAATTCAAAAAGATTCGAAAATACCGGTCACGCTCGAATCGCTTCAGCAGGCGCTGGAACTGGTGCAAACGCTCGAGCCGGCCGGGATCGCGGCACGCGATCTTCAGGAATGCTGGCTGCTCCAGCTCGAGGCGATCGAGCGCGATTCCGACATGGCACGCGGGCATGACTTTGAGCTGGAGCGCACGCTCATCCGCGATCATCTCAAAGACCTCTCTATGAACCGCTACCCGCAGATCAGCAAGCGGCTCAACCGCGGCATCGAAGAAATCCAGGCGGCGGTCAAACGCATCGGCCATTTGCATGCCTACCCCGGCAAGCAGATCGGCGGCGACGACGCTCCGCCCATCACGCCTGATGCGATCATTTATTACGACGAGGAGACGGATAAGTACGAGATCGAGATGACCAATGATCCCGCGCCTAACCTCTACATCTCGGGCCTGTATCGCAAATGGCTGAAGGACAAGAGCAAGGACAAGAAGACGCGCGAATTCCTGATGAACAACGTGCGCAACGCGCGCTGGCTGATCGAATCGATCCAGCAGCGCAAGAGCACGATCATGCGCGTCATCCGCGCGGTCGTCGATGCCCAACGCGAGTTCTTCGACAAGGGCCCGGAACATCTCAAGCCATTGCCGATGATCAACGTCGCGGATGACTTGGGCATCCACGTCGCCACCGTCTCCCGCGCGGTGAGCGAGAAGTGGATTCAAACGCCCCGCGGCGTTTTCCCGCTCCGCCGATTCTTCTCCGGCGGCACCAAGAGTGCCGAGGGCGAAGAGATGAGCTGGGACGCGGTCAAGGAAAAGCTCAAGGCGATTACCGACAACGAAGACAAGAAGAATCCGCTCAACGACGATGAGATCGTCGAAAAGTTGAAAGAGCAGGGGATCGAGCTGGCGCGTCGAACCGTCGCCAAGTATCGCAAGATCCTTGACATCCCCACCGCACGGCAACGCAAAGAATTCTAGACTAACCCATAGGAGAGCGGAGCTTCGCGAGCATCTTCCGCGCCGCGTCTGCGGCAGGGGTGCCCGGGTACTTCTGAATCGTCCGCTGATACGCCGCCAGGGCCAGATCGGGCTTGTTGTCCTGCTCGTACGCCATACCCGACTGAAACAGGATGGTGCCGAGCACCGCGGCGGACAATGGCTTGGGCCGCGCTTCGCCGGGATGATCATCCATCCATTTCACCCACGCCTGCGCTTCCTTCGCTTCGCGCGATTCGGGCTTGAGCGTGACGATGCGCTCGAAGTAGAGCCGCGCAGCGTCGAAGGTGTTACGGTTCATCGCGATACGGCCTTGGAACAGCGCTTGTTTCGTCGCAGTGTTCAGATTTGCGTGCGGAAGCGTGACCGGCTTGATGTAGTTGACGCGATCGAGCAGCACTTTGGCCTGAGCGGCGGCGGGGGTTTGCGGGTAGTCGGTCAGAATCCGCTGCGCGCCGATCGCCGCCCCTTCCGGCCAGCCGTTGTTCAGGTACGACGCTGCGCTCACCAGCACGCGGGCCGCCTGCTTGTCCGGATCGTGCGCGGGGAGCGGGCGCTTCACATCTCGATACGTCATCGCCGGACGCGAAGTCGGAATCGTCGCAGGCCGGGGCGTGACCACAACCGGCACATGTTCTGCGGGCTTGCTCTTGTCGAGCGCGCTTAAACCTTTTTCGAAGAGTGCCGCGCCGGGCATCTGATGTCCCATCCCGTCGATCATCAGGTGCGTCACGTGGGAAAAATCGTCCAGCACCATCGATTCGTAATCGCTCTTCATCCCGATCGCGTAATAGTCATTGGTGCCATGCAGCAGAACGACGCGGAACACCTTCGCCGCCTGCTCGATGGGAAGATTGGTGCCGAGCCAGGTGACGCTGGGGAAGACGTTGGCGTCCGCGTCTTCGCCGCCGATGTAGAACGCCCCGCCGCTCATCGCGAAGACGCCGCTGAAGACGTCCGGGAAGCCGCGCATCGCGTCCACCGCCGTCATCGCGCCCCCGGAGAAACCGCTGATGTAGATCCGGTCGGGATCGATTTTGTAGCGCTGGGTCATGTTGTGAACAGCATCCAGCTGCAAACCGACGCGCGGGATCATCTCGCGCGTGTTGCCGGTGTTGTCGGCGGAGATGTAGATCAGCCGCAGGCGATCGAAGACGGGCTGCCATTCCCGGGGCATCGTCGCGTCGCCGGCGCTGATCCAGACGAACAGCCCGAACGGTTTATCCGCCCGGTCGACGCGATAGCCTGGCGGGACGTAAACCTGGAAGGATTCCGAAGCGACGTCATACGCGCGCCCGGATTTTCCGTAGGCCCCGAAGGAAGCGGTGGCATCGCGACGGCCCAGAACCTCCAAGGCGCTCAGTGGGCTTGGATCGGTGAAGCGGATGGCGAGTTTTCCGGTCTTGCCCGGCGGAACGTCGGCGATTGCAGAGTTGGCGGCGCCGCCATTTTTTAACGGGGGCGGCGCCGCCAAGCGTGAGATGGTCGCTCCGACCGAGGCTGTTACCACGATCCCGATCGCCAGTGCCGCGGCGACGGCTTTCAGTTTCGCCAGTCCTATCAACCGCGCCGCCCCACGCGCAATCGATTGAGCGGACGCCGAAGGCGCGCCTTGCGACCAGAGGTTTGTGGCTGGATTCCCCGGTTCGGCCGCGCCTTGCGCCAGCACCATCGGCACGGCCGACGGCATGATCTCTACGCCGCGCCGCGTGAAGAACTCGCGCAACTTTGCCATCGCCCGTCCCAGCCGCTTGCCGATGACGTCCGGACTTTCACCCGCGCGCTTCGCCAACTCGACCACCGTCATCCCTTCGAGATAGCGCAACGCGATCAGTCCACGATCTCGTTCCTTCAGTCGGGCGAGCGCTTCGTCCAGCAGCGGGCGGATTTGTTCGAAAGTTTCGCGCATGGCGTCGGCGGCGTGAGTTGCGTGCACCGATTCACGGATCTGTTCCCGCTTCATCTCCGCTGCCTTTCGCTCGCGTGCGTGACGCCGTCGCTCGGCCAGCAATGCGTCCTTCGCCGCGTAGCGCGTCGCCTTGATCAGCCATCCCGCCAGGATCACTTCGCGCTTCAACGTCGGCGCTCGCCGCGACAGGAGGAGGAAAACCGCCTGCGTGACATCCTCCGCCATCGCGGGATCCCCGACCTGCCGCCGTGCTGCGCGGTAGACGAGATTCGAGTATCGGCGAACGACCTGGCTAAGCGCGGCGTCGGCATCCTGGCTTGCGAGCCGCGCCAGCAGCTCACGGTCGTGGATTGCGGTGTCGTCCATAGGTGCCTGTCGCCAACGTGAGTATGGTCGCCGTGATGTGAATTCGCCCGAAAATTCCTAAGTCCAGAAATCTGCTCAACATCCGGCACGTACGCGGCGGGCAGGCGCGGCGAACCCATCCATATTTTCATTTTTTTGCTTGACAGTTTTGCCGCTTCGTTCGCACCATCGGCGTTCAAAAGAGGGGGATCACCGATAGGGGGAAGGAGAGGCCCATGCGTCGCCGCGCACCTCGCGTTGCAGCGTTGATCTGCGTCACTGTTTTCGCTTTTGCATTCGCTTTCGCCCAACCCGCCAAGGGGGCTGCCGTCGCACTCGATGGAACCATCCGCGATTTCCACGGATCGTTCACCAGCACCAGCCCCTTCACGCCGGAGACAAACGGGCATCCCCATTTCGAAATCTTCACCGTCGATCCCAACAACCCGCTGGGCCCCAGCCGCATCCCCGCCGGCTACGGCGGACTGCTGGGACTGCAAAGTCAGATCGGCGTTGTCGAGCCCGACATCGTCGGCACCACGCTCGGCGCAGATCAAAAACCCGTCTGGGTCGGCGGATCCAACGCCAATCTCTTCCCCACCACCAAGACCAAGGTCAACGCCACCAACGACAACCTCGAGCTCAACTCCGACAACACCGCCAACGCCGCCAACTTCAACCAGTGGTTCAACGACACGCCCGACATCAACTCGAGCAAGGCGTTTCAGCTGGTCTTGAACGACCCGGAGAACGACGGCGTCTTCACTTACCAGAACGACAGCTTCTTCCCCATCGACAATCAGCTCTTCGGCAACGAGGGCCGGGCGCACAACCAGCACTTCACCTACGAAGCCCACTCGACCTTCACCTTCAAAGCCGGGCAGAGCTTCACCTTCACCGGCGATGATGATGTCTGGGTCTTCATCAACAACCAGCGCGTGATCGACCTCGGCGGCGTTCACCAATCGCTGTCCGGCACAGTCGATTTGAACACCCTGGGCCTGACGGATGGGAATACCTACAACTTCGATTTCTTCTTCGCCGAACGCAATACGTTCCAGTCGCACTTCCGGATCGACACGAGTATCGCACTGGGCGACGACGTCCCCGAGCCGCCACAACCGCCGACGGGCATTCCGCTCCCGGCGGCTGCGTATCCCGGACTGATTCTGCTGGGCGCAATGGGCGGGGTGGCGCGCTTGCGGAAGTTCCGCCGGGCGCACCACTAGCGCTCCCGGCCCGGGGACGGGCCGGCTCTCCCCGTGCAAAGGGGAGCCGGCCGGTCCTCCGGCCGGTTGAACGCGTGGTATCATGCAGTTCTGCACGAAGATCCCTCCAAACCCAGACGACTTCGCCGTCGCTATGCGATTCGCGCCCTGATTATCGTGCTCCTCGTCTACCTCGCCGCCGCGTACTTCGTCCTCCCCTCACTCTGGCACCGCCATGAAGAGCGTCACCCCGCGCTTGTCGATGCCCAGACCATCACCCACACCGGCAGCGGTATCCCCGGCGATCCGATCGACATCGCCCTGGTGGGCACGGAAAAAGAGCTCCAGCTCGCCATGCTCGCCGCGAAGTGGTATCCCGCGGATCCGATCACATTGCGCAGCTCGCTGCGCATCGCCGAGGATGTCGTCTTCCGCAAACCCTATGTCGATGCGCCCGTGAGCAGCTTGTACCTCTTCGGCCGCAAGGAGGATCTTGCCTTCGAGCAGCCGCTGGGCGATGATCCGACCCGCCGCCATCACGTCCGTTTCTGGCGCGCGGAAAAGTTGGAACCCGACGGCCGACCCCTCTGGCTCGGCTCCGCCACGCTCGATACCAGCGTCGGCTTCAGCCACGACACCGGCCAGATCACCCACCACATCTCCCCCGACGTCGATCACGAGCGCACGCTGATCATCACCGAGCTGCAACGAGCAGACCGCGTCAGCGGCGTCGATTGGATCGACGGGTTTCACCATCAACTGTCAGGGAAGAACGGCGAAGGCGATCCGTGGCACACCGATGGCAGGCTTGCCGTCGTCATTCTCGCGCCGAACAGCGCTGCTCCCAGAGCGTCATCGGCGCCTGCTGTTCCTTGAGGTGGGCGATGAAGGTTCTTCTTCTTGCCGACGACGACGGCGCACGCCACACGATCGGCGCTGAGCCGGTCGATCTCCTCATCGCCTGTGGCGATCTGTTCGACCACACCATCGTCAACGCCGCTAGGGCCGTCCGCGCGAGTCACATCCTCGCGGTCAAAGGCAACCACGACTCTGACGCCCCGTTCCCCGCGCCGATCTTCGACCTGCACCTCAAGACCACGACGATCAACGGCATCACCGTCGGCGGCTTCAACGGCTCCTGGCGCTACAAACCCCGCGGCCACTTCCTCTACGAGCAGGCCGAGGTGCAGCATCTTTTGAAGGATTTCCCATCCGTGGAGATCTTCGTCGGCCACAACTCGCCGCGCGGCATCCACGATCGGGAGGATCACGTCCATTTCGGCTTCGAAGCGTTCAACGATTACATCGCCCGCGCGCAGCCGCGGCTCAAGTTGTTCATTCATGGGCATCAACACGTGAACCGGCAAACGCAGATTGGGACGACGAGCGTGCTCGGCGTTTATGGCAGCAAGCGGTTGGAGATCAGCGGCGTCAGTTCGACGACTGACCCAGCGTGATGATCAACCATCCGCCCCCGATCAGGGCGATGAGGAGGGCGGCGATCAGGAGGAGGTCCAGTACCGTGACCGGGCCCCAACGCTTGTGGAGTACGGACATAGTGCACGCATTATATCATGCGACCTCAACTGGCGAAGTGATTACCATGGCGGAATGCGAAAGACGTTGCTCCGGTTAGTAATTGGCCTGGCCATTTCCCTGTTCATCCCGTCTGCCCACGCGGCGGAAGGGGGTAAAAAATTCAACATCCTGTTCCTGGCCGTGGATGACCTGCGGCCTGAGCTGACCTGCTACGGCGGGCAGGCCAAATCGCCCAACCTCGATGCCCTGGCCGCTCGCGGGTTGCTCTTGGAGCGGGCGTATTGCCAGCAGGCGGTGTGCAGTCCTTCCCGCACGTCCATGCTGACCGGGCGAAGGCCGGATACGACGAAGATCTATGATCTGGAGACCCACTTTCGCACGACCATTCCCGATGTCGTGACGCTGCCGCAGTACTTCAAGAACAACGGCTATTTCACGCAATCGTTCGGGAAGATCTATCACGGCTCATTGGATGATCCGCCTTCGTGGTCTGTCCCGCATACGCACAATGGGGCCGATCAGTATTCGGATCCCAAGATCATCGCGTCGCTGAGGGGCGGCGGGGCGGATACGGCGGAAGTGGGCGGAAAGACCAAGGGGCCGGCATGGGAGATCGCCGAGTGCGAGGACAGCAAGCTCCCCGATGGCTGGATCGCTGATCATGCGATCGAGGCGCTGCGGAAGATCAAACGCAAAGACAAGCCGTTTTTCCTGGCCGTGGGATTCCTGAAACCACATCTGCCTTTCGTCGCGCCAAAAAAGTATTTCGATCTCTATCCGCCGGCGGAGTCGATCGCGTTGTCTGCCAATCCCTCAGCGGGCAAAGATGTTCCGCCAATCGCGCTGACGAATTTCGCGGAGATGCGCGCGTACACGAACATGCCCAAGGGGAAGCAGCCCGTCACCGATCAGCAGGCCAAAGAACTCCGTCGCGCGTATTACGCCGCCACCAGCTACATGGATGCGCAGGCCGGTCGCGTGCTCGCGGAGCTCGACAAGCTCGGCTTGCGCGAGAACACGATCGTCGTCCTCTGGGGCGATCACGGCTGGCACCTCGGCGATGAAGGAATGTGGACCAAGCACACCAACTTCGAAGTCGCCACCCGCGCCGCGATGATGATCTCCGTCCCCGGCATGAAGCACGCCGGCGCAAAGACCGCCGCGCTGACGGAGTACGTGGACATCTATCCGACGCTGGTCGAGCTGTGCGGGCTCGAGCAGCCCAGGGGCTTGGAGGGAACGAGCTTCGTCCCGCTGCTGGACGATCCCTCCCGCCCCTGGAAAAAGGCCGCGTTCAGCCAGTATCCGCGCGAGCAGAAGAAGGTCATGGGCTACTCGATTCGCACCGACACCTGGCGTTACACGGAATGGGTGACGCGCGATGACAAGCACGAGATCCTCGCGCGCGAGCTGTACGATCAGGAAAACGATCCGCTGGAAAAGGTCAACGTCGCATCGCAGCAACCGGAGGCGGTCAAACGCCTGAGCGAACAGTTGGCCAAGGGGTGGAAGGGCGCACTTCCATGACGGACATGCTGGTCCAATTGCTGAAACTCCCGCCGCATCAGGCGCTGATCGACGAGCTGCGCAACCAGCAGACAATCGTCCGCCGCGCCAACGCGTGGGAGTTGTCGCGCGTGCGCGAGTTCGCCGGGAAGTGGGCGGTCACCTGGGCGGATGAAGCGGAGGTCGGCTTTGCCCGGCAGCCGGTGTCGGTCTTCATTGCCATCCAGGACGGCGAGATCGTGGGATTCTGCTGCTACGAATGTAGCCACCGCAATTACCTTGGCCCGATGGGCGTGGGCGAATCGCTCCGCGGCAAAGGCGTCGGCCGCGCCCTGCTCCTGGCGAGTTTGGCCAGCATGCACGAGATGGGTTACGCCTACGCCATCATCGGCGGCGTCGGGCCGGTCGAGTTTTACCAGAAGGCCTGCGGCGCGGTGGTGATCGAGGGGAGCGATCGGGGGGTTTACGTGGATATGCTCAATAAACGCCCGTCAAGCCCGTCCTGAAACAATCCGCGCGCGCCGATCGTCCAACTGACGTTCATCTCATCGGACAGGAGCGATTAGTGTGACCGACTCGGACGAGTCCCTGGTCATCCAGAGCCGCGGCGGGGATCGCGCGGCGTTCGAGGAGCTGGTCCGCCGGACCGCGCGGCTGGTCTACACCCGTGCTTACCTTGAAACCGGCGATACCCACCGGGCCGAGGACCTGGTGCAGGAGACGTTTCTGATTGCCTGGCGCTCGATTCGGCAAGTGAAAGATCCGAGCGGATTCCGGGCGTGGTTGATGTCGGTCCTGCACAGCGCCGTGATCGATGCCGCGCGGCGCGACCATCGCAAGAAGCGAAAGTCCGGGGATTCCAATCCCCGCGATGTGGATGACCCGTTTTTGAAAATCGCCGGCGCCGCGACCGATCCGCTCGTCTCCGCGCAGCAAAACGAAGAACGTCAGCGCGTGCTCTCGGTCCTGCGCTCGCTCCCGGCGGAGTATCAGCAGGTGCTCATGCTCCGTTATCTCGCCGGCGCAGACTACGAAACCATCGCCCGGCAACTGGCGCTGAGCAACGGCTCGCTCCGCGGCCTGCTGCATCGCGGGCTGGCGCTGTTACGCCGCGAGATGGAAAAAATCGAAACTGAGAAGTCGTCATGAGTGACCAAGTCAAAGCAATCGATCACGCCACCTTCCGCGAGCAGATCGCCGCGGCGCTGGCGAGCGGACTTTCGAGCGCCGAGCAGTCGGCGTTCGACGCGCACGCCGCCGCGTGCAACACCTGTGCGGCCGAGCTGAACGCGGCACGCGAATCGGAGGACCGCATGACCGCGCTATTCGCCCCCGCCCGCCCGATCCCCGGCTTCGAAGACCGCATCATCCACCGCCTCCGCCTCAGCGCTCGCCGACGTCGATTCTCCTTCCGACCCAACTGGCACATTCACCCTGCCGTAACCAAAGCCGTCACCGGCGTCGCCGCGGCCATCGTGCTCGCGGGGTTCGGATATGTCGCGACGCAGATGATGGATGACGGATCCGCTAATCGAATGAAGACCGCCTCCCACCTGCGAGAGATCGGGCAGGGGATGAGCTTGTATGCGAATGACAACAAGGGAGGCTATCTCCTTTACAACTATCAAAATCCCTACGCCGGCGAAGCAGCCACCGGGTCAGGGTGGAAGTTCAACAGCACGCTCGGTAATGATTTTTCCGTCCCTGGCGATGTCAATCTCGGCCTCCCCGGCCTCCAGGTCAACGGCGTTGAGAATCGACCGGTCGATGCAGGAATCAAAACGGGCGCCGGAACGGTGACGATGAATGGCGGCACGACCGACTACTTCAACCGCCGTCACGAGGACCAGAAAAAGCAACCTCCGCCGCCCGCGATCGCCGCATTTGGCGGCGTTGCCGCGGGCGACGCTGGCGGCCAATCGCCGAAGAACAACCCAGCCGACTCCTTCGGCATCAACAAGGCCGACACGAAGACCCAGTACTGGGATTTCTACTACGCCGACGGCATCGGCAAGGCGGGCGAGAACACATCCGGCGCACCGGCGAGCGGCACTCAGCAACTGGGCAGATGGTTCAAGCCCGCAGATGTCACCCAGTGGGGGACGGCGGGGAAAGGCCACGATTTCGACGGCGACGATGTCAAGGCTCGCATGTTCGCTCAGGAGCAGCAGAAGGCCCTCACCGAAAAAGAAGTCCGCTTAAACGTGGACCAAGCCGGCAAACCAGTGGAAGTGCTGCGACAGCAAGTGGCGGAGTTGGGTGATGGCGCTATGCCAGCGCCTCCTGCTGCCGCTCTCGGCGCTCCCGCACCTGCACCGGTCGAAGCCCCGAGCGCGCAGGTGGTTGCCCCTCCGACTGCGCAGCCTCCGACTCCCGAAGCGCCCGCAACCCAAACCGGCCAGCAGCGCAAAGTCATCCGCAACGGCCAGCTCGAGTTCGAAGTCGATCGCTTCGACTCCGCCTTCGCGCAGGTCTCCAAGCTCACCACCGAAGCCGGCGGATATGTCGGAACGACTGATTCGGAAAAACTCCCCAACGGAAAAGTGAAAGGCACCCTCACTGTGCGCGTCCCGCCCGATCGGCTCGATACGCTCGTGCTGCAACTCCGCGGCATCGGCGATCTCAAATCGCAGAAGATGGAAGCCCAGGACGTCTCCAAGCATTACTCCGACATGGATTCCGAGCTCCGCGCCGCCAGGGCCATGGAAGAACGACTGCTCGCGATCATCAAGGAAGGCAAGGGCCAAATCAAAGACCTGCTCGCGGCCGAGAAGGAGCTGGGAAACTGGCGGACGAAGATCGAGAAGCTCGTCGGCGAGATGAAGTTCCTCGACAACCAGGTCGCGCTCTCGACGCTCAACATCACGCTCTTCGAGCGCGACATCAAGACGCCGGCGACGGCGTACGAGAACGAAACCATCGACTCGGGCGTCGAGACCGAGGACGTGGAGAAAGCGCGGGCCGATGCGCTCAAGGCGATCGAAGAGGCGAAGGGGCGCGTGATCCAATCGGATCTGAAGCGTTTCGACGCCGGGCAGTTTGCCGCGACGATCATCGCGGATGTCCCCGCTGACAACGCTGGGCCGATGCTCGATCGGCTCAAACAACTCGGAAAGATGGCGCGGCTGGATGTGCAGCGCAAGCAGACGACAGCGGACAATGCCGCGACGGCGCCAGGGGGGGCGCCGGTGCGCGTGGAGAAACGCGACACCCGCCTGAACCTTTCGCTCTACAACCTCGCCAACGTCGCCCCGCGGCAGACCACCACGCTCAACATCGCCGCCGACGATGTCGAGGCCGCGTATCGCGAGATCCTCGCCCGAGTCACCAAGGCCGGCGGACGAGTCATCACGTCCAACCTCGCCCGCAACAAGCCCGAAGCGACCACCGGCACGATCTCATTCGAAGTCCCCTCAGCCGAGGCCGATGCGGTCAAGGCTGACGTGCAGGCTGGAGCCGAGACGATGAAGCTGGCCGTCAACGACAATCCGGATGTGCAGAACTCAACCGCCGCCAAGCGCGGCTTCAGCATCACGCTCGCCTCGACGGCATCGATCGCGCCGCGTGAATCGGCGACGTTGCAGGTCGCCGCGGTCGATGTCGTCGCCGCCCGCGACAAGATTCTCCAGGCCGCCGGTTCGACAGGCACCTCGTCCCGCGTCCTCGCAACTCAGCTCAACGCCAACGATTCGCAGAACGTCAACGCCACGATCGAGCTGGACGTTCGCCGGGGCGAAGCGCTGGTGAAGGTCGAGAAAGCGATCGCCGACGCCGGGCAGACTATCAGCCGCGTGGTGCAGCGATCGACGGATACGGAGAATACGCTCGACAGCAAAGTTCATTTTTCGCTGGCGCTCGGCCCGGCGGAAAAACTCCCGCCGCGCGAGATGACCAAAATGGCGGTCGAGCTCAGCGACGTCGAATCCGCCATGGGCGATCTGGCAGCGACGGCACATTCCCTCGGCGGACGCACCGTCGAATCCAACCTGTCCAGATCCCGCGACGGACAAAGCACCGCGCACGTCGTCGTGGACGTCCCGCTCGACAAAGCCGGCGAGGTGATCAAGCACGCCAAAGACCTGGGCGCGGTGCGGGCGATCGACTCGGGCAAGAATCTCCAGGTCCCCGCCGGTGCGCTCGCCAAAGCACGGATTGATGTGACCTTTGGGAATGCCGAGGCGATCGTCTCGCCGGACAAAGGTTTCTGGGCGTCGATCCGGCGAGGATTTTCGACCAGTGTTTCGGGGCTGATGTTGAGCTTGCAGTTCATCGTGGTCGGTTTGTGCTTCGTGCTGCCGTGGATCGCGGTGATCTGGGTGGGTTGGCGTGTGATCAAGCGGCGACGACAAACCCCTAGCGTTGCATCAGCGTAAGCGCCGCTGACTTGTCATGCTGAGGTACTCCGAAGCATCTGGCTGACCCGGCTAGATGCTTCGGAGTACCTCAGCATGACATAAGGCCCAACGATGCGATCCCCCATATCCAATCGCGCCACTTCACTGCTAAGATCACCGCGCGATGTCCGAACCGCCCGAAGTCGATGATGCACCGATCGAAACCCACGCGCCCCCCAAAGGCGCACTCGGCGCGATTTTTCTCATCGTCCTCGCCGACCTCCTCGGCTTCAGCGTCATCATTCCGCTCCTTCCGTTCTGGGTCCGCAAATATCACGCGAGCGATTTCCAGGTCGGGCTGATCTTTGCGATTTATTCGATCTGCCAGCTCATCGCCTCCCCCATCCTCGGCCTGATCAGCGATCGCTTCGGCCGCCGGCCGGTGCTGCTGGGGTCGCAGATCGGAAGCGTGTTCGGCTTTCTGCTCCTCGGTTACGCAACCCTCGGCGATTGGTCGCACGCGCCGGCACTGGGCCTGACGCTCATCTACATCTCGCGCGTCATCGACGGCCTGTCCGGCGGGAACATCTCCACCGCGCAGGCGTACATCAGCGATGTCACCACCGCTGAGAACCGTGCCAAGGGAATGGGCATGATCGGAGCCGCCTTCGGCATCGGCTTCACGATCGGCCCGGCGATGGGCGGGATCCTCGGCCACTACAACATGAGCCTGCCCGCCTTCGCCGCCGCACTCTTCGCTGCGATCGCCGCGCTTCAAACTTGGCTCCGACTCCCCGAATCGCGCGGGCATAACAAAAGCGAAGCGGAGGATTGGCTCCACCCCAGCCGCTTCCTGCCCATCATCCGAAACTCGCCGCTCATGCAGATGCTGCTGATCTTCTTCTTTAGCATGATGGCGTTCGTCATGATGGAATCGACCTTCGCGATCTACCTCAACGACCTGCTGAAGTTCACCGAGCTGCACGTCGGCCTGCTCTTCGCGCTGGCGGGTATCACGATCGCGGTGGTGCAGGGCGGATTGGTGGGGCGATTGACGAAAAGGTTCGGCGAGTGGCCGCTGGTCATCCTCGGGCCGGTCCTGGTGACGATCGCGATGCTGCTCATTGCCGAGCAAAGCTGGCATGCAATGGTCTGGCTGCTGATCCCCACGATCATCATCAACGCCGGCGGGCGCAGCCTGCAAACGCCGACGCTTTCCGCTCTGATCTCCCACGCCAGCGACCCGAAACAGCAGGGCACCGTCTTCGGCCTCTTCCACATGCTCGGCAGTCTCTCGCGCGTGATTGGACCGGTGATCGCGACCCTGGTGTACACCAAGCACCACGCCGCGCCCTATTTTCTTGCGGGCGCGATCACGTTTGGCGCTGCGATCTGGACGGTCATGCTGCGGTCGCAAGTCGAAGGACGGGAGGCGGTTCCGGTTGGCGGGTGATGCGGGTATACAGGTCGTTAGACATCCCGTCTCCAAACCTGATCCGTCCACCTGCTACATCAGCCATGATGCTCTTCGGAGTTCGACCCACCTTGATCCGGCAGCGCCGGTTTGGAACCGACCGCGGGGAGATGCCGTTCGTCATTGAGGATCTCGGCGACGACTTCCTTAATCCGGTTGTCGTTCAGAAGCTGGCTCATGAGCACGCGGCGGTAGCCCGTGGCGCGCATCTGCTCCTTTAATGAGTCGGTGCGCTCCTGCTTGAGCTTCTCGTTCTGCGCGTAGAGGGCCTCTTCCAGCGCTTCGTTTTCGAGAAGCAGGGCGTACATCGCATCCGCCTTACGGCCGCCGGAGTTGAACAGCCCGCCCAGGCCGGCGGCTTTCTTGCGGTATTCTTCCACCTTCATCGCCATCTGCTCGGCCTTGAGGCGAAGCTGTTCGTTCTGGGCCTTGGTGTTGGCTAATTCCTGTTCGTAGAGCGTTTTAAAACCCTTCTGCGCGGTGAAGAGTTCCTGTTCCTTCTGAGCGATCGAGTGAGCCGCGGCGCTGGAGCCGATGAGTCGGCCCAGGCGATAGCCGACGAACAGCAGGACGATGGCCGCGACGCTGTAGAGGATGACCTCGAGCGTCCCGTTGTCGAAGTGGGGCATGCCGGAGGCGGCGAGAGGCGAGAGGGGGATCGTGAACATGGCGTGGATTCTATCCCGCCGGCGCCGGGGCGCGAATGAGCCGCTTCACGATCACGATGAACAGCCCGGTGCACATCAGGTTCAGCGCCAGCGACAGCACCGCGACGGTAATCGCAGGCCCGGCCAGCTCATACGAGAGTGCGATGACCAGCACGCCCGCTCCGACTTCGCCGCGCGGGAACATCCCGATCGCCAGGGCGAGCCGTTCCCGCCAGTTCGCCTCTTTGCGATAGCAGACCGCCGGGAGCATCTTTCCCAGATTGCTGATGACCGTGATCGCCAGCACGTGCAGAGCGATCATCCCCCAGCCGATCGGCATCTCCCGCGTGAAGATCGGCGGCATCGACAAGCCCACCAGCACCATAAACACCGCCGACACGATCGTGGAGACTGATTGATCCTCATGCCCTTCAGGCCCTTCCTCGGTTCCTTCGATCGCATCATCGATATGAGGATCGGCCCCATGCGGCGTCTTGATGACGCACCCCACCGCGAAAGCCGGCAGCAGCACCTCCAAGTGAATGGGCACCGCCGGATCGAAATGGACGCTTGCCCAGTGAATCAGCTCCGACCCCGCGACGATCAACGCTGAGTACGCCATCACCCAGGGCCAGGTGTTGGGCAGCGCCCATGCCTTGAGGTACCGATACGCGATGACCAGCAGCGCAAAGATGACCGCTGCGATAGCGAAGAGCTGCCAGCGCGGGCCGATCAGCAGGACCTTCAGCGGGATGAGCAGCAGGACGGTTTGAAGGTCATCAAAGATGGCCAGCACGCGCGCCTTCTTGAAGAGCCACGTTGCCGCCAGTCCCGCCGCCGCCAGCATGGAGAACAGCACGCCTGCCGATGTCGGGGCGGCGAACAGGCCTTCGAGCAGGGAGTGTTCCCACAGCGTCTTCGATCCCCACATCGAGCGCGGCGCCATGACGAAGACGAAGTAGAGCGTGCAGAAGATCCAAGGCAGTGCCGCGGCGCTGGCGGCGACGAAATAATCCCACGCGTAGCTGCGCACGCGTGACTTGTCCATCTCGAACTCATAACCCACGTGGATCATGATGAACGAGAGGGCGAACATGGTCGCCAGCGCGATGGCGCGATGAAAGGCCGGGGGGGCGGACGTGAGCGTCTGCGATCCGATCAACCCGAGGATCAGCAGGAGGGAGTAGACCAAGACTTTGCGCATCGGATGATCAGTGAGCGAGCTTCGCCGCCGGCGTCGGAGCGCGCCAAAGCGAAGCCAGCACGCCGGCGGCGAGGATAACCGCGATCATCGCGAGCAGGTAGAAGTTGAAGTTTTCCCCCAGCAGCTCCTTGAACCACTCCGCTGCCAGCATTTTCACCCCCACCAGCGCCAGTACCACCGCAAGCGAGTACTTGAGATAGCGGAACTTCTGCATCATCCCTGCCAGCGCAAAGTAAAGGCTCCGCAGGCCCAGGATGGCGAAGACGTTGGAGGTGAAGACGATGAAAGGGTCGGTGGTGATGGCGAAGATGGCGGGGATGGAATCGACGGCGAAGACCAGGTCGGTGGTCTCCACGACGATGAGCGTGAGCGCCAGAGGCGTCAGCATCCACCGTCCGGAGGGGGCGTCGTCCACTGCATGATCGGTTCGAACGGGCGCGCCCGGGGTCGTGGGCTCATGCGATCCTTTCGATCCCGCCTTGACGAGGAAATGCTCGCCGTGGAAATGCTCGGTGATGGGAAAGAACCTGCGGGTCAAGCGAACGACCGGATTCTTCCCCGGGTCGCCGTGCTCGCTCTTCATGAAGAACATCTTGATGGCGGTGACGATGAGGAAGGCGCCGAAGACATAGAGGATCCAGTGGAAGCGCGCGATCAACGCCGCCCCCGCGCCGATCATCACGCCGCGCATCAGCAGGGCGCCGAGAATTCCCCAGAAGAGCACACGATGCTGGTAGAGCGCCGGCACCGCGAAGTAGCCGAAGATCAGCGCGATCACGAAAATGTTGTCCACGCTCAGGCTCTTCTCGATGACGTAGCCGGTGATGTACTTGACGGCAGCGGTGTGCCCGTTGTTGACCATCCCGTCCACGCGATCGACCTTCTGGCCGATGCCCATCCAGTGGTTCTCATAGGCGAAGTAGATGAAGACCGTGAAGATCAGCCCCAGCGCGATCCAGAGCGCGGACCAGCCGAGCGCTTCCTTCACGGTGACGACATGCGCTTTTCGATTGAAGACGCCCAGGTCCAGGGCGAGGAGAGCGAGAATGAAGGCGATAAAGCCGGTCCAGATCCAGAGCATAGCGAGGCCATCCACGTAAGAGAGAACGTGAGATGGTCTCGCCCATGCGTTCGGTAGGGTGGAATTGAACGCAGCTTTCGGCCGGGGGCGCGAGACTTGCTCGAACCCCGTGTTGACGACCGGGAGCACCGCATCAGCGGGAGGGCTACTCCCCAACTTTAGTTTCTATCACCAGCATAGGAGGCACGGGGCTGACGAGGAATCCCTGAAGCGTCGGAATTAGAGGATCAGGAATCCAGATCGCTCGGTCCTTCGCCGCCTTGCCGCAACCAGGCAAGCACGCGCGGAACGTTTAAGGGTTTCAGGAATAGCGCATCCGGTCCGAGCAGGCGGGTCTCATCCAGGATCGCCTTATCGGGCGTACCGGTGATGACCGCCACCTTGATCGGCAATTTCTGCTCGCGAATCTGCTTAAGCAGGTCCTTTCCATTGCCATCGGGCAACAAAAGGTCGAGAACGACGAACCGAGGTGCCTTTTCCAGAAGTGAGAGCCCGTCGGCGAGCGTGGCTGCACCGAGGGTGTCGTAACCGACATGTTTTAGAATCTTGCTGAGGGCGTTGTAGCTTTCCTGATCGTCCTCAACCACTAGAACCCGAGGCTTAGCAGCTGCCATCGTGTCCCTTCTCCCTCCACCACCGATACGGGGCGGTTATAGGCTTACACGCCGATAAAAGCCAACTGTTGATTGAGTCGAAACGGTTGAACGGGCGCGATAGTCGGGGCTTGACCGACGGTGGATCGTGTCTAACAATGTATCCGGATGAACGGATGAACGGATGAACGGATGAACGGATGAACGGATGAAAGGATCGAGCCGGTGCGCAAGCCGTTTCTACAGCTAGCCAGCGAACGAGTCGTGGTCATCGACGGCTCCATGGGGGCCAATCTGCATGCCCGGCCGCTTGATCTCCAGCGCGATTGGATGGGATACGAAAACGCCTGCGAGGTGCTGAACCTCAGCCGGCCGGATGTGATCCAGGGGATTCACGAATCGTTTCTGGAGGTCGGCTGCGACGCGGTTGAGACGAACACGTTCAACGGCAGCAAGGCGGACCTGGAAGAGACGAACCTGGGCGAGCGCACCGCGGAGGTAAACCGGCTTGCCGCCGAGATCGCCCGGCGGGCGTGCGACAAGTTCGAAACGCCCGCTCGTCCGCGCTACGTCATCGGCTCGGTCGGCCCGACGCGCCGGCTGGTCACGCTGGGTCAAACCAGTTGGGAAGAGCTGACCGAAAGTTTCCGCCAGCAGATACTCGGCCTGATCCAGGGCGGGGTCGATGTGCTGATGCTCGAAACGCAGCAGGACATGCTGGCGATCAAGTGCGGGATCGCGGCGGCGAACAAGGCGATGCACGAAGTCGGCCGCCGCGTGCCCATCTGGGTCTCCGCTTCCTTCGATACCAACAACGGCCAGCAGATGCTGACCGGCTCTGATGCTTCGGCGCTGGTGGCGACGTTCACGCCGTACGAAGAGGTCGCGATCCTCGGGCTTAACTGCGCCTTCGGCCCGTTCGAGCTGGCGGAGAGCGCCCGCTACATCGCCGAGAACTGGCCGCGCTTCGTCAGCGCCCATCCGAACGCCGGGTTACCTGTGATGATCGATGGGAAGAGCCACTTCCCGATGGGGCCCGGCGATTTCGTGAAGGGCGTGTCGCGCTTTGTTGATGAGTTCGGGATCAATGTCGTCGGCGGATGCTGTGGAACGATGCCGGAGCATTTGAAGCTGCTGTGCGAAGCGGTTCACGACCATGTGCCCAAGAAGCGGACTATTCTCGCGAAGCCGCAGATCTCCAGCCTCGTCAGCGCCGAAGACATCCGCCAGGACCTGAGCTATCTGATCGTAGCAGAACGAACCAACACCAACGGTTCGCGGCAGTTCAAGCGTCTTCTCCAGGAAGAGAACTGGGACGGCCTGGTCTCGATGGCGCGCGATGAAGTGCGGGATGGCTCGCACATGCTGGATGTCTGCGTCGATTTCGTCGGGCGCGACGGCGTGCGCGACATGCACGAGGTCGTGCGGCGGTACGTCAACTCGATCAACGCGCCGCTCATGCTCGACAGCACCAACCCCGCCGTCATGGAAGCCGGATTGAAGCTCGCGCCGGGACGCTGCGTGCTCAACTCGATGAACCTGGAAGACGGCGAAGAAAAGCTGGGCGCCATCTGCGCCCTGGCGAAAAAATACGGGGCGGCGGTCGTCGCGGGGACGATCGACGAGGACAAGCTCAATGCCATGGCGCGCACGGCCGAGCGGAAGATCTCCATCGCCACGCGCATCCGCGACCTCGCCGTCGGAAAATTCGGCCTGCGCGAGGAGGACATCCTCTTTGATCCCCTCGTCCTGCCGATCAGCACGGGCATCGAGGAGGACCGTCGCAACGCGCTGGAAACGATCGAAGGCACGCGGCGGATTTCGAAAGAACTGCCGAAATGCCACACGGTGGTGGGGTTGTCGAACGTCTCGTTCGGCCTGAAACCCGCGGCCCGGGTGGTATTGAACAGCGCCTTCCTCCACGAGCTGCGCGAAGCGGGCCTGACCGGCGCGATCGTTCACGCGTCGAAAATCTTGCCGCAGAACCGCATTCCCGCGGAGCAGTGGAACGCCGCCCTTGATCTGATCTACGACCGACGTCGCGAAGGTTTCGATCCGCTCACGCATTTCATCGGGCTCTTCCCCGACGAAGAAAAGGGCGGCGCGCCCGTTGCCGCCAAGGGCGTGTACGACGACCTGAGCGTCGAAGAGAAGCTCAAGCGTCACATCATCGACGGCGAAAAGCGCAAGCTGACCGACCACATCGATGAAGCCCTCACGTCGTACAGCGCGCTCGACATCATCAACAACATCCTCCTCGAAGGCATGAAAGTCGTCGGCGAATTGTTCGGCTCCGGGCACATGCAGTTGCCGTTCGTGCTCCAGTCGGCTGAGACGATGAAAGCGTCCGTCGCGCACCTCGAGCCGCACATGGAGAAGGTCGAAGGTTCGAGCAAGGGGAAGATCGTCCTCGCCACCGTGCGCGGCGATGTGCACGACATCGGCAAGAACCTCGTGGACATCATCCTCACCAACAACGGCTACACCGTTTACAACCTCGGCATCAAGCAGCCGGTGGCCGATATCCTCTGCGCCTGCGAGCAACACAAAGCGCACGCGATCGGCATGAGCGGCTTGCTCGTGAAGAGCGTCGCGGTGATGAAAGAAAATCTTGAGGAGATGAACGCCAAGGGCGTGCAAGTGCCGGTCCTTCTCGGGGGTGCGGCGCTGACGCGCGACTATGCGGAAGAGGACCTGGCGAATCTCTACAAAGGCCCGCTGCTCTACTGCAAAGACGCCTTCGAAGGCCTGCACATGATGGACGCCATCAGCGGCGGGAAGACGACCGCCGTCATCACCGAGCAGCGCGAGCGAACGGCCAAGCGCAAGCACCAGCGTGCCAACGCGGTGAAGCCGCAGAGCCTGGATGCCGCGGGCGATCACAAGGTCGTCAGCGACAATCCGATCCCCACGCCGCCGTTCTGGGGTCGGCGGATCGTGACCGATCTCTCGGCCAAGCACCTGTTCCCCTACATCAACGAAACCGCGCTCTTCCGCGGGCAGTGGGGTTTCAAGCAGGGCAAGCTTTCGCCCGAGGAATTCGACAAGCTCACCGAAGAGAAAGCCCGGCCGGTTTTTGAAGATCTCAAGAACCGCGCCCTGGCCGAAGGGTTTCTGCAACCCAAGGTCGCGTACGGCTACTTCCCGGTTCAGTCGGATGGCAACGATCTGATCGTCTACCGCCCGGAAGATCGCAGCAAGGAATGGCTGCGTTTCCAATTCCCCCGCCAGGAAGGCCGGCGGCGGCTGTGCATTTCGGATTTTTATCGCTCAAAAAAGTCCGGCGAGTTCGATGTGCTGGGCGTACAACTCGTCACCGTCGGCGATCGCGCGACCGAGCTGGCGGAAAAGCTGCGCGGCGAGAACAAGTACCAGGATTATCTCTACCTCCACGGCTTTGGCGTCGAATCCGCCGAGGCGCTGGCCGAACTCTGGCACAAGCGCATGCGCCAGGAGCTGGGCTTCGCTTCCGAAGACGCTGCGAATGTCCGCGAGATGTTCCAGCAGGGCTATCGCGGCAGCCGATACAGCTTCGGATATCCAGCCTGCCCAAATCTCGAAGACCGCGCGCTCATCATGGAATTGCTCCGGCCGCAAGAAATTGGCGTGACGCTAAGCGAGAATTTCATGCTTGTCCCCGAGCAGAGCACCGACGCCATCGTCGCCCATCATCCGCAGGCGAAATACTTCGACGTGTAGGGTACTCCCGGCCCTGGAATTGCATCTTCATCCTCCACGCGGGATGCGTTAGAATAAGCCTCGCCAATCGGTTGTTCCGGGTGCAAGCGCGCGAGGATTACGTGGCAGATCCAGTAACGACACTTCCGCGAGGTGGGCGGTATCGGCACGTCGTGTTCCCCCGGCTTGAGTTCGCGCGGCCGGTGGAAGTCCTGCCGGGCGTTTACGCCGCCAACCCTTCCAATTTGTCGCCCGCCGCTTCCCCACGGGAACCGAGCCATCTGCTGCCCCCGCGCGGGACAAACCTGGGCATTGAGGAGGAATCGTTCTTCCAGGAATTGTTCGAACGCGCCGGCTTGAACGTGCACGCCTACCGCGCCGAAACGCTGCGGCGGCGGTTGCCGTCGTGTCTCCGCGCCTTTCGCGCAACTTCGATTCCCGCTGCGCGGCAAATTCTTGAAAAATCACCCGCCATGGTGAACCAGGGGATCGAAGCGACGGTCATCGGCGTGACCTCCTTTTTTCGCGACGGTGGCGTGTTCGAGCAGCTCGCCCGCGAAGTGCTGCCGGCGCTGGCCGCCAGGGACAGGCCGATCCGCGTCTGGAGCGCGGGGTGCTCCGAGGGTCAGGAGTTGTATTCCGCGGCGATGCTTCTGGGCGAGCGCGATGTGCTTGGCCGATCGGAACTGCTCGGGAGCGATTGCCGCGCCGGCGCGATCGCCCGGGCGCGGGACGGATGCTATGACTCCAGCGCGCTCAACGAAGTTCCCTCATCCCTGCGCGACCGATTCTTTCAGCAAGTCGTCGGCACGCGATGCCAGGTCCATCAAGCGCTGCGTGATCGCGCGCACTGGCGGCGTTCGGACGTGACGCAGTTTGCCGAGCCGGGGCCCTGGGATCTGATCTTCTGTCGAAACCTCACGATGTACTTCCAGGCGGCGGTGGCGGGGGAAGTGTGGCATCGCCTGGAGCAAACGCTCCGCCCGGGCGGATTCCTGGTTGTCGGTAAAGCCGAGCGCCCGAGCGGCGCGGTGCGCTTGGCGCCTTACGGTCCCTGCATCTATCGCAAAATCGCATGACCCGACTCCCCTCATCATCCCGTGCCGCCGCCTCCAAGGGGCCCACCTGGCCTGTCAAGATCGGGGTTTGCGTAGCCATCATCGGGCTCATGGCCGCCATGCGCCTGGGGATTTTCGGTCATCGCGTGATGCCCATCGCTTTTGGCATGGGGCTCGTCGTCTTCATCTGGCTGCGCGATCGGATGCTTCTCTGGATCACCGTAGGCATCTTCGCGCTCACGACGCTCTACAAGTATTTGTTCATGCTGCCGATCTACGGCAATGCCGGCGGCCCCGAAGGTCTGGGCGCGCGAATGACGGATATGAGCCTCGTGCTCGTCGATCTCCTGGTGATCGGAGCGGTGGTGCATGTCTTGATCAGCGCGCGCACGGGCCTGGAACAACGGGCCGATGATCTGCTTCAAAGCAACGACGAGCTGGCCGCGCGCGAAGAGGAAATCAGCCGGCAGAATGAAGAGCTACAGAGCCAGACGGAGGAACTGGAGCGACAAAGCGAAGAGCTGCGCGGGAAGAACGAGGAGCTGGCGCATCGGGAGCGCATGCTCGAATCGCTGCTCGATCTCTCGCGTTCCATGCACGTCGGGATGGATGATGACGTCGCTCTCGAACGGATCTGTCAGACGCTGGGGCGGTTGGTGAGCGGCAACGGCGCGGCATCGGCGATCTTGCTGAGTGAAGAGGGGGGCGTTCGTGTTCGGTGCCACCACGGCTTCGGCAGCGCCGGCGTCGCGGCGGAGTTTGTCCCCGGTGAGCGGACGTTCGCCGCGCTGGTGATCTCGCAGGGGCGCACGGCGTATCTGGAAGATCTCTCGCTGCGACCGGATCTGGAGGTTCTTCAGCCGGCGGATCCGTCGATGGCGCGCATGGTCTCCGTGCTGGCGACGCCGCTGATCGTCGGGGGGAAGCCGATCGGCACGCTGGAGGTTTACGCCCGCGAGCCGCGAACCTGGAGCAGTGAGCAGATCGCGCTGGCCGAATCACTGGCGGCGCAAACGTCCATCACGCTCGAGAACGCCGCACTCTTCCAGGAAGTCGATCGCGCGCGAAGACGCCTGGCCACCATCCTGGAAAGCGTGCCGGTCGGTTTGGCCGTTGCCGATCCGCAGTTGCGCGACATCCGCTTCAACCCCGCCGGCGCCGCGCTGCTCGGCCTGCCGCCCGATGCCAACATCGCCGAGGGATACGAGCGCGGCGCGTGGGTGGTCTTCGAAGGGGGCAAGCAGCTCCAGCGCGATCGCTACCCGTTGGTTCGCGCGCTGCGCGGGGAACGCGTCTATCCGCACGAAATTGAAATCGTCCTGCCGACGGGCCGGCGCATGTCGATCCTCAGCAGCGCGACCGCCTTCACCGACAGCGAAGGGAAGATCCTGGGCGCCGTCAGCTCGTTCGTGGACATTACGCAGATCAAGCAGTTGCAGCGCGAGCTGGAGACGCGCCGCCGCGAGGCCGAGGAAGCCTCCGTCCGCAAGACGCGATTCCTCGCCGCCGCTTCCCACGACATCCGCACCCCCGCCAATGCGATCTCCCTGCTGGCCGAGCTGCTCAAACGATCGGCCGACAGCCCTTCGATGGCGGGGGAGATTCCGCAACTGGCCGAGGAGTTGCGGCAGAGCGCCACGTCATTGGTGAACCTGGTCAGCAACGTGCTCGACGTCACGCGCTTCGATACCGACAAGCTCGAGCTGCACGAAAGCGAATTCGCCCTGGCGCGACTGCTGGAAGAGGAAGTGCGACAGGTCTTGCCGCTGGCCCAGGCGAAGAACCTGATCCTGGACATCGATCCCCCCTCCGACGAGGGCGACGGCGACGGAACATTGAACGGCCAGTGCATGCTCCGCGCCGATCGCATCAAGCTCGGGCGCGTGCTCGGTAACCTGCTGGGCAACGCGATCAAGTTCACCGACCGCGGCGGGATCCGCGTCGCCACCTCACGCCAGTCCGACGGCGCCATCAAGATCGCCGTCACCGACACCGGCATCGGCATCAACCCGGAAAACCAGTCGCGCATCTTCGATGAGTTCTGGCAACTGGCCGACCCGCAGCGCAGCAAAGGCTCGGGGCTGGGGCTAAGCATCTCCAAGCGGCTGGTCGAAGCGATGGGCGGGCAGGTGTCAATTGAAAGTGAAGTCGGGAAGGGAAGCACATTCTACGTAACGCTCCCCCCAAGCTGCGTCGTCCCCCAGCCCCAGTCCGGTTCAGCGTCGTGAGCTTCGACATCCGCGCCACGGGCGATTGGGGACCAACCCAAATCATTGCACAATGGGTCCCCTCGACGCGCGTGATTCACCCCCAAGTCGATCGCGCCATTGAAGCCGCGTGGTCGGCTGCTTCTTCGCGAAAGGGCATCCACCTCTTCGATGGGCCCATGTGCCGCCTCGAACGCTGGAACGCAACGCCCGACCGACTCGATCTCTCCCTTTCCCCTACGAGCTACAAACCCTTCCTCGGCACCAACCTGCACAACACGCACCTTGCCGATCAATTCGGCGCGGATGTTCTCGCCAATCCCGTCGGCCTGAGCACGATCATCCAAAGCGCCGACGGCTGGCTGCTCCTCGGCCGTCGCAGCAGCGCGGTGGCTTATTACCCCGATCGCGTCCACCCCTTCGCCGGTGCGCTTGAGCCAGCCGCGACGGTCGATGTCGTCTCAGAAGTCCGCCGCGAGCTCCGCGAGGAGTTGTCGATGAGGGAGAACCAAATCACCAACATCCGCTGCATCGGCCTGGCAGAAGATCGCTCTCTCCGCCAACCCGAATTGATCTTCCTGACGCGTTCCCCCCTGACGCGCGGGCAGGTCGAATCCAATCTCGATCAATCAGAACACCGATCCGTCTTCGCCGTGGCGGCTGACCGGCATGACGTCCGCCGCGTGATAACCGACCCTGCGCTCACCCCCGTCGCCGAAGCTGCGCTCGCGCTCTGGCTCAACCGTTCCGATTTGCCGCCGGGCGGCAGTGCGCGTACTGTCCCCCCAACGCCATGAGCAGCACGAGCAGTCTCTCACACGATCTCCAGTACGCCACCGAGCTGGCCCGCGGGGCGGGGAAGATCATTCTCGATCATTACGGCAAGGTCGAACGCCTGACTAAGACTCACGTCGCCGCGAGCAGTGAAGCGGTGACGGAGGCGGATCGCGCCAGCCAGCGATTCATCGTCGCGGGGCTGCGCAAGCGCTTCGCCGATGACGGCATCGTTGGCGAAGAGAGCGAGACCGGCGAATCAATCACTTTCGACTCGCAAAACCCGCGAGGCCGGAACTGGGTGATCGATCCGATCGATGGCACCAACAACTTCATCGCCGGGCTGGGGAACTTTGCCGTCTGCATCGGTCTCATGGAAGCGGGCGAGCCGGTGCTCGGCGTGGTGTATGACGTGGCGCGCGATCTGATGTACACGGCCGCGCGCGGTGAAGGAGCGTGGCTTGGATCGAAGCGCCTCCAAGCGCCTGCAACGGAGCTGTCCGACAGCTCGATGATCATGTTCACGAGCAACCTGCTGACCAACCGCCGCTGCCCGCCGTGGTCATTCAAGTTCCTGTCGCAGGATCAATGGAAGCTGCGGATCCTCGGCTCGGCCGCGCTGGAAGCGGTTTATGTCGCGGCGGGGGTGGCGCATGGCGCGGTCACGGTGAACGGCAAGTTGTGGGACGTCGCCGCCGCCGCGGCGATCATCCTCGAAGCCGGCGGGGTGATCACCGATCTCAAAGGCAAGACGATCTTTCCCTTCGACCTGGCAAACTATCAGGGCGCGAAAGTCCCTTTCCTCGCCGCGGGGAAACTGTCGCACGCGCCGCTCCTGCGGCTGATCCTCGCCCATCCATGAAACGTCCTCCCTCTCCCCACAAGGGGAGAGGGAGCCAATGCACTGCTCAGCGATGTTTTATCTGACTCGCGCGATTGCTGATAAACAGCAGCGAATAACCGGCCGATGAAATTCGGCCAGATGCCTGCGCGGATTGTCCAGATCGACCTCGCCCAGCCGCTGCCGACCGTTCGCGCGCAGCGCGGCGACGACACGTTCTGGATGCTCATCCGCCGCGGGGCTGTCCCCATCGGCTGGATCCGCTGCGACGCCCAGAAATTCGGCGGACAGATCGGGCCGGATATTCTTGCCCAGCTCATCGCCGAAAAGCTCGCAGGCGCGATGGTGCCCATCGCTCCCAGCGGCACAACGAACGGCCCGCAGCCTTTCGTCTCCATCATCATCTGTCACCAGGGCACAAGCAGCGAGCTTGAGCGAACGCTTCAAAGCATCGCGGACTTGCGTTATCGCAACTACGAAGCGATCGTCGTCGGCAGCGCCAGCGGCGACGCCGAGGCCAAGAGCCTTTGTGCCGCGTTCCCCTTCGCCCGGCATATGCTCGACCGCCGAACCGGCACCGCATCGGCGCGCAACACCGCACTGCAAATCGCCCGCGGCGAAACAATCGCTTTCGTCGGCGAAGGCGTCTGCGTCGATCCCCATTGGCTCAGCGCCGTCGTCGCCAATTTCGCCGACCCTTCCGTCCACGGCGTCAGCGGCCCGTCGTTTCCGATGGAATTGAACACGCCCGCGCAGCGAACGCTCTGCGGCGAACTCGAAGGTGAGCTGAGCCGGCGCATCTTCAAATCCAGCGCCACCGGAATCGTCGCACTGGCCTCGGCTCAATTCGTAACGGGTTCACATCTGACGATCCGCCGAACGACGCTTCAGCGCCTGGCCGGTTTCGATCCGACGCTCGGCGCGGGCGCGGAGATCGACGCGATGGTCCGCCTCCTGCGCGACGGTGGGACGCTCGTCTACGATCCGCTGGCGATCTGCTGGCAACAGCACACGCGTTCCGGCAAGAAGCTGCGGGAACAACTCGCCGCTCGCGGAAGAGCGGTCATGACCTGCTGTGCCAAGCAGGCGCGCAGCGCCGAACCGGGCAACGTTGCTTTCAAGATGGCGTCGCGCTGGCTCCGCCGTCGTGGCTTCGAGCGACTGAAAAGCAATCTCCGCCTCGCCCTTCGCGGACGCAGCCACTACCCGCTCAACCTGATCCTCCGCGAACTCGCCGGCGGATTCGCAGGACTTCATGCATCGCGAAAGCAAAAGCGCCGCATCCCCTCAACCGGCGGCGTGAAGTGGCAGATCGAAAACTTGAACCTCCTCGAGCCTTGGCCGCTGCTGTCACTCAAGGATGGCTATCACACAATCTGCCTGCGCGTTTGGCTCGGGGCTGCCCCCGTGGGCGAAGTCCTCTTGCGTCCGCGCCGCGGACGGATGATCCCGCACACGCGCATCGCCCGTCAGATCAAGCGGCATTGCCTCGACACGATCCTCCAGACCCTCGCACGGCAGGACCTCAACCTCGACACCTCAACGAACCTTCTCGATCCCACCGGCGTGCCCCGGCCGTTGCGTCAGCGCATTCTTGAGTCGCAGAATCAGATCACCTGGGACCTCCCACCCGTCACAATTGCCCTCTGCACGCGCGATCATCAGGCCGCGCTGGAAGCAACGGTCTCGCACCTTCAGCGGCTCGACTATCCGACCTTCGATATCCTCATCGTGGACAACAGCCGCGACCCCGTCCCCGCCCGCGAGCTCGCCGCACGGGTGAACGCGAACTACATCCGCTGCGGCGTCGGCGGACTGGGCCGGGCGCGCAATCTCGCCATCGAACATGCGACGCACGGCTGGATCGCCTTCCTCGATGACCAATGCCGGCCCGAGTCGAACTGGCTCAAGGAGCTGGTCCGCCCGACGCAGGACACGAATTGCCGCTGCGTCACCGGCTTGGTCCTTCCTGCGCAGCTCGAGAACGGTCCGACCATCACGTACGAGGCGCACCGTGTTCCTGCGAGGCAGTTCATCGGGCGCATCTACGACAGGAAGTTCCTGACCGCCCGCGTCGCCCATCCCGCGGCGACCTGGAAGATCGGCTCCGCGGCGAACCTGCTGATCCACCGTCATTTCGCCCAACATGCCGGCGGGTTCGACACGGCCCTCGGTTCAACCTTCGACGCCGATCTTCTACGCCGCGTGCTGAAGAACCATCACAACGTCCACTACACCCCGCGCGCGATCGTCCACCACGGCCGATCGTTCTCGCCCAAGTCGCTGCGAAATCGCGTCCACACGGATGCGTCCTCCCTGGCGGCGTACCACGCGCGCTGCATCGCTCGCTATCGCGATTACCGCTCGCTGGTGGAACTGATCTGGCATCTCCCAAGGCGCACCGCTCTGAACCTTTGGCGCGGCGTCAACGGCACGAGCGCGTTCCCGCTCTCGCTGATGCCCCTCGAAACGCGCGGTTCGCTTACGGGAATCGTCCGCTATGCAGTAGTTAAACTGCACGGTTGGATGAAGACACTCTCGCTCACGCGGACCTCGACGATCGCAACCGCGCCGACACCCGTGACGGTGAAGCGCGCAGCGTTCGCAGCGCCGACGGATTCAACCGTCTTCGATCCGCGTCCGAACCGCACGTCCAACCGCGCTGCATAACGCGTCGCTTGGCGCATCCTCTAACAGTTAGCGACGGTGCGCAGCACCGTGGGTTACGCTTCTCGAAATGGGAAACGTCATCGGTTTCCACATCATCTGCTGCACCTACGGATTCTGGTTCCCCAACGAAGAGCGCGGATCGTGCTCCGACTTCGTCCGCGCGGAACATCTGGAGAAGTTCGGTCCTGCGAACCCCGTCTCGCATTCGCGCTCGGTTGCGCGGAAACCATACGATCGCGAAATCCGTCAACTTGCGCGTGAGTCGCTGATGTACCCACCCGTGAGGTTTAATCTCCAGCAGATCGAAGCGGTTGCGCGCGGGATCGCAAAGGAGCTCGAGGAGTTCGGCGCTGCGCCGATGCATGCATTTGCGAGTCTTCAGGATCACATCCACGGGTTGACTGGTCCCTGTCGGTATGACGTCCGACGGTTCGCTGGACGACTCAAAGGTGCCGCGGCGAGACAACTCCGCGAAGAGGGGATCGATCCGATGCAGAGCTTCCGATGTCCCGATGGGTCAATCCCCTCCCCGTGGTCACAGAAACCGTGGGTGGTGTATGAGTTCACGGATGAGGATATGCAGCGTGGGATCAAGTACGTCAACGACAATGTGAAGCGCGCGGGTCTTGCACCGCAAAGTCATCCGTTCGTCGTTCCGTACGTTCCTCAGAGGAAGTGAACCCACGGTGCTGCGCACCGTCGCTAACTGGAAAAAACACGTTGAAAAGTCATAGTGAAATACTTCACAACTTCCGCTACCATGCGCGCCGTTTAGGACGCGCAAAATGCCTCAGATCACCATCGACGGAAAACGGGTCGAGTGCAAAGACCGGCAGATGATCCTTCAGGCCTGCCTGGATGCGGGGCATCCGCTGCCGCATTATTGCTATCACCCAGGCTTATCGATCCCGGCTTCCTGTCGGATTTGCCTGGTTGAGGTCGAGGGGCTGCCCAAGCTTGTACCGAGCTGTCAGACGCCGGTGCGGGATGGGATGGTCGTCAGGTCTAACTCGCCTAAAGCGATCGCCAACCAGAAGCAGGTGATGGAATACCTGCTGATCAACCACCCCCTGGATTGCCCCGTGTGCGATCAGGCCGGCGAGTGCCTGCTCCAGGATTATTCCTACGAGTACGGGCGCAGCCAGAGCCGCTTCGAAGAGGACAAGCACAAGAAGCCCAAGAAGGACGTGGGCTTGAACGTGCTGCTCTACAACGATCGCTGCATCATGTGCACCCGCTGCGTTCGCTTCACGCGCGAGGTGAGCGGGCAAAGCGAACTGTTCGTCGAAGGACGCGGGCACAAGGAAGAGATCAGCATCTTTCCCGGCAAGCCGCTGGATAACAAGCTGAGCGGGAACGTCGTCGATCTCTGTCCGGTGGGTGCGTTGCTCGATAAAGATTTCCTCTTCAAGCAGCGTGTTTGGCTGCTGAAGGAGACCGCGTCGATCAGCCCGTCCGATTCCGGCGGGGAGAACATCTGGATCCATCACAACGAAGGCGTCGTTTACCGTATCAAGCCGCGTTTCAACGCGGAGGTGAACCAGTGGTGGATCAGCGATGACACGCGCTACGCGTTCAAGCCAATCCACGACGAAAACCGCCTGACATCCGCCCGTCGCACCCAGTACGGCAGCCAGATCGAAACACAATTCCTGCATGCGCTCGACGAAGCCGTCGCGGGCTTGAAAGCCGCCGCGAAAGAGGGCGGGCCGGGAAGCTTGTTCGCGATGCTCTCGCCCATGATGGCGTGTGAAGAGGCGTATCTGCTCGGCAAATTCATCCGCTCGCTCGATCCCAAAGCCACGCTCATCCTCGGGCCGGCGCCCAAGACGGAAACCAACGAAGTCTTCAAGAACTCGATGAACGGCAAGACGACGTTCACGATCCAGGCCGAGAAAGTTCCCAACGCTAAAGGCGTGCAGCGCGTGATCGACCTGCTCGGCGGTCCCAAAGCCGACTTCGCCTCCAGCATGGAGTTGAAGAATTTCAAAGGCGGCTGGATCGTCGGTGGGTATCTGTCGTCCTGGGTCCCCAGCGACGCCAAGCTTCAGCCGCCCGCATGGGGCAAGACCTTCAAGGTCGTTCAGGACATTCTTCCCTCGTCGCTGGCGGAGAAGGCGGACATCGTGCTTCCGGCCGCGAGTTGGGCGGAGAAGGACGGCACGTGGGAGAACTACGCCGGCAAGATCCAATCCTTCGCCGCCGCTGTCCCGCCGCCCGAGGGTGCGCGGCGCGAGGGCGACGTCTATTACAAGCTGCTCGGCCGAACCGGTTTTTATGTCGCTGCCGATGTGCGAGCCGAGATGGGCGAGCCGTTCGCCTCGGTCGCCGCCGCGCCGGATCGCGCCAGCGTCACTGAGCCAACGATGGAATTTGTCGAACTGTAGGCATGAGCATGATGCGAGCGTGTTTGCTCATCCTCGCCGTGGGCGTGTTGTTCGCCGGGTGCGGTACAAAGAAGTCGGAGCCTGCAACCGCGACAACGGGGGTGGCCGCAGCACCGGCCGTCGGGCCCGACACCCGCGATGTCGCAAAGCTGACCGCCTGGCGAATGAAACAATACGGCACACCTGACCTGATCGCCGAGATCAAGCCCGATGGCGTGCCGCTCTATCTTCGTCCCAAACTTGGCATGAAGCCCGACTCGGCCGAAACGCAGCACGTGTACTACTACCTCAATCAGAACAAAGCAGTCAGTTTTGTGAGAGGCCGCGAGCCGCAGATCCAGCCGCTTACGCCCGAGGTCGCCGGTTTCATGCGCGACATGGCCAAAGGGCCGGGACATTGAGGCACTGAACATGCGTGAATGGATCGAAACTCATCCTTGGATCTGGATCGCGTTCATTGCCCACTTCGCGATCCTCGGCACCGTTGCTTATCTGATTCTGCTCGAGCGCAAGATCGCCTCCTGGGTGCAGGACCGCATCGGACCGAATCGCGTGGGGCTGGGGTTTGGCATTGTGCCATTCCTCAAGGACAAACACATGTTCGGCCTCGGCCAGCCGTTGGCCGATGGGCTCAAGTTCGTGCTGAAGGAAGACTACCAGCCCAAGAACGTCGATCGCATTCTCTTCACCGTTGCGCCGATGCTCATGATTGCGGTGATGATCGTCTCGATCGCCGTGCTCCCCTGGGGCGGCGTGAAGCAGACGACGCATACGTTCAACGTCACCGGCTCCGCCGATCCAGCGGCCGCTGCGATCGCGAAACTTCCGGTTAACGCCACGGTCGTCAACGCGCCGAAAATTGAGACCAACGAAGACGGCGAAACCCTCGCCACCGTCACTTACACCTGGCCGTTCCAGATCGCCGACCTCGACATCGGCGTGCTCTTCATCCTCGCCGTGCTTTCACTGGCCGTTTACGGCATCGTCGTCGGCGGGTGGGCGAGCAACAACAAATACTCCTTCCTCGGCGGACTCCGCGCCACCGCCAACATGATCTCTTACGAAGTCCCGCTCGGACTCTCGGTGCTGACGATTCTCCTCATGTTCGGCACGCTCAACCTTCGCTCGATCGTGGACATGCAGGCCCACTACTGGCTCGGGTTCATCCCCGCGTGGAATATCTTCTGCCAGCCGCTGGCGTTCTTGATGTTCCTCGTTTGCATCCATGCCGAAGCCAACCGCGCGCCGTTTGACACCGCCGAAGCCGAGCAGGAATTGGTCGGCGGATATCACACCGAGTACAGCTCGATGCGTTTCGCCCTGTTCTTCCTGGCCGAATACGCCGGGATGATCACGACGTCGGCCGTCTGCGTCGCACTCTTCTTCGGCGGCTGGCATTTCCCCGGGCTGAACGGGAGCGACCCGGCTCACCCGGAAGTCACCGGCAGCCTGCTCCTGTGTCTCGTCCGCGCCGCGGTCTTTTTCGGCAAGACGGTCATCATCATCGGCGTCTTCATGTGGGTGCGCTGGAGCCTGCCGCGCTTTCGATTCGATCAGATCATGAACCTCGCCTGGCGGGCGCTCATCCCGATCTCGCTGCTCATCCTGCTCGGCACCGCGGTCACCATGTGGATCATGGGCCCGACGGCCCGGGCGCACATGCGCGTGAGCGCGAAGCTGGCCGTCGCGTTGCTGGTCGTGAACGCCATCATGCTGGCCGGCACGATGATTGTCAGCACGCTGATCCCTGCCGCGCCGGATACGAACCGGCGTGTGATCGTTCCCGGCAGCCGGTTCAATCGCCTTCCTTCGCCCGCGGGAGCTTGAATGAGTCGGCTGTCTGGAAAAGTTGCGATCGTGACCGGCGGATCGCGTGGGATCGGGGCGGCGATCGCGCAACGGCTGGCGCGCGACGGGGCGAAAGTGGGGGTGAACTACTCGCGAAGCCGCGAAGCGGCGGACGAGGTCGTTCGCAGCATCAAGGCAATGGGGGGCGATGCCGTCGCGATTCAAGCGGATCTCTCGGACCTGAAGCAGATCGCGCCGCTGATCGAAGGGACAATCAAAGCGTTCGGCAAGCTCGATATCCTCGTAAACAACGCCGCGGTTGCCGACCCACTGCCGCTGGAATCGTGCGATCCGGCTCACTACGCGAAGCATTTCGATCTCAACGTTCGCGGCGTGCTGTTTATGACCCAGGCGGCGGTGCCGCGGATGAGCGACGGCGGACGGGTGATCAACATCACGTCAGGAATCGTCAAGATGCGTGCCGCCGGCTTCGCGGTCTACGCTGCCACCAAGGCCGCGGTCGAAGCCTTTACCCGCTGTCATAGTGCCGAGCTCGGCAAACGCCAGATCACCGTGAATTCCGTCGCCCCGGGTACAACCGACACCGAGATGCTGCACGGGAGCATGTCGCCCGAGGCGCTCAAGGCCCTGGTCGGGCAAACGGCGCTCGGCCGGCTCGGAGCGCCGGCGGATCTCGCCGATGTCGTCGCCTTTGTCGCATCGGACGACGCCAGATGGATCACCGGCGAAGTCATTCCCGCCAACGGCGGGCTCGGTTAGATTGGTCTGGTCCCCTCTCCCCTTGTGGGAGAGGGTGAGGGTGAGGGGGAAGAGGTGCAAACTCCAAGACGCGAACGTTCGCTCCTCGGAGTCTGCACCGCTTACCCCTCACCCCAGCCCTCTCCCACAAGGGGAGAGGGAGTTAGGAAACATGAAAGACACCGACGTCATCGTCCTGGACGAACCCAAGCTCACCCTTGCGGATCAGTTCTACTTCCCGCAGGTGCTCATCGGGCTGGGGACGACCATGAAGCACATGTTCGCGGTCCTCGGCGGAAAAGACCGCGTCATCCAGTACCCCGAGGAAAAGCGCGAAGACCTCGCCGTTGAAGAGGGCGGCATGCTCCTGCCGACTTACCGTGGCGTGCACCGGCTCAACAAGGACGAAGAGGGCCGGGTCAAATGCGTCGCGTGCTTCATGTGCTCAACCGCTTGCCCCGCGCGCTGCATCCACATCGAAGCCGAAGAAGCCCCCTGGCAGGACCGCGAAAAATATCCCGCAAAATTCGACATCGATGAGCTCCGCTGCATCTACTGCGGCATGTGCGAAGAAGCCTGCCCGGTGGATGCGATCGAGCTGACCCACCTTTACGATGTCGTTGGGCTCACCCGGCAGGAGATGGTGTTCGATAAAGAAAAGCTGCTACGCGTGTTTGATGAGACGGTGAAGGATGAGCCGATGTGATTTGCGATTTGCGATTGCCGACTTGCAATTGAATTCAATCGCAAATCGGCAATCGCAAATCGCAAATCCCCTCATTCTCCATCTCGATCCCTCGGATCCCCCGGCGGGAAATTCACGTCGTAGCTGATCACCTTCCGCACGTAATCAACGCAATCGAGTTTCTCCAGCTCGTGTACTTTGCAGGTTTCGATAGACCCTTCGACCACGCTGTTGTCGTCGTCGGCGTTGCAGATCGCCATGCCGCAGGTTTTCAGATACGCGACGGCGCCGTTGAGGTCGTTCTCCCAGCGCTTGTCGAGGACCACCACGATGTCACTGAAGTTTCCGTCGGCCATGGCGCGTGTCGATTCTATCGCAACGCCATCCGGCGGGCGATGAAATCATTGACGATTGCTGCATGGGTCACGTTGATGACATGCCCGCCGCCGGGGATGACCTGATCGGGAGGCGGGGAGAGCCCCGCGAGGGGGATCATCCGGTCGTCGCTGCCGTGAATGTGGTGGATGGGGCAGCCGATCTCCCAAGCCGGCGGGGCGGACCAGCCCTGCATGGCGTGGCAGCCCCACTGCGTCACGCCGGCGTTTGATTCTCGGGCCAGCCGCAGCAGGAACTCGCGTTGTCGTCGATCGGGCCGGCCGACCATGCGAACCAGGAGCGGCGCACCGAGCATCATCGCGGCGAACATGGGCTCGGCGACGCGGCGCGACAGCCGGCAGGTCATTCGCACCAGGGGTGAAAGGGCATGACCGGATCGCGCGCCGGCGATCACGAAAACCCCGCGGGGCCCAAGGATCGTCGCGGCTTCCAGCGCCAACATCGCGCCGAACGACACACCGCCCAGGTACAACGGGCCCGCCGGGTGGATTGTCTTAGCCAAGCGATGGGCGTATGCCTTGAGACTCTCACCGCGTTGGGCTGGCAGCCACGACACGCGCTCGACCCGCGCCGGCAGGCTCATCTGCGGGTCGTACAGCTCCGGACCGATGCCCAGTCCGGAAAACAGAATCAATCTCGGCTTGGCGGAGTTCATGTAAACTACCTGGCAATCGTATGCGATCCGCATGCCGGACTCTGCTGTCGGTGCTGATGCTCCTGATCGTGAGCGCGGCCCCCGCCACGCGCCCGGACGAGATGCAGCCGCTGGTCGATGGTTCCGTCCGCTACACGCCGCCCCCCGGATGGGAGTTGGTCTCCAAGAGCGACGACCGCCTCAAGGCCATCTACAAAGCGCGCAACGGGATGGACATGATCGAGATCAACGTCACGCCCGAGACGCGCGATGTTCCCGATTCGCAGGCCCCGCGCATGGCGGCGATCATCGCCAAGGGAATCCGCGACGGGGCGAAGGCGGCCAATCGCGATTTCACGCTCCCGCCGCGCGTCGAGCAGGATGAGCGCTTCTTTCTCAAGATCCACGATCGCATGCGCGGGCAGGACGATGAGGGGAAGGATTTCATTGCCGACCGCATTCAGATGTATCGCGTGCTCGGGCTGAACCTGATCCATGTTGCGGTCGTCGCGATCACAGACGATGACAAAGAAGCCGCCAAGGTGCACGGCATTGCGGAGCAGATGCTCTACGGCATGCGGCTGACGCGCGGGATGCACCCGGTGGTCTTCGGCAAAGCGCAGATCAAGATCACCACGCCGCTCGATTGGAAGGTGACCAAGACCGATGAGCCCAACGGTCTGGTCGGCACATTCACCGATCCGAAGGATCCGCTGCGACAGATCATCGTCCGCGCCCGCGTGATCCCAAAGGACGCGCGAACGGACGATCCCAAGCGCGAAGCATTTTTAGCCAAAATGATCGACGCCGAGCGCAAGCTCCCACCGCTCAAAGCGGACGCCGCCGATGCCGAGCATCCCGCCACCGCCCCCGCGCCGGCGGGGATGACCTACCTTCGGCATTTACGATCCAAGGCTGCCAAAGGCGAGCAGATGCTGACGGTGGATACGCGTTACTTCGTTGTCGCCGATGTCATGGTGAGCGTTCGCAGCGTCGCGGCGGATAGCGATGGGGAGATCGGCAAGATTACCGATGAGTTGTCCGCCTCTGTGAAACCGGCGCGCGAATAGTAAGCTGTCATGCTGAGGTAATCCGAAGCATCTGGCCGGACCGACTCACTTGGTAAGTCAGCCAGATGGTTCGGAGTACCTCAGCATGACAGATCGCTCCGATCTCAACTTACAGCACCAACTGGAACTGTCCGCGGAGCAGATATTGGGCATCGTCTCCCGCGAGCTCGCCCAGGCCGATCTGGTCGCTGGGGCAGCCGTTGGGGAGGTAGGTGAAATCGAGCGTGAACTTGGCGTAGTAGCTCTTGATGTAGCGGTTGATGCCGATGGTGAACTCGTTGAACAGGTCTTCGCTGGCGCCGTTGGCGAAGGTGACGTCGTTCTCGAACTTGACGAAGTCGTAGCGAAGGAAAGCTTCCCAATTGGGGCGGAAGAGGTAAGCGCCTTCGATTTCGAATCCCCAGTTGTAGGCATTCCCGCCGGAGAGATCGAGGTACTGCCCGACGTACGCGCTGTATACGCTGAAGCCCTTGGTGTTCTTCCACTGGGCATCCACCGTGTGGAGGTACTGGGTATCGCTGCCCGCCTGGGTGACGTCGCCCGCCGCGCCGATCACCAGCAGGTCCTTCTTCAGGTTCAGCGCGGTGAAATCGTCGTAGGCTTTGCGGTCGCCCATGGCGAAATACTCGACGCGCCCGACCCCGCCGAAATCGGTGCTGTTGGTGGGGAAGTCACGCCAGTTGGTATTGTTGGTGTTGATGCCGTCGGTAAACGCGCCCATCACGCGAAAGGGTTGATCGGGACGGTCGTAGATCACGCCCACGCCTTGCGTGAAGTTCTCCGCGACCTGCGTTAGCGCGATCGTCATGAGCGCGCGGTCGGCTGCAAGCTGCTTGCGGCCGGAGACCATCTGCTCGTGCAGCAGGAAGTCCTTGAACTGGCCGCCGATCACGTACCACCCCGGCGTCCACTGGTACTTCACCCATGCGTCTTCCAGCGCCGGCGTGCCGCTGGATTGGTTGAAGGCCCACTGGAAGGCGAAGGTAAGGTCGGGGTTGATGGCATTGCCTTCGAGGCGGATCTTGGCGCGGCGGATCTCAAAGCCGTGCTCGGTCGAATCGGTAGCGGAATTGTAATTGGTGACGCTGCGCGGCTGGAGCTCGAGGCTGGGGAACAATCCATAATTGCCGTCGGCGCTCTTGATGAAGAACCCCTTGCCGTCGTGGCCGGCAAGGAAATCGCCGCTGGTCTGGAGCATCGCGCTGCGCTTGTTTGCGTCTTCCACGATCTGATTGACGGTGGCGGCGACGTCTGCGCTCGTCTGCGTTTGCTTCGCTTCGAGCTGCTCGACCTTGGCCTGGAGCTGCTTGATCTGATCGCGCAGTTCCGCGGTCGTGGGCTGATCAGCGGAGAGCGGAGCAGCTTCGTCCGCGGCAAGAGCGCCTGTGGCAAGTGTGAGAGAAAGAACCACACCCCACGCTGATTTCATCGACATCGCGCCAACTCCTTCCGAGGTCCACCTGCAACGGGGTTATCAGACTGGACAGGAGGGCATCTTGGCAAACCAGCGGGATTTTTTCGACAGGAGTAGACGAGCCTTAATCTCTTCTTAACCCAGGCCCGGCTGACTGAAGGAGGGCGTGATCGCCGACCAGCGGATGGCCTTGCGCCGCGCGTACTGGCCGAGGGCGATGCCGAACACGATGTGGGCGACCAGGGTGACCACCACGAAGCGGGCGGTCTGGTTGATGCCGAAGAACTTCGTGTACGGCGTGAACAGCATGGCCAGTTCCAGGCCGGCGGCCAAGGCGATGGCCCACCACCAGCTTCGCCTGCTGGCGTCGCCGATCATGGCCATATACATCACGCCGAAGGTGATGCCGTTGGAGAAGTGATACGCCCACCCGACGAGGTGGGCGGTGAGGGTGAACTGGGAATCCGTCTGGGTTGGGGTGAAAGGCTCGCCCAGGATCATCGCGCCGAAGCGTGGGAAGACTTTGAACAACGGCAGCCGCAACCATGCCGGGCCGGTGTGGTCGATCGCGCCGACCACGAACGGGACGCGAAACACGTCATACGCCACCGCCGCGACAAACCCGCCGATCGCTCCAATCAGGCACGCGCGGAACAGCCTCCGATCGCCTTTGGCGAGGTCGAGCAAAGCGATGGCGATGAGAGCAATCGTCGAAGGAATGAGCACCCAAAGCGTGAACGTGCGCATGGAGCAGAGTCCATAAAACTCGGCAAGCAGGCACCAGATGCTGGTAGCGGAAAGGAAGAAGACCACCGCGCGCCCCGGAAGCGTCCATTGCAAGACCGGGGGCAAAGCAGGAGTGGCAGACGACATCGGAAATAGTATGCCCGAAAAGGGCTTCGCAGGGACAACCAAATCTTCGCCGCTCGCGGCTTAGCGCGATGCCGTCGGCGTCCCGCGAAGGCTCGGAGCCTCAAGGTCGCTTGCAGCGGTGACTCGGTTCACCAAGAGCTGCGTTGCAGGAAGAAGCGTCCCAAAGACCAGCGTCCCCGCGACCGACAGCAGAATCGCCGTCCAGATCGACCACGGCATCTTCGGCGTCGGTGGGGCTTCGTGGGGGATCGTGTCATCGGCACGCAGGAACATCGTCCCGATGATCCGCAGATAGTAAGCCGCGGAGATGGCGGCGTTGATCATCGTGATCACCACCAGCCCGTAGAGCTGCGAGTGCAGCGCCGGGCGGATGAGGTAGAGCTTGCCGAAGAAACCGATGGTCAGCGGCAAGCCGATCAGCGAGAAGCAGCAGACGGCCATCGCCAATCCGAGCGCCGGATGCGCACGACCTTGGCCGGCGATGTCTTCGAAGGTCTCGGCGCTCGTCGCGGGCGGCGTGGGCGTGGTCCGGCCGGACCAGTTTCGCACGGGTCGCGCGGGAAGCAGCATCAGCACGCCGAACGCGCCGGCGTTCATGATGCCGTACGCGGCCAGATAGAAGAGCACGCCCTGGATCGCCTCCTGCTGGACCTGTGCTTGCTTCGCCGCGATCAGGGCCGTCAGGCCGACCAGCATGTATCCACTGTGCGCGATCGAGCTGCACGCGAAGAGACGCTTGAGGTTGAGCTGCCAAAGGCCCAGGACGTTACCGAAGGTCATCGTCAGCGCGGCGATCGCCCAGAGAAGCTTGGTGATGGTCTCCGGCGTCGCCCAGCCATTTCCGCCGGCGGCGTAGAGAATCTTGATCAGCGCGACCATGCCGCTGGCCTTGGGAACGAAGGAGAGGAAGGCGGTCACCGGCGTCGCAGCGCCCTGGTAAACATCGCCCGCGTAAAAGTGCAGCGGCACCGCGGCGATCTTGAAGGCAATGCCGGCGATCAGCATCACGATTGCGAGCATCTGCCACGCGTTGAGGTTCGTCGGCCCCAGCGCGGTGGTGGCCGCGCGGAACTTGTCTCCGATGGCGTCGAGGTTGATCACGCCGGTCGAGCCGTAGAGATAGCTGAAGCCAAAGAGCATCAGCGCCGCGGCCATCGCGCCAAGGAAGAAGTATTTCACGCCCGCTTCCTGCGCGGACGGGATGGGCCGGCTGATTGAAACCATGATGTAGGTCGGAATGCTCGCCAGTTCGATGCCAAGGAAAAGCAGGATGATGTCGTTCGCCCCGGCGACGAGAAAGATGCCGGAGATCGAGAGAAGCATCAGCCCGAAGAATTCGCCCGCTTCGGTGGCGTAATTGATGGCGGCGTTGCCGGTGGCGTCGTCATTGCTCGGCCAGGCGAGCAGCACCAGCAAAATCCCCACGCCCGCGGCCAGCATCTTGATGTAGTAGGCGAAGGTGAACAATCGGAACGTGCGGTAGGCATCGATGACGTTGCCCTCGGGGGCGGCGTGCAGCAGCAGCTCGAGGAAGACCACGATCAGCGCGCCCAGCGCGATGAACGCTGACGCCTTGCGCATGCCGCGACGCTGCGATGCTCCCATCAGCAGCAGCACGCAGGCCACCGCCATCAGGATCACCTCGGAGAACATGACTCGAAAGATCGGCATCGTGGATTATCTCGCAGAGGCGGCAGCGACGGCCTGGTTCGTGGGTTGCGCAGTCGATTGAACGATGGTTTCCGCGGGTTTCTGGATGGTCTTGAGAACGATGTTGGGGAACCAGCCCAGGATGATCACAGCCAGCGCGAGCGGGATAAGGATCCCGATCTCGCGGGCGTTGAGATCGGTGGGCAGCTCGCCGCTGGCGTGGGCTTCGCCGTGATGAGCATCGTCATGGCCACCCGGCGTTTTCAGCGGCCCCCAGATGATCCGCGCGGCCATGTGCAGCATGTAGATCGCGCCGAGAATGATTCCCAGCGCCGCGAAGGAACCGTACGCGATGCCCAGGTGATTGCTCGTGAACGCGCCGAGGATGGTCAAAAATTCGCTGACAAACCCATTCGTCCCCGGCAGGCCGATGCTGGCGAGGGTGAAGAGGATCATGAAGAACGCCCAGATGGGCATCTTCTTCGCCAAGCCGGAGAGCTGGTTGATGTCGCGCGTGTGGTAGCGGTCGTAGACCATCCCGACGCAGAGGAAGAGCGCACCGGTCGAGAGGCCGTGGTTGATCATGTACATGACCGAACCCTGCACGCCGATGACGTTGAGCGCGAACAGCCCCAGCACGCAGAACCCCAGATGCGAGACGGAGGAGTACGCCACCAGCTTCTTGATGTCCTGCTGCACCCACGCGACGAGTGCCCCGTAGATCACCCCGATCACGCAGAGCGCGCCCACGAACGGCGCAAAGGTCGCCACCGCATCCGGCGAAGCCATCGGCACGGCCAGCTTGAGCAGGCCGTAGGTTCCAAGCTTCAACAGAACGCCGGCAAGGATGACCGACCCGGCAGTCGGAGCCTCCGTATGAGCCAGCGGCAGCCACGTATGCACCGGGAAGAGCGGCACCTTCACCGCAAAGCCCGCAAGAAACGCCAACAGCAACCACCACCGCACGTTCGCGCCATTGGGAGTGATTGTCTGACAGAAGGCGACGGCTTCGTTCAGATCGAATCCCTTGGGGCTGTGCAGTCCGATGAAAATAATCCCCGCGAGCGTGAAGACCGATCCGGCGAATGTGAACAGAAAGAATTTCCCCGCCGCCTCTCGGCGTTGCGGCCCGCCCCAGATGCCGATCAGGAAGAACATCGGCACGAGCGTGAGTTCGAAGAAGAAGTAGAAGAGCAACAGATCGCGCGCGACGAAGACGCCGTTCATGACCGCGAGCAGCGCCAGCATCCAGGCGTAATATTCCTTCGCCCGATCCTTGACGCTCTGAAAGCTCGCCAGGATCGCCAGCGGCTGAAGCAGCACGGTCAGCAGCACGAGCCACAGGCTGATCGCATCCGCTCCGAGCTTCAGGCCAAAGCCGATGCTCACCAGCTCGAAGGGGTTATTGTTGAATCCCCAGGTCAGCTCCTTGCCGCCCTTCCAGTCGAATTGCCCGGCCAGCAGCACACCGACGAACAGCGTCAGCAAGCTCACCGCCAGCGCGAAGTACTTGGCGAGGTCGCCATTCCGCTTCGGCCAAAGCGCACAAACGCCCGCGCCAAGCGCCGGAAGGAGAATGAGCAGCAGCAGGCCGACGTTGTCGTTCATAAGAGCACGATCAGCAGGATCACCGCGATGCCAATCAGCATGGTGACGGCGTATCCCTGGAGATAGCCGCGTTGTGTGAAAAATTTAAGACCAAATCCAAACGCTTGCGGGATGAAGCTCACAACCCAGACGGCCCCATCGACGATCCAGATGTCCACGATGTTGTAAAGAAACCGTCCCAGCGCCCGCAGCGGCTCGACGATTCCGGCTTGATAAACCTCGTCGATCCAGAACTTCGCTTCGAGCACGCGCGTGACACCCGAGAACCGTGCCGCCAGCTTCTCGCCGGCCTGGCGATCGCGCAGATGAAACAGGTACGCGATGTAAATGCCGAGCAACGCCACGATCGAGCTGATGACCATCATGCGAATGTGCACGAGGTGATCCGCTTCGGCCATTTCCTTGTAGAGCGATTCCTTCGCGGTCAGTTCTTCGTGCACATCGATCTGCCCGAAGAACAACGGTCGCGGCGCGGGATCGTGACGAGCAGCGCCGTAGGCGAGCTGAAGCGAAGGGCTTTGTCCCAGGAATGCGCCGAGCCCGCGGTGTTCCGACCATCCCAGCGCCGCGCCGGCGACGATCGCGCCGAACGCCAGCACGATCAGCGGGAAGATCATGATCCCCGGCTCGTGATCGTGCGCGTGGTGTTCATCATGATGTGCGTCGTGGCCGTGCGCATCGTGCGAAGCCGAGCCGTGGTGAGCGGAATCGTGGGCAAGCTGGGCATCGACATCCGGCGCTTGCGGCGGAGGCGGCGGAGGGACGACCAGCGGGCCCTCGAAGACGCGGAAGTACAGGCGAAACGTGTAGTACGACGTCATGAACGCCGCCAGCAGCATCAACGCCGCCAGCAGCCGGCTTTGCGTGTACGCGGCGACGATGATCTCGTCCTTGGAGAAGAACCCCGCCAGCGGCGGCGCACCGGCCAGCGCCAGGCAGCCGATCAGCATCAGCCAGCGCGTCTTCGGCAACACGCTCTTCAGCCCCGACATCTTTCGTAGGTCCAGCTCGCCGGCCATCGCGTGCATCACCACGCCGCTGCTGAGGAACAGCAGCGCCTTGAAAAACGCGTGCGTCACCAGGTGAAAAACGCCCGCGACCGGCGCCAACACACCCACGCCGACGAACATGAACCCGAGCTGGCTCACCGTCGAGTAGGCGAAGACTTTCTTGAGATCGAATTGGCGCAGCGCGATCGAGCCGGCGAAGAGGGCGGTGAAGCACCCGACGGCCGCGATCGTCCACATCGCCGCGGAGTTCCCGACGAACAGCGTCCCGCAGCGCACGATCATGTAGACGCCCGCGGTGACCATGGTAGCCGCGTGGATCAAGGCGCTGACCGGCGTCGGGCCTTCCATCGCGTCGGGGAGCCAGACGTGCAGGGGGAACTGGGCACTTTTTCCGAACGCGCCCATCATCAGCAGGAAGGGAATCCACTGGAGCGCGAGCTGTTGAAATTCATTTCTCGGCTGCCGCGCCAGTTCCAGCAATCCCGTCGGGACGCTCATCCCCGCGGGACCGAAATAGGTGATCGTCCCGAAGGCGAGGAAGCAGAGCATGATTCCCAGCCCAAAGCCAAAGTCGCCGACGCGATTGACCAGAAACGCCTTCTTCGCCGCCTCCCGAGCCGACGGCTTTTCGTAGTAGTAGCCGATCAGCAGATACGAGCAGAGCCCCACCCCTTCCCAGCCCAGGTAAAGCATCAACAGGTTGTTGCCCATCACCAGGCAACACATCATGAAGATGAACAGCCCCAGGTAGCTGAAGAAGCGGAAGTAGCCCTTCTCGCCTTTCATGTACCCCGCGGCGAAGACGGTGATGAAGAAGCCGATGCCGGTGACCACGCAGAGCATCACGGCCGTCAGGGGATCGAAGAAGAACCCGGCTTCCGCGTTGAAGAGCTGATCGCCCGGCTTGTTCGCCGGATTGCCGGAGGTGATCCAGTCAAAGAGCACGCGGTTGTATGCCAATGGCTCCGCGCTCGCGCCTTCATGCCCAGGGTGCCACAGCCCCAGCATTCCGATCAGCAGCGAGATCGACAGCAGCGCGCTGCATCCCACGCCGATCCAGATCGGCCAATGCGAGTTCCCTTTGAGCCAGCGCGCGCCGAAGAATCCCGCAACGATCGCGCCGAGAAGCGGCAGCAGCGGGATCAGCCAGGCGTATTGGATGGCGAAGAGGTGTTCCATCAAAGATCAGCCCTTGAGTTCCCGCCACGCATCCGCGTCGAGCGTTTGTTTTTGCCGGAACAACAGCACCACAAGCCCCAGCGCTAGCGACGCTTCCGCCGCCGCGATCACCAGGACAAAGATGACAAACGCCTGTCCCTCCAGGCCGCGCCAGTAACGCCCGAACGCGATCAGGTTGATCGCCACGCCCTGAAACATCAGCTCCGTGCACAGAAACATGACGATCAGGTTCCGCCGGGTCATGAAGCCGATCAGGCCGATCACAAAAAGGATCGCGCCGACAGTGAGATATTGTTGCAGGGCAAGCTGCGTCATAAGTTCATCTGTGGCACGGGCGCCTCGCCCGTGCTGAGATTTTAGTTCTGCACGGGCGAGGCGCCCGTGCCACCAGGATCAGGTCTCCGGGTACTCCTTTTGCCTTGGGTTCTCGGTTCCGACCACCGGAATACTGTGCGGGTTATCGTCGATCGGCGTCATCGGTGCGACCAGGACTTCGCGTCCGGCCATCCGCTCGGCATCCGCCGCAGGGTTCACCACGCGCTTGCGCGCGATCACGATCGCCCCGACCATCGCCACCGTCAGGATCAACCCGGCTAATTCGAGATTGACCAGTTGAGTCTGGAACAGGTAATTCCCCAGTTTTTGCGTTCCGCCGACGGGAACGAAGCCCGCGGTAACGGGCGTGGCGACGGGGGGCGGGGGAAGCGCGGGCGAACGATCAAACAGCACGAACAAGACAACGCCCAGCAGCGCAAACCCGACGGCGCTGGCGACGATCGGCTCCCGGCTCACTGCATCATGCTCGGCCACCTGCTCGTGCATGCCCGTGGTCCCGCCCGGCGACGCTTCGGCCGCCAGCATGATCACGAACACGTACGTCACGAGAATCGCGCCGGCGTAAATAAGCACGAGCGCGGCGGCCATGAAGTCGGCGTTCATCAGCACAAACAACCCCGCCGACGCCATCACCGTTAATACAAAGTACAAAGCCGAGTAGACCGGCTTGGAATGGGTGATGACGCGAACGGCGGCGAGGACAGCGATGGCAGAGAAGATCCAGAAATACGCCCCCACCCCGCTGGCCAGCTTGGCCAGCGTCACCGCCAGGATGATCCCGCTGGAAACCAGCACGATGCCCCCCAGCGCCCGCATCGGTGTTTCCCGCCGCCGGCTGGGGAGCAAAAGAATCAGCCCGATCGCTCCGGCAAGACAAAGCACAAAGAGCAGCCCCGGCGCGATCAGCGGTGTGGGGGGGGTCAATTGTGCCAACAAGAAGGCGCAAGACGAGCCGTCAAAAGCGGATGGGATCAAGCCGGGCATCAAGCGGCGCGAGAGTCTAAAAGCGCACTTATCGCATTGCAAGGGAGGTTGTGAATCCTTTCACGAGCTCGCTACTGCCCTCGCGCCGGGCAGGAGCGCGTTCCTTTACACGCAGGGGTTGGGGTTACGATGAGTCGGTTGCCTCTACGTCGTTCGATTCGCGGGTTTTACCTCTTTGCTGACATCGCCCTGGCGATGTCGCTGCTCGGCCTGGTGGGCGTCTACATTCTTTGGTCGGTGGGGCATCAACCCGGCGGGTACGAACGGCACTTCGGAAACCCGAATTCTGGGTCGAGGCTGATGATTTGTTCGCGCGACAACCGTCTGATCGTGGGAATATATGCCCCAGCGACAAGGATGACGCGCTTGCGGTATAGCCAGGGGTCGGTGGGCGACCTTCTCGACAATGACGAAACGCACGTAGCCGCCGATCTGTTCAGTTGGGGGTTTGCCGCTCCGCATTGGTTCGTAGCGCTGATGCTGTCCGCGGTCCCGGCTTGGTGGGCACTGACTCGGCATCGCCGCGTCGAGGAACAGTTCCGCGAGCAGGAAGGATTATGCCGCACCTGCGGCTACGACATCCGGGCGAGCGATGAGCGCTGTCCGGAATGCGGCGAAGCGCTTCCGCCGCTGGCATTGCGCAAACCAGCAACCGCGCCGACATGACGAGGAGCGCGACCGGAACACGACATGCGGCGCAAAATTAGTTGGACCCTCGCAACGCTCGCAGCCGCAATCGGCATCGCGCTCATCGTCACCTCGCTCAAGCAGCGCGGCCGCGCAACCCTCCTCCATCGCAAAGCATCCACCAACACCTTCGACTTCCTGGTCGCCGACCGCGGCAGCCTGATCATCGCCCGGCAGGGCGTCAGCACCGAAGCGGGCTTCGAAGGCGACGCCAGCACCTTTGGATCGTTCAGCTTTAGCGCTCACAACACCATTCCCATCACCATCGCAGCGGGACAAATCACCGTGCAGGGTTCGCGCATCACCATGACCGCCGACCCCATCACAGAAAACATCAAGCACGGGTTCCTCTGGATGAACCTCGACAGCGCCAAGCTATCGACGGGGATTGTTTCGCGCGTTCAACTCACCTGCCGAGCGGTTGGTGCGCCGATGTGGACCCTCGGCGTGCCCCTGCTCCTGCCGTCCTCGCTCATGCTCCTCCGTCACCGTCGCCGGGCTCGGCGGAATCGAGCGGGATTGTGCGTGCGCTGCGGTTACGATCTGCGCGCCTCGCACGAGCGCTGCCCCGAATGCGGAGCGGTGAAATGAAACGTCGCATCCCCATCGTCCGATTGCTGTTCTTGATCGTCCCGATCGCGGGCGTCGCGGGGTTGTGGATGGGGAGCTATTGGCGGGCGGATGTGTTTTCGATCGTGCGCGACGATGGGTCGATCCGGGCGATCGCCTTGTACCAGGGAGCGATTCATCTAATCGCGACAGGAACAAGCGCGCGGGATCGCCCGATGCGCTGGGACAGTTATCGCATCCCGCCCGACGCCGATTACGCGGCCCTGCATCGCGCGGGAAATGTGCAGTGGGAAACGCTCGCCTTCGCGCGGATCAAGACCACGCCGTTCGTGCGACTCACCGTGACCGCGCAGGGCAAGACAACGACGACCCTTACGGTTCCCGCTGGCGGAACGATGCTGCCCTACGGTCGCGGCACGGCCGGCGTGCTGGTGCCGTGGCTGGAATCGGCGTCGTATGACGCATTGATCGTGCCATACTGGGCGATCGCCGTGCTGGCGCTGATTGATCCGCTGCTGCGCGGACGCCGTGTCGTCCGCGGGATGATGCGAAGGTGGCGCGGGCAGTGCATCGCCTGCGGATACGATCTGCGCGCGACACCGGAGCGATGTCCGGAGTGCGGAAGTGCTGCCGCCAACTCAACCGCGACGATTGCATGAAGCCGGGCCTCGCCATCTGCCGATGGACGCGACGCGCGGTAGGCGCGACGGCCGTCGTCTTGTCGCTGCTGCTGCTGGTGCTCTCGCTGATCGGCTGGAATCGCAGTGGGCATGTCGGAGACGTGCTCACGTTTCAGTACGGGCCCGAGGGAGGCGAGTTTCCCTGGCGCGGCATCGGGCTCGCACATGCCGGCGGGGATGGGCATCTCTATTACATCCGCCAGAACCGACCGCTCGCGAAAGAGCGGTGGAGCTATCACGCGATCCCCGCGAATATCCCGATTCATCAGAATGTCGCCGGCAAGATTCACGGGCCCGGCGGTTACGGTTGGCAGCACTGGGAGTATCGCGCCGGCGTCATGGCTCGCGTCGTCGATGGCATCATCGTCCCGTACTGGCTGCTGTCGATCGTCTTTGCGCTGGTCCCCGCGTGGTGGCTGAAGCGGTGGCGGCGACGCCGTCGCGAGGCACAGCGCGAGCGCAAAGGGTTGTGCCCGCTCTGCGGGTACGACCTGCGCGCTTCACCGGAGCGATGTCCTGAGTGCGGAGCCACTGCGGAAGCGCAGACATGACCCTCGTCGGCCGAGTCCGGCCGCTGATGCGAGCAATACTTCTCCTCGCGTCGTTGCTCCTCATGGTGCTGTCCATCATCGGATGGATGCGCAGCCGCAGCATCGCTGATCGGATCAGCCGAACCTACGCCAGCGGCGTGCACGAACGCAGTTGGGGCTTCACCCACACCAACGGCCTGCTCTTCCTCTATTACTTCCACCGGGAATTCACGCCGTTCGTCACTCTTGTGGGCGACCAGCGCCTGGGCGACGTCGGCATCATGCAACTACTGCGTGTTCGCACTCTGCTCGGCCGAGCGCAGCCCGGGGTGCAGCGCAACTACTGGCAAAGCGACAGCACAGGAACAAAGACATCCCTGATCATGATCGGCCTGCCGTACTGGTTGCTTGTGCTGCTCTTTGGCATCGCGCCGGTGTGGTGGGCGATCGGGTGGGATCGGCGTCGCATCGGTCGCTGTCGCGCGGCGGGGTGCTGCACGCGATGCGGGTACGACCTGCGCGCTTCGCCAGATCGCTGTCCCGAATGCGGCGCGATCTCCGGGGCAAGTCGCTAACATCCATCCCCATGCTCAAGCCCATCGCCTGGACCGGTGACGCAGTGCGGCTGCTCGATCAGACGCGCTTGCCTCGCGAAACGGTGTACGTCGATATCACCGATGAAAAACAGATGCACGATGCCATCCGCCGACTGGTGGTGCGCGGTGCGCCGGCGATCGGTATTTCGGCGGCGTTTGGGGTGTACTTGGGCGTGCGCAACGATCTGGGCCGGCTGCAGCAAGTCTGCGACTACCTCGCCACCAGCCGACCGACGGCGGTGAATCTGTTTTGGGCCATCGAGCGCATCAAGCGCATCGCGACGAGCAAGGAGCGGATCCTGGAAGAATGCCAGGCGATGCTGGAAGAGGACCATCGCGTTTGTCGCGCCATCGGGGAGCACGGCTTGAAGGAGATCTCGAATTTGAAATCTCAAATGTCAGATTCGATTCAGATTCTCACCCACTGCAACGCCGGCGGACTCGCGACCGGCGGATATGGAACGGCACTCGCGCCGATCTACTTCGGCGTCGAGCAAGGCGAATCGTTTCATGTCTACGTCGATGAAACCCGGCCGCTGCTTCAGGGAAGTCGCATTACCGCGTACGAGCTCAAGGAGAACGGCGTGCCGCTGACGCTCATTTGCGACAACATGGCGGCCGTGGTGCTGGGGCAGAAGAAAGTGGACGCGGTGATCGTGGGCGCCGATCGCATTGCCGCCAACGGCGACACCGCTAACAAGATCGGGACATTTTCCCTCGCCATCGCGGCGAAGCATTTCGATGTGCCGTTCTATGTCGCCGCCCCGATCAGCACGATCGATCTGAAAACCCCCAGCGGCGAGGAGATTCCGATCGAGGAGCGCGCGGCCGACGAGGTGGCGCATTTTGGCCCCCAACCAACGGCGCCGGCGGGGGTCGATGTATTCAACCCCGCGTTCGACGTGACGCCGGCCGATCTGATCCGCGGCATCATCACGGAAATGGGCGTCGCGCGAGCGCCATTTACACAGTCGCTTGCCCGCCTGTGCAGCGGCTAAACTAGTTTTCTCAATGAGTGAAGCGACCGCGCAAAAGCCCCAGCAGTCCCAACCGTCACAACAGCCCTTTGACGATGAAGACTACGCGCCCGCGCCGCCGACGCGCTGGCAACGCTGGAAGCGCCGGCTCATCGTCCTGGCGGTCATCCTTCTGGTCGTAGCCGGCGCGGGCGAATTTTTCGTCTCACGCGCGATCGAATCACAACTTCGCAAGCTGGTCGAGCGCAAGCTCGATGCAAAACTGGAGATCGGCTCGCTGATGTACGTCCCGCCCTACGGCGCGTGGGCGTGGAATGTGCGGCTCGTGCGCAATTCCAATGAGCTCGTCCGCCTGGACAAGATCGACGTGAGCCTGGGCGAATTGCCCATCAAGGGACCGGATGCGCCGATCGTGATCTCCAGCATCGGGGTCGATAAGCCGGTGCTCAACATGGTGCCGGGCGCGTTCGACAACATCTCCAAGGCCGAGACGCGCGATGCGTTTCCGCGAAAGCTGTCGGAGATGTTGCGGCTCAATCGTCTGCGCATCGCGGATGGGCGGATCGCCTACTACAGCGCCGTGCCGAATCAGCCGCCGACCACGTGGGAGAATCTTTCGCTCGACGCCAACCTCTCGCAGCGATCGCCGGCGCGCTACAACTTTCAGATCAAGTCGCGGGCCGCGCCGATGGCGGATGCGAGCCTGGCGGGGAGCATCGACGTCGATGAGCTGCTGCTGGAATTGCAGAGCATGACCGTCAACGTCGAGGCCCAGCCCGAGCCCAAGCGCACGCCGCTGCCCGCTTCGGTGCAGAAATTCATCACCGACCACCGCATCACCGGCGACATGGTGATCAACGGCACAGCGACGATTCCGCTGCGCGAGCCGAACAAGGGATCGTGCCTGGTGACGTTGGCGCTGAAGGACGGATCGGCCCTGATCCCGCACGAAGGGGAGCTGCTCGAGCACGCTCGCGCCAGCATTGTCTGCCACAAGACGCCGAACGGCGTGGTGCAGATTCGCTTCGACACCGTCGATATCGCCGGCACCGGGCGGCAATTCTTCATCGACGGCGGAACGCTCGAGCTGGACCCGGCGGCGGGGACGTTTCGCCTGGCGGGCGTGGCGGGGCATATCCAACTGCCCCCGCCGACCACTTCGCCCAGCGTGGCCGAGCCGAGCGCCGCAGCGGCCGCTGCGACGACCAAGCCCGCTAATGTCATGGACGAGCTCAGCCCCTCCGGGCGAATCGATTTCACCGCCTTCGCCGAGGGGCCCATCGACCTCGAGGGAAAAAAGCCCTGGGAAGCGATCCGGCATGAGTTCATCGCCTACCCGCGGAATCTCTCGTTCCATCTGAAAGATTTCGCCCGCCGGTTTGAGAAGGTGGAAGGCGGCGAAGTGCGGCTGGTGAACGGAACGATCATCTTCCAGGAGCTTCGCGCCCGCTACGGCGACGATGAAATCCGCGTGCGCGGCGCGCGCCTGCCGCTAACCACCCTGCCTGAGATCGAGCGCTGGCGCGAGATCTCCGCCGCGGTGATTTTCAATCCGCCCGCGGCCCGTTACACACCGGAGCTCGATCGCGTGATTGAACAGGTCAACCCCTCCGGCGCGTTTCTCATCGCGGGAAATTACACGCTCGATCGCACCGCCCCGGGCAAGCCGCGGCAGGATTATGATCTGATCCTCTCGAGCGACACCGGCTCCGTGACGGTCACATCGCGTCGGATCGCGCTCTCAAAAATCCGCGGCGACGCGACGCTTACGCCTGCCGGGGTTGAGATCCACGGCGTGGAAGCGGAAGTGCTTGGCGGAAAGCTCCGCGCCAACGGCTCGTTCAAAACCACTCCCGGCGACGCGCCCGACACCTACGCCGGCGATCTCACCATCAGCGATCTCGATCTCGCCAAGCTCACCGCTCAACTCAGCGATGGACCCACGACCAAGCCGGCCAGCGGACGGGCGTATGTCGAATCCACCTTCTCCGGCTCACTTCAAGGCAGCGATGCCGACGCCAATCTCAAAGCCCTCCAGGCGAATGGGCAGTACGAAATCCTCGGCGGGAGCTTGTATCAGTTCCCCGTCCTTCGCCATGTCACTCAGCAGATCAAGGGCCTGAAGCAGGCAACGACGCTCGGCGACGCCGCCGCCACGTTCGAAATCAGCGGCGGCGATCTGAAGCTCACCCGCGTCGCGGTCAATTCCACCGTACTGGGGCTTCAAGGCTATGGAACGGTCAGCCTGCTCGACGGAAAGATCAACGGCGACGTCGTGGCCGCGCCGCTGGCGGACTGGCAGGAAAAAATCAATCAGATGCGCATCCCGCTCATCGGCGACATCGCCGGCGGCGTGCAGAAGATGCTCAACACCGCCACCGGGTCATTGCTTTACGCCTTCCGCGTGACCGGCACGTTGAAAGACGTCAAAGTCGCCGCCATCCCCGCGCCGGTCCTCACCGACACCGCGGCCACCGTCTTCGGGCACATGCTCAAGCCCATGAAAGACGAACGCCCGCTCGATTGGCTGAAGCTCAAGCTCACGGGCAAGCCACAAGAAAAGCAGCAGGCGAAACCCGCGGAGTGATGCGGAGTTGGTAGGGTCCGCCGTGCGGACCATGCGCTGCAAAGGTCCGCACGGCGGACCCTACAGATTCGAGTCTGTTCGGGGTTGAAAATACTTCCGAAGATCCAGCGCGTGATACCCCTTGCGCGGCGCGTTCGAACCCGTCGCGAGATACAGCTTCCGCGTGGAAGGTTCGAACACCATCGACTGAAGCGTCATCTCCCCCTGCGTGACGCGACTGAGCATTTGCTCCAGGCGTGAGATGTCGATCCTGCCGTAACGGGATTTCGCCACATCGTGCAGCGAATCGAAACGCTCGCATTGCCCGTGCGTGTCCAGGTCCTCATCGCCGCGCTGGTGGTTGGTGCTGATCAGCGCCGCATCGGCGGGCGCTCGGCGGACGGTCACGCCGTCGGGCGTGATCTCGGCAACGACCCGGTCCCCGCTCTCGTCCATGATCATGAGATTGTTTGCCGTCTGTCGCGGCGTGTTCTTCAATAGCTCGATCGCTTCATCCACCGTCCGACAGCGCTCCAGCACCGTGCGATACAGCAGCGTATACGGCATCGCGCTCGGGAGCCGCCGGCCGCGGTCCACTTCCATGTTCGCCACCGTCAGCCCGTGCTCGTTCATCCCCGAGAGCACGCCGATCATCCCCGGCCAGGCGATCGACGCGAACGCGTATCGGCCCTGCGGATAAAAAATGAGCACGACCGATTGCCGGTCGGCGATGTCGAAGGAGGGAAAGTCGAGATTCCTCCCGAAGCGCGCCACTCCATCCGGCGATGCAGAAGCGGGGAGCGTGATCGTCGAGCAGGCGGTCATCGCCGAGAGATCGAGAAAGCACTGGCCGAGCAGAACTTCCCGCTCCTGCAACCCGGTGCCGCGGGCCAGGGCGCGTATCTCCGCGAGATGCTCGGGCGAGACATGCGAGCCATACGCACTTGCCACGGCCAGTGCCAGATTTCGCTCGAAGTTGCTGGAAAAATACTGCGCGAAGTAGGTTCCAAAGAGCGAGTGGATGGGCGTGCCCAACTGCTGGGCGTGCATGGATCCCATCTCCTCGCCCGAGCCGCGCAGCTCGACGATGCGGACGGGAAACGGCTCGTCCACGCGCGTCGCCAGCTTGATCGGTCGCGACTGCGCGCAACCCGCGAGCAGGACCGAGATCACGAGATACCAACTCAGACTTCGTCCCATACGCCTGAGTAGTTTACGTGAGGAACCGCGCGCCGGTGCGGCCATCTTTTGCGGCGGGCTCGGCTATTGGGCCGCGTGGTAGACTCTTGCGCAGTGCCGCGACTGGTCACGCGCATCCTCCTTGCCGGGCTTCTCATCCCCATGGGGCTGCTCACCGATATGATCGCCTACATCATTATCGAGCGCACCCAATGGGTGACAGACTGGCAAGCCACGCTTTTAACGAACACGGCCGCGAGCCTGTTTGTCCAATTAGGTTGGCTCGCGATCTGGCGTCGTTCCGTACGCTGGACCCGCGGGCGGATCATCGGCACGCTGGGGTGCTTCGCGTTGACGGCGCTCGCTGGTGTGGTGGCGGGGTGGGTGATCGAGCGACGGTGGGATGAACTGGGAATATTCACCGGCACCTGGTGCGCCGCCGTCTTCTGGTGTGCCGTCACCACCATGCGCTGGCGTGAGACCTCCGCCGAGCGCGCCGAGCGACTCTCAGGCCAAAGCGGGCGGGGCGTGGTTTGTCCAACCTGCGGTTACAGCCTGACCGGCCTGCACGAAGCGCGCTGCCCGGAATGCGGCGCCGAGTTCACACTCGACTCCCTCTATGCCGCCCAACCCGCCGCCGCCGTGGCGGACCTGGGAAACGCATAATGCGCAGAAAATTGATTTGAACGCCGAGACGCCGAGAGGGAAGAGACGACGGAAAAACCAGTTCTGCTTTTCTCTTCCTCCTCGGCGTCTCGGCATTCAATCACTCTTTGCTTTTTTAGAATCCCGCCTGCGTGATCGCCGATCGAATCTGCTCGGCACTGTTCTTCAACCCCGCCAGCTCCGCCTCGTTCATCTTGATCGGCAGCGGCTGCTCCACTCCGCCGCGGTGGACGATCGACGGGATCGACAGGCACACGTCGGTCATTCCCTGATAGTCGTTCAACAGCAAACTCACCGGCAAAATCCGATTCTCATCATGCAGCAGCGCTTCGAGGATCTTCGCGGTCGAAAGACCAATCGCATAACTCGTCGCCCCCTTGCCCTGGATGATCTGGTACGCCGCCGTCTTCACGTTCTGGAAGATTTCCGTCCGATCGCGAACGGTAAGTTTTCCATGCTGCGGGACAGCCCATTCGTGCAGAGGGATATTGGCGATGCTCGCGCTGCTCCAGAGCGGGATTTCGCTGTCGCCGTGCTCGCCCACGATGTAGGCATGGACGTTCTGCACCGCCACGCCGCAGCGCGCAGCGATCAGGAATCGAAAGCGCGAGGAATCGAGCACCGTCCCGCTCCCCAGCACGCGCTCCTTCGCCAAGGCGGTGATCTTCAGCGTCGCGTAGGTCATCACATCGACCGGGTTGCTGACGATGAGAAAAATCGCGTTGGGCGCGACCTTCTGAAGCTGCGGCACCATCGACCGAAAGATCGCGGCATTCGCAGCCAGCAGGTCCATGCGCGTCTGCCCCGGCTTCTGCTTTGCACCCGCGGTGATCACCACCACGTCGGCGCCCGCGCAAACAGCCACATCATCCGATCCGACAACCCCGGCCATGGGAACGAACTGCAACCCGTGGTTGAGATCCAAGACCTCCGCATCCACCTTGGCTCGATTGCGGTCGTAAAGGGCGATCTGCTTCCCGACACCGCGAATCAGGCATGCATACGCGATGGTCGCCCCGACCGATCCCGCGCCGACGATAGCGATCTTGCTGGTCATCCCCTGAGTCATGAATCGCTCCTCTCAGATTGCCGCAATGTCAGGATCTTACCGCTTGACATCGTATTTGGGTAATGTTAGGGTATCGATGGCTTTTGTTCTTTGAAAAGTGATGTTCTTAAGGCCCAGTCCGCTTCCCAAAACTTCCCAAAACTTCCTACTCAGGCGAATCATCTCAACGAGCGTGCGCAATTGAGACTGACGCACGATTTTTCTCTTGACGGCTGACTACAATTGTAGCACATTGGCGATGACAAATGTAGTCAGACCATGAAGAACACCGCACCTTCCATCTCCGACGCCGAATGGGACGTCATGAAGATCGTCTGGGACCACGGGCCGCTCACCAGCGGGGATGTGGTCAGGCATCTCGAAGCAGAGAAGGAGTGGAAGCCCCGCACCATCAAGACGCTGCTCGCCCGGCTGGTGCAGAAGGGGGCTGTGGAGGCGAAGGAAACCGAGGGGAAATATCTGTACGCCGCCCGGGTGACGCGCGAAGCGCTCGCTCAGCGCGAGGGGCGGAGCTTTCTCGCCCGCGTGTTCGATGGGGCGGTCGCACCGGCGTTGGTTCATTTCATCCAGGACGCCCAGCTTTCACCGCAGCAGATCGCCGAGTTGAAAAGAATTCTCGACCGGGAGGCCCGCCGATGAATTTCAACCTGTTCGACATCACGCAGCTCGACCGCTTCGCCCATTCCCTCATGCCGATGCTCTGGCGCAGCTCCTGGCAGGCGGCGGTCCTCGCCGGCGCGGTGTTGATCGTGCAACTCGCGCTGGGGAAGCGCTTATCAGCGCGCTGGCGGCATGCGATGTGGTGGATCGTTCTCCTGCGATTGCTGCTGCTCACCACACCCCCCAGCCCCTTCAGTCTTTTTAACGTCGCCCCTGAGCAACCTCAGATCGTTGACCGTGGTTTCATCCTGATCACCCAGACATTCGCACCGCCGCTTGCATCTTCGCGGGTCGCCGAACCCCGTTGGGTGCTGATCCTCGCCGGGATCTGGGCGCTGGGGACGACGTGGATGCTCGCGCGCATTGGCTTTGCAAGCGTGATGCTCTCGATCGCAGTCCGTCGCATGACACCCGTGCGCGATGAAAAAGTCCTCGCGTTGCTCGACCAATGTCGCGTCGAGCTCGGCGTCAACCGCGAATTGACCGTGCTGACCTCCCCCTTGATCGGCGCTCCCGCGCTCATGGGATTCCTCCGCCCGCGACTCCTCCTTCCGCCCGCCGTGCTGGAAAACTTCAACCGCGCCGAGCTGCGCCTGATCCTCCTCCACGAGCTGGCCCACCTGAAACGTCACGACGTCGCGATCAACTGGCTTGTCTCGATCCTGCAGGCGATTCACTGGTTCAATCCGATCGTCTACCTCGCCTTCGCCCGCCTCCGCAGCGATCGCGAACTGGCGGCGGATGAGCTGGTGCTCTCGCTGACCGGCGAAGAACACCGCGGGGACTACGGCGACACGCTCGTCAAGCTCCTGCAAACACTTTCGCGCCCGCGTCCGGCGCTCGCCGGAACAGTCGGCATCCTCGAACGCGCCCACCCCATGCGAAGGAGAATCACCATGATCGCGCAGTTTCACCGCAACGCCCCGCGCTGGACCCTCGCCGCCGCGTCGTGCCTGCTCATTCTCGCGGCCCTGGGATTGACCGACCGCGTGCGCGGGGACACCCCGAGCAGCTCGTCAACAACGCGCCCCGCGACCCAGGCGGCGCGATCTCAATCCGATGCGCCCGCATCTCAACCCAGCGCCCTGGTAGGAACGACTTCCACCGAAGACGCCAAGGTGATGGCTTTGCTGCAAAAGACGCTGCCTGAAGTGAACGTCAGCGCCATCCCCTTTAGCGATGTGGTCGATTTCCTGCGTGATGTCACCGGTGCCAATATCGTGGTCAACTGGCGCGCCTTCGAAGCCGTGGGCGTCGATCGGAATACACCCATCACCTTGCGCCTCAAGGACATCACCTTTGAGCAGGTGTTGATGCATCTCCTGCGCGACGCTGGCGGCGGGACGGCGAAGCTCGCCTTCGCGGTCGGCGATGCGAGCGTCGTCATCTCCACCGAAGAGGAACTCTCCAGCCGCGTGCAGTTGAGGACCTATATCGTGAACGATCTCCTGCAGGAACAGGACAAGGGATCAGCCGCCGCGCTGGAGAACCTGATCAAGCAGCAGGTCACCGGCGAGATGGTGGTGACGGCGTATCGCGATCGTTTGCTTATCAAGGCGACGCCGCTGCAATTGAGAGAAGTGGACGCGGTGCTGGCGGAGCTGCGGCGGAAACCGCAGACGGCCGGTAAATAATGGAAACAACGGCTCGCCCTCCTCGTTAGTATCCGAGAATGATGAGCTCTCGATGGGTCGTGGCGGCCGTGATGGGATTGTCGGCAGGAATGTGCATGGCGCAAACTCCGCCGGCCGCGCCTCCTCCGCCACTGGTCATCGGACGCGATCCGCGCGAGCCGGTCGAGGTGATCGGGAAGAATTTTCAACTGCGAGTCTGGCTGAGCGACGTCGGCGGGGCGGGGATGCAGAAGATTCATGTCGCGCGCGTCGGCCCGGACGGCAACATCACCCTCCCCGGCACACCGCCGCAACATGCCGAAGGTTTAACGATCGCAGCGCTGGAAGCCCAGGTCGCCGCGCCCTACAAAGCCGCATCACCGAAGGCCGCGGCATGGATCAGCATCGTCGATCGAACTCCCCCCGCGCCGCCTCCGCCTCCCCCGGCGCCGGCACCCGCGCCTGCCGCCGCGGTTGCCCCCGCTGCGCCGGCACCCGCGCCTCCAGCAGCGCCGACTCCACCAAAGCCTTCGCCGCCTGCGGCTGCACCCGCTCCAGTCCCCGCACCAGTTCCCGCGACGCAAGCGGCAACCAACCCCGCGACCAAACCGACCACCAATCCGTAGCGCACGCGGGCCGGCTCTATTCACGTGCTTCGTTGGTAAGGCGCAAACACAATCTTGCGGTTAAGGTACGTCCCATGACGAAGCGCAAACTCCCGCCGCTGTACGTGCAAATCCTCATCGCCCTGGTGCTGGGCGTGGCGGCGGGGGAGCTGCTGCCGAAAAGCTGGACCAGCCGGCTCGACATCCCGGCACAAATGCTCCTTCAGTTCCTCGGCGCTATCGCGCCGCCGCTCATTCTCATCGCCGTCATGCGCGCCCTGATCACGGCTAAGGTGAAAGGCCGCCTCGCGGGAAAAATGTTCTTCCTCCTGGCGCTCAACACCCTCGTCGCGATCCTCATCGGCCTGCTGGTGGCCAACGTGCTGCGTCCCGGCGGACACGGGTCACTCGCCCCTGGCGAGGAACAACACGTCGGTGGCGACATCGTCAAGCAACTCCTTTCCAACATCCCTTCCAGCCTCATCAAGCCGCTGGTGGACAACAACGTGATCGGCGTGATCATCATCGCCGTCACCTTCGGCCTCGCCTGCCGACGGCTGGAAACGCCGCGGCAGGACAAGATCGTCGCGGGGCTCAACATCGCCTTCGACCTGATCCTCATCGTGCTGCACTGGATCATCATGCTGGTGCCGCTCGCGGTGTTCTGCAAAGTCGCGTTCTACGTCGGCACCAAGGGGTACGACCCCTTCAAGAAGCTGGGCTGGTTCATCGTCGCAGTGCTGGTCGCGCTCTTGTTGCAGGCGACGTACTATCTCATCCGCGTCTGGATGTCGTCCTGGGTCCCCCCGCTCAAGTTGATCCGCGGAACTCGCGATGCGCTGGCGATCGCATTTTCCACCGGCTCTTCGGTCGTGGCCATGCCGGTCACTTACGCCAACCTGCGAGAAAAAGTCGGCCTGCGCGAAGACGCCGCCAGCCTGGGGGCACTGGTCGGGAGCAACTTCAACAACGACGGCACCGCGCTCTACGAAGCGATGGCCGCCCTGTTCGTGGCGCAGTTGATCGGGGTGGAGCTCTCCCTGGGACAGCAGGCGATGGTCGTGCTCACCAGCGTCGTCGCCTCCGTCGGCGCCGCCGGCATTCCCGAGGCGGGGTTGGTGACGATGACGCTCGTCTTCAACGCCGTTCATCTGCCGATCGGATACATCACGCTGCTCTTGCCGGTCGATTGGTTCCTCGATCGCTGCCGCACGATGATCAACGTCATGGGCGACATGAACGTCAGTTGCATTCTCGACGGCAAAACCCCGCACGAAGCGCCGAGGGTCGAGCGGGAATTGCAAAGCGTGGGCTAACGATGATCGACACGGGGTGCGATCACCAGCAACCATCGATTGACGATGGGACGGAGCCGGACCGTGTCGATTCGGTCGCGCCGCGCGATAGCAGCGCGACCGGATCGACACGATCCGGCTCCGTTCCATCGTCAGGTCACCATGCGCTTCAACTCGTCCCGCACCTGGTCGATCACGCTTTGCCATTCCCCCGCGCGAGGCTGACGGAATAATCTCGCCGTCGGATAGAACGGCGTGTCGGTCCGGCGGAGCATCCAGCGCCCGTCGGGCGGATGGTAAAGCAGGATCCACGTCGGCCGCCCGAGCGCGCCAGCGAGGTGGGCGATCGAGCTGTCGATGCTGATGACCAGCTCGAGATTGCTCACCAGCGCCGCCGTGTCGGAGAAATCGTGCAGGTGCTCGGTGTGATCGCGGATCGACAGGCCGGATGTCTTGATCGCCTGCTGCGCCTCAGGCGTGATCTGCAGTGAGTGCCATTGCACGCCCGGCACATCGATGATGGGCGCGAGCATCGGCAGCGGAATCGACCGGCTGGCGTCGTGCGGATGCGCTGGATTCCCCGACCACGCCAGGCCGACATGAAACCCTCCCTCGTCCAGCCGATCCTTCCACATCGCGATCTTCGCTGCATCGGCGGCGAGATACGACGTCGCGCGCGGCAGCGTCCCCAGCTCGAGCCCGCGCGCAAGCGGGACCGAAAGCAGCGGCAGCCAATCGTCCACCCCGGCGATCGGTGTTCCCTCTTCGGCGATGCGCACGCCGCGGAGCGATTGAAGCAGTCCCACCAGCTCCGGCCGCGCGGTGAGCGTGACGTTCATGCCCGCCGCCGCGAGATCGGGCAGGAACCCGGCGAACTGAATGACGTCGCCGTAACCTTCTTCCCCCACGACCAGCAGCGTCTTGCCTGCTTCGACTTTCCCATCCCATCGCGGGTACGGCAGATCCGGATACGCCGGCCCGGGGAGCTTCCATCGCCACTCCATCTCGCGGCAACCGCGGAGAAAATCCCCCGCGTACATGAATGCCTGGCCCAGCGCCATGTGGGTGGGTGCATCGTCCGGGCAAAGAGCCGCGGCGCGCTCCAACGCCGCGACGGCCTCGGGCGATTTGCCGGCAAAGCAGAGCAGCGATCCAAGGCGAAAATGCTCGGTGTAGGAATTCGGCTGTAGCTCCGTCGCGCGGCGCAGCATCGGCTCTGCACGCGCAAGATCCCCCGCGACCGCGAGGGCGTTTCCAAATCGACTCACCGCAGGAAAGCATGTTGCATCCGCCGCAAGCAAGTCGCGAAAGACTCTCTCAGCCTCCTCGCGCCGCCCGGTGCGGTGCAGCGCCTCGGCCAGCGCGGCGCGGGCGTCCGCGTCGTTCGGATGAACGGCGACCGCGCGCTCCAGCATTTCCGCCGCCTCAGCGATGTGGCCGCTTTGCAGGCCGATCCTTCCCATGCCCGCCAGCGCCGTCGCATTCTCCGGCGACGCCGCCAGCACCTGCCGATAGAGCGCCTCCGCCTCCGCAAACCGGTCATGGGCCAGGTGGTCGGAAGCGAGTTGGAGCGCTTCGCGCACTTTCATGGCAGCGGTCCCAACCTTCGCAGCTCCTCTGCGATGCGAGTGACCACGGCGTTCCAATCGCCGCGCGCGGGTTGGCGAAAGAGGCGCATCGAGGCGTACCACGGCGTGTCGTCGCGCGCGGTCAGCCAGCGCCAGTCGGATACGAAGCTGAGCATCGTCCACACCGGCCGGCCCAGCGCGCCGGCGAGATGGGCGATCGCCGTATCCACCGAGATCACCAGGTCCAGGTGTGCCATCAGCGCCGCCGTCTCGTTGAGGTCGAGCTGCGCGGACCAATCGATGACCTCGAACGGTGGCAGTGCATGTGCGCCGCGCTGGAGTGAAAACCAGGCGATGCCGCCGATCTGCCCCAGCGGCACAAGCAACCGCGGATCGATCGAACGCTGCCGATCCGCGCTGTGGTCCGGATTCCCCGCCCAGCTCAGTCCCACGCGCGGGCGGGGATGCTCGCGCATCCGCTCGGCCCACCGCGCCCCGCCGGCGGGATCGGCGCGCAGATACGCTGGCTGCACCGCGACAGTTTCGATCCCCAATACATGCGGCAGGCTCAGGAGAGGAACATGAACATCGTGCGCGGACGGCGGCGAATCGTTCGAGGCGATCTCGATCTCACCCTCGACGGACTTGAGCAGATCGACCAGCCGCCTTTCGCAGCGCAGCACGACGCGCCCGCCGAAGCGCTCCCTCGCCAGCGGCGCGAAACGAGCAAAGTGGATCGTGTCGCCCAGCCCCTGCTCCGCCTGGATCAGCAGTGTGCCGCGTGGCATCGCGCCGCCGTCCCAGCGCGGGCTCGAAAGGCTCGGCATGCCGGCGCGACCGTTTTTCGCGGCAAAGCGCCACTCGTATTCCGCCCACCCGTGCTTCAGTTGGCCGCTTCGCAACAGCGTCATCCCCAGGCCCGCATGGACGTCGCCGCCGATCTTGGGGTCAAGCTCCAGCGCGCGTTCCATCGCCGCGATAGCCTGGTCATTTCGGCCGACGCGCTCCAGCGCAACGCCGAGCTTGTAATAAGCAAGGGCGAGCCGCGGCATCGCTTCGGTCGCACGCCGCGCGATCGGCTCGGCTTCGTCAGGACGATCCGCCTCGATCAGCAGATGCGCCAGGTTCACCAGCGTATGCGCATCCTTCCCATCCAGTTCGATCGCGCCGCGATACGCGGCAATCGCACCCGCCGAATCACCGCTCAGATGCCGAAGAACGCCCAGCCCCGCGCGATACGTGGCGCACCGCGGATCGAGATCAATCGCCCGCTCCAGCGCCCCGATCGCCAACTCGATCTGCCCGGTGTCGTGGTAGACGGCCGAGAGATGCAGATACACATCCGCGCGCGCGGGATCCGCATCGGCGGCGCGCCTCAAGAGCGCCAGCCCATCGGCGTGGCGTCCACGGAGGTATGCCAGCAACCCAGCACCATGCAGGGCAGCGGCGTGGTTCGCATCATCCGCGAGCACCCGGTCGAACAGCGTCTGCGCGTCACCATGCCGGCCTTCGTTCAGCCGCTGCCAGCCAAGCGTCGTCGCCGTCTCCTGCTCGCTCATGTGTTGCTCGTCTGCGAAACGAGCGTTCGCAGTTCCTCGCCCACGCGCGCGATAACCGCGCCCCAATCGCCCGGCGTCGGCTGGCGAAACAGACGCATCGTCGGATACCACGGCGAATCTTCCCGACGGCGCATCCAGCGCCATTCACTCTCGTATGGCAGCATGGTCCACACCGGCCGCGCCAGCGCACCGGCAACGTGCGCCACGCTCGTGTCCACGGTGATCACCCGATCCAGCGCCTCGATTGCCGCGGCGGTGTCGGCGTATTCGTGCAGATCCGGCGCGAGATCAACCGGCGCGTCCACCGCCTGCGCCAGTTGCCCGACAGGAGGACCTTTCTGCAAGCTGAACCATGCGATCTCGTGCATGGCCAGCAGCGGGGCGAGCGTCGCCAGCGGCATCGAGCGGTTGCGATCGCTCTTGTGCGTCGCGCTCCCCGCCCACGCCAATCCGACTTTGAGCCGCTTCTCGCCGGCGAAACGCTCGCGCCACTTCGCGACGCGAGCCGGTTCAGCGGAGAGATACGGAACCTCGCCCGGAATCGTTTCCAGCGTCGTTCCAAAGATGCGCGGCAGGCTGAGGATGGGCACATGAAAATCAAACGCCGGCCGGCCTTCGCCGGAGCCCAAAATCCGCACCCCGCCGCCCAGCGACATCAGCAGCGGCTTCACGTCCGCAATGCAGATCAGGATGACCTCACATCCGCGCTCGCGCTTGAGCAGAGCGGCGTAGCGCGCGAAGTGGATCGTGTCGCCTGCGCCTTGTTCGGAAACGACCAGCACCGTTTTACCCGCGACATCCGTCCGTCCGTCCCACATCGGTTCGTCGAGCTTGGGATACGGAATCTCGCCGTGGCCGAGGCGCAGCTCATAGAGCTCAAACGCCGGAGCAAGGTCGCCGCGGAGAAAAAGAGCACGCGCCTTGCTGAGCTGCGTCGGGCGATGGTTCGGACGCAAGCGCAGCGAGTGATCCAACGCCGCGATCGCCTCATCGAATCGATCGAGGTCCGTCAGCGCCATGCCGCGGTTGCTATGCCCCTGCGGCAGGTCGGGTTGCAGCGCCAGCGCCCGATCCACCGTCGCCAGCGCATCGCCATAGCGGCGCATCTTGTGATACACGACCGAGAGATCGTTCAAAATCGACGCTGATGCCGGCATCATCGTCAGCGCCGCGAGGTAGTGCTGCTCAGCCTCGGCGAAACGTCCGAGAGACGACATGGTTTCGCCCAAGTCCTGCCGGGTGAGCGGATCGCGGGGGTTGAGCTGGAAGGAACGCTCGAGGAGCTTGAGGGCATCGTCCTCGTGCCCGGTTTCGCGTGCAATCACCGCCAGCCAGTGCAGCGCCGCCGGATGATCCGCCTGCGCCGCCAGAACCTTGCGATAAATCGCCTCGGCCTCCGGCAAGTTGCCGTTGCGATGATGCTGCAGACCGATCTCGACCGCCTGGTCGGGCGTGACATGCTGTGGCTGAGGCGCTGGCGGCGGCTGCTGCGGCATTGGATGTAGTGTAGACGCCTTTCAAATCCGTCGAAACTTCCCGATCGCTCCCGCCGCTCGTAAACTTGGGAACAGATGGGAAAGCTGTCCTTCGATATCGACGCCGTCGTCCAGGGCCGCTCGCGCCTTAGCGCCGAGCAAGCGCTGGAGTTGTACCAGCACGGTTCGCTCCACGACCTGGGTCAATGGGCGCTCGCGGTCACCCAGCGCATGCACCCGCAGGACTACCGCACCTACGTCATCGACCGCAACATCAACTACACCAACGTCTGCACTGCCAAGTGCACCTTCTGCGCCTTCCGCCGCGATCACGAGGACCAAGACGCCTACACGCTCAGCTTCGAAACGATCGGAGAGAAAATCCGCGAGCTGGTGAGCATCGGCGGGACGCAAATCCTCATGCAGGGCGGGATGAACGACCGCCTGCCGATCGAGTGGTACGAGGACCTGCTCCGCTATATCAAGAGCAATTTCCCCACGATCCACATCCACGCGTTCTCTCCGCCCGAGTTCGTCGAATTCGAGCGGTTCTTCCAGATGGACGTCCGCGACATCATCCGCCGATTCAAAGCGGCCGGTTTGGCGACCATCCCCGGCGGCGGGGGCGAAATCTTCGCCCCGCGCGTGCGGAAAAAAATCGGCATCGGCAAATGTTCCGGCGAGGACTGGCTCCGCGTCATGCGCGTCGCGCACGAGGAGGGAATGAACACCTCCTGCACGATGCTCATCGGCCATATCGAGTTCCTTCGCGAGCGCGTCGAGCACATGAGCGCGCTGCGCAAGATGCAGGATTACGCGCTCGGGCTGAAGGACGGCGGGTCCTACACGGCCTTCATCCACTGGCCCTTTCAGCGCGAGAACACGCCCCTGGGCCATGCGAAAGAATGGGACCCCGACCTCTACGGACCCTTCGACGAATCGACGAACGAAGACATCTTAAAAGGCCGAGTCGTCCGCATGGCCGGCGCCGATGAATACCTTCGCACGCTCGCGATCGCCCGCCTCTTCTTCGACAACATCAAGAGCCTGCAAAGCAGTTGGGTGACGATGGGCCCGAAGGTCGGCCAGCTCGCGTTGTTTTTCGGCGCGAATGACATGGGCAGCGTGATGATGGAGGAGAACGTCGTCAGCGCCGCCGGCACGACGTACAAGCTCAACGCCCGCGAGATCTGCCGCCTGATCCGCGACGCCGGCTGGACCCCCGCCCAGCGCGATCAGTACTACAACGTCCTCAAACGCCACGACGGCCTCGATTCGCCCGATCTCCTCCCCGTTTCCGATCCCCCGGTTCGCGACGTGAAGCGCATCGACAAGCAATTCATCGGCGCCGCGCCCGGCCTGGATGAAAGCGCCAAGATTCAATTGCCGATCCTGGGTGAGGCGAACTAGGATGTGTTCGGCATGTTGCAGGTCTAGTTTTTGAAGGCGGATTCGAACGCCGAGACGCCGAGCACAGAAAGAGAAAGGCAGCTTGTGCTTTTCTCTTCCTCCTCGGCGTCTCGGCGTTCATCATTTGCCTTTGTGTTCTTCTTCCAACTGCGCGTGATTCAGCCCCGCCACCAGCAGCACGCCGCCGATGATGTTGCCGATCAGGGTTGGGAGGAGGAATCCGCCCAGCACCTGCAGCCAGGTTTTTTCACCCGCCCACGCCAGCGCGAAGCCATCCACCGCTCCCGCGACGACGTGCGCGAAGTCGCAGATCCCCACCACCCACGTGATCAGCAGGATGACAAAGAACCGCGCCGCCTCCGCGAAGGGAAGCATCCAGACCATGATGGCGATCAACCACCCGGCGAAGATCGCGCGCAGCACTGTTGTGCCGAAGCTATGCATCATCGAGTGATGCCCGATGGCGAGGAACGCGGCCCGGGCGTCTTCATTGAACGTGGAGGTCTTCACCGCGACCAGCGCCACGGCCGCCGCTCCGATCATGTTAGCCAGCAGCACAACGCCCCACAGACGCATCACATTCCAAAATGTCTTGGCATCGCGCCGCTGAAGCAGCGGCAGGATCGGCGTAAGGGTGTTCTCGGTGAACAGTTGCTGCCGGCCCAGGATCACGATGATGAAGCCGACGCTGTACCCCATGCGCGCGACCAGCGGGAGCCAATGCGCCTCAGGCAGCCGTGCGCGGATCATCCCTTCGGTGATCATCGATAACCCCATCGACAACCCGGCCGCGATCCCAGACCAGAAGAGCGCGGAGGTGGATCGCCCCAATTCCTCTTCCGCCTCCAGCAGGACGGCTTTGTAAATGACCTTCCCGCCGGGCGCGCTGCGTTCGTGTGCGTCCTCGGTATCGCGCTGTTCCTGTTGTTGCTCCTTGTTTTTCGCCCGATCTTTTTCAACCGTAAGCATTTGCGCGATTTCACCCCGTCCGGTCCCCGGCGCGAGCGCGAATTTTGCCACCGGACTTAACCGGCATTAATTGCTTCTCCTTGCCAGATCATCACTTAGGCTTGTTATAAAATTGCCTTTGATCTCAATTCGTTGGGCCGGCGTAGGGACGTGTGGTCTAATGAGGTTCAGTGCGCTTGGGCGGTCCCCACTTTTGTGGGTGAAACGCGGCAGTTCGCGCGGCGTCTTTCCAATTGGAAGAGGGTATAGGCCTTGGTTAACCGACGGCTCTTCCCCGAGAAGAGTGCCAAGGAACTTCTGGTTCAATTCAGAGAAAGCGGTTCTGAGGAGCCGTACGAGGAGATCGTGCGTCGCTATGCGGCCATGGTCTACGGGGTCTGTCTGCGCATTACGCAGGACAAGCACGACGCGGAAGACGCCACGCAAGCTGTGTTTCTCTCGCTCGCGCTTCAGGCCAAGACATCACGGGAAATTACCTACGTAGGCCCCTGGCTGCAGAAGGTGGCCCATCGACTGGCGTTGGATGTGAAGAAAGCCAAGACCCGCAGAAAGAAGCGGGAAGACAAGCTCGCCGACGCCGCCCGTCACAACGGCAATGGGCACCCCGGCCGCTTCGGGGACAATGGGGGCGCCAACGGATTCTTCGGCGGCAAAGCCGAGCCCAATCCTGCCGACCACCCCGGCGCTGAGGAACTCAAGTCCATCATGATGGAGGAGCTGAACAAGCTCCCCGCCAAGTACCGCATGCCCCTGGTGCTGCATTACTTCGGCGGCCTCTCGCGCGAGGAAATGGCCGAAGAGCTCTCCTGCAACCCCTCGACGCTTGGTGTCCGAGTCCACCGCGGCAAGACGATGCTGGGCAAGCGGCTCGCCAAGCGCGGCGTCGCCATCAGTGCCATCGCGCTGGCGGTCGTTCTCGAGCACGTCATCCGCACGACCACCGTCCACCCGCTGATGGCAACGGCGTCCGCCGCCACAGTCGGTTTCGCCGGCGGGTCCACAGGGGCTGGCCTCTTCGCGGGAAGCAACCTCGCCCACACGACGAGCGGCGTCCACGCCGCCGCCATCGCCCAGGCCACCGCGCGCGTCTTCGCCATCACCCGCACCGCCTTCCGCGCGGTCGTCTATGCAAAAGCCAAGGCGATCATCACGATCGCGCTGCTGGTCATTACCGCGGTCATCACCGCCGGATCCGTCGTCGCGAAGATCACCGACATGCACGTCTCCCCGCTCATCGACGTGCACCAGTGGCTCCGCCCACTGCTCGATTCCTTCACGCCATCCCTGCAAGCGGATGCGACGCCGAGCGACGAGGTTGACCGCGGCGCGGATCTTCCCTCCGCACCCTCCAATCCGCCCCTGAATGTCAAAGTCGATCTCGATCAGTTGGGATTGGGAACGCCGCGAGTTTCTGCGCCGGCAATTGATCTTCCCGCGAAGACGCAAGCGAGCGGCGGCAACAGTGCCATTGCGAGCGCGACGAGCAGTACCTCGACGCCGGCATTCGTTCCAGCGCCATCGTCGATCATGTCCCTGACGCGCCAACCGGTCGGCGCTCCGGTTCGTCTGCCCTCTGCGGTCGCGCCTACGCTCGCCGTCCGCGTTGGAAACGACGCCGCCAAGACATCGACCGACACCAAGAATCCCGATGACCCGACCGCCAAGACCCTCGCTGCCAGCGAGAACGGCGAGTTCTCGCTGCTCGGCGCAGGCAGCGGCGGAGGATTTGGCAAGCCGGACATTTACGTCCTCCCCGCCAACACGAATCTCCGCTCCACCTCCATGGTCGTCGGCGACACCGGCGCAGCCCTCTTCCGCCAGGACGGCGGAAACAACGACGTCGATGGGACCCTCGTCATCGCCAAGAAGAAAACGTCCACCGCCACCTACCAGATGAACTCCGGCACGCTGTCGGCCATCAATGAAGTCATCGGCGATGAAGGCGAAGCCGTCTTCATCATGGCCAACGGCATCAACGTCGCGCGGGATTCCATCACCGTCGGCAACACCGGCCGCGGAACCTACACGCAGTTCGGCGAGAGCAGCGTCCTCGTTGTCAACGCCAACCCAACCTCCGATCCCACGCTCGATCCGAACGGCCTGCACCTGGCGCAGAACGCCGGCAGCAACGCGACCTTCAGCATCGCCCAGAACGCCACGCTCAACGCCGATCCACAACTCATCGGCGTTTCCGGCGACGGTAAGCTCACGCAGACCGGCGGAACCAACACCACCGGCGCGATCGCACTCGCCACCCAGGCGGGCAGCAACGGAACCTACGATCTCGACGCCGGCGATCTGATCATCAAGCCGCGCGTCACCCGCAAACCCACCGCCGCCATCAGCATCGGCGTCGCGGGCAAAGGCACTTTCACCATCGGGAACGCGCAGGAGACCGGAAAGGTGACCGAAGTCGATGGGGCGGGCGGAAGCGTCGTCGTCCGTGGACAGGCGCGCGGCGATGGATCGATCGTGGGCTACGGCAACTTCGATCTCACCGGCGCGTTCGTGCAGAACGGGCAAGTCGTCGCCGACGGATTCCGCAAGCAGCGCACGCTCGATCTCTCCAGCTTCGCCTACGTCACCAGCAACATCGAAAACTCCCGCTGGAACGGGACCAACGGCTGGTTCGCCCGACGCAAGGGCAAGCTGCTCCTCCCCGCCATCCCCGTCCACGCCGGCGACGGAACCTACACCTGGGGCGAAGACGACAGCGACACGATGATCGACCTGGTCAACTCCGTCCGCTTCGGCATCGCGGGCGCCAAGCAGGACGGCGACGTCTCCATCGCCCTGGTCTCCCCGCTCCGCGACGACATCCCCAAGCTCCCCTGGGGCCACCACTTCATCGGCATCTGGTCCTTCGACGGCTCCGAACTCGGCGGCTTCGACGGCATGGACCTCCAGGTCCGCTACGACGACGCCATGGCCCAGGAGCTCAGGCTCGACGAAGACATCCTCAAGCTCTGGCGTTACGACACCGCCCTGTCCCAATGGATCCGCATCAACGACGCCTCCTTCACCCGCGACACCCTGGACCACATCCTCACCGGCCACGCCCCCGGCGACGACATCAGCTACTTCGCCGTAAGCGCCCCCGAACCCGCCGGCGCAACGCTGCTCCTGCTCGGCGCTTCCGCCGCGCTCCTCCGTCGGCGTCGTAATAATTGAATTGCAGAGCCGCGAAGACGCGAAGGCGCGAAGACGGACGCGAAGGAATTAATGGTAAGTGTTGATCACTCGCTTGATGCCGTTCTTCAGTTGCGCCACGTTGAAATTGATGAGTAATGCCAATTGAAGATTCAGGATTTGCAAGTAGCCGATCGCTTGAGCGCGATGTAGCTCGGTCAGGCATTCCACGCATTTCAGCTCGATCACAAGACATTTCTCGACCAGCAGGTCAACAAACGCTTCGCCCACCTCAAGGTCTTTGTAATAAATCGGAACGCGAACCTCGGTCTCACACGCAATCCCGAGCGATGTGAGCTCGTGACACAGCGCGCGCTTGTAGACAATCTCCGGTAATCCGGGCTTTAAGTGCCGATGCACTTCGATTGCCGCCCCGATAACCCGTCGCGCCAGGGTCTCGGTTTTCTCATCGACGCCCGAGCCCAAGATCTCGCGCGATTCAAAATAATCCATCTCTCCTCCTCCTTCGCGTCCGTCTTCGCGCCTTCGCGTCTTCGCGGCTCTTCAATTCCAACCCTCACACCTTCCGCTTTGGCGGCATCGGCTGCGGATCGGCATGGGATGGCATCGGCGCGAAGTCCTGCGGCTTTAAACCTTTGACCAGGCTCGCGATCTCCACCGGCTTTCCTGTCTCGAAGCACTGATTCGCCGCGATGCCGATCAAAATGGACGCTGCGCCCCCGCGTTCGTCGGCCGCTCGCTGGTATTTGTCGGCCGGGGGGTTGGGCATGAACAGATCATCGAGCATGACTTTATCCCCGCCGCCGTGCCCGCCGGCGCCGGTCCAGACTTCGTGATCCTTCGCCGGCCCGCGCAAGGGGATCACGCGCGTTTTCACGCCGCCGTCTTTGATCCCGCCTTGCACCGTCCCGTCGCCCGCCATGTAGATCGCCTCGACCACGCTGTGTTCCAGCCGGCCCTTGGTGCCGTTGAAGGCGATCTCGTATCCCTCCCATGCGTTGAAGGCATTGAGTGAATATGTCATCGTCACCTGGTTATCGTATTTCACCAGCACGTTCATGGTGTCTTCGATATCGCTCATTCCCCAGACGCACTGATCGCGGTGGTAGCCGTCGTGCTTTTCGTTGTCGAGATACAGCGCCTTCAGCCGCGCGTTGCCCGCCAGGTCGAAGTAGAACCCGCACTTGTCCTTCTCCGGACACGTCAGGCAACGCTCGTGCGCACCTTGCAACCCGTAGCGCTTGGCCATCGTCGGCGTGTAGTACTCGCGCTTGCCGGTCGCCATCACGGAAACCGGCGTCGCGCCGAGCCACCAGTTCACCAGGTCAAAATGATGCGTCGCCTTGTGCACCATCAACCCGCCCGAATATTTCTTCTCCCGATGCCACCGCCGAAAGTAATCGGCGCCGTGAAACGTATTCAGCAGCCAGTGGAAATCGACCGACAGCACATCCCCGATCTCCCCGGACATCAAAATGTCCTTCACCTGCGTCCGCGGTGGAGAGTAGCGATAGTTGAACGTCACGCGGCAGTTCTTCCCCGAGCTGGACTTGGTGTCCAGGATCTCCTGGCACATGGCCGCCGTCGTCGTCATCGGCTTTTCGGTGATGACGTTCACTCCCGCTTTCATGGCCGCGACGATGTACTGGTGGTGCGTAGCGCACACTGTGGTGACGATGACCGTATCGGGCTTGGTTTCGCGAATCAGTTTCTCGAAGTCGTCAGGCCCATACGCCGCCGGCGCTTCGACGCCGCGCTTGATCGCCTGCTGCCGCGCCAGCTCCAGCCGCCCGGGATTCTTGTCGCAAATCGCCACCAGTTCAGCGAACTGCTTGTGCGTCTCTTCCAGCGCGATCTGGTACATCTCGCTGCGATGTCCGACGCCGACGATGGCGTAACGGCGCTTGCGATCGTTGCTTTCACCCACGTTGATCTCCTGCTTCTGGCTAGTCGGCGCGCCCGGCGCATCGCCCGCGGCGGAGGTTTCCCCCATCGCCAGGCCCAGTCCCGCCGCCGACAACCCCGACACGAATGTTCGTCGATTGATTTTCATAACGTCCGAGGAGTCTGGCGTGGGAATTCATGGAAGTCGAGCAAAAAAAAGAGGCGCGCTCTGCATGGGCATGCGAGAGCGCGCCTCTTGATGAAAACTCCCCGTGTGCTGTTCGCGGGTGTGATTGATTTATCGGATCGGCGTCGGCGTGCGGACGGACTTGGTGCCGTCGAGCTGCTCATTGACCGAGTTCCAGCGTGCCAGAACGCGCGTCCCGAAGTTCATGATGAGCGCAATCGCCGCGACGAAGATCAGCCCGAGCACCACCGCATATTCGGTGATCGCGCTGCCGTTTTCGTCCCTGGTCATCCGACGGAAATTCGCAAGCATGAACGAAGCCATGATCAAAACCCTCCTGCTGAGTTTTGTAAAAAAGTCTGAAGCGGCGAGGTCGTGCCGGGAGTATGCGCCGGAATTGCTCACCGGCAACTGTGAGCAGGCAACAATTTCTTTTCCGAAATGCAAACCCCGCCGCAATCGCCCCGCGCGCGCCGCGCCCCCGTCAGGCGCGACAGGAACTGCCCGTCTTCAGGGCCGATAACCGACTATTCCGTGCGGCCCGACTCAAGCGCACTGGTATAGTGAAAAGGAAATTCCCCGGACCTCTGGAGGCAAGGATGCCCGCACCCCGCACACACTCCCGCACATTCCCCGTCGCTCGCGGCCTGACGCTCTTCTTCGGGGTCCTCTGCGTGATCAACGTAATCCAGTTGCTCGGCCCGCGGGGATTCGATTCCAGCCTGTGGTGGATCGATCTGCGATTTCTCCCGCCGCCGCTTCGCGCCGCATGGTTATCGGCCGCCGCCGCGACGCTGCTCGCGTGGGTGATGCGTCCGCGCCGGGCGAAACTGTTCGCGCTGACGATCCTGTCACTCCTCGCCTCGATCGCATGTCGTGATGTCATCCGCTACTACCTGCTCCTGGCGCGCGGCTCGATCACGAGCACGATTCCTATCCCCGTCTCCGCGTTCGTCGCGCTCGCGCTGGGATGGATTCTCTTCTCCGTCGTGCGTTACTCAAGCGACGTCCCCACGCCGGCCCAGAGCGATTTGCCGACCGCAGGTCCGCCGGGCCGGATCGGCCGGCGCTGGACGCAGACCGCCCTGATCATGCTCACGATATGCATCTGCGCGCTCACCGCTCCCCTCCTCCAAATGCTCGCCTTCGGCAACACTGACTACCGCCGCCGCGCCGATGCGATCATCGTCCCCGGCGCCCGCACCCACGCCGATGGCCGACCCTCCCAGGCCCTTGCCGATCGCGTTCAAACCGCCTGCCAGCTTTATCGCCAAGGCTACGCCCCCACGCTCATTTTCTCCGGCGGCTCCGGTGACGGCGCGATCTCCGAAGTCCAGGCCATGCGCACCCTCGCCCTGCAAAACAACGTCCCCGATTCCGCCATCGTCCTCGACGAGCAAGGCCTCAACACCGCCGCCACCGCGCACAACGCAATCGCGCTCCTGCATTCCCGCGGCCTGCACCGCGCGCTGCTCGTCACCCACTTCTATCACACCGCCCGAGCCAAGATCGCCTTCCAGCGCGATGGCCTCGATGTCTTCACCGTCCCTGCGCACTCCGATCGGACGCTCACCAAGCTCCCGCTCTTCATGGCCCGCGAAGCCGCGGCCCTGTGGGTGTATTACCTCGCGCCGCTCGTAAGATGAGGGGGATGACGAAGCCCTTCTGCCTGGCCATTCTGTTGTCACTTCTCCCGGCGCCTGCGTTCGCCGCCGATCCCCGCGACAACGCGCTCGCCACCGGCATCGCCGCCCATGCCTTCGATCACCTCGGCGACCTTGGCGATCAAGCCGACGCCGCTGCTGCCAGCGGGTGCAACATCATCTACGCCACCGGCGTCGGCTCACTCGGCTACACCGGTCTCCCGCCGCACGCGCAAATCGCCAGATCCCAAAATGATTTCGCCGCCTACGTGCGCGACGCCAGGTCCAAAGGCATTCGTCTCGTCATCGGCTACGTCTGCGCCACCTCGATCGTGAAGCTCGACACCTTCGCCGCCAACTGGCCGCCCGAGCTCCGCGAAAAATGCAAATCGCCCCCGGCCCAGTGGCTCCAGCAGGACAAGGCCGGCAAGCCGCTGGCGTCCTGGTATGGCGGCGATTACCGCCCGGCCTGCATGAACAATCCCGACTGGCGAAACTACGAAGCGCAAATCGTCCGCCTCCAGCTCGAGTCCGGCTGCGACGGCATCTTCTTCGACAATCCCACGGTTCATCCCCAAGGTTGCTTCTGCCCGCATTGCATGGAGAAGTTCGGGATCTTCCTGAAGCTCGAAGGCGCTGCGACCGACGCGATGCGCAAAATCGCCCTCGATCGCCCGGAAGATTTCTGGCGCTTCCGCTGCACCATCGCCGCCGATTTTCTGCGCGACATGCAAGCCCGCGCGCGGCAGATCAACCCCAATGCGCTGATCACCTGCAACAACAGTCTCAACTCGCCCGAAGTGCTCTATTCGCAATGCCGCACTTACGGCTACAACATCGATCAACTCGGCCGCGTCGAGGACTTGGTCGTCGTAGAGGACATGGCCACCCAACCGCGTGTGCTCGCCGACGGCAGCGTTCGCGAATACGGCTACGTCTACGACATCCTCCACGCCATTTCGCACGACAAGCCGATCGTCGCCTGCGTTCTCGCCGACGGCGATTACCACACCCCGCCCAACCTGATGCGTCTCGCCATGGCCGAAGCGGCGGCCCACGATGCATCCTACATGTCCTGGCCCACCTGGCCCGAAAAAGAGCGGCCGAAGATGATCGCCGCCGTCCGCCCGCAGGCCGAATTTCTCCGCGCCAATGCGCAGTGGATTCACGACACCTCCCCGATTGCCGACGTTGCGCTGGTGTTTGATCCGGACGGCTACGTCATCTCAAACCAATGCCCCATGCTGATCCTCGCCCAGCAGCTCGCGGCCGCAAACATTCCCTTCCGCTTCGTCGATCGCCTCGACGTTCATCGGCTCCTTTCAAGGACGTCGTGGAAAGCGGTGATCACAGACATACCGGGCGATGTTCTCGTCCCCAGGGGCAGCGCGAAGATCCCCGCATCGAATCCCGACTGGCTCACCGAAGTGAAAGCCCTTGACGTCATGCCGGTGTCGCTCATCGATGGGCCCTCAACGATTCGCACCATCGTCCGGCAAAAAGGCGACACGACGATCGTTCACGTCCTGAACCTGAACGTTGAGCGGCTCTCGTCATTCGAAGACAAGGTGACGCCCGCGACAAACCTCCATCTCCGCATCCGCTATCGCGCCAAAGCATCAACCACCATTAAAGCCCTCACTGCCGACGCCGATGCGACGCACGACGTGGTCCCCTTCACCAAAGGCGTCAAGGACGACACGGAAGTCATCGAGCTGACCCTCCCGCGCGTGGATATCTCCACCCTCCTGATCATTCAGTGATCCCAGCATGCCGATAATCCGAACATGCCCCGGTACGTCGTCGCCATCCTGACAGCGCTCGGCAGCATGTTCCTGCTCCTCACGCTGCTGACGCCCAAGGGCTGCAATCTCGTCCTCGATTCCCCCACCCCGGCGTCGGAGCCGAAGCGACTGATATGGAACCTCGCCGACGGCCACGAGATCAACCGCGTCGGCTGGCCACCCAGCGTCACCGACGATATCTGGTTCCTCGAAGGCCCGCTCACCGTGCACCTGATCTTCCCCGGCGGCGAAGAGGGCGACGTCACGTTCGAGAAAGCCCAGCTCCGCCGGGAAGGCAAAGAGCTTCGCGTCGTCAGTCTGCAATTCCCCGCCGAGACCATCGAGCAGTGCTACGCCCGCGCCGCCGCGCTGGCCAGGCAATGGAAGATCACCGACACCACGCAGTTGGAAGACTGGCATCGCACCCGCGGCTACAGCGCCGACCAGCACGCCGGCTACGTCGCCCTCGGCCGATCGGATCTCCCGCAACCGCGCGGGATCCAGCTCCGTCACGCCTACCTCCCCAAGCAACCCTGGGGCGTCAGCTTCGGATTTGGATATGTCGCCGATCCCAGCTCCCAACCTGCGCCGTGAAGCGGAGTACGCCAAAACACCGTAAAATCTCATTCATGAAGAAGTCGCCCCCGACACTGGCCATCACAACAATCGCCATTCTCCTGACGACCCTCACCGCTCTCGCAACCGCCGCCGAAGAACCCAAACCCATCCCACTGTGGCCCGACATGAAAGTCGAGACCACGCAAGGCTCCGACACCATCCGCGAGCGCGGCACGCCCCAGCGCCCCAACCGCCTCCTCGTTGATGTCCGCCACGCCATGCTCATCCCCATCCCGCCACCGGCGGAGAAAGCGACGCGAACCGCCATCATCATCTGCTGCGGCGGAGGCTACGCCGGCGAAGCCATCGACAAGGAAGGCTTCGAAGTCGCCCGGTGGCTCAACTCCATCGGCGTCACCGCCATCATCCTCGAATACCGCCTGCCCAAACCGGACATCACCGGCAAAGAAAGACCCTTCCCGCTGATTGATGCCCAGCGCGCCATCCGCCACGTCCGCGCCCACGCAAAAGACTGGAACCTGGACCCCAACAAGATCGGCCTAATGGGCTTCTCCGCCGGCGGACATCTCGCCTCCACCGTCATCACCCACCTCGACCCCGACAATCCGAATGCACCTGACGCAATCGACCGCCAGAGTGCCCGCCCCGACTTCGCCATCCTCGGCTACCCCGTCATCTCCCTCAAAGACCCCCTCGCCCACAAAGGCTCCAGAAAAAACCTCCTCGGCCCCAACCCCGACCCGGCGATGCTCGAGCTCTATTCGAATGAGCTTCACGTCACCGAAAAGACCCCGCCGACCTTCATCTTCCACGCCAAAGACGACAGAGCCGTTCCCCTCGCCAACTCCGAAAAGTTCTACGCCGCCCTGCAAGCCGCAAAGGTCCCCTCCGAACTCCAAGTCTACGAAAAAGGCGGCCACGGCTTCGGCATGGGTCAGGACGAATGCGCCCAGTGGACGACCCAGTGCGCCGCATGGCTCAAAGCGCGCGGGTTCCTGGATTAAGAAGCAGCGCAGGCAAGCCGTAATATCTCCATGCTTGAATGAATCCGGGCGGTGCCGTAATCTTGCGGCCCACTTGGGGCTCATGGCATGCGGCACCTATTCCGCTGGGGCTTTTGCATATTAGGTTGGATCGTTGGTTTACTGGCGCTCGCCGCCTGGTTCGGGGTAGGACGCGATCCCTCGCCTCGCGGCGACGCGATGCAACGCTTCGGATTTCTTTCGCTCATCGCCGGGGGCTTCACGTTTCTCGGCATGTACCTCCTGGGCATGCTGGGATGAATCTCTCACTCGATCAGATCGTGTTCGCGGCCATCATTCCAGCCAACATCTACATCGGTCGGGCGATGGCCGTGCGCGAAGCGCCGCGCGGTGTGGCAGAACGTGCTTCGACGATCGGTGTGACCCTGGCCGGCCTGGTCATGGGCGGTGGGTTCGCCTTTTTCGCCTGGCGTCGCAGCGATCCGGCGCACGCGCTGACTTTTCAGAAAGCCGCCATCCTCGCGGGGTGCACCATCTGCACTTACGTCTTCTACCGTTCTCTGACGCACCGCGCGGTTTCGCTCACGGATCGCTTCAATCCCCGCCTGCGCGCGTTCGTCTCGATCGCCAAGCGGCACGGGTGGGATTTGACTTCGTCCAATGCCATCGACCGCGTCCCGAGTTCCCAACTCCGCTTCGACGGCGCGGATTACGACGCCATCATGCAGTTGAAAACGGACGGTGAGATGGAGATCCGTCGGCAGACTTGCCAGTCGGCTCCATCGCTCTGGCCCGAGCCCCGTTCCGACGCCGACTACCACGACGCCTGCGTTCGTGAGCTGCTCGCAATGGTCCACATTCTCGATGGCAGCGACGGAATCGACGGGCTGGTGCACCTGCCCGGTCCCGAACGCGAGCTGGATGACTTCGACTGGGCGGCGTTTGAACAGGTGAAGCGCCTTGCCAGCGCCGCACAAAAGCTGCGCGACGCGTCGAGGTCCTCCTCACGATCCCGCTAGCCGCAAAGGAGCACGTGCATTGGGCCCCAAGCCTCCGGGTTATCACGACTTTCAGTCAGCCAAGGCAATTCACGAGCGCTTCACGAGTGACATCGCCTTGGCGCTGACGGGTCCCACGCCCGAGCAGGTGCGCCAAGCCTGTGCCGATCCCGGGCTCGCCCGCGCAGAATCGCTGTATCACGCCTCTCTGCACGATTGCGAGCAGGCCGGGCAGCCCTTCAACGCGTCGATCGTTCACCATCAGCTCGGCCTGCTCCATCTGTTGCGCGGGCAGCCGCACGAAGCAGTGCCACGCTTCGAGCAGGCGCTGGCCGGATACAAGCAACTGGCCGGCTTCGACCAGCCCACCATCGCCGAGAGCTTTCGCGTCACGACGTTTTACCTGGGGCAGGCGTTGCTGGAGTCCGGGCGATTTACCGAGGCACGCACGCAACTGGAACTGGCACGAACGCTGGACCAGGACGCGCACGATCGACGGCGTCTGGATGCAATTCGCGTCCTGCTCGAGCGCTGCAACATCGACGATTCTTCCTCCCCAGACCCGCGGGCTTCCGAGCCTGTAACGCCGACACCGACACCAACGCTATCCCAGCCCTCACCGCCGCCTCCTCAGCATGGGACGGTTCCCGCCGACGCATGGGTTTGGATGATCGGCTGGTCGGAGGCCGCCGTTCACCGGCTTGAGACCACGGTCCGACCGGCGATCGCCGACTTGCTGCGAAGCGATAACGATGATCGCGATCGTCCCCGAGATCGCATGGTTGCGACCGCACTGGCGGGTGCCGCCAATCCGGACATCGATCCGCTGCGTCGCGATCAAACTCTCTGTGCCGTCGTGCTCGCGATCGAACCGGCGGGTCTGGCGGACGAGCGATATCGCGCGGCGTTCGCTGCCTGTCTGGCGCAGGTGGCGGCGCGCGATGACTTCCGCCTCTTCGTCACACTCGAAGGAATCACTGATGCCGAGCTCTCGCGCCGCGCCGACGAAGAAAAGCCCGACGGCCTGTTGCGCTCGCTCCAGGACACCGTGCAGCTGATTCCTCGGGCCAATGCTGCCGCCGCCGCTGCTGACGACGAGTGGATCGCCAATCTGCGAACCTATCTCACTCATCTCCAGGACGTTCGCCGCCTCGCTGCATGGGATCGTCTGGCCGGGTCGGCTTCACGACTTCTGGGTTATTTCGCGCTGGTGATCGAATGCGTCTGTTTCGTCATCGCTCTGGCCGCGGCGCTATGGCTCCCGGTGTGGGACGTCCACGCAACGATGCGGCAGTTCGCGGGGATGGAACCGTTGCTGGCGCTCATTTGCGGAATCGCCGGCGTTCCCCTCCTGATGATCGGCCTCTTCGCCTACACGCGCTATCGCCCCTTCCTCCTCCGCATGCACGAAGACCCGCGCGGGATCCTCTGGTCCGGGCTGTTCTCGATCCTCGGCGCCCCCATCATCCTCTCGCCCGGGCGCGTGAAGGCGCCGCTGGCTTCGATCGTGCTGGGTTTGGTGGCGGGGGCGATCCTCGATACCGCGCGCCGTTGCGGCTACCGCGCCGCGCGGCGACGACAACAGGTCGACATCGCCACCATCGCGCAGCGCCACGGACGCCTGCCCCTTCCCCTGCGCCGCGAGGCCGCCGCGTCCGCTTGGCTCGATCCCCTGCGCTGCCCGTTTCTTCCGCGCAAAGTCCCCGACGTTTTTATCAGCTACACCCGCGCTTCCGAGTGGGGGCAGCGTGTTGCCCGCGAGCTGGCCCAGCATCTCGGGCAATTCCATATCCAGCTTTTTCTCGACCAGCGTGATATTCCACCGGGCGCCGGTTGGCGGCGATTTCTCAATCTTCACCTCGCCCGCGCCACCGTCTTTATCGCGCTCGCGGATGAGCAAAGCGTCGAACGCACCTGGCCTGCCGCCGAACTCGAAGCGGCCTTGGCCGGAAAGCATCTGACAGCCTTGCCACAGATCATCCTCATCACCGCCCCGGAGCTGGCCCGCCAAACCGCACATGACGCGGCCAACAACACGCGTTGGCGCTGGCTGCCGGCGTTTCGCGCGGTGCTGGAAGATCCCGATCGCGAACTCATCGAAGCTCGACCTCGCGTGATGCCTTACACGTCGATCCTGCCACAAGCCCTGGCGTGGGAGCTGTGCGCACATTCCTACCAGTCCGTTTCTGTCTGCCCGCCGCGCTTGGCCAGATCGATCGCCAACTTCCGGCACATCCTGCTTCACCTTCTCGCTCTCCTCTCCATTCCCAGCACGCTCGCTGGGAATGCGGCAATCCTCCTCGCGGGAATCGAGCTGCTCGCAAAGCCAGCGCCTCTCAATGCCGGGCTCATGCGCTGCACGACGCACCCCGCGGTCACGCTTCTTCTCGCCTTCTGGCTCGGCTGCGTCGCGCGCCAGGCGCTCGCGTCGCGATTTCACCTTCGCATTGAACGATCGCCCAACGTCTACCGGGTCAACCTCCAGGCGATCATCGGCTTCGTCGCCGTTCTCGCGATCGCCTGGTCGGCCCGAGGATCAACGCCGATCCCGTGGCTGCTCAGCGGTTGGTCCATCGTCTCGACGATTATCGGCTGGTGGACAACGGATGAATTCTGCGCTCGCGAGGCCGCGCGCGATCCGTCGTTCCTTCGGCCAGCGCGATGAACCCTCGCGTGAAGCTGGGCGAGTTAAACACTATTTCGATTCTGAGGTGGATGTTGCGCTGATGTTTGGTAGATGCTGGGTCATGATTTTTGGTTTTTTCGGCTGAGGGATCTTGCGAAACGTGCGCCGGCCGCCAACAAACTTGGCGGCCGGCGTCGAGTGAAAGCGCCCGACTCTTGCCTATTTAGCCGCCGGCCTTGGCCGGCGCGTCCCCCGGCGGAACTTGCCGCAACTTCCGCCGCCGGGCGGGAGATCGTGGGAATTCGTAAGTCCTTATTTTTCGCGGCGAGCGGAAAATTTCTCGCCTAACTGTCGGCCGGGCCGGGGATTGGGCGAGCTCGTGGCTGCAAGGCCGCCGCACTTTCTTGGGGTGGGGAATAGCAAAACGCGTCGGCGACCATCGACCGCCAGCGTGCGGCGGGCGACGCCTGGCAGGGGGGGGCGAACATTCGCTCAAAACTCGAACGAATCGTTCGCCATCACCACCGGGCGATTCTGACCAATATTCAAAAGCAAACCGGCGGCCATGAAGCTGGCGACGAGACTGGAACCGCCGTAGCTGACGAACGGCAGCGTCACGCCGGTGACAGGCATGAGTTTCAGGCAGACCATGAGGTTCAAAAACGTCTGGCCGGCGAGCAATGAGACGACGCCGGCGGCGACGAGTCTTCCAAACGGCTCGCGCGTTCCGCTGGCGATCTCGATCCCGGCGGCGAAGAGGATGGCGTATGCGCCCAGGACGACCGCCGCGCCGAACAGGCCGAACTGTTCGCCGATCAAGGCGAAGACCATGTCGTTGTGCGCTTCGGGGACATATCGCCCGACCGGGATGTCGCCCGCGCCTTTGCCCGTCACTCCGCCCGAGCCGAACGCGACGACGGCATGGTGCTGCTGATATCCGAACGCGCGCTGGGTTTTCGGGTCGTCATTGAACATCGATCGCACGCGTTCGCGTTGGTAGGTCTTGACCATTGCCGGCAGATATTTGAGCACCGGCAGCCCCGGCCCCTCGGGCGCGGGGCCGGCTAGCCAGAGGATGGGCGTCACCGCCAATCCCATTCCGAGCACCGCCAGCAAGTGCCACATCTTCGCGCCGGCGACGAAGAGCATGGCGAAGAGGGCGGGGATGAAAATCAAAGCGGTGCCGAGGTCGGGTTGTTTCAGGATGATCGCAACCGGCGCGAGCGCGAGTGCGAAGGGGGCGAGCAATCCTTTGACCGATCGGTAATTGCTGCGAAAGCGCAGGTAGCGCGCCAGCACCATCACAAAAGCGATCTTGGTCAGCTCGGAGGGCTGCAATCCGAATCCGCCGAAGCGAATCCACGGATGCGCGCCCTTGATCGTCGGCACCGATCCGAGCCCGGTGCGCGGCACGCCTGGCAGAACAGTGTAGAGCATCAGCAGCATCGCGAAGATGTAGAACGTCCACGAGAGCCGGCCGAGCTTTTGATAATTGATCCCCTGGAAGAGGATCATGCAGGCGGCGGCGATGAAGATGAAGACGAGCTGCTTCTGGCCGTCGGGTTTGGAATCGGCCCAGATGCTGCACTCGCCCAGCGTCGTCAGGACGAGGATGGCAACAAGAACCGGCCAGTTGGTGGCGATGGCGAGTTGCTGCCAGAGCGCGCCGCTGAGCCCCGAGCGTCGCGGGCGGTTCAGGCCGAGGATGTGGCTCGTTAGTGACATGACGTCCGTGTCATGAGTGTGATCAAGCGGGCTGTCGATCTCCCGGTCGCGTGTAAAGCTCGGCAATGATCGCATCCTGCGGTCGGTCAGCGGGATAGATCAGGTTCAGCTCCTGCCCCTTCTGCGGCACGCCTTCGCTCACCGGCCAGAGCGCGGTGAAGACCCGGCGGTCGCGGGTGTCGGCGAAGGTGTAATGCACGATGCGCGACCGCGGCGCGGCGGCGGTGTGTCGCACATCCACCACCACGCCATGCCCGCGCGCTCCATCACGCCAGACCGTCAGCACCATCCGCCGCTTCAGCTCGGCGATTCCCATCAGGATCAACACGATCGGCAACAACAGGAACAGCGGAACCGCCAGCACCTGCCACCAGGGCTTGACCTCCAGAACGTCCGTCCAGGAAAGATCGCGCGGATCGACACGGAGCTTCATGCGGTCGTTGACGCGAACGAATCCTTCAGCCGGCTCGAGGTAGCCGGTGAGCGTTTCGGGTTTTTGATCCGGCGGGAGAAGGATGGAGAACTCGATCGAAATGGTCTGATCGCGCTGCACGGCGAAGTTGCGGTTCTGCGATGCGGTCACGCCCTGCACTTTGACAGCGATGGCGTTGACCTCGACGCCGTTCTCCACCAGCCGGCGATGGTGCAGCTCGCGCGCGCCTTGCGTATAGGCGACGAAGAGCATGACCAGCACTACGACCAGTGCCGATGCCCACCAGAAGCGCACCTTGCTCTCGCCCCAGGATCGTTTGGTGATCCGCCGATTCATCGGTCGCGGCGTCGGCGGGAGGACGAGTTTTTGCGGGACGGTCTCGGTCACGTGGCACATCATAACGAGTAACGAGTAATGCTTAAGGGAGGACAGACCATTCTTCCCTTAAGCATTACTCGTTGCTCGTTACTTGTTCGCTACCTCACCTTCACATACCCATGCTCGATGCAGCGATCCAGCACGGCCGTGGCGGTTTTGGCGGCGAGCCCGCCGCCGCTGCCGCCGTATTGAACCATGACGGCGACGGCGACTTGCGGATCGTTGGCTGGGGCGAAGCCGATGAACCAGGCGTGGTTGAGTTGTGTGCCGTCAGGTCCCCAGCCACGGAACCAGGGGGTGTTGGTCGCGTTATCTGCGGTCGCGGGAACCAGCGGGACTTTGATCCGCTTTCCGCTGGCATCGAGTCCGGGACGGGGCGCTGGTGGGGCGGCTTGCGCGGTGCCGGTCTTCCCGGCGACCAGCAGGTTCGGCATCTGCGCGGCTGATCCAGTCCCCGCTTTGCTGTTGACCACCCGGAGCATCCCTTCGCGTGCGGCTTTGAGCGCTTCCTTGTTCAAACCGAGGTCGGTTGAGTCGGGCAGAACCCGCCCATCGCGCAGCGGCGAAGGCGCGAGCGTCACGCCATCCGATTCGATCAGCCGTGGACGCATCCACACCCCATCGCGCGCGATCGTCGCGGCGACGTTGGCCATCTGGATCGGCGTCGCCACCACGCCCGCCTGCCCAATGCCGCTGAACCAGACCACCGAGCGCGGCAGATACGCTGCTCCGCCTTTGGACATCAGATCACGCGGCAAGCGCCCACAGGCCTCGGAAATTCCCAGCCCCGTCTCATGTCCCAGGCCCATGTGTTCCAGCGCGCTCGATAACCCTTCCAGCCCCAGCTTGTCCGCGCAGGTTTCGAAGTAGACGTTGCAGCTTCGCTCCAGCGCTTCGGTGAAACAGAGAAACCCATCCGGATTGCCGTTGCTCCCTTTGTGCGGGATCGGCACCGGATGATGCGTCACCCCCGCCGGTCCGAGCGCCTTCGCGTATCGGCTCGCGACCCAGCACCGGCCGTTGGGATACTTGTGCCCGTTCAGCACGAGATACCCGGTGCATTCGATGCCGCTCGTCGGCGTGAGCAGCCCCTGCGTTATGGCTCCGAGCCCGACAACCGGCTTGATCGTCGATCCCGGCTCGAGCTGCGATTGCGTCGCCCGGTTCATCAGCGGAGCATCTTCGATCTGTCCGGCCAGCTCTTCATATTTCTCCTGAAGCTCGTTCACGTCGAAATCCGGATAACTTGCCAGCGCGCGGACCGCACCGGTCTTGATGTCGATCACGACCGCCGCCCCGTGCATTGCGACGTCGAAGGTGCGCGTGTCGTCCTCCTTGTTCGACGGCACCTTCATTTGCGCGAACATCCTCTGGATCTCGTCCTGCATCTCGATGTCGATGGTGATTTTCACATCCCCGCCGGCCGCGGGTTGGGTGACCATCTCATCGTCTTTGTCCTTGCCGATCTGGCGGAGGACTTTCCCGCGTGTGCCGCGCAGCGTGGGCTCGGCAAGCTGCTCGATCCCGCCTCGGCCGATCAAGTCGGTGAAGTCGTACTTGCGGAGCTCGTCCACGCCGAGGTTCGGATCGGCGTTGATGTCCTGCTTCGTGACCGGCCCGAGCGATCCGATGAGATGCGCGCCGGCCTTGTGATAGGGATAGTTGCGATGCGTGCCCGGGCGAAGGACGAGCCCCGGGCAGTGCTCAGCCGCCTTGGCCAGGCGCATGAAGACCTGCTGTGAGATGTTCCGGATGATCGGATGAACATCGACCTGCTCGCCCGATTCCTGCTCGAAGTCGTCCACCTTCGGCCCGCCGTCGCCCCCTTCGATCAGCCACCGCCGATACCACGGGCTCGGGCCCGAACCTTCGAGCGCCTTCTCGGCGTTCTCGTAGCGCTTGTACTGCACCCAGCGCGTGCGCATGGCGACTTTCAAATCGATCTCGTGACAGATTTCATCAATCTGCTCGCGCGTCTGGTTCGATTCCCTGGCGAGCAGGTCCCACATCTTGTCGATGTCGCGATTGATCGATTCCGCTTCATCGGCCGCCAGCTCTTCTTTCTCCTTGCGCGTTGCCTTGGTGAACTGCGTGCCCATCCGGTCTTTCAAACGAGCTTCGGCCAGGGCGTTGATCCACTTCGCATCGCGCGAGATGGCGCGGTAATCGACGCAGGCGTCCATGCACGCTTCATCGACGGCGATCTCTAAGTTGTTGTGATCGAGAATCCGCCCGCGCGTCGTTTCAACGTAGGCCGGCTTCTTGTTGAAATCCTCGGCTTCGCGGAGCCAGTTGCTCTTGGTGAAAAGCTGGAGATGAACAGCGCGCAGCAGGAGAACGGTGATGAAGCAAAGCAGGATGCCCAGGAAAACTTTCAACCGGCGTTCGAACATGTCTCGACCTCCGTGTCGGCTCTTCCTCCCTCTCCCCTCGTGGGAGAGGGCTGGGTGAAGGGAAGAGGTGCAAACTTCGTACGCGTAATTTCGCGTGCGAAGTCTGAACGCTTACCCCTCACCCTACCCTCTCCCACAAGGGGAGAGGGAAAGAAAAAAAGAAATTCAAATCGTCCGCAGTCTTCGCCGTTGCTGAAACGCGAACGCTTTGCGCGTCTGGTTGAGCAGCCCGAGCAGGATCGGCGCGAGGATGGCGGTGTAGAGCGCGCTGCTGAACATCTCGCCGGCGGAGACTGATGGGCCTTTGATCCAGCCGTGGATGAGGAGAATTGTGCCGGCGAGCAGTCCGCCTACAAACGCGAGCGAGAAATGCGTGACGGGGTGCGCTTTGTAAACCAGCTCCTGCGTGCTGACGATGAACATGCCGACCAGCGCGTAGGAGAAAGCGTAGAGCCCCAAGGGGCTGAGGGTGACCAGGTCCTGCATCACGCCGATGAGGAACGCTCCGAGTAATGCAGAGTCGCGCGGAGCGTTGACGGTGATGAAGATCACGGCGAGCAGCACGAGGTCCGGCTTGGCGCCGCCGACGCGCAGGAATTCCCCCATGCCGACCTGCGTCCCGATGGCAAAGTAAACGAGAATGAGATAGGCGGGCCAGCGCATGGCGAATTGTTACTGCCTCCCGCTGGCGGTTTGCGCCGAGTCGGCGGGGGTCTTATTGAGCACCATCACCTCGCGCAGCGCTTCCAGATTTAGAACGGGACGCACCGTGATATCCGCCATCAGCGGCGCGTTGGGGATCGGCTGAATTTTTTCGATCGTGCCCAGATGCTGCCCGCGGGCAAGGTCCCAATCGACATCGTCCAGGACGACGAAGGCGCCGACGTGGATCGGGTTCTTGATGTCTGCCGTCGTTTCCTTCATCTGCATGTTGCGGATGGCCATCCTGCCCTTGCCGATGCCCTGCAGCAGCGGCGGGGTTTCTCCGAGCTGAACGTAGGCCACTGTTCCGTCGGGCGAGTTCACATAGGCCCTGATTTGTGCGGCGGCGCGACTTTCCAGCACAGTGGGATCCGAAGCTTGGAATTCACGTGACTTGAAGTCGC